>Ga0209164_1000839_pt1 | contig 51992 bp, 45 predicted proteins | sample MTBNYHSulfiMetaG_FD_187458 | JGI IMG/M metagenome (GOLD analysis project Ga0209164, IMG submission 187458) | Enrichment culture microbial communities from rom New York Harbor, USA that are MTBE-degrading - MTBE-NYH (New York Harbor Sulfidogenic)... | ecosystem: Environmental > Aquatic > Marine >... | reverse complement strand
GTCTCGTTCACGGCGGCCACGGCCGGCTCGCGCTCGAGCTCGGCCATGCTGAAGAGCGCGAGCACCTTGGCCGCCGCCGCGCTCGCCATGGACACGGAGTCGGGGATGTCGCGCGGTGCCTGGCAGGCGCCGGCCACGAAGACCCCGGCGGTGTTGGTCTCGACCGGGCGCAGCTTGGGGTGGGCCTCGTTGATGAAGCCGTGCTCGTCGTAGCTCACGGAGAGCGTCTGGGCGAGCTCCTTGATGCCCGGCTGCGGGCGCATCGCCGTGGCCAGCACCACCATGTCGGCGTCGATCGTCACCTGCTCGCCGGCGAGCGTGTCGTAGCCGACGACCTTGACCACGTCGCCGTCGCGGTAGATGCGCGACACCCGCCCGCGCAGGTACTCGGCGCCGTCCTCCTCGACGGCGCGGCGCGTGAACTCGTCGTAGCCCTTGCCGGCGGCGCGCACGTCCATGTAGAAGAGCACGGCGCGGCCGTCGTGCACCTTGTGCCGGTAGAGCATCGCGTGCTTGGCGTTGTACATGCAGCAGATCTTGCTGCAGTAGCTCATGCCTTTCTCGGGGTCGCGCGAGCCCACGCAGTGCACGAAGACGATGGTCTGCGGCACCTTGCCGTCGGACGGCCGGCGCAGCTCGCCGGCGGTGGGCCCGGAGGCCGAGGCGAGGCGCTCGAACTGCAGCCCGTCGATGACGTCGGGGACCTCGCCGTAGCCGTACTCGCCGTACCCCTTGAGCCCTTCGGGCTGCTCGCGGCCGATCGAGTAGAGCTGGTAGCCGGTGGCGACGACGATGGCGCCGACCTCCTCGGTCACGAGCTCGTCCTGCTGGGTGAAGTCGATGGCGCCCTTGAGACAGGCCGCGGCGCACTTGCCGCAGACCTCCTTCTTGATGCCCTTGGCGATGGCCTTGAAGCGGCCGCAGTTGGCGCGGTCGATGACCGGCGTGTTGGGCACGGCCTGCGGGAAGGGGACATAGATCGCCGAGCGCGTGCCGAGGCCGGCGTCGAACTCGCTCGGGGTGCGCCGGTTGGGGCACGCCGCCATGCAGTCGCCGCAGCCGTTGCAGACGTCGGCGTCGACGCTGCGCGCCTTCTGGCGCACGGTGACCTTGAAGTTGCCGATGTAGCCGTCGACCGCGTCGACCTCGCTCCACGTCATCAGCTTGATGTTGGGGTGCTGGTAGGCCTCGACCATGCGCGGCGTGAGGATGCACTGCGAGCAGTCGAGGGTGGGGAAGGTCTCGGAGAGTTGTGCCATGTGGCCGCCGATCGAGGCGTCCTTCTCGACGAGGACCACCTCGTGACCGCCGTCGGCGATGTCGAGCGCGGCCTGGATGCCGGCGATGCCGCCGCCGATGACCATGGCGCGCTTGGTGACCGGGATGTGGATCGTCTCCAGCGGCCGGTTGTGCTTGACCTTCTCGGCGATCGTGCGCGCCGTGTCGATCGCCTTGGCCGTCGCGTCGTCGCGGTCCTCGTGGATCCACGAGCAGTGCTCGCGGATGTTGGCCATCTCGCAGAGGAAGGGGTTGAGCCCGGCCTGCGAGACCGCACGGCGGAAGGTCTTCTCGTGCATGTGCGGCGAGCAGGCGGCGACGACGACCCCGGTGAGGCGCTTGTCGATGATGGCCCGCTTGATGAGCGCCTGCCCCGGGTCGGAGCACATGTACTTGTAGTCCTCGGCGTGGGCGACGCCCGGGTGCCCGGCGAGCGCCTCGGCCACGGCCGCGCAGTCGACGGTGCGGCCGATGTTCTCGCCGCAGTGGCAGACGAAGACGCCGACGCGGGCCATCAGGCGGTCTCCTTCGCGGGCGTGGCCGCGGCGGCGGCCGTCGCCTCGGCCTTGGCGGCGAGCTCGGCGAGCAGGGGCGCGGCGTCGACGAAGTGCCGGCGGATGCCGAGCTCGGCGGGGGTGAGGCCGATGGCCAGGCCGACGAACTCGGTGATGTAGAGCGCGGGGACGGGCTCCTCGCCGCGACCGGTCATCGCCGCCTGCCGCAGGTCGAGGTTGGTGTGGCAGAGCGGGCAGGCGACGGCGATCGCTTGGGCGCCGTGGGCGCGGGCGTCGGCGACGATGCGGCGCCCGAGGCGGACGACGGACTGCGTGCGCGAGATCGAGAAGGCGCCGCCGCAGCACTCGACGGCCATGTTCCAGGCGACCGGCGTGGCGCCGGCGGCGCCGATCACGGTCTCCATCGTCGTCGGCTGCTCGGCGTCGTCGAAGCCGGTGACCTCGTTGGGGCGCACGAGCAGGCAGCCGTAGTAGGCGGCGACGCGCAGGCCGGCGAGCAGCGGCGGGTCGACGCGCGCCGCGACGAGCTCTTCGATGCGCGGCGCGTGCAGGGCCAGCAGGTCGACCACGTTGTGGATGCGCAGGGCGGGCGGCAGCGGGTGCCCCAGGATGTCGGGCATGCGCGCCGCGAGGTCGCCGTCGGCGGCGAGCTCGTGCTGCGCCGTCGCCAGGCGGCTGTAACAGGCCGCGCACGGCGCCACGAGCTCGTCGGCGCCCTGCTCGGCGGCGAGCGCGAGGTTGCGCGCCGGCAGGGCGACGCCGAGGTCGCGGCTGATCGGGTGCGCCGAGCTGGCGCCGCAGCAGTTCCAGTCGTCGATCTCGGCCATCTCGATGCGCAGGGCCTCGACCACGGCGAGGAAGCTCTCGCCGAACTCGCGCGAGGTGCCCTGCAGCGAGCACCCGGGGTAGTAGGCCAGGGTCATGCGCCGCCCCCCGCGTCGTCGCCGCCACGCTCGCCGGCGGCGCGTGGACCGCCGTCGCCGCGCTCACCCTGCCCGGCCGCGCTCCCCGGCCCGGCGAGGTCGGCGGCGCTCACCCCGCAGCGCTCGAAGATGGCGCGCACCTCGCCGATGCCGTGGAGGCGGTGCGGCAGAGGATGCAGCTTGCCGCGGCGCACGAGGCCGGGGGCGTTGCCGATGTCGTCGAGCAAGGCGCGGCTGCGGAGCTTGTACTGCACGAAGAACCCCGCCTCGTAGAGACGCCCGGTGAGGCGCACCTGGTCGAGGAAGGAGCGGTGGAAGGCGGCGATGGAGCGCGGGACGTCGCGGCGGCCGTCGAGGACCGCCGCCTCGCGCAGCCCGTCGATGATCGCCGCCGGGTCGGTGCGCGTGGGGCAGCGCTCGCTGCAGGTCTCGCAGGTCAGGCAGAGCCAGAGCGAGTCGGCGGAGAGCACGTCGGCGAAGCGGCCGCGGGCCGTGAGCCGCATGAGGTCGTGCGGCTGCAGCGTCATCTCCGCGGCCATCGGGCAGCCCGCCGAGCACTTGCCGCACTGGTAACAGCGCGCGGCGGCGGAACGGGTCTCGGCGAGCAGCCGGGCGAGGGCGTCGCTGCGGGACATCGCTCCGGACTCGCGTGTCACGGGCTCGTCGTACCTCCTGCCGGGAGCCGGGAGGGTGTCGCGACATGTCGGCCACCCCCCAGAGGGCCGTTACGCCCGATTGTAGGGTCTTCACACTAGGGTGGCAACAGGAGATGCGCCCGTGAAGGCACCGGACGGGCCGTCGGCCGGCCATGTTCGTGCGCGCCTGCGCGGTCGTCGCGTGACCGACGGCGCACGGGCGCGGGGCCGCCGCAGGCGGCACGCGGACGTGCCGGCGGTGTGGGGGCGGAGGCGAGAGGCCCGGCCCCGGCGGGCGGAGGCGAGAGGTCCGGTCGCGGTGGATGAAGGCGAGGAGGCCCGGGCCGCGCTCGGCGCGGCCCGGGCCTCCTCCGTCGCCGCCCGCGAAGGACGGCGCTGTCGTGCGGTGCTCTTACTCCTGCGGGATGTGCCTGCCGCGCGGCGTGTAGCTCGTGTGCAGCAGCTTGTGGCTCTTGTGCCCGCAGGGGCCGTCGGTGAGGAACTCGGCGTAGGTGCGCGCCACGGCCGGGTTCTCGTAGGACTTGCGCACGTCGTAGGCCTTGTCCTCGGCGTAGATCGCCTTGGCCCGCGCGGCGCGGATCTCGGCGTTGGTCGGGATCGGCTGCCCGCCGCCGCCGAGGCAGCCGCCGGGGCAGGCCATGATCTCGATGAAGTGGCACTCGCTGAACCTGCCGCCCGCCTTGATGTCCTCCATGACCTTCTTGGCGTTGGCGGTGCCGTGGGCGACGGCCACCTTGAGGGTCGCGCCCTTGAGCCACTCCCAGTCGGGCACGAGGTGGGCGAGGATCTCGGGCACCGGGCCGACCTGGTCGATGGTGAGCTCGGCGTAGCGCACGCCCTCGAAGCCGCGCACCGGGACGATGTCGCCGTGGTCGTAGATGCTCTCGACCTTCTGGCCGGTGACCAGCTCGATCACCGTGCGCAGCGCCGACTCCATGACGCCGCCGGTGGCGCCGAAGATGACGCCCGAGCCGGTGGCCGTGCCGAAGGGGTCGTCGAAGTCGGACTTCGGCATCGCCGGCACGTGGAGGCCCGACTCGCGGAACATCTTGCCCAGCTCGCGCGTGGTGAGCCCGAAGTCGACGTCCTGGTAGCCGGAGTCGCGCATCTCGGGCCGGTTGCACTCGAACTTCTTGGCCGAGCAGGGCATGAGCGCGACGCTCACGATCTTCGCCGGGTCGAGCCCCAGCTTCTCGGCGTAGAAGGTCTTGATGAGGGCGCCGAACATCTGCTGCGGGCTCTTCGCCGACGAGGCGTGCGGCAGGTACTCGGGGTAGAAGTGCTCGAGGTACTTGACCCACCCCGGCGAGCAGCTCGTGAACTGGGGCAGGGCCACGCTCTCGTCCTTCTCGACGAGCGCCTTGTAGAGCCGGAGGATGAGCTCGGTGCCCTCCTCGATGATGGTCAGGTCGGCGGTGAAGTTGGTGTCGAAGACGCGGTCGAAGCCGATGCGCCGCAGGGCGGTGTTCATCTCGAAGGTGACCGGAGTGCCCGGCTCGAGGCCGAAGAGCTCGCCCATCGCCGAGCGCGGCGCCGGGGCGGTCTGGATGACGACGTGCGTGTCGGGGTCGTCGATGGCCCTCCACACCGCGTCGGTCTCGTCCCTGGCGTAGAGGGCGCCGGTGGGGCAGCGGTTGATGCACTGCCCGCAGTTGATGCAGACGACGTCGCCCAGAGGGAGGTCGGCGAAGGTGGCGATCTCGGTCTGGTCGCTGCGGTTGACGGCCTCGTAGACGCCGACCTCCTGCACGTCGATGCAGGTGCGCACGCAGCGCCGGCAGCGGATGCACTTGTTCATGTCGCGCATCACGGAGTAGCTCGAGGTGTCGGGCTCGACCACCGGCTCCTCGGGGTGCCCGAAGCGGAAGCGGTCGATGCCGTACTCCTCGGCCAGCGCCTGCAGCTCGCAGTTGCCGTTGCGCACGCAGCTGTAGCAGTCGCCGTAGTGCTCGCTGAGCAGCAGGTCGAGCACGTGGCGGCGGGCCTGGCGCACGCGCCGGCTGTGGGTGTTGATGACGATCTGGTTGACCACCGGATGGGTGCAGGCCGGCTGCAGCGTGCGCTGCCCCTCGACCTCGACCAGGCACATGCGGCAGACGCCGGCGACGTCGAGGTCGGGGTGGTGGCAGAGGGTCGGGATACGGATGCCCATGCTGGTCGCGGCCTCGAGGATCGTCGAGCCGAAGGGCACCTTGGACTCGACGCCGTCGATGGTCACCGAGACGAGGCCGCCGATGGCGTTGGGGCTCGTCGTCACGGGCACGCGCCGCGCCTGCTGCGAGAGCGGCGCGCGATGGATCGGGGTCGTGGGGTCGCTCATGCTCACTCCCCTCGTCACGCGCTCGGGGCGCGGTCCGCGATCTCGTCGCCGAAGCTCTCCATGATGGAGAGGAAGGCACTCGGGCTGGTCTGCCCGAGGCCGCACTTCGAGGCGACCTGCATGGTGCCGCCGAGCGCCTTGACGTCGGCGAGGAGCTCGGGCGGGCAGGCTCCCTGCTTGAGGAGCCGCACGCACCTAAGCATCTGGGCGTTGCCCAGGCGGCAGGGGGTGCACTGGCCGCAGCTCTCCTCGACGAAGAACTCGAGGAAGTTCTCGGCCACGTCGAGGATGTCGCGCTGCGGCCCGACGACCATCACGGAGCCGCCGGTCGGGATGTCCTCGAAGGCGAGCCGGCGGGCGAAGTCGCGTGCCGGCACGCAGACGCCGCTGGCGCCGCCGACCTGCACCGCCTTGGCGCCCTCGCCGCCGACCTCCTTGAGCAGGTCGGCGATCGAGATGCCCCAGGGGAACTCGTAGACGCCGGGCTTCTCGCAGTCACCGGAGACGCTGAACAGCTTGTAGCCGGTCGACTTGTCGGTGCCGAAGCCCTTGAACCACTCGGTGCCCCTGGCGAAGATGCAGGCCACCGAGGCCAGGGTCTCGACGTTGTTCACGACCGTCGGGTTGTTGAGCAGGCCGGCGACGACGGGGAAGGGCGGGCGGTTGCGCGGCTCGCCGCGAAAGCCCTCGAGGGACTCGATCAGGGCCGTCTCCTCGCCGCACACGTAGGCGCCGGCGCCGAGGGCGGTGATGATGTCGAAGTCGAAGCCCTCGAGGCCCATCACGTCGTGGCCGAGGAGACCCTTGGCGCGGCGCCGCTTGATGACCTCGTTGAGGTGCGGGCGCAGGTAGGAGTACTCGGCGCGCAGGTAGACGATGCCGAGCGACGCGCCGATCGCGCGCCCGCCGATCGTCATGCCCTCGAAGACGAGGTCGGCGAAGTCGGTGAGGATGACCCGGTCCTTGAAGGTGCCGGGCTCGCCCTCGTCGGCGTTGCAGATGAGGTACTTCTGGTCGGCCTTCTCAGACGCGCAGAAGTTCCACTTCATGCCCGTCGGGAAGCCGGCCCCGCCGCGGCCCTTGAGGCCGCTGTCGGCGACGGTGTCGACGATGTCGCCGCGCGAGAGCGCGAGCGCCGCCTTGAGGCCGGCCTCGGGCTCGATCGTCGAGTAGGTCAGGGTGTTGCCCTGGGTCTCGATCGTGGTGGCCACGGCTCAGCCCTCCTCGGCCGCGACGGCGCGGCAGTCGGCGAGGATCGAGGGCACGAGCTCCGGCGTGACGCGGGTGTAGACGCGGTCGTTGACGAGCAGCGCGGGCCCCTGGTCGCACATGCCCATGCAGCTCGCCCACTCGAGGGTGAAGAGGCCGTCGTCGGTCGACTCGTCGAAGCCGATGCCGAGCTCCTTCTGCAGCGCCTCGGCGACCGCCTGCTTGCCGGCGAACTCGCAGGAGAGCGTACGACAGAGGCGGATGACGAAGCGCCCCTCGGGGGCGCCGTGGAGGAAGGCGTAGAACGAGGCGACGCTGTAGACCTCGACCGGGTGGATGTCGAGGGCCTCGGCGATCACCTGCATCGCCTCCGTGTCGACGCCGCGGTAGCGGCGCTTCACATCCTGGAGGATGGGGATCAGCGAGCTGCGTCCGGGGCCGAGCTTCTCGATGAGCCCGGCGACCTCGGTGCGCAGCTGCTCGGGTGTCGTGGCGAGCATCGGCAGCCTTCCTACTTGGTGGACGCGAGCAGCTTCTGGACCTTGGCGACCAGCGTCGCCGGCTCGACCGGCTTGGGCTGGAACTCGTCGACCGGGACCATCTCCTCGTCCTTGTCGATGTTGAGGCCCATCGCGGCGTTGACGCTGGTGAGCATGATGATCGGCAGGGTGTGACCCGCCTTGCGGATGTCGCGCGCCATGCGGAGGCCGTCGTCGGGTTCCTCCATCATCACGTCGAGGATGAGCAGGTCGGGCTTCACGTCCTCGAGCTTCTGCAGCCCCTCGCGCTTGTTGGCCGCACCCTCGACCTCGAAGCCCTCGCGCTCGAGCACGAGCTTGCCGGCCTCGACGATGTCGGGGTCGTCGTCGACGATCAGGATCCTGGGCACCGCACTCTCCCTCTCTCGCTTGTCTGTCCCCGTGGCTCGGCGCGCGGGCGCCGGTGTTCGCGGCGGCTGTGTCGTGAGGGTGTCGTGGCGGGGCGCCCCGGCGGCGCCGGTCGCCCGGCGACGCTGCCTTCGGTCGCGGCCTTCTTCTCCACGGGACCCACGTTCACGCACGGCCTCGAGCACCCGGGATTCTCCCGTTTCGGAGCCGCTTGTGCAAGCCGTAACGAGCGCGCGGCGACCGGCGTCGTGCCGCGAACGGACGCGGGCGGCGGTACGGGCGCGGACGCTCCCGGCGGCACGCTACTCGCGCCCGGCCGGCGCGCCGGACGGGGCGTCCCGCAGCGTCACCGTGAACGTGCTCCCGACGCCGGGCTCGCTGGCGACGGTCGCCTCGCCCTCGTACAGGTTGGCGATCTTGCGCACCGTCGACAGGCCGAGGCCACTGCCCAGGACCTTCACCGTGTGCTCGTTCTTGATGCGCATGAACTCGGTGAAGAGCTTCGCCTGCTCCTCGGGCGTCAGGCCGTGGCCGGTGTCGGCGACGGCGATGCGCACGCCGCCGCCCTCGCGGCGGAGCTCGACGCGCACGCTGCCGCCGTCGCGGTTGTACTTCACGGCGTTCGAGATCAGGTTGTTGAGCACGATCTCGACCTCGCCGGCGTCGGCGTGGAGCTCGACGTCGCCGTCGCCGGCGTCGAGCTCCATCACGATGCCGCGGCGCTCGGCGTCGACGGCGAAGAGCTCCATCGACGCCCTGGCCAGCTCGGGCACGTCGAGGCGGGCGATGACGCGCTCGCGCTTGCCCGACTCGATGCGCGTCAGGTCGAGCAGGTCGCCGATCAGCTTCTTCATGCCGTCGACGCGCACGATGCTGCGCTCGATCATCTGCAGGTTCTGGTCGGTCTCGGTCGTGCGCAGGATGTTGAGGTAGCCCTCGACGGCGTTGAGCGGCGCCTTGAGCTCGTGGGCGAGCACGGAGATGAAGTTGAAGCGCACCTGGCGCTTCTCCTCGGCGAGCTTGCGCGCCTGGCGGCTGAGGATCAGCTGGCTGGTCGCCTTGCGCAGCGCGTAGCGGAGCTCGTCGGGGGAGAAGGGCTTGGCGAGGAAGTCGTAGGCGCCGAGCTTGGTCGCCTTCACGGCGGTCTCGAAGGTGGCGTAGGCCGTGATCATGATGGTGAGGATCTCGCGTCCCTCGCGGCTCATCACGTCGAGCAGCTCCATGCCGCCCATGCCGGGGAGCTTGAGGTCGAGGAGCAGCAGGTCGACCTGCTCGCCGTCGCCGAGGCTGCGCAGGAAGTCCTCGGCCGACGTGAAGTACGAGTACTCGAAGCTCACGTCGACGAGCACGTCGGGCACGTGCACCTTGTACTTCTCGATGATGCGGCGCACACCGAGGCAGAGCGCCTCCTCGTCGTCGATCATGACCACGCGGATGACCTGCTGCTGCGGGTCCATCAGCGTCTCGCGCGTCGTCGCCGCGATCGTCATGCCTCGGCCCCCCCGTCGATGCCCTGCAGGCTCACGGGCACGCTCACGCCGCTCTCGCGGCGCGGCAGCACGATCTTGAAGGTCGTGTAGGTCGGCCCGCGCTCGGGCACGGCGTTGGAGTCGACCGAGATCTGCCCGCGGTGCATCTTCACGATGCCGTGCGTGACGGCCAGGCCGAGGCCGGTGCCCTTGCCGACCTGCTTCGTGGTGAAGAACGGGCTGAAGAGCTTGTCGAAGTGCTCCTCCGGGATGCCGTGCCCGGTGTCGGTCACGCTGATCGAGATCTCGTCGTCGGTGTCCTCGAGGGCCACGGTGATGCGGCCGCCGTCGGGCATCGCCTGCTGCGCGTTGGTGATGAGATTGACGAGGACCTGCACGATCTGGTCGGCGTCGATCTCGGCCGTCGGGTCCTCGAGGCGGTCGTCGACGGCGATCTCGACGCCGTCCTCGGCCGGCACCGTGCGCAGGACCTCGGCGACCAGGGCCGCGAGGTCGGTCGGCTGGCGCACGACGCGGTTCTGGCGGGCGAAGTTGAGCAGCCCGGAGATGATGCGCTTGCAGCGGTTGGCCTGATTGACGATGAGCTCGAGGTCCTCCTGCGTCTCGCTCTTCTCCTCGCACTCCTCGAGCAGGAGGTTGGCGTGCAGCAGGAGGATGCCGAGCGGGTTGTTCACCTCGTGCGCGATGCCGGCCGCGAGCTGGCCCATGCTGGCCAGCTTCTCGGACTTCACGAGCGCCTCCTTGGTGCTCTCGAGCGAGCGGTGCGACTCGCGCAGCTCCTCCACCGTCTTGCGCAGCTCCTCGACAGAGTAGGGGAGGCACATCTCGACCTCGGCCAGCCCCTGCGAGATGGCGATCGCGTGGTCGCGGCAGGTCTCGTAGCCGCAGGCCCCGCAGTCGAGCTCGTCCGCGGGGCCGAACTTGTTCATACGGGCGAGGATCTCGCGCAGCTCGGCGGGGGTCGGCGCCTGGTCGAAGCGCTGGTCGTAGGCGTGGAAGGTGCGCGACAGGTCGAGTGCGTCGTGCTCGCGCATCGCCGCCTCCCAGGCCTGCTCGTCGAAGCCCGCCTGGCGGCGCCGCGCCTCGCGGCTGACGTCGGAGCGGCGCTTGAAGACGGGCTCGCGCTCGCTGTAGCCGGGGCCCATGATGCAGCCCTCGCAGCAGAGGATGTCGAGCAGACGGGCCTCGGTCTCGCCGTTCTCGAACTCCTCGATCGCGTCGACGAGGTTCTCGCGCCCGTCGGCGCTGACGATGTCGCCGCGCAGGAGGTCCTCGGTGAGGCCGGCGGCCTGCAGCAGGCCGCGGGTGATGGGGAAGAGGCCGCCGAGGCTGCCGTGCGGCGGGTCGAAGTCGTCGTCGCCGCCGAGGGCGGCGAGGTCGAGGCCGCGCCGCTCGAGCAGCGCGCGGAGCTCGGCGTAGGTCAGCACGGCGTCGACCTCGCCGTCGAACTGCTCGTACTGGGCCTCGCCCTTCTTGGCGATGCAGGGCCCGACGAAGACGAGCTTGAGGCCGGGCCCGTGTGTCGCGTGCAGGGCGCGCGCGAGGGCGATCATCGGCGAGACGATCGGGGCCAGGCGGTCGAGCAGCTCGGGGTGGTACTTGCGCACGTAGCTCACGACGGCCGGGCAGGCCGTGGCGATGTAGCGGCCGTCGTCCTCGAGGAGGAGACGGGCGTAGGCGCGGGCCACGAGGTCGGCGCCGAACGCCACCTCGTGCACCCCCGCGAAGCCGAGGTTGCGGAGGGCGGCGACCAGCGCCCCGGCGTCGACGTCGTCGAACTCCGCCGGGTAGCTCGGCGCGACGATCGCCGCGACCGTGCCCGGCCCCGAGAGCAGCGTCTCGGTGTCCTCGATGCCGCTCTGGATCTGCTTCGCGTTCTGGCTGCAGACGGTGACGCAGTTGCCGCAGCCGATGCAGCGCGTCTCGATCACGTTCGCCTGGCCGTCGATGATCTGGATCGCCTTGGCCGGGCACTCGCGCACGCAGGTGTAGCACATGCGGCACTTCTCGCCGATCGTCGTGACGAGCTTCTGCAGGGCGACTCTGTCTTCGTTCACGGCAGTCTCTCGTTCGTGGGCCTCGCGCCGGCACGCGTCGTCGTGAGCGCGGCGCCCGCGCGGCCGCCTCGCTCCGCTCGTCTCGGGGCGTGTGGGCTCACCGCTCTCCCAGGAGCTCGGCGACCTTGGCGAGCAGGGCCTGGGCGTCGACCGGCTTGTCGAAGTACGCGTCGACGTGCATCTTCTCGAGGTCCTCCGCGGAGCGCGGCCGGAAGTCGAGGCCGAGCTGGCTGCTCACCGAGGTGGAGAGGATGATCGGCACGTCGGCCGTGCGCGGGTCGTCGCGCAGCTTGGCGGAGAGGGCGAAGCCGGCGTCGACGCTGGTCATCATGAGGTCGGTCACGATGAGGTCGGGCCGCGCCTCGTCGATGCGCGCCGCCGCCTCCGCGGGGTTGGTCGCGGTGACGACGCGATAGCCGGCCCCCTCGAGGATGATGCGGTTCAGCTCGAGGAAGTCGTAGTCGTCGTCGACGATCAGTATCAGTGCCTGCTCAGCGCCCATTCGCCGCTCCCACGGCCGGGGTCGGGACGGTCCAAAGTATAGCCTCAGGCGGGGGCCCGTCCCCGGGCCCCCGCCTGCCGCGCCCGGTGCGGGCGCGGGTGCTGTCGCTGTCGTTCAGACGCGCTCCTTCTCGGCGTACTTCGTGTGCAGGAGGTGGTGCGAGATCTCGCCGCACGGCGCCCCGAGATACTCCTCGTAGAGGGCGCAGATGTACGGGTTCTCGTGCGACTTGCGCAGCTCGCGGTGCTCGTCCTCCTGGTAGATCGCCTGGATGCGCTTCAGGCGCACCTCGTCGGTCGTGAAGCGCGGCTGCCCGCCGCCGCCGATGCAGCCGCCGGGGCAGGTCATGACCTCGATGAAGTGGTACTCGGCCTCGCCGTTCTTCACCTGGTCGATCGCCTTCTGGGCGTTGCCGAGGCCGTGAGCCACGGCGACCTTGACGTCGACGCCCTCGAGGAAGGCCCAGTCTCCCTTGGCGCCCTCGATCTTCACCGTCGCCGTCTTCACGCCCTCGAGGCCCTCGATGGGCTCGACGTGCAGGTTCGGGAAGGGGAAGGGGGTCTCGGTCACGATCTCCCAGACCGTGCGCAGGGCGGCCTCCATGACGCCGCCGGTGACGGCGAAGATGTCGGCCGCGCCGGTGCTGATGCCGAGCGGCGCGTCCATCTTCTCGTCGGCGAGGCCGCGGAAGTCGATGCCGGCCTGCTTGATCATCTGACCGAGCTCACGCGTGGTGAGGACGATGTCCACGTCCTGCACGCCGCTGTCGGCCATCTCGGGCCGCGCCGCCTCGTACTTCTTCGCCGTGCAGGGCATGATCGAGACCACGACCATGTCCTCGGGCCTCACGCCGATCTTCTCGGCGTAGTAGGTCTTGGCGAGCGCCCCGAACATCTGCTGCGGCGACTTGCAGGTCGAGAGGTTGTCGAGCATGTCGGGGTTGAAGTGCTCCATGTAGTTGATCCAGCCCGGCGAGCAGCTCGAGAACTGCGGCAGGGCGACCTGCTCGCCGTCGACCAGGGCGCGCTTGAGCCGCGTGAGCAGCTCGGTGCCCTCCTCCATGATGGTGAGGTCGGCGGTGAAGTTGGTGTCGAAGACGGCGTCGAAGCCGAGCTTGCGCAGCGCCGCCACCATCTTGCCGGTGACGAGCGTGCCGGGCTCGTAGTCGAAGCACTCGCCGAGCGCGGCGCGGATCGCCGGCGCGGTCTGCACGACGACCGTCGTGTCGGGGTCCTCGAGCGCGGCCCAGACCTCGTCGATCTGGTTGCGCTCGGTGATGGCGCCGACGGGGCAGACCGCGGCGCACTGGCCGCACTGCACGCAGGTGACCTCGTCGAGGTCGGCGCCGAAGGCCGGGCCGATCACGGTCTGGAAGCCGCGGCCCTGGGCGAAGAGCCCGCCGACGCCCTGGACCTCGTTGCAGACCGTGACGCAGCGCCGGCACATGATGCACTTGCCGCTGTCGCGGATGAGCGCCGGGGTCGAGGTGTCGATCGTGCGCCGGGTGCGCTCGCCCTGGTAGCGCAGCTCGTCGATGCCGAGCTCCTGGGCGAGGTCGCGCAGCTCGCAGTCGCCGCTGCGCGAGCAGACCTGGCAGTCGCCGTCGTGCTCGGAGAGCAGCAGCTCGACCACCGTGCGGCGCCCCTGGCGGACCTTGCCGCTCGTGGTGTGCACGACCATGCCTTCGGCGGCCGGCTGCGAGCAGGAGGCGACGAGCGTGCGGGCGCCCTCGATCTCGACCAGGCAGACGCGGCAGGCGCCGATCGGGTCCCGGCCCTCGATGTGGCACAGGGTCGGGATGCGGATACCCGCCTGGCGGGCGGCGTGGAGGACCGAGGTGCCCTCGGGGACCTCGACCTTGATGTCGTCGATCGTCAGTGTTGGCATTCTCAGCTCCTCACCCTCACGAGCAGTACTTGCCGTAGTCGCAGCGCAGGCAGCGTCTGGCCTCGGCCAGGGCGACCTCTGCCTCCCAGCCGCACTCGACCTCGTCGAACGTGCTCACGCGCTGCTCGAGCGGCAGCTCGTCGACCGCGGCCCTGTCGTACTCGACCGGGTCGGCGTCGGGGTCGAAGTGTGTCCCGACGTCGTACGCGCGCCGCCAGAAGGCGTGGTTGGCGCCGGTCAGGTACTCGTCGATCGAGACCGCCGCCTTCTCGCCGGCGCCGATGGCCTCGACCACCGACGCCGGGCCGGTGACGGCGTCGCCGCCGGCGAAGACCCAGGGCTCCGACGTGCGGCCGCTCATGCGGTCCGCGGCGAAGTAGCCCTTGCGGCTCAGGTCGACCTTGACGCCGTCCATGAGCGGGTCGGCGTCGAGCCACTGGCCGATGGCGGCGATGACCGTGTCGGCCTCGACGAGGAAGTCGGGGTCCTGGCCGTCCATCGGGCGGCGACGGCCGCTCTTGTCGTAGTCGCCGAGGATCATCTCGCGGCAGCGCACGCCGGTGACGGCACCCTCGGCGTCGCGGACGATCTCCTGCGGGGCGACGAGCGTGAGGACCTCGATGCCCTCGAGGTCGGCGGCGTCGACCTCCTCGGCCCACGCCGGCATCTGTGCGCGCGTGCGCCGGTAGAGGATGCGCACCTCCTCGGCGCCGAGGCGCAAGGCCGTGCGGGCGGCGTCGATCGCGGCGTTGCCGCCGCCGATCACGGCCACCTTCTTGCCCATCGGCGCCGAGCCCGTGAGGTTGTACTCCTTGAGGAAGGAGAGGCCGTCGTAGACGCCGGGGCCGTCCTCGCCGGGGATGCCGATCGTGCTGCCCGTGGGGGCGCCGACACCGAGGAAGACGGCTTCGTAGCCCTCGTCCTTCAGGCTCTGCAGCGTGAAGTCGCGGCCGAGGGCCTTGCCGCACTGGAGCGTCGCGCCCATCTTCTCGATCATCTCGATCTCGCGCTCGAGCTCGTGGCGCGGCAGGCGGTAGGCCGGGATCGCCTGGACCAGCATGCCGCCGGCCTGCTCCTCGGCCTCGAAGATGGTGGGCCTGTAGCCCAGCCGGGCGAGGAAGAAGGCGCACGAGAGCCCGGCCGGGCCGCCGCCGACGACCGCCACCTTGCGGGCGGCGTTCTCGGGGTCGGCCTGGATCTCGGGGAGCACGGGCTCCTTCTCCTGCTCGACCATGAAGCGCTTGACGTGGCGGATCGCGACCGGCGAGTCGAGCCCCGCGCGCTGGCACTTGCTCTCGCAGGGGTGGAAGCAGACGCGGGCGCAGATGCTGGCCAGCGGGTTACGGTCGCGGTGCACGCGCAGCGCCTCGTCGAAGCGCTGTTCACCGACCAGCGACACGAACCCCGGCACGTTGACGCTCGCCGGGCACGCGTTCGAGCAGCGCGCGATGAACATGTTGGCGCAGACGCCGGCCTCGCAGTGCTTCTCGTTGATGTGCTGCTCCCACTCCTCGCGGAAGTGGCGGATCATGCTGAGCACCGGGTTGGGTGCCGTCTGGCCGAGGCCGCAGAGCGCGGTCTGCTGGATCGTGTGGCCGAGGCTGATCAGGCGGTCGATGTCACCCGGCTCGCCCTCGCCCTCGCAGATGCGCGTGACGATCTCGAGCATGCGCTTGGTGCCGACGCGGCAGGGCGGGCACTTGCCGCAGCTCTCGTCCTGGATGAAGTCGAGGAAGAAGCGCGCCATGTCGACCATGCAGGTGTCCTCGTCCATGACGATGAGGCCGCCCGAGCCCATGATCGCCCCGACCTCCTGCAACGACTCGAAGTCGACGGGCACGTTCAGGTGCTCCTTGGGGATGGCGCCGCCCGACGGGCCACCGAGCTGGGCGGCCTTGTACTGCTTGCCGTTGGGGATGCCGCCGCCGATCTCGTAGATGATGTCGCCCAGCGGGATGCCGAGCGGCACCTCGACGAGGCCGACGTTGTTGACGGCGCCGGAGAGGGCGAAGATCTTCGTCCCCGGGCTGCGCTCGGTGCCGACCGAGCGGAACCACTCCGAGCCGTTACGGATGATCTGCGCGACGGTGGCCAGGGTCTCGACGTTGTTCAGCACCGAGGGCTTGCCCCAGAGGCCCTTCTGGGCGGGGAACGGCGGCCGCGGGCGCGGCTCGCCGCGGTGGCCCTCGATCGAGGTCATGAGCGCCGTCTCCTCGCCGCAGACGAAGGCGCCGGAGCCGCGCGCGATGTGCAGGTCGAAGCTGAAGTCGGTGTCGAAGATGCGCTCGCCGAGCAGGCCGTAGGCGCGGCAGTCGGCGATCGCCGCGTCGAGGCGCTCGAGGGCCAGGGGGTACTCGGCGCGGCAGTAGACGTAGCCCTCGTCGGCGCCGATGGCCCTGGCCCCGATCAGCATGCCCTCGATCACCGCGTGCGGGTCGGCCTCGAGGACCGAGCGGTCCATGAACGCGCCGGGGTCGCCCTCGTCGGCGTTGCAGAGGATGTACTTCTTGTCGCCCTCGGCCTTGCGGCAGAACTCCCACTTGAGGCCGGTGGGGAAGCCGGCGCCGCCGCGGCCGCGCAGGCCGGCGGTCTTGATCTCGTCGATGATGCCCTGCGGCGTCATCTCGGTGAGCGCCCTGGCGAAGGCCTGGTAGCCGTCGCGGGCGATGTACTCCTCGATGCTCTCCGCGGCGATGCGCCCCTTGTTGCGCAGGACGCGCAGGTTCTGCCGCGCGAAGAAGGGGATGTCGGCGTAGAGCGGGATGATCGCCTTGCTCGTCGGGTGCCGGTACATCAGGCGCTCGACGGGGCGCCCCTTGACGATGTGCTCGGCGACGATCTCGGCCGCGTCCTCGGGCTTGACGTGGTTGTAGAAGACGCCGCCGGGATACACGACGACGATCGGGCCGCCGGCGCAGAAGCCGTTGCAGCCGGTCTCGATGATGTTGACCTCGTCGGCCATCTCGTGCGCGCGGAGCTCGTCGAGCAGGGCGTCGCGCACGCGCTCGGCGCCGGACGAGAGGCAGCCCGTGCCGAAGCACATCATCAGGTGGATACGCGGGATGCTCATCGTGGGTGTCCCTTCAGTGCGCATGCTGTCGCTCGCGGTGGTCGTGGGGTTCACCGGTCACACCCCCTCGCCGAGGCTGACGACCAGCTTCGGCACGAGCTTGCCGCCGAGCACGTGCTCCTGGAAGACCTGGCGCGCGGCGTCGGCGTCCAGGTCGCCGTAGAGCACGGGCTCCTCGTTCAGCACCTCGACCGTCATCTCGGGCTCGTGCTCGCAGGCGCCGATGCAGCCCGACGTCGTCACGCGCACGTCGGTGCGGCCGCTGGCGGCGAGCTCCTCGAGCGCGGCCGCCAGCACCGCGCGGGACCCGCTGGCGATGCCGCAGGTGCCCATGTGCACGGTCAGCCGCACGTGGTAGCCGTCCTCGCGCAGCGCGGTCTCGGCCTGGGTGCGGGTCTTGATCGCCTGCAGGTCGGCGAGACTCCTGATCTTCTGGGGGCCGTCAGCCGGCGACATTGACCGCTCCTTCCTCTTCGGGGACAGCCTGGCGGTACTTGGCGAGGATCTCGGGGACGCGCGACGGGCGGACGCGCTTGTAGACCTCGTCGCCGATCGACATCGCGGGCGCGAGGCCGCAGGCGCCGAAGCAGCGCGCCACCTCGAGCGAGAACAGGCGGTCCTCGGTGGTCTCGCCGACGTCGATCTGCAGGCGGTCCTTGATAGCGTCGAGGACCTGCTTGCCGCCGCGCACGTAGCAGGCCGTGCCCAGGCACACGCGGATCAGGTGCTCGCCGCGCGGTACGGTCGAGAAGAACGAGTAGAAGCCGACCACGCCGGCGACCTCGCTGTAGGGCTTGCGCAGGCGCGTCGCGATGTGCTTCAGGGCCTGCTCGGGCAGGTAGCCGTAGATGCCCTGGGCGATCTGCAGGACGGGGATCAGCGCGCCCGGCTTGCCCTCGTACTCGTCGATCACCGCGTCGAGGCGTTCGAGGAGCTCCTCCTCGCTCGCCTCTTCGCAGCAGCAGGCGCACTGCCTCGGCTCTTCAGTCATGTGGCTCTCCTTCGTCTCGATGCTCCGCTGATCCGCATCCGCGGGATGGTCTCCATGCTCGTCGTCCGTCGTGGGCGTCGCCCGTGTCGGGCGCCGGTGGGCGGTCGCCTCCGGCGGGCGCCACGTCTCGCCCGGGGCGCGGCCCGGGTCTCTCCGCGCCGCGCTCACCCCACCGCCCCCTGGTAGTCGAGCAGTGCGGGGTGACGCTGCCGCAGCTCGGCGCCGCGCAGGGTCACCTCGCGCAGCCCGTCGACGAGGGCGAGGCGGAACTCGACGTGCGGGTTGGTGAGGGCCATCGTGACCAGGGTCGAGGCCAGGTCGCCGAGGGGCGGGCGGTCGACGTTGGTGAGGCCCAGCTCCGCCGCGACGGAGGTGCCGCCGAGCGCGGACGGGCCGACCTCGAGGCGGCCGCCGGCAGCCTCGGCCTCCTGACGGAAGAGGCTGAGGCCGAGGCCGGTCCGCTTGCCGCTCTTGGTCGTGAAGAAGGGGTCCAGCGCCTGCTCGGGCGCGACGGGCAGGCCGCCGCCGTCGTCCTCGACGACGATCGTGAGCGTGTCCGCGTCGCGGTCGGCGACGACGCGCGTCGCCACGACCGTGGCGCCGGCGCGCACGGAGTTCTCGAGGAGCTCGAGCAGGTACAGCGACAGGTCATGCAACGCGCACGCTCCTGCCCTCGGCGCCCCGCAGGGCGAGGACGAGCTCGGCGAAGGTCGGCGCGGCGACGCGCAGCGCGGTGCGCGCCGACCCGATCGCGTCGAGCGTGTGGCTGTCGGAGGAGCGCAGCAGCGGGAGCCCGTAGGCCGCGTACTCGGCCAGCTTCGGCGAGTCGGGCGTCACGTGGCGCGAGACCTCGGCGGCGTCGAACCCGGCCTCGGCCGGGAATACGCCGAGCTGCCCGACCACGCCGAACGAGCGCCGGTCGACGTGGGCGGCGACGGCGACGCCGCCGTGGCGGTGGATGAGGGCGACGACGGCGCCGACGTCGAGCGGCGTCGCGGCGGCCAGCGCCGCCGGCTCGTCGGCCACGTGGGCGCCGTCGGCGGCCAGCAGGTGCTGCGCGCCGAAGAACGCCGCATAGCCCTCCTCGGCCACCGGGAGCAGGGCCGTGACCTCGTCGCCGGCGCCGGCGGCGGTCACGGCATCGGGGAAGAGGCCGACGACGTGGCACTCCTCCGCGCTCGTGACCTCCATGCCGGCGAGCACGGTGAGGCCCCGGCGGCCGGCGGCGTCGAGCGCGGCCGCCCGCGCGGCCGCCGCCTGGACGGCCGCCGTGTTGGCCGTGGTGTTGTGGTCACAGACGGCGATCATCGCCAGTCCTTCGTCCAGCGCCCGCGCGACGATGCGTGGCGGCGTCATCTCGTCGTCCGCGCAGGGCGAGAGCGCGGTGTGCACGTGCAGGTCTGCGAAGCGGAGCTTCACGCACGGCTTCCCTTGACCCCGAGCCCGTACAGACGGCCGGCGATCTCGAACGTGTCGGCCTCGCAGCCGTACAGGGCGAGCCCCTCGTCGACCGCCTTGGCGACGACGTCGTCGTCGGGCCGCCGGCCGCCGGCGAAGATCACCGCCGCGAGGTCGGCGTGGCCGGCCACGGCGATGACGTTGAGGTGGACCTGCAGAGTCACCAGCACGCCGCCCGCCGGGGCGTGGGCGAGCACGTCGCTGAGCAGGTCCGAGGCGTAGCCGCGCGTCACCTCGGCGGCGCGCTCCACCTCGTTGGGGGGGACGAGCTCGACCAGCTCGAGCTCATGGGCGATGTCGTCGAGCGTCATGACTGTGCCTCCTCAGCGGTCACGTACGGACAGAGCTCGCGCGTGGCGCGCTCGAGGACGACGTCCTCGGCGAGCGCCGCGCAGGTCGGGGCGCCGCAGGCGCCGCAGTCGCGCCCGGGCAGGGATCGGGTCAGCTCGTCAAGGCGGGCGAGCTTGGCGATGGCGCGCGTCATGTCGGCGTCGAGCCGGATGCCGGGGCGCGGCGACGGGGCGCGGCGCGGCGGGCGCGCGGCGCCGGGGTCGCCCGCGAGCGGCGCCGCCGCCCAGCGGTGCGCGGCGACGGCGGCCTCCTCGGCGAGCAGGGGCGAGCCGAAGCAGCCGCCCTCGCAGGCGTACGGCTCCACGACGAGGACGTCGCCGAGCAGGCCGTCCTCGAGCTCCTCGAGCACGCGCAGCACGTGGCGGAGCCCGCTCACGGTCAGGACCGTGGCGTCCGGCCCCTCCGGCGTGCCGCGCGCATCGCCGGCGGGCGCCTCCGCGGCCGCGTCGTCCGCGGTGCCGGCCGCGTCGTTCGCGGCGCCGGCCATGAGACCGCCCGTCGCGCCGGCCGCCGTGTCGCGGCCGCCGGGCGCGTCGTGCGCCGCGGGCGCCTCGTGCCCGGCGAGCAGCGGCGCGACGCGCTCGCGCAGGCGCGCCGGCGTGCTGATGCCGCGCAGCCCGCCGGCGCGCCGCTCGAGGAGCGCGGTGCGCTGGCTCGGGCAGGAGACGACGAAGGTCGCCGAGGCGCCGTCGGTGTCGTCCTGCAGCGCCTCCCACGGGGAGGCGAAGGGGGCCAGGTGCGGCAGCAGGGAGGGGAAGCGCAGCTCGATCAGGTTCACGACGGCGGGGCAGACGGGGGAGAGCAGCGGCAGCGGTGGCCGTGTGCCGGCGGGGCCGGCCACCGCCTCACGCGCCGTGGCCCGAACGGCCTCGCGCAGGGCGCGCTCGTGGCCGTCGGCGGCGAGCGCGCGGGCGAAGCCCGCCGCCTCGACGGCGCGCGCCACGACGGCCGGCGGCGCCTCGGCGCCGAAGCCGGCGAGGAAGGCGGGGGGGAGGGCCACGAGCTCGGTCGCCCGCTCCGGCTCGCCGCCGGTCTCGTCGATCGTCAGGGCGCCGGGCTCGCAGACGGCGACGCAGGCCGCGCAGTCGATGCAGAGGTGCTCGAGCAGCACGGGCTCGCCGTCGCGCACGCGCAGCGCGGCCGTCGGGCAGGCGGCGAGGCAGCGCAGGCACTGGCGGCAGCGGCCCGGGGCGACTGAGACCGAGCGGGGGCGCTCGACGTCGCCCGGGCTCGCCGGCCTGAGGCTCACGCTGAAGCTGACCCGCGTGCCCTTGCCCGGGGTCGAGTCGATCTCGAGGGCGTCGCTGTTGCGCCGGATGTTGGGCAGCCCCATGCCGGCGCCGAACCCCAGGGCTCGAGCCTCGGACGAGGCCGTCGAGAAGCCCTCGCGCAGCGCCTGCTCGACGTCGGGGATTCCGGGGCCCTCGTCGACGACGTCGACGTCGACCCGGCTGTCGCCGAGGCGCGCCTCGAGCACCCCGCGGTGGGCGTGGATGACCACGTTCATCTCGGCCTCGTAGGCGGCGATCATCGTGCGGCGGATCGCCTCGGGGTCGGCGCCGACGCGCTTGAGGTGGTCCTTGACCAGGCGCGAGGCGGCGCCCGCCTCGTTGAAGTCGTTGCCGCGGATCGTGTAGGTCAGGTACTGCACGACCTGTGTCAGCCTCCGCCGCGCGCGCCGCGCCCGCCCGTTCCGCCGCTCGCGGCGGCACCGTTCGCGCCGCGTTCCTGCTCGCCGCCGAGGTAGCGGTAGATCAGGCCGCAGGTCTCGAACACCCCGACCGGGGACACCATGAGCAGGGTGCCGTTGGCGCGCGCCAGCGCGACGACGTCGTCGCCGGGCTCGATGCCGCCGACGAAGCAGATGCCGGGCACGTCCATCAGCTCCGCGACGCGCAGCATCTGGACGCTGGCCAGGTTGCTGACCAGCAGCGTCGTGTCGGAGGCCTCGTTGAGGAGGTCGCTGACGCGGTCGCCGGCGTAGATGCGGGTGACCTCGGTGCCACCCGGGCGGCCCGGCGTGACCACCCGGGCGCCGATGTCCTTCGCGAGCTCTTCGAGTCTCATCTTCTTCCTCGCCAGCAGCGAGCCGAGCCGCCGCACCATCGGGGCGAGCTCGGCTTCGCCGTTCTCGCCGTTGCCGTCCGTCCCGGCGCCGAGCCTGGCGAAGAACGCCGCCGACTCGAGCGCCGCGGTGATGTCCATGTACTCGACGAAGATCTCCGAGGGGAGCTGCAGCGGGGTGGGAGCGAACGAGATCAGGCTCTTCACCCCGGCGCGCACCAGCGTGTCGGCGACCGCCTGCGCGGCCTCGCCGGGCACCGTGAGCACGGCAATCTCGATACCCAGGTCGGGCACCAGCTGCTCCATCCTCTCGGCGCCGAAGCAGCGGCAGCCGTGCACGACGGTGTCCTCGAGCGCCGGGTCGCTGTCGAAGGCGGCGACGATGGCCACCGACGGGCTGGCCTCGGCGAAGTGGGCGAGCACCGCGCGCCCGAGGTTGCCGACGCCGACGAGGCAGACGTCCTGACGGAGGTCGCCGTCGAGGAAGCTCGCGATGCTGTCGATGCAGGCGGCCACGTCGTAGCCTTTGTTCGGGCTGCCCGAGTAGCCGATGGCCATGAGGTCGCGGCGCACCTGCGGCGCGCTGACGACCGCGTGGCGCGCCAGCTGATGCGAGTAGATGCTCTCGGTGCCGGCCGCGTGCAGGGCGGTGAGCAGGCGGCGATACCTGCTGAGGCGCGCCACCGTCTTGCGTGAGATCACCGGCTCTCCTGTCCCTCGCCGGCTCGTCGGCGAGGATTCGTTACAGAACAAACGCTGTGAAGCGATTCACAATCTACTCTCCGCTCGCCTTCCTGTCAACGCGGTGCACTGTACCGAATGTCCAAAGAGCAGAGGGGAAGAGTGGCCTCCGCGCGTGACCTTGTACTGAGCCCCGCGCGGGGGTCTGCTAGAGTACCGGTCGACTCCTGCGCGCACGCGGCGGGCAGGACTCGGGGCAGCGGCGCCTCACCCGCGCCCCGAGGTCGTACTCGAGCGTCGTCCCGGCAGAAGGATCGCTACGGAGGTGTCGTCCATGGCAGACAAGCCCACCTACATGCAGCACATGCCCCACTTCCTCGGACCGGTGGCGCCGATCACCATCGACCGCGCCGAAGGCAGCTGGGTCTACGACACCGACGGCGGCAAGTGGCTCGACTTCGTGATGGGCATCGCCGTGGTCAACACCGGCCACTGTCACCCCAAGGTCGTCAAGGCCGTCCAGGAGCAGGCGGCCAAGGTGCCGCACGCGCAGATGAACATCTACCGCCACGGCCCCATGCTCGAGCTGGCGGCGCAGCTGACCGAGATCCTGCCCGAGGGCATGGACGAGGTCATGTTCGCCAACTCCGGCGCCGAGGCGGTCGAGAACGCGATCAAGCTCGCCAAGCAGGCCACGCGGCGCCCCGGCATCATCGCCTTCCACGGGGCGTTCCACGGCCGTACGCACATGGCGATGGCGCTCACCGACTCCGCCGTGCACTACCGCGGCCACCACGAGCCGCTGATGCCGAGCATCTACCACGCGCGCTACTGCTACCCGTTCCGCACCCCGGCGAGCGAGGACCCGACCTGCTACGCCCTCGAGGACGTGCAGCGCGTCCTGCGCTCCGAGATCTACGGCGACGACGTGGCGGCGATCATTGTCGAGCCGATGCAGGGCGAGGGCGGCTTCATCGTCCCGACCGCCGAGTTCATCCAGGGTCTGCGCAAGATCGCCGACGAGATCGGCGCCTGCCTCATCATCGACGAGATCCAGGCCGGCTTCGCCCGCACGGGCACGTGGTTCTGCCACGAGCAGTACGGCGTCACGCCCGACATCGTCACCATCGCCAAGGGCATCGCCAGCGGGTACCCGCTGGGGGCCATCGCGGCGCGCCACGAGCTCTGGGACAAGTGCCTCCCCGGCTCGATGGGCGGCACCTACGGCGGCAACGCCGTGGCCTGCGCCGCCGGCGTGGCCACCATCGCGGCGATGAGAGAAGACGGGATGCTCGAGAACGCCGCCCGTCAGGGCGAGAAGCTGCGCACCTTCTTCACCGACCTGCAGAAGCAGTACCCGTGCATCGGGGACGTGCGCGGCAAGGGCCTGATGGACGCCATCGAGCTCGTGGTGCCGGGCGGCAAGGAGCCCAACGCCGAGGCGGCCAAGGTCTTCATGGCCGAGTGCAAGAAGCGCAACCTCATCCTCATGGGCGCGGGCCCCTTCGGCAACTCGGTCCGCTTCCTGCCGGCGCTCAACCTGAGCGACGAGGACCTCGACCACGCCTTCGGCATCTTCACCGAGGCCGCGAAGGTCGCCTTCGCCTGAGCGAGCGCACACCGGCGCCCGGGCGCCGGAGGACGACCGCGGGGCGGGCGCGGCGCCGGCAGGCGCCGCGCCCGCCCCGTCTCGCCACCGGGAGGCGTGCCGGAACCGCTTCTCGGCCGCCGCCACGGGGCGCGTCGGGCCCGGTCCGGGGCCTCCCGGGCCCTGTGCTACACTCGAGCCCATGGATGCCCCCGAGGCGCCGCGCTTCACCACCCAGGTGCGCGTGCGCTACGCCGACACCGACGCCGCCGGCGTCGCCTACTACGCGAACTACCTCGTCTTCTTCGAGGTCGCGCGCGTCGAGCTGCTGCGCGCGCTCGGGCACCCCATCGCCGAGGTCGAGGCCCGCGGTCTGCACCTGCCGGTGATCGAGGCGCACGTGCGCTATCGTCGTCCGGCGCGCCTCGACGACCTGCTCGACGTCACCATCGTGAAGGGCCGCGTCGGGCCGGCGTCGTTCGAGTTCGACTACGAGGTGACGCGCGCCGGCGAGCTCGTCACCACCGGCTGGACGCGGCTCGCCTGCGTGGACGCCGTGACCGGGCGCGCCGTGGCTCTGCCCGGCTGGCTGCTCGAGCTCTTCGAGCGCCTGCCCGTCACCGGCGGGGTACGCTGATGGCCGGCCCCGAGTCGCCGACGCCGCCGTCGCCGCCCGAGCCCGGCGACGCCGGGCCGCCGTCGCCCCAGATGCCGCCCGACTTCGAGGTCGACATGCCCGAGGACATGGACGTCCGCCACTGCTACCGGCACCCCGACCGCGAGACGGGCGTCTCCTGCGCCAACTGCGGCCGGCCGATCTGCTACGAGTGCATGGTCCCGGCGCCGGTCGGCTTCCGCTGCCCGGAGTGCCTCAAGGAGCAGCAGCAGGAGCAGCGCCGGGCGGGGCCGACGCGGCCGCGCGTGATCACGCGCGGGGAGATGCGCTCGCGCTGGGGCACGGGGGCGCGCGCGGTCGTCGGCGCGCCGGTCACGCGCGCCCTCCTCGTCGCCAACGTCGCCGTCTTCGCGCTCGACTTCCTCCTGCGCGCGATGGGCTCGCCGCTGCCGCGGTACGGCGACCTGAGCGGGCTGGGGGCCCTCATCCCCGCCCTCGTCGTCCTCCACGACGAGTACTGGCGTCTTTTCAGCGCCATGTTCCTGCACGCGGGCATCTTCCACCTGCTGTTCAACATGTGGGCCCTCTACATCGCCGGCGGCTACCTGGAGCGCGTGGTGGGCTCGGTGCGCTTCACGTTCCTCTACTTCCTCTCGGGCCTCGCCGGCTCGGTGCTCGTGCTCTCGGCCTCGTCCCCGACCACGGCCACGGTCGGGGCGTCGGGGGCCATCTTCGGGCTCTTCGGGGCGCTCTTCGCCTACGCGTACCTGAACCGCGGCAGGGACCTGATGGCGCAGCAGCTCGTGCGCAGCCTGGGGTTCATCATCGTCCTCAACCTCGTGATCACGTTCACCATCCCGAACATCTCCTGGCAGGGCCACGTGGGCGGCCTCGTCGCCGGGGCCGCGCTGATCGCCGCGCTGGTCAGGTTCGGTGAGCGCGGGCTGCGCGGCCCGCTCGGCCGCCGTGAGCTCTGGGTCTTCGCCATCACCGCAGCCGTGCTGCTCGCGTTGGTCGTGGCGCGGGTCACGACGCTGCCGGTGTGAGACGGGCCGCCCGGCAGTCCGGATGACCGCGCCCTCGCCGCAGGCTCCCCGGCCTCCGTTCGTCGAGCCGCAGGCCGTGCCCACGCCGGCGGACGAGGTCGAGCGGCGCCTCGCCGGCCTGCAGGCCACGCTGCGCGCCCGCGAGCTCGACGCGGCGCTCATCGTCCAGAACGCCGACCTCTTCTACTTCAGCGGCACGGTCCAGCAGGGGTACCTCCACGTGCCGGCCGAGGGCGAGGCGACGCTCTTCGTGCGCCGCAGCCTCGAACGGGCGCGGCTCGAGTCGCCCCTGGACCGCGTCGTCGGGCTCGACGGCGCCCGGGCGCTCACCGCGGCGCTCGAGAAGACCGGGAGCGGTCTGCCGCGGCGCGTCGGGCTCGAGCTCGACGTCCTGCCGGTCGCCGTCTACCGGCGCCTCCTCGCACTCCTGCCCGGCGCCGAGGCCGAGGACGTCGGCCGCGACATCGTGCGGCAACGCGCCGTGAAGTCGCCCTTCGAGGTCGCGCGCATCGCCGCCGCGGCGGCGATCGCCGACGCGGTCTGGGAGCACGCGCCCCGGGTGCTGCGCCCCGGCCTCACGGAGGCCGAGTTCGCCGGCCTCGTCGAGGCCGAGGCCCGTCGCCTCGGCCACCAGGGCGTCATCCGCATGCGCGCCTTCAATCAGGAGATGTTCTACGGTCAGCTCCTGACCGGGGCGAGCGCCACCGCGCCCAGCTTCCTCGACACGCCGCTGGCCGGCACCGGCCTGAGCCCGGCCGTCGCCCAGGGCGTGAGCTTCAAGCCGATCGCGCCCGGCGACGCGATCGTCTTCGACTTCGTCGCCGTGCGCGAGGGCTACACCGCCGACTTCACGCGGATGCTGTCGCTCGGGCCCGTGCCGGCCGCCGTGCGTGAGGCCTACGCGGTGGCGCTCGAGGCGCAGGCGGAGGTCGCCGCCGCGGCGCGGCCCGGCGTGAGCTGCGCGGCGGTCTACGAACGCGCCGTGGCGACGGCCGAGCGCCGCGGGCTCGCAGCCCACTTCATGGGCCACGGTCCCGAGCAGGTGCGGTTCATCGGCCACGGCGTCGGGCTCGAGCTCGACGAGCTGCCGGTGCTGACCGCGAGCGAGGCGCGGCTCGAGGAGGGGATGGTGTTCGCCCTCGAGCCCAAGTTCGTGCTGCCCGGCGTGGGCGCCGTCGGCGTCGAGAACACGTTCGTCGTCGGGCACGACGGCCTGCGCGCCCTGACGCGGGCGCCCGAGGAGCTCAGGGAGCTGCCCCTGCGCGACTGAGCGGGGCCGGGGTGCCGCGCCCCGCGCCGGCAGGAAGCGCCGTCGCGGCCCCTTGATCGAGGCCAAAGTAGACAAATCCCTCTTTTTTGGATACAAAGAGGGTGTGAAGCTCTCGACCCAGGCAGACTACGCCGTGCGCGCCGTGTTCGAGCTCGCCAAGCGCGGGCCCGGCCGCGTCGTGCACACCGACGAGATCGCGGCCTCGCAGCGCATCCCCGCGAGTGGCCTCGCCAAGGTGATCCGCGAGCTGGCGCGGGCCGAGGTGGTCCGCACCCAGCGCGGCAACCACGGCGGCGTCGTGCTCGCGCGGCCGGCCGACACCGTCACGGTGCGTGAGGTCTACGAGGCGGTCGAGGGTCCCATCACGCTGTGCCGCTGCCGGGCCAACCTCGAGCCCTGTGCCGAGACGCCCTGCGACACGCACGACTTTTGGAGCTCTGTCGAGTCACTCCTCACGGGGAAGCTCGAGCAGACGACGTTCGCGGCCTTGACCGCGCGGGAGGGCGACGCCCTCCGCGGCAGCCGCCCGCACGGCGACGAGGAGGTGAACCAGCAATGACCGAGGTGAAGGAGCAGGTCGAGAAGGCACTCGCCGACATCCGCCCGGCGCTTCAGGCCGACGGCGGCGACATCGAGCTCGTCGACGTGGTGGACGGCGTGGTACAGGTACGTCTCCAGGGCGCCTGTGCCGGCTGCCCGATGTCGCAGCTCACCCTGACCAACGGGGTCGAGCGGCACCTGAAGAACGTGGTCCCCGGCGTGGACCGCGTCGAGAACCTGGGCTACTGAGGGCGCGTCCGCGCGCCTGACACGGCGGCGGGCGGCCGGGTCCGAGACCCGGCCGCCCGCCGCCTTCCGCGTGCCGCGGGCCCCGCGCCCGCCACGTCGCCGCCTTGACCGGGCACGCTCACGCCCGCCCCGGGCGCGGCCGAATTCACACCTGAGGTGTATACTGCGCGTCCCCGAGGCGCGCACGGCGCGCGTCGTGCGCGCGCCGACGACGGAGGAGGCAGCGCCGTGGCTGAGGCCAGGAAGCGCTCGCGCGCCGGGGAGTGGCGCGCGCGCGAGGCGACGAAGCGTGTCACGAAGCGCGTCACCAAGGCGTCGATCGAGGAGTTCGTGCCCGATGTCGTCCCGGCCGCCGGCGCCGACGACGAGCTGCGCGACCCGGCCCTCTTCATCAACCGCGAGCTCAGCATGCTCGCCTTCTTCCACCGCGTGCTCGACGAGGCCCGCGACCCGCTGAACCCGCTGCTCGAGCGGGTCAAGTTCGTCGGCATCGTGGGCTCGATCCTCGGCGAGTTCTTCATGGTCCGCATCGCCGGTCTGCGCCAGCAGGTCGAGGCCGGGGTGACCGAGGTGAGCGCCGACGGCTACAGCCCGCAGGAGCTCCTGCCGCTGGTGCGCGAGCAGGCGTGGGGCCTCATGAAGGAGGCGCGGGAGTGCTTCATCGGCCTCCTGCCCGAGCTCGAGGCCGCCGGCATCCACATCGTGGCCCACGACGAGCTCGCCGAGAAGCAGCGCGCCGCCCTGGCGCAGTACTTCGAGGACGTCGTCTACCCGGTCCTCACACCCCTCGCCTTCGACCCCGGCCGGCCCTTCCCGCACATCTCGAACATGAGCCACAACCTCGCCGTGCTGGTGCGCGACCCGGCCGGCGAGGAGCGCTTCGCGCGCGTCAAGGTGCCGGACTCGCTGCCGCGGCTGGTGCCCGTCCCCGGGCCCTCCAGTCGCGGCCGCTCCACCCGGGAGCGCTGGTTCGTGTGGCTCGAGGACCTCCTCACGACGCACATCGGCGCGCTCTTCCCGGGCATGGAGATCGTCGAGACGCACCCCTTCCGCGTGACCCGCGACGCCGAGCTGGCGATCCAGGAGCTCGAGGCGGACGACCTGCTCGAGACCATCGAGCGCTTCGTCCGCCGGCGCCGCTTCGGCTCCGTCATCCGCTGCACGGTCGACGAGACCATGCCGCAGCACATCCGCGACATCCTCGTCGACAACCTCGAGCTCGAGCCCGGCGATCTCTACCCCGTCAAGTCGCCGCTCGGGCTCAGCAGCCTGTGGGGCGCGGGCGCCGTCGACCGCCCCGACCTCAAGTACCAGCCGCTCGTCCAGGCGGTGCCGCCGGCCCTCGACGGTATCGACGGCGCCGACATGTTCGCCGCCATCCGCCAGCGCGACATCCTGCTCCACCACCCCTACGACTCGTTCGACCCGGTGGTCGAGCTCGTGCAGGCGGCGGCGAACGACCCCGACGTGCTCGCCATCAAGACGACGCTCTACCGTGTCGGCCGCAACGCGCCGATCGTCGACGCGCTCATGGAGGCGGCGGCGAACGGCAAACAGGTGGCCGCCCTCATCGAGCTCAAGGCGCGCTTCGACGAGGAGAGCAACATCGGCTGGGCGCGCGCCCTCGAGCAGGAGGGCGTCCACGTGGTCTACGGGCTGCTCGGGCTGAAGACGCACTCCAAGATCATGCTCGTCGTGCGCCGCGAGGGGGACCGGGTGCGGCGCTACGTCCACCTCGGCACCGGCAACTACAACAGCGTCACGACCAAGCAGTACACCGACCTCGGCTACCTCACCTGCGACGAGGAGATGGGTGCCGACGCCTCGGCCGTCTTCAACGCCCTGACCGGCTACGCCGCCGACGTGCACTACCGGCGCTTCCTCGTCGCCCCGCAGCACCTCCGCCGCCAGGTGGCGGAGCGCATCGAGCGCGAGATCGAGCACGCGCGGCGGGGGGAGGAGGCGCACCTCATCTTCAAGATGAACGCCCTCGTCGACAAACCGATGATCCGCAGGCTGTACCGGGCGTCGCAGGCGGGCGTGAAGATCGAGCTCAACGTGCGCGGCATGTGCTGCCTGCGGCCCGGCGTCCCCGGCGTCAGCGAGACCATCACCGAGAAGAGCGTCGTCGGCCGTTTCCTCGAGCACAGCCGCATCTACTGGTTCCGCAACGGGGGGGAGGAGGAGGTGCTGCTGGGCAGTGCCGACCTCATGCCGCGCAACCTCAACCGCCGCGTCGAGATCCTCTTCCCGGTGCTCGACCGCGGCATCGTCCGGCAGATCCGCGACGACATCCTGGCCACCTACCTCGCCGACAACGTGAAGGGCCGCGTGCTGCACGCCGACGGCACCTGGGAGCGCCTGCACCCGGGGCCGGACGAGGTGCCGGTCGACGCCCAGGAGCACTACGTCGCGCGGGCGCGCGAATCGGCGCGCGAGAGAGGGGAGTGACGATGGGGCTCAGGCTGTACTTCCTGCGACACGGACGGGCGCTGTCGCGCGCCGAGTGGCGCGGGGACGACGACCTGAGGCCGCTGACGCCCGAGGGCGAGGCGGCGATGGAGGGCGAGGCCCGGGCCCTCGCCGCCCTGGGTCTCGGGCTCGAGACGATCGTGACCAGCCCGCTCGTGCGCGCGCGGCGCACGGCGGAGCTCGTCGCCACGGCCCTCGACGGAGTCGAGCTGCTCGAAGACGAGCGGCTCGCCCCGGGCTTCGACGTCAAGAAGCTGCGCGCCGTCGTCGCCGACCGCGGGGCGCCGAGGGCGCTGATGCTGGTCGGGCACGAGCCCGACTTCAGCGCCGTCGTCGGCGCCCTCGTCGGCGGGGGGCGCGTCGTGTGCAAGAAGGGCGGCCTGGCGCGCGTGGACGTCGCCGGCCCAGGCCTCGAGGCGGGCGAGCTCGTGTGGCTGCTGCCGCCCTCGCAGCTCGCGGGAGGCTGAGCGGGATGGAGATCGAGGCCAAGTTCGCCGTACCCGACGTCGCCACGCTCGAGCGTCTCGCGGGGGCGCACACGATCGCGGGCTACGCGCTGGGGGCGCCCGTCGAGCGCACCGACGGCGACGTCTTCCTCGACACTGCCGACCGCCGCTTCCTCGCCGCCGGGTACTACCTCCGTCGCCGCGAGACCGGCGACGGGGTGCGCCTGACGCTGAAGTCGCTGACGACCGCCGCCGACGGCGTGCTGCGCCGCGAGGAGCTCGAGGCCCTCGTCGCGGCGGACGTGCCCGTGAAAGAGTGGCCGGACGGTCCGCTCCGCGAGCGCGTCGAGGCCGTGGCCGGCGGGGCGCCGCTGGCGCCGCTCGTCGAGCTGCGCCAGCGGCGCCGTACGCGCCTCGTGTCGGACGGCGGCCGCGAGGTCGGCGAGCTGAGCCTCGACGAGGTCGAGGTGATCGGCGATTCCGGCGGGCGCGGCTGGTCCGAGCTCGAGCTCGAGCTGCGCGGCGACGGCCACGAGGACGACCTCGTCAAGCTGGCCGCCGCGGTGCGCCGCCGGTTCCGTCTCGGGCCCGAGAGCCGGTCCAAGTTCGCCCGCGCCCTCGAGTGCGCCGGCGTCGCGCCTCTCCCGCCCGCACCCGATCGGGCATCGGCGCGCCGTGCGCCGGCCGGCGAGACCGCGGCGGAGGCGAGGACCACCGGCGCGGGACCGAGCGGTAACCTCGCGGGGCCGAGCGGTAACCTCGCGGGGCCGAGCGGGACGGGCACGGAGACGAACGGGACGGGCACGGGGACGAGCGGGGCCGCCACGATGACGCGCAGGACGGCCGCGAAGACGCGCGAGGGCGGCGCCGCCGCGGAGACTGAAGGCTCCGGGCGCACGGCGGAGGTCGGAGCAGTCGCCGCCGAGGCGGAGGCCGCCGCTTCCGAAGGGGAGGCCGCCGCTTCCGAAGGGGAGGCCGCGCCGTCCGACGCCGCAGCCGCCGCACCCGAGGCGGAGGGCGCCGCCGCGCACCTGGTCGCGGACCGCGCCCAGGTGCGTCGCAAGCGCCCGCCGATCGAGCGCGACGACACGATGGCGGTCGCCGCGGCCAAGGTGCTCCGGCTCCACTTCAACAAGATGCTCGCCCACGAGAAGGGCACCCGCCTCGGGGAGGACCCGGAGGAGCTGCACGACATGCGCGTGGCCACGCGGCGCATGCGCATGGCCCTGCGCATCTTCGCGCCCTACCTCGACGCGCAGGAGGTGCGCCCCGCGCTCAAGGGCCTGCGCCGGACCGGCCGCCGCCTCGGCGTCGTGCGCGACCTCGACGTCTTCAAGGGCAAGGCGGTCAGGTACGTCGAGCGGCTGCCGCGGCGCCGGCGCGGCGAGCTCGACGGCCTCCTCGCGGCGTGGGACCTCGAGTATGCGGCGCGCCGCGCCGAGCTGATCGCCTATCTCGACGGCCGCCGCTATCGCCGCTTCGTCGAGCGCATGGCGGCGCTGCTCGAGGAGCCGCCCGAGCGTCTGGCGGCGCCCGGCGGCCAGGGCACCGTCGCCCAGGTGCTGCCGATGCTGCTGCACCGCGACGTCGCCGACGTGCTCGGGGCCGGTGCGCTCGTCGGCCCGGGGGCGCCGCTGACGCGCTTCCACGAGCTGCGCATCGCCGGCAAGGCGCTGCGCTACACGCTCGAGTTCTTCGCCGCGCCGCTGGGCCGCGGGGCGCTGCCCCTGATCGCCACGATGAAGGGGCTGCAGGACCATCTCGGCGACCTGCAGGACGCGGTCGTGGCCAGCGGTCTCGTGCGCGACTACCTGACCCACGGCCGCTGGCAGGCCCCGGGCGACGGGGCACCGGCGCCCAACCAGATCGTCGTCGACGCCGGCGCCGCGCGCTACCTGGCGGCGCGCCAGCAGGAGATGGAGGAGCTCATCGCCGGCTTCCCGGCGGTGTGGCCGACGGTCGCCGGCGAGGAGTTCGGCGGCCGGCTCGCGCGCGCGCTCGCGCGTCTCTGAGACCCGCGGGGGAAGCGCGGGCCTGAGGCGTCCCCGGCCGGCTCGCGCCCCGGAGGCGTCCCCGGCCGTCGGGACCGCCGGGCCCGCGGCCCCACGCGGTCGCCGGCCACGGGGCCCCGGCGGACCGCCGGCGGACCGCCGGCGCCGATGTCGTGGAAGAGCGACGCGGCCGCCCGGCCTCGAGGCCGGGCGGCCGCGTCGCCCCGTCGGGGTGCGGCGTGGTGCGGGGACGCGTCAGGCTCTGGCGGCGGCCCTCGCCTTCTTGCCGCCACCCTTGCCCTTCTTCGCCTTGCCGCCCTTCTTGCCGCCGCCCTTGCCCTTCTTCGCCTTGCCGCCCTTCTTGCCGCCCTTCTTCGCCTTGCCGCCCTTCTTGCCGCCGGCCTTCTTGCCGTCGCCGCTCTTCTTGCCGGCCTTGGCGGCGGCCTTGCCCGCCTTGACCGCCGCGCGGTCGTCGTTGAGGCGCTCGAGGCCTTCCTTCTTGCCGTACTCGCCGATGTAGGTCTGGGCGATGTCGCACTTCTTGCAGCCCTTGCCGCAGCAGTCCTTCCACTGCGTGCGCGTGAAGCGCTCCCTGAGCTCCGCCGGCATCTTCGCTCCTCGATGGGGTGGATGTGAGTCGTGACGGGGGATACCCGCGCGCCGGGGACCACGAACCCCGGCGCCGGCCGGCGGGTATCGAGGGAGTCGTCCGGGGCGGCGGGGTGGGCGCGCCGCGGCGCGCGCCGCGGCGTCCACCGCCGCGGCGGCCGGTCGGCCGGTCTGGCGCCCGCCCGCCATCTCACCGCGCCGACGATGATGGTAGGCTGCACGGGCACGCAGGGCGATCCGCCGACCGCGTCGTCATGCCGAGCCACCGGGCCTTGGAGGAGATGGAATGAACGTGCTCGACGAGGGGATCGGCCCCCTCTTCATGGATCCCGATCCGGACAAGGCGCGCGAGTTCTTCCGCACGAAGTCGCGCGCCATGGTCGACAAGCGGATGAGCGCCAGGGAGGCCGTCGAGCGCTTCATCCCCGACGGCTGCTACTTCGCCACCGGGGGCTTCGGCGCCAACCGCATCCCCAACGTCATCTGCCACGAGGTCGTCAGGCAACGACGCAAGAACCTCGGCTTCTCAGGTCACACGACGACCCACGACTTCCAGGTGCTCTGCGCCGGCAAGTGCTTCGACAAGCTCGACGCGGCTTACATCGTCGGCCTCGAGGCGCGCGGGCTCTCGCCGAACGCGCGCCGCTACATGCAGTCGGGCGAGGTGCAGGTGGCCGACTGGAGCAACTACGCCCTCGCCGCCCGCCTGCGCGCGGCCGACGAGGGCGTCTCGTACGGGCTGACGCGCAGCATGCTGGGCACCGACACCTTCAAGCGCTCGGCCGCCAAGGTCGTCGAGTGCCCCTTCACGGGCAAGAAGTACGCCGCCGTGCCGGCGCTGTGGCCCGACGTGGCGGCGATCCACGTGCACGTGGCCGACATGTACGGCAACGCGGTCATGCGCGGCATCTCGGTCGCCGACTACGAGCTCTCGCGGGCGGCCAAGCACCTGATCATCACGACAGAACGCCTTGTGGACACCGCCGTGATCCGCGACGACCCGACGGCCACGTCGATTCCCTTCTACCTGGTCGACGCCGTCGTCGAGGCGCCCGGCGGCTGCTACCCGGGCAACATGCCCTACCTCTACTTCTCCGACGAGGAGCACCTCGCCCAGTGGATGCGGGTCGAGAAGGACCCGGACGAGTTCGCCGCCTTCCTCGACAGGTACATCTACGGCGTCGACACCTTCGAGGAGTACCTCGAGCTGTGCGGCGGCGCGGAGCGGCTCGAGGAGTTGCGCAAGATCGAGCTGCTCGAGCACTGACCGACGCCCGCCGACCAAGGAGCCGAGACATGGCACCCGACTTCAACATGATGGAACTGATGATCTGCGTGGCGGCGCGCTACCTCGACGACGGCAAGACCGTGGCCGTGGGCACCGGCGCCCCGTGCGCCGCCGCCATGCTGGCGCAGAAGACGGACTCGCCGAACCTCGTCGTCATCTTCGAGGCCGGCGGCGTGGCGCCGCAACTGCCCGAGATGCCGATCTCGGTCGGCGATTCGCGCACCTTCTACCGGGCGGTGATGGCCGCCGGGATGGTCGACAGCATGACCACCTGCGCCCGCGGCCAGGTCGACTACGCCTTCCTCGGCGGCGCCCAGATCGACAGGTACGGCAACATCAACTCGACCTGCATCGGCGACTACGAGAAGCCGAAGGTGCGCTTCCCCGGGAGCGGCGGGGCCAACGATTTCGCCTCTCTGTGCTGGAAGACGATGATCATGACCGTGCACAGCAAGTCACGCTTCGTCGAGAAGTGCGACTTCATCACCTCGCCCGGGTTCCTCACCGGCGACGGCGCCCGCGAGGCCGCCGGTCTGCCCGAAGGCGGGCCGCACAAGATCATCACCGACCTCTGCGTCATGGGCTTCGACGAGACGACGAAGAGGATGAGGATCGAGTCGCTGCACCCCGGGGTCGACGTCGAGAAGGTGCAGGGCGAGACGGGCTTCGAGCTGCTCGTGTCGGACGAGCTCGGCTGCACCGAGCTGCCCAGCGCCGAGGAGCTCAGGATCCTGCGCGACGAGGTCGATCCGCTCAAGCTGGTCATCGGCCGTTCCTGAGACGCGGCGGACGGGGGGCGGCCGGGCGTGCCCGGCCGCCCCCCGTCCGCGGCTTTGTCGCCTCGTCCGCGGCCTGTATACTCCCGACGGCCCAACGTCCGAAAGGGAGGGTGAGATGGCGGGCGTCAAGGACGCAGCCGTCGTCGGCGTCATCGGCGGCTCCGGCTTCTACGAGTTGCTCGAAGGAGCCCGCGAAGTCCATCTCGACACCCCCTTCGGCCTCCCGAGCGACTGCTACTTCGTCGGTGAGATCGGCGGCGTGCCCGTCGCCTTCCTCCCGCGTCACGCCCGCGGCCACCGCATCCTCCCCTCCGAGGTCAACTACCGCGCCAACGTCTGGGGCATGAAGAAGCTCGGCGTGCGCACGGTCCTCTCGGCCAGCGCCGTCGGCAGTCTGCGCGAGGAGCTCAGGCCGCTCGACATCGTCGTCCCGGACCAGCTCTTCGACCGCACCAAGGCGCGTCCGAGCACCTTCTTCGGCGAAGGCGTCGTGGTGCACATGAGCTTCGCCGACCCGTTCTGTCCCTACGTGTCGGGCGTCGTCGTCGAGAAGGCGCGCGAGGTCGGGGCGACCGTGCACGAGGGCGGCACCTACGTGTGCATCGAGGGGCCGCAGTTCTCGACCCGCGCCGAGTCCCACGTCTACCGTGGCCTCGGCTTCGACATCATCGGCATGACGAACCTGCAGGAGGCCAAGCTCGCCCGCGAGGCCGAGCTCTGCTACGCGACGATGGCGCTGGTCACCGACTACGACGTCTGGTACGAGGGCGAGGAGGACGTCTCGCTCGAGCAGGTCCTCGGCAACGTGCGCCGCAACGTCGAGACGGCGCAGGCCATCGTGCGCGCCGTCGTGCCGGCGCTCGACACGGCGCGCGACTGCGCCTGCCACCACGCCGTCGAGCACGCCGTCAACACGCCGGCCGAGCTGATCCCGCCCGAGACCAGGGCGAAGCTCGACCTGCTGATCGGCAAGTATCTGGGCTGAGACCCGGGAGGGGCGCTCGCCCCACCCGGTCAGGAGTCGAACGCCGCGCGGCCCTCGCCGCGCGGCGTCATGCGGGGCGCCGGCCCGGGCCGGCCGCGAAAGGAGTGGGAAGTGGGAGACTGGATCTCTGACAACGCGATGCTGTTCGCGGTGCTGTGCGCGCTCGTCGCCGTGGTGTACGGCGTCGTGCTCATCCGCTGGCTGCTCGCGCTCCCGGCGGGCAACGCCAAGATGCAGGAGGTCGCCGGGGCGGTGCAGGAGGGCGCCAAGGCGTACCTGAACCGCCAGTACCGGACGATCGCCATCGTCGGCGTCGTCGTCTTCGCCATCCTCTTCGTGGCCATGGGCCTGCAGAAGGACTGGACGTACGGCTGGCACGCCGCGGTCGGGTTCCTCGTCGGCGCCGGCCTCTCCGCCGCCGCGGGCTATATCGGCATGATGGTCAGCGTACGCGTCAACGTGCGCACCGCCGAGGCCGCCCGCAAGGGCCTGGGCCCGGCGCTCAAGGTCGCCTTCCGCGGCGGCTCCGTGACCGGGCTCCTCGTCGTCGGCCTCGCCCTGCTCGGCGTCGCCGTCTACTACTGGATCACCGACGACGTCGCCGCCCTCGTCGGCCTCGGCTTCGGCGGCAGCCTCATCTCGGTCTTCGCCCGCGTCGGCGGCGGCATCTATACCAAGGCCGCCGACGTCGGCGCCGACCTCGTCGGCAAGGTCGAGGCCGGCATCCCCGAGGACGACCCCCGCAACCCGGGCGTCATCGCCGACAACGTCGGCGACAACGTCGGCGACTGCGCCGGCATGGCGGCCGACCTCTTCGAGACCTACGCCGTGACCGCCGTCGCGGCGATGCTCCTCGCCTACCTCACCTTCAAGACCAACGTCGCCGTCACCGGCGTCGGCGAGAACCTGCTGATCCGCCTCGACACCGACGTCGTCTACAAGCCGGCGATCTACTACCCGCTGGTGCTCGGCGGCGTCTCGATCCTGGCCAGCGTCATCGGCACGTTCTTCGTGCGCCTCGGCAAGTCGAACAACATCATGAACGCCCTCTACAAGGGTCTCGGCGCGGCGGCCGTCATCGCCATCGCGCTCTTCTACCCGGTCACCTACTGGATGCTCGACGACGCCCCCGCGGTGTTCGGCATCCCGAGCGTCAACAGCCTCTTCGGCGCCGCCGTGACCGGCATCGTCGTCACCGCCCTCATCGTCGTCATCACCGAGTACTTCACGGCGACGCGCTACGACCCGGTCAAGAGCATCGCCGCCTCGAGCGTGACCGGCCACGCGACCAACATCATCCAGGGCCTCGCCGTCGGCATGCAGTCGACCGCCCTGCCGGTGATCGTGATCGCCGCCGGCATCCTCGTGAGCTACGAGTTCGCCGGCCTCTACGGCATCGCCGTCGCCGTCATGTCGATGCTCTCCATGACCGGCATCATCGTCGCCATCGACGCCTACGGGCCGATCACCGACAACGCCGGCGGCATCGCCGAGATGGCCGACCTGCCCGAAGAGGTGCGCAACACCACCGACCCGCTCGACGCGGTCGGCAACACGACGAAGGCCATCACCAAGGGCTACGCCATCGGCTCGGCCGGCTTCGCCGCCCTGATCCTCTTCGTCTCCTACACCAAGGACCTCGAGGCGCACTTCCTCGAGAAGTACGACTTCCAGGGTGCCCTGTCGTTCATGATCGACAATCCCTGGGTGCTCGCCGGCCTCTTCCTCGGCGGCCTGCTCCCGTACCTCTTCGCCTCGCTCTGCATGAAGGCCGTGGGCAAGGCCGGCGGCATGGTGGTCGAGGAGGTCCGCCGCCAGTTCCGCGAGATCCCCGGCATCATGGAGGGCACCGCCAAGCCCGACTACGGGCGCGCCGTCGACATCGTCACCAGATCGGCGATCCGCCAGATGATGCTCCCCGCGGCGATCCCCGTGCTCACGCCGATCATCGTCGGCATCGCCTTCCGCCAGAACGGCTTCCTCGTGCTCGGCGGTGTCCTCATGGGCACGATCATCACCGGCATCTTCCTCGCCATCTCGATGACCTCGGGCGGCGGGGCGTGGGACAACGCCAAGAAGCTCATCGAGGACGGCGCCTACGGCGGCAAGGGCTCCGAGGCCCACGCCGCGGCCGTCACCGGCGACACGGTCGGCGACCCCTACAAGGACACCGCGGGCCCGGCCATCAACCCGATGATCAAGGTCATCAACATCGTCGCCCTGCTCGTGATCCCCTTCCTCATCAAGTAGGGGCGGCAGGCAGACGCGGACGACGCGCGGACGGGGGCGGGCGGCGCCGGGAGGTGCCGCCCGCCCCCGTCGCCCGTCCGCCCGCCCCCGTCGTCCGTCCGTCCGGACCGCCGCCCGTGCCCTTCGTCGTGCCCGGCCGCGCACGGGCCGCGACGGCCTGTCGCCATGCGTGCGAATGGCCCCGCGGGCCGCTTGTACGATCCTCGACCCGGTGCTACATTCGACGCGCAGGCCGGCGCCCACGGCGCCGGCTCTTCTTTGGAGATGCGCACGACCCGACAGATCTTCACCATCGTGGCCGCCGTGCTCGGCGTCGCCCTCGTCGTCTACGGCGCGTCCGGCGGGCTCTGGCCTCTCTCGCTGCAGCTCATCGCCGGCCTCCTGCTCCTCGTCTACGCCGTGTTCCGCTGGCGCACGCTCTAGCGCCCCGCCCTCCGTCGACGACACGACCGCACCCACCAGAAGGCCGATCCCGGACACTCCATGGCGAGACGCAAGCACAGAGAGGGCGAGAGCCTCAAGAAGGTCCTCGGCGTCCCCGCGCTCTTCAGCACCGCCTACGGCAACGTGGGCTCGTCGATCTACTACGCCCTCGGCGTGGTGGCGCTCTACGCGATGGGCGCCACGCCGATCGTCTTCGCCCTCACCGGCCTGCTCTTCGTCACCACCGCGTGGTCGTACGCCGAGGCCACGTCGATGGTGCCCGAGGCGGGCGGTTCGTCGAGCTTCGCGCGCCGCGCCTTCAACGAGTTCGTGAGCTTCGGCGCCGGCTGGGCGCTCATGCTCGACTACATCGTCACCATCGCCATCTCGGCCTTCTTCGTGCCGCACTACCTCGCCGTCTTCTGGCCGGCGCTGCGCACCTACCCGTGGGACACCGTCATCGGCATCGCCGTGATCCTCGCCCTCGTCGTCATCAACGTCGTCGGCATCAAGGAGGCGGCGAGGCTCAACGTCCTGCTCGCCGCCCTCGATCTCGGCACGCAGCTGCTCATCATGGTCATCGGCCTGATCCTGCTCCTGCAGCCGCGCATTCTGCTCGAGCAGATCGACTTCGGCACGGCGCCGACGTGGAGCCAGCTGCTCTACGGCATCTCGATCGGGACCATCGCGTACACGGGCATCGAGACGATCTCGAACATGTCGGAGGAGGCGGCGCACCCCGACAGGGACGTGCCGCGGGCCATCAACATGGTCCTGGCCACGGTGCTCGTGGTGTACATCGGCATGGCCCTCGTGGCGCTCTCCGCCATGCCCGTCGGGGCCAACACCCTGACCGTCGACCCGTCCACCCACCGGACGGTGGCCACCGAGGTCGTCCCCGGCGAGCCCGAAGGCACGTACGTGCTGGCCTCCGACCCGGACCAGCCCGTCTACGTGCCCGTCGAGCGGCGGGGCGACCGCTACGTGATCCCGCCGCGCGACCCTACGGGCGAGGTCTATCAGGAGGGCGACCGCTGGGTGACGAAGCTCTACGGCACCCAGCTGGGGAGCGCCTTCGTCGAGGACCCCGTGCTCGGGGTGGTCAAGTTCATGCCCGACGAGCTGTCGTGGCTGCGGGGCATCCTCGCGCCCTGGGTCGGCATCCTGGCGGCGACGATCCTCGTGATCGCCACCAACGCCGGGCTGATCGGCGTGTCGCGCCTCGCCTACTCGCTGGGCCTCCACCGGCAGGTGCCGCCGGTCCTCGGGCGCATCCATCCCAAGCGGCTGACGCCGTACGTGGCCATCGTCCTCTTCGGCCTCGTCGCCTGCCTCCTGATCCTGCCCGGCAGCACGAGCTTCCTCGCCGACCTCTACGCCTTCGGGGCGATGATCTCGTTCACGACCGCGCACGTCTCGGTGGTCGCGCTGCGCATCAAGGAGCCCGACACCGAACGTCCCTTCCGCAGTCCGCTCTCGGTGAGGTACCGCGGCCACGACCTGCCCCTGCTCTCGATCATCGGCGGCGCCGGCACCTTCACCGTGTGGTGCGTCGTCGTGGCGACGCACGGCGAGGGGCGCCTCATCGGCTTCATCTGGATGGCCCTCGGCATCGCCATGTACGTCGGCTATCGCAAGCTCAAGGGGTACTCGCTCACGCGCACCATCGCCCGCGTCGTCGTGCCGGCGTCCATGCAGGCCGACATCGACTACGACCGCATCCTCGTGCCGGTCGTGGGCACGCGCATCACCGACGAGATGATGGTGCTCGCCTGCCAGCTCGCGACCGAGAAGGGGTCGGCGATCGACGCCCTCTACGTGATCGAGGTGCCGATGAACCTGCCGCTCGACGCGGCGCTGCCCGAGCAGCGCGCGCGCGCCGAGCGCGTGCTCGGCGCCGCCGGCCTCATCGCCGAGCAGTTCAAGGTGCACTTCGCGCCCATCGTCGTGACCGCGCGCCACGCCGGCCGGGCGATCGTCAAGGAGGCCACCGAGCGGCGCTCCGAGGTCGTCATCATGGGGACGGTCAAGAAGCGCCGCGTCGCCGACCGCGCCTTCGGCAGCACCGTCGACCACGTGATCGACCACGCGCCCTGCGAGGTGCTCCTGAACCTCGTGCCGCGCGACTACCGCACCGACGGCGCGAGCCTCGACGAGGTGCGGGCGCTCGCGCCGGGCGCGCCCGGCGGCGCGCCGAACGGCGCCTCCGGCGGCGGCGCGCCTCCCGCCAACGGCGCGCCGACGTCCGCGCCGCCGCCGCCGCCCCGCGCCGGGTGACGCGCGGCTCCGCGCAGCTTGCGGCCTGCGGGGCTGATATCATCGCGCCCTATGGAGGGGCGGGCGTCCTTCGGCGCCTGGATCGAGCCCCCGGGAGCCGACGACGACGCCGCGCCCCCGACGTGAGCTGAATGGCGCGACGTAAGCATAGAGAGGGGCAGGAGCTCCACAAGGTCCTCGGCGTGCCGGCGCTGTTCAGCACGGTGTACGGCAACGTCGGCTCGTCGATCTACTACGCCCTGGGCATCGTCGCCCTCTACGCGCTGGGCGCGACGCCGATCGTCTTCGTCGTCACCGGTCTGCTCTTCATCACCACCGCGTGGACCTACGCCGAGGCGACCGCCGCGCTGCCCGAGGCGGGGGGCGCGTCGAGCTTCGCGCGCCGCGCCTTCAACGAGATGGTCAGCTTCGGCATCGGCTGGGGCCAGATGCTCGTCTACATCGCGACGGTCGCCATCTCGGCCCTGTTCGTGCCTCACTACCTCTCGGTCTTCTGGCCCATCCTCATCCAGTGGCCGTACAACGCCATCGGCGGCATCGTCACGGCGGTGCTCCTGATGGTCATCAACGTGATCGGCCTCAAGGAGGCGGCGCGGCTCAACATCGTGCTCGCCATCCTCGACCTCGTGACCCAGGTGCTCATCATGCTGATCGCCCTCGTGCTGCTGCTGCAGCCGCGGGTGCTCATCGACCAGATCCAGTGGGGCCTCGCGCCCACCTGGAGGGACCTGCTCTACGGCATGGCGATCGGGACGGTCGCCTACACGGGCATCGAGACGCTCTCCAACATGGCCGAGGAGGCGACCGAACCCGGGCGCACCATCCCGCGCGCGATCAACTACGTGATCGTCGTCGTGCTCGTCGTCTACATCGGCATGCCGCTGGCCGGCCTCTCGGTGATGAACGTGGGCTCCAACACGGTGCCGGTCGATCCGGCCACCGGCCTCACGGTGCCGGTCGAGGCGGTGCCCTCCGAGCCCGAGGGGACGTACGCCCTCGCCGCCGACCCCGAGCAGGCGGTCTACGTGCCGGTCGAGAGACAGGACGACGACACGTACGTGATCCCGGCGCAGGAGCCGAAGGGCGACGTCGTGCAGACGGACGCAGGTCCGGTCACGGAGCTCTACGGCACCCAGCTCGGGGCGAACTACGTGGAGGACCCGGTGCTGGGCCTCGTGCGCTTCCTCCCCGACGAGGTGGGCTGGCTCAAGGCGATCCTGGGGCCCTGGGTCGGCATCCTCGCCGCCACGATCCTGGTCATCGCCACCAACGCCGGGCTCATCGGGGTCTCGCGCCTCACGTACTCACTGGGCCAGCACCGCCAGCTGCCGCCTCAGCTGGCCCGCATGCACGCGAAGCGGCTGACCCCGTACGTCTCGATCATCGTCTTCGGGTCGGTCGCCGCCGTGCTCATGATCCCCGGCAGCACCGGCCTGCTCGCCGACCTCTACATCTTCGGCTCGATGATCTCGTTCACGGCCGCGCACCTCTCGGTCATCGTGCTGCGCTTCAAGGAGCCCGAGCTCGAGCGGCCGTGGCGGCCGCCGCTCAACATCCCGTTCCGCGGGACGAGCGTCCCGCTGACCTCGGTGATCGGGGCCCTGGGCACGTTCAGCGTGTGGCTCATCATCGTCGCCTTCCAGGGCTACAGCCGCATCATCGGCTTCGCCTGGTTGGGCGCCGGTCTGCTGACGTACGTGCTCTACCGGCGCGCCAAGGGCTACCCGCTCTTCCGCACCGTCCCGCGCACGTCGATCCCCATCACGATGCAGACCGACATCGACTACGACCAGATCCTCGTGCCCATCGTCGGCTCGCGCATCACCGACGAGATGATGGTGCTCGCCTGCCAGCTCGCGGCCGAGAAGCAGTCCTCCATCTACGGCCTCTACGTGATCGAGGTGCCGATGCACCTGCCGCTCGACGCGCGGCTGGTCGACGAGCGCGAGAAGGCCGGCAAGGTGCTGGCGGCGGCCGGCCTGATCGCCAGCCAGTTCAAGATCAAGTTCACCCCGGTCGTGATCACGGCGCGCTCGGCCGGGCGCGCCATCGTCGACGAGGCCGAGAGGCGGCGCTCCGAGGTGATCATCCTCGGCATCGTGAAGAAGCGCCGGGTCGCCGAGCGCGTCTTCGGGCGCACGACCGAGTACGTGTTGCAGCACGCCCCCTGCGAGGTCATCGTCAACCTGGTGCCGCGCGACTACCCGACCGAAGGGTCGGCCGACGGGGAGTCGAGCGGCGAAGCGCAGGCGAACGGCGACGCGGCCGGCGCCGGAGGCCAGAACGGCGCGGCGCCGCCGGCGGACGCCGAAGGGAACAAGAACGAAGGGCAAGGGCGCGGGAGAGAGCCGGCGACCGCGAGCGGCGGAGCGCACCCGGACACCCCGGGTGCGCCGAGCCCGCCCGAGGCCCCCGAGCCGCCGCGGACCGCGGAGAGTGAGAGGTGAACATGCACGTGGTGATCGCAGGCTGCGGGCGCGTCGGCTCCGGCCTGGCGCGCGACCTCGTCGAGCAGGGCCACAGCGTGGCCATCATCGACGAGGAGGCCGAGTCGTTCTACCTGCTCGGCGACGACTTCCCCGGCGACTTCGTGCACGGCCGGGCGCTCGACTGGGACGTGCTGCGCAAGGCGGGCATCAAGGGCGCCGACGCCTTCGTCGCCTGCACCGACGGCGACAACACCAACCTGGTCTGCCTGCAGATCGCGCAGAAGAAGTTCGGCGTGCGCTGCTCGGTGGCCCGGGTCTACGACCCGTACAGGGCAGAGATCTACGACAAGGCGGGTATGCGCACGTTCTGCCCCACGAGGGACGTGCGCCAGGCGCTCTTCGAGACCGTCATGGCCTGCCGGGTCGGGGAGGGCTGAGCCGTGTTCGTGCTCATCGTCGGCGGGGGCAAGGTCGGCCTCAACACCGCCCGCCAGCTGCAGCAGCTCGGCCACGAGATCGCCCTCGTCGAGCAGCGCAAGTCGCGCTACGACCTGCTCGCCGAGGAGCTCGGCGAGGCGCTGATCTTCGGCGACGGCACCGAGGTGTGGGTGCTCGAGCGCGCCGGCATCGCGCGCGCCGACATGGTCGTGGCCGTGACGGGCGACGACGAGGACAACATCATCATCGCCCAGGTCGCCGAGATGAAGTTCGGTGTCCCCAAGGTCGTCGCCCGGGTCAACAACCCGTTCAACCAGCCGACCTTCGACCTGCTCGGCATCGAGAACACCATCTGCGCCACCACGGCGATGCTCTCGCTCATCATCCGCGAGCTGCCCGTGCACAAGTTCGTCCACCTGCTCTCGTTGAAGCGCGAGAACGTCGAGATCGTCGAGCTCGAGGTGAGCGAGAACTCCGCCTTCGCCAACACCTACGTGCAGGACATCGACCTGCCCGACGGCGTCCTGCTGGCGGCGATCGTGCGTGCCGGGCACGCCATGCTGGTGCGCGGCAGCACCGAGATCATGCCCGGCGACTACGTGCTCTGCGTGCTTCAGCCCGGCAAGGAGAAGGAGCTCATCCACGTCTTCATGCCCGAGGAGGAGGCCGAGTTCCTGCAGGAGCAGTCCGAGCTCGACACCTCCGAGGGCTGACGAGCCGCAAGGCGAGCGCGCCGAGGGCGAGGTCGCCGAAGGCGGGGACGCCGCTCAGGCGAGGAGGCAGGAAGCCAGGGACGCAGGAAGGCGAGGACGGCGCGGGCGCCGGCTGCTGTGCAGCCGGCGCCCGCGCCGTCCTCCGTTACGGACCTGTAGCCGTGGCGCAGCCGGCGCGCAACATCGCTGAGGCACAGTTGTCGGGACACGCCGGCGCAGGGCCGGCGATGCGCCGGCGAGGCCCACGACGAGGCCGAGCCGGCGCAGCCACGCGACGCAGAGGTGTCCCATGACAGACGAGACGACCCAGAACCCGGGCGCGACGACGCCGGACGACGCGGCCGGCGGGGGCGCTCCGGACGAGGCGCCGACGGCACCGGACACGAGCGCGGCGCCCGAACCCGCCGCCGAGACGGCGCCGGCCGGCGCCGGCGAGACCGCTTCGGCCGCCACGGCCGCGGCGGCGCAGCCGAGCGCCGAAGGCGCCGAGGCGCAGACGGCGGCCACGGCCGCGGCGCCCGTGGCCGCGGCGGCCCCCGGTCCGGCCGCGCCCGCTCCGCCGGCCGGGCGGCCCTGGTACCGGCGCCGCTGGGCCACCGTCGCCGGCGCCGTGGCCGCGGCCGTCGTGCTCTTCCTCGGTGGCATGGCCATCGGTACGGCGATCGACGGCCACGACCGTGACGGCCTCGGCGACCGGAGCCACGCCTTCTACGACCAGACCATGCCGCCCGGCGGGGGCCAGGGCGGTCCGGGCTGGGACCACGACGGCGACGGCTGGGACCACGAGGGTGACGGCTGGGGCCGCGACGACGACGGCCAGCCGGACCAGCAGGCGCCCGCCCCGGCGCCCAGTCAGTCCACGAGCCCGCAGTCGTACTGACGCCGGGACGATCCCAGCGACGAGCGGCGTGCGGCGGCCCTGTGCGCCGGCGCGGCCCCGGCCGCCGGCGGCCGGGGCCGCCGCACGCCCGTGCTAGCATTCCGGCCATGGCCGAGCGCACCCAGACGATCCTCGTGATCGAGGACGACCCGGCGGTGGGCGAGGCCCTCGTGGAGGGCATCGGCACCGAGGGCTACGCCGTCCACTGGGAGACCACGGGTGGCGGCGGCGTCGCCTTCGCGCGCGACCACTCGCCGCAGTTGATCGTGCTCGACGTGCGCCTGCCCGACGGCAGCGGCTTCGACTTCTGCCGCCAGATCCGCCGGCTGGGTCTGCGGCAGCCCGTCCTCATGCTCACCGTGCAGGCCGACGAGGTGGACAAGGTCCTGGGCCTCGAAGTGGGTGCCGACGACTACCTGACCAAGCCGTACCACCTGCGCGAGCTGATCGCCCGGATCCGCTCGCTGCTGCGCCGCGCGTACGGCGAGCTCGCCTCGACCGAGGCGGACGTGCTCTACGCGGGCGACCTCACGATCGACCGCACGCGCGCCACCGTCACCCGCGAGGGCCGCTCCATCAACCTGACCCCGACGGAGTTCCGGCTGCTCGTCTTCCTGGCCCGACACCCCGGGCAGGTGTTCTCGCGCGCGCAGCTCATCGAGAACGTCTGGGGCAGCGATGCCGCGTTCTACGACGACAAGACGGTGAGCGTCCACGTGCGCCGCCTGCGCGAGAAGGTCGAGCACGACCCGAGCCACCCCTCCCTCGTCCTCACGGTGCCCGGCATCGGGTACCGGCTGGCGACCTAGGGACGGCCATGCGGTCGCTCTCCCTCCGCTGGCGGCTCGCGCTGACCTACGCCGGTATGGCGCTCCTCACCGCGGTCATCCTCGGCGGCATCCTGCTCGGGGTGCTCGCCAACCACTACTCGAACGCGGAGGACGCCTACCTCACCGCCGCCGCCGAGTACGTGGTGGCGGACCCGCCACCTCTGACCACCATGCAGGACCTGGTGTCGTGGGCCCAGGCCGCCGCGCTCGTCACGCAGACGCGCGTGCAGGTGTACGCGCAGGACGGCACTCCGATCGTCGACTCGGGATCGCCCGACTCGGTGGACGCCCGGTCGCTCTTCGACGGCGACCGCGACGGTCTGGAGCACAACCACGACGGTCGCGACCGGTTGCCGGACCCGCTCGGCGGCGGGCTCTTCGGCAGCGCCGGCGACAGCCGTTCGAGCAGAACGCTGACCATGGACATGGGCAACGGGTCCTACGTGAAGCTGTCGGAGGGCCCCTCGTCGGCCCGGGACGCGCTGATGAGCACGGCGCTGGCCTGGGCGCTCGCGTCCGTGCTCGCCGTGGGTCTCGCTGCCCTCGCCGGCCACCTCGTGGCCGGACGCATCGCCCGGCCGGTCGCGGCGCTCACGGAGGCCAGCGACCGCATGGCCACCGGCGACCTCGGCGCGCGCGCCCCCGTGGCCAGGCACGACGAGATCGGGCGCCTCGGCGAGTCGTTCAACCAGATGGCGGCGCGCGTCGAGTCGACGGTGACCTCGCTGCGCCGTTTCGTCGCCGACGCGGCGCACGAGATCGGCACCCCGCTCACCGCGCTGCAGGCCGATCTCGAGCTGGCCGAGCGCGAGGCGACGAGCGACGACGAGCGCCGGCTCGTCGGCCGTGCGCTCGGCCAGACCGAGCGGCTGGCCGGGCTCTCCGACAACCTGCTGCACCTGTCGCGGCTCGAGGCGGGAGACCCCGCGGGCGAGCACCCCGAGGCCGGCCTCACGGCCACTGCCCTCGAGCTCGCCGACGCCGTCGCCTCGCGAGCCGAGCAGGCCGGGATCGAGCTGCACCTCGAGCTCTCCGAAGAGCCGCTCGTGGTGCCCGTCGGGCCGGCGCGCCTGCGGGCCGTGCTCGCCAACCTGCTCGACAACGCGCTCAAGTTCACGCCGGAAGGGGGGTCGGTGTCGCTGACGGTACGGCCGGAGGGCGACAGGGCCGTCGTCACGGTCGCCGACACCGGCGTCGGCATCCCCGAAGAGGAGCAGGCCGAGATCTTCGGGCGCTTCCGTCGCGCCCGCAACGTCTCGGCCTCTCCGGGCAACGGCCTCGGTCTCGCCATCGTGAAGGCGGCCGTCGACCGCGCCGGCGGCTCGGTCTCGTTCACCAGTTCCCCGGCGGGCACGACCTTCCGCGTCGCGCTGCCGCTGGCGTCGGTTGACCCCCCCAGAGGCCGCGGGTAGCATGGTCGGGCTCTATCGAGCCCTCTTTTCTTCGGTGGCGAGGTAGCTCAGTTGGTAGAGCACATGACTGAAAATCATGGTGTCCCCAGTTCGACTCTGGGCCTCGCCACCAAAATCTCCCCGCTAATCGGCACTTTCTAGAGTGGCTGTAGACGGCCTTCCCTTGTCCGTCCTACACTCCGTCCGATACCCTTAGGCTGTCGGACAGCGGAGCAGGGGGAAGTCATGTCAGTCCGTGAGGTGCCCGGACGGCCCGGCTACTACGACGTGCGCGTCTACATGCGCGTGCAGGCGGGGGAGAGGCGCCCCCGGGCCGTCGATCGCCGCGTCAAGGGTCTCCGCAACGCGCAGAGCCTTGAGCGCGACCTGCTCAGCCAGCGCGACGAGGGTCTTGTCCTGGGCAGCAAGCCGACGCTCGCCGCCTTCTTGGACGAGTTCCTGACGGAGCACGCGAAGGTCGTCAGCGCGCAGACGGCCGCCGGCTACCGCTCCATCGTCCGGTCTCACATCACACCCGCGCTCGGCAAGCGGAAGCTGACCGAGATTACCGAGGCCGATGTCGAGTCGTTTTACGCAGACCTGCTCGTTGCCGGCTACTCGGATCGGACTCGGCGCTTCGCCCATACCGTCCTCAAGATGGCTCTCGCCTGGGCCGTGCGCCGCAATCTCGTGCGCAAGAACGTCTGCGACGGAGTGAAGGTGCCCCGCGCCCAGGTCGATCCGGACGTCGAAGACCACGCCCGCGCCCTCGATGAGGCCGAGGCCGCTCTGCTTCTACGGGAGCTCCAAGGAACCACCGTGTACGCGCCTGCCGCGCTGGCGCTGGCCACCGGGATGAGGCGTGGCGAGGTCCTGGCTCTCAAGTGGAGCGAGGTCGACCTCAAGGCCCGCAGCGTCAAGGTGATCGCCGCAGTGGAGCAAGTGGGCAACGTGGTCACGCGCAAGGGTCCCAAGACGAAGCGCTCACGTCGCGAGATACCGCTGAGCGATGCAGCGACCGACGTCCTCGCACAGCACAAGCAGGAGCAGGCCGCACTGCGGCGCAAGTGGGGACCGCTGTGGCAGGACGAGGGCTACGTCTTTCCATCCGTCCGGGTCACGCAGTCGAAGAACGGCGGTCGCGTATGGACGCCCAACGCGTTCTCGCAAGCTTGGCACAAGGCTCTGACGACTGCGAGCGAGCGGAGGTTGTGGGAGCACGTCGAGAACGGAGGGCACGTTGAGGACTTCGAGCCGTGGGACTTCGGGTTTCACGTTCTAAGGCACACCGCGGCGACGCTGTGGCTCAAGGACGGGGTGCGTCTCGAGGTCGTCAGTCGTCGACTCGGGCACGCCTCCTCGGCGATCACTCTGGGCGTCTACTCACACACCATCAAGCAGGAAGAGCGCGAAGGTATCGAGGCGTTCGACCGCTTGGTTCAGTAGAGAGCGCACGCTCAAGTTAAGGGTGAGACTTCTCCGTCGCATGAGGCTGTGAGAGGGGTCGCGAGAATCCGCGAAACGGCTATATTGGGTCCAGCCTTCGCGGTTCGGCGCGATGGCCGCCATAAGAACAGCGCCCCCCGCCTGGCAGCTGAGAGGGCGCCGGAGTCATAGGAGACCCACGTGAGTGTACCACCCAACCCCGCGGCTGCAAGCGCAGCCGCCCCCCCGTACACGGCGGACGAAGTTGCGGCGATGCTGCGCCTGAACCGCCGTACCGTGATCGAGCTCGCCAAGCGCGGCGAGCTGCCGGCCGTCCGTGTCGGCAAGCTGTTCCGTTTCCCTCGAGCGAAGACTGACGCGCTGGCAGCCGGAGAGGTGGCACCTTGATGCGGGGGCGTGTCGTGAGCGCCCAGAAGACAAGCCGCCAAGGCGACGTGCCGCGAGTCACGGAGCGCTGCGCGAAGTTCCCTCCAAGCACGTACTTGACCGACCGGCGGTCAGCGCAGTCGCCGATCTGGTCCTGCGTGGCGAGTCCCGACGGGCACAAGGCGGACGACTCGGCCTGGCGAGACCGGGGCTACCTCGAATCCGAAGTGGTCTGGCTGCGCGGGTTCGAGTACGGCCTGCCCGTTCGCGGCTTGCTCGCGCTGGGCTTCATCAGCAGGGCCTACGCCGACGCAGGGTGTCCGTCGGACCGGCTCGTCGAGACGACCGTCAAGGACGTGTGCCTCGCTGCGTACTCAGCCAAGGGCGGCAACCAGTACGAACGCGCCAGCAACCTGTTGTTCGACCTCAAGTGCGTGGCGGTGAGGACCCGAGACGGTGACGACGAGCTGCAGTGGGGCCTCATTGACTGGTGCAGGATCGTGCCCAGCGAGCGCGCGGTGCGCGTGCGCCTTTCCGAGCAACTGGCCCATCTGATCCGTGAGAACAAGGTCGCGTACTGGGATAGCGACACCGCCCGTCAGATGCTGCGGAGGAAGAAGGGCGCCTACGCCTTCCGGCTCTGGCACTTCCTTGAGCCGCAGACGCTGAGGACGAAGTGGCCGTACCGCGTTTTCCGCGCCGCGCTCGGGCAGAAGGACGAGCCCATGCACAGCCCGGCGATCGTCGACGTCCTCGGTATCGGGCACTGGAAGAACCGCAGGGACGTGATGCGGGTGGTGCGGAGCGCGGTCAAGCTCCTCGCTGAGATTGACCCGCGTTACGAGATTCGCGTTGCGCACGCGAAGGGCCGGGGGCAGTGGAACCTCTGGGCGAAGAGAGCAACGACCAAGGACGGCAAGGAGCTCAGCGCCCCTGTTCGGCGTGTACTCTCAACCCCCGTCGCGTGTACTGACAGCCCCCACGACCGTGTACTCCCGACCCCCGTATCCGAGCCCGTAGGGGACGCTACCTACGGTTTGTCTACCTACGGAAAGAATGCCTACGGTAGAGCAAGTACAGGGACAGTCTCTTCAACCTCCTTCGAGACTGAACGCCTGTCAGATGAGATATCTAGTAGTCAAGACCGTGAGGCCCGGAAGACCTCTACCTCTACCACGTGGTCTGAACCCGTAGTATCGAAGACGGGGGAGCGCCGCGCCGACGGAGGCGCAGACGAACCCGACCCGGCGGTGGTCACGAAGTGGGAGCGTTTCCTCGCCGGGCTCGCATCCGACGACGAGCTTTGGGACCTCGCCGAGCGTCTCGGGGGCGAGTGCGAACCGCCTCTTGCGGACGGCGATAGCTGTGTCGTCCACGTCTTCGAATCCACCCTGCGTGAAGTGGAGCGGCACGGAGCCGCCGTTCGCGTCCTCATCGCCGACGTCTACGGACACGCCGACGCCCTCCGCTTCAAGCACGAAAGGTCGCTGAGCGAAGACGATCTGCGGCACCTGGGCATCACGGTCTTCCACGAGAGCACGACGGACGGTCTCGGCTACGAAGACGACGGCCCGTACCACCTGGGGGTGCCGGCATGAAGCCGCCCGCACCTCACCTCTCCAGGGACCGTATCCGCTCCGACACGCAGCACCTCATCGCGCACTACGTCCCCAGCGGCATCATCGTCATGTGGAGCGGCGCGATCGCCAGCGTCCCGAACGGCTGGCGGATCTGTGACGGCACGAACGGGACGCCCGACCTGCGCGACCGCTTCATCATCGGGGCGGGGAACACCTACGCTGTCGATGCCAGCGGAGGCACCACGTCCCACAACCACACTGGTGCCACCGGGACCGGCAACGCGAACGTCCACCGCGACACCGAGGGCACGGGCGACAACGCCCAGGGCCTGAACCACACGCACTCGATCAGCACGGCGACCATGCTGCCGCCGTACTACGCCCTCGCCTACATCATGAAGGGGTGACCCGATGACGGACGGCGAGCGCCTCTGTACGACATGCCGCCACGGCCGGCAGACGCGCTACGGCTTCCGCTGTTTCAACCGCCCCGAGGGCATCCGGCCCGGTGCCCTGTGGGAGCAATGGGTGAAGAAACCCGGGGACTACTGGTGCGACCGCTGGGAGGCACGCGATGAGTAGCCCCCTCAAGGCGGTGCGCGCCAAGTGCCTGTGGTGCATGGGCGGAATCGAAGAACCCTTCGACACCGTTGACGGCGAGCACTTCGAGTGCCACCGGCCGTTCGGGGCGGTCAAGGAGTGCGCGACCACGCGCTGTGCACTTCATCCGTTTCGCTCGGGGCAGTACCCA
>Ga0209164_1000838_pt1 | contig 52046 bp, 49 predicted proteins | sample MTBNYHSulfiMetaG_FD_187458 | JGI IMG/M metagenome (GOLD analysis project Ga0209164, IMG submission 187458) | Enrichment culture microbial communities from rom New York Harbor, USA that are MTBE-degrading - MTBE-NYH (New York Harbor Sulfidogenic)... | ecosystem: Environmental > Aquatic > Marine >... | reverse complement strand
TCGTCGAGCAGCAACACGTACCGGGGCAGCTCGACGCCCGGCAGGCACGAGAAGGCGTCAGCGGTGTTGGTCCGGCGCTCCAAGCGCCCGAGTCGTCGCTGGTCACGTGTTTCGGCAGGCCGAAGAAACTCACCGAACGTCAGGCCGGTGACTTCGGACACCCTAGCCGCCATGAGCGCCGCGTGGTCGTACCCCCGCCGCCGGACCGCCGCGCGCGTCGCGGGGACGGCGGTCACGGCCTCGGCCCATCCGAGCCAGTCGCCCGCAAGACCGGCGAGCATGTCGCCCAGGACGCGCGCCAAGCGCTTCTCGCCTGCGTCCTTGTACACAACGAGGCAGCGCGAGAGCGGTGGCTCGAGCAGCGCCAGCGTGCGAGCGGCGACGAAGGCAGGCTCGCTGTTCCAGCATTCCGTACACGTAAGCCAGCCGTACGGCGCGCCACACACATCACATGCGTGCTCGGGGTCGATCACCGCCAGCTGCGCTGCGCACTCGTCGCACAGCAGTGTTCCGGGCATGTCACAACCCGCGCAACGCGTGGGCGCGAACGTTTCCAGCAACGCCGACATGAGGTCCATGGGGCGGCCCTCCCGAAGGGCGGCCACCCGCGGGTCTAGGCCGCCAGCAGCTGCATTAGCGGAATGGTAGCCACCGAGGCCGCCGTCGTCACGAGGACCGCCGATGCAATGAAGTCCGTGTCCAGCTTGAACCGCGCGCCGATCACCAGGGTCAGCATCATCGAGGGCATGCCCGCCTGCAGCACGACCAGCCGCACGACCTCTGCGTCCGAGAACGCGAGCGAGCCCACGCCGAGCGCCACGAGCGGCGCGGCAGCCAAACGCAACGCCGCAAGTACCGCAAGCGGCACCGCGAACTCACGGACACTGCCCAGTCGCAATGACAGCCCCACCGAGATCATGATGAGCGGCACGACCAGACTAGCCAGTGAGTCCAAACCAGCACTTACTGCGTCCGGAATCACCACAGGGCGCATGAGCAGCGCGGCGAACAACGCGATCACGGCTGGAAAGAGCAGCGCCTCGCGAAACGGGTTGACGCGCTCTTCGGAATCACCCATGCGCGAGGCCACGAACAGCCCCACGAACAGCAGTGCCGCAACCGTGCCGAAGACGTCGTAGAAGATGGCGCGGACCAGGCCTTCGTCGCCCAGAACGGCGAGCGACACCGGATAGCCGATGTACCCGGTGTTGCCCAAGGCTGCCGCAAGGACGAAGCCGCCGGCAAGGGAACTCGACAGGCCGAGGAGCCGCGCAGCGCCCCACGCCGCAAGGGCCGTGACCACGAACACGACCCAGGCGATGGCCGCGATGACTCCCAAGCCGGAATCGAGCAGGGCGGGGTGCACCGCCTGGAAGATCATTGCGGGCAGTCCCACGTAGATGATGATGTTGTTGATCGGCCGTGAGTCCTCGGCAGACAGAAGCTTCGCGCGCTTCAAACCCCAGCCGATCGCCACGATGGCGACGAAGCCGAGAATGGTCCGCGCGAGGGACGCGACGTCCATGCCGCGGCCGCCGGCCCTAGATGTCCGCGTTCAGTTCGTGCAGCGCGCCTGACGCCATGCCAAGCACACCGAGCGACATCTCGAAGTCCGGTCGCGCAACGCCACGCTCGGTGATGATCGCGGTGATGTACTTGGCTGGGGTCACGTCGAAAGCCGGGTTGGCCACCGGCACGCCTTGCGGGGCGACGCGGACCCAGCCGTCGAGCTGGTAGGCGCCACCTTTCCGGGTGACCATGAGCTTGTGGCCCCGAGGGATGTCGAATTCGTACTCGCCGGCATCGCCGGTCATCGCGTCGAGCAGCTTGGTGGTCTCGGCGTTTGGCGCCTCGAAAACTCCCGACCACGTGAACCCGGTGACCTCCTCGGGACTGCGGTACTCGATCTCGATATCGTCGCCGCTATCGATGGTTAGGTCGAGCGTCGAGGTCGGGGCGGCTACGTAGAACGGCACACCATGCTCGTGCGCGAGGACCGCCAGCGAGTAGGTGCCTATCTTGTTGGCGACGTCGCCGTTGGCGGCGATACGGTCCGCGCCCACGATCACCGCGTCCACACCGCCGGCCTTCATGACCGCGCCTGCCATACTGTCCGTGATCAGCGCGCACGGCACGCCGGCCATCATGAGTTCCCAGGTAGTGAGGCGCGCACCCTGCAGCACCGGACGGGTCTCGTCGACCCACACGTGCTCGATCTTGCCCTCCTCGTGCGCAGCGAAGATCACGCCGAGCGCCGTGCCGAAGTACGCAGTCGCAAGCGAGCCGGCGTTGCAGTGCGTGAGCACCCGACTGCCCACGTTGAGCAGCTCAGCACCGTTCTTGCCTAGCACCCTGTTGCGCTCCTCGTCCTGCTCGACCATGATCTGCGCCTCGCCGACGAGCCGGTCGCGGATCTCGTCGAGCGGCGCACCCTCGAGCGCGATCGCGAGCTGCCGCATGCGCTCGGCACCCCAGTGCAGATTGACCGCGGTCGGGCGAGCCGCCTTGATCTCGGCCACGACCTCTTCGAGCCGGTACATGAACTCGGCCGGGTCTTCGATGTCGCGGGACTCGCCGTCGGCCCACGTGGCGACAGCCAGCGCGGCAGCGACTCCCAGCGCGGGCGCTCCCCGCACGGCCATGCCCTTGATCGCCCAGCACACGCCCTCGGCGGTGTCGCACATGAGCACGTCGCCAACGAGCGGCAGGCGCGACTGGTCGATCATGTACACCTTGCCGTCCTCCCACCAGATCGTGCGTGGAAGGCGGTCCACACCTTCTGCTTCGGTGTCCGGGACACCCTGTGCACCGGCCGCCTGGTCGCCACTGGGCTCATCGGCCTGGGTCTTGTCGGCATCAGGCTCTTCGGCAGGGTCCGGGGTGCGGGTCTCATCGGTCATGGGCGGTCTTCCTCCTCGTGCACGGTGCCGTCAAACAAGCCGAAAGGGCGCTTACACGGTGCCCTCTCGCCATTCGTTCAGGTAGCGCTTCTGCTCGGGTGTGAGCGTGTCGATCTTCACGCCCATCGTGGCGAGCTTCAGCGCGGCGATGCCCTCGTCGATCTCCGCGGGCACCGGATGGACGCCCGCCTCGAGTGACGCGGCGTTCCTCACCATGTACTCGGCCGAGAGCGCCTGGTTCGCGAAACTCATGTCCATGACGCTTGCCGGATGGCCCTCGGCGCACGCGAGGTTCACGAGCCGGCCGTCGGCCAGCAAGTACAGCACGCGGCCGTCGGCGAGCGTGAACTCCTCCACGAGCGGGCGCACCTCCCGCACCGACGCCGCCTTCTCGCGAAGGTGCGCGATGTTGATCTCGACGTTGAAGTGGCCCGAGTTGCAGATGATCGCGCCGTCCTTCATCGCGTCGAACATCGGCGTGTCGATGACGTTGATGTCACCGGTAACGGTGATCCAGATGTCGCAGATCGCAGCGGCCTCGACGGCAGGCATGACCCGGTAGCCGTCCATTACGGCCTCGAGCGCGCGCAACGGGTCGATCTCGCACACTACGACGTTCGCGCCCAGCCCGTCGGCCCGCATCGCCGCACCGCGGCCGCACCACCCGTAGCCGCTGATCACGACCGTGCGGCCCGCTATCAGGCGGTTCGTGGCGCGGATGACGCCGTCGATCGTCGACTGCCCGGTTCCGTAGCGGTTGTCGAACAGGTGCTTCGTGTTCGCGTCGTTCACACTCACGATCGGGTACTTCAGCGCCCCGTCGGCAGCCATGGCCTTCAGGCGGATCACGCCGGTGGTGGTCTCCTCGGTCCCGCCGATGATGCCCTCGAGCATCTCTGGGCGCTCGCCGTGGATGCGGCCGACGACGTCCGCGCCGTCGTCCATGGTGATCTGCGGCTTGTGGTCGATGGCGGCGTCGATGTGGGCGTAGTAGCTCTCAGTGTCCTCGCCTTTGATCGCGTAGGTGCGGATGCCGTACTCGCTCACGAGCGCGGCAGCCACGTCATCTTGGGTCGAGAGCGGGTTGCTCGCGCACAGCACGATGTCCGCCCCGCCGGCGGCAAGCGCGCGCATGAGGTTGGCGGTCTCGGTCGTCACGTGCAGGCACGCGCTCACGCGCACGCCGTCAAGCGGCTTCTCGCGCTCGAAACGCTCGCGGATGCTCGCCAGCACAGGCATGTCTCGGTCCGCCCACTCGATGCGTGCCTTGCCGGCCACAGCTAGCGACGGGTCTTTGACGTCGTGATCCATGTCTTCCGGAGCTCCCTTCGATGACACATCTTCTCGTCCACGGGCCGGTGCCGGCCGCCCCGATTTCGTCACAGCCGAGTCAGTATACCAGCGACGAGCGCAGCGAGAACCGGCGCCCGTCGCGCGGAGGTCTCGAGCACCTCTTCGTGCCCGTGCTTCTGGCCCGCGGCCACGTTCGTGATCAGCGACATGCCCAGGACTCGCATGCTCGCGTGGCGCGCCGCGATCACCTCGTGCACGGTCGACATACCCACGGCGTCGGCTCCCAGCGTGCGCAGCATGGCGACCTCCGCCGGTGTCTCGAACGTGGGTCCGAGCAAACCGGCGTACGTGCCTTCCTGCAGCTCGACCGCCTGCTCAAGCGCGACGGTGCGCGCCAGCGTCTGCAGGTCCGGATCATATGCGTCGGTCATGCCGGGAAAACGCGGACCGAGCTCGTCGATGTTCGGACCCACGAGCGGGCTGGAACCCGTCAGGTTGAGGTGATCGGTGATCAGCATGATGTCGCCCGGCTCGAACTGCGGGTTCACGCCGCCGGCGGCATTCGTGACGACGAGGATCTCGGCTCCCATCAGGCGCGCCGCGCGCACGGCGAGCACCACCGTGGCCGGCGACCGACCTTCGTATAGGTGGACCCTGCCCTGCATCATGAGCACGGGCGCGTGGCCTGCCATGCCGAGAACGAACCTTCCGGCGTGCCCCTCGACGGTGGGCGGAGGGAAACCCGGCACCTCGTCGAACGGGACGGTCGCAGCGACCTGAGTGCTCCCCACCACGCCCTCGAGACCTGAACCGAGCACCACGAGCGCACGCGGCTCGACATCGGGAGCGGCGGCCGACAGCGTGTCCGCGGCTGCGCGTGCGGCGGCAAGCTGCGCGGACGCCTCCGCGCCGTTGTCCATCATCATGCCGACGTCACCCCCCACAATACGTTGGTGAACTCCCGGGCCTTGATCGCGATGCTGTGGTCCTCCGAGGCGCTTACGCACGCCCCGCTGTACGAGTCCTTTCCCGATGCGAGCACGCGAGACACGGCTGCCGCCATCGCCTCCGGGTCCTCGGCCGGTACGAGCTCGCCGCATCCGTCCTCCGGGACGATCTCGGGAACGCCTCCTACGCGCGTGGCGACCACCGGCGTCGCGCTCGCAAGCGCCTCGACCGCAGACAGCCCCAGTCCCTCGTCGCGGCTCGGCATGATCAGCACGTCGGCTGCCGCCATGTGCATCGCGACCTCAGGAGAGGCCAGGCGTCCGGTAAACGTCACCGCATCGGCGACGCCCGCCTCGGCCGCCTGACGCTCCAAGTCCGCACGCATCGAGCCGTCTCCGACGACCACGAGCCGGTCGACCCCACCGGCGCGCTTGGCCGAGGCGAACGCCGCCACGGCAATGTCGGGCCCCTTGGTCGGGACGAGGTTGCCCACGAACAGCGCCACGCGCTCGTTCTTCGGCCAGCCTAGACGCTCGCGCGCTCCCGCGTCGACCCGAAACACGTCGGTGTCCACGCCCATGTGCACCACGCGTACGTCCGCCTCGGCCGGGACTCCGAGTTCACCGTGCAGGCGTCGCGCCAATGCCGAGGAGACCGCAACGATCACGTCGGCTTCTGGCAGCGCGCGGCGAGAAGCCCGCGCCGCGAAGTCCGAACGGGTGACGAGCGAAGTCACGTCTGTGCCGTGCGCGACGAGAACGAGCGGCGTCCCAGCGAGCCGCGCCGCCAGACGAGAGACGGCCGCTGTCGGGTACAGGTAGTGCCCGACGACCACATCGTAGGAGCCGAATACCGCAGCCAGCGCGGCTCTGAGTGCCAGCCACGCGTACTTGAGCGGGTTGCGCCATCCTCCGCGTGCCTCGGTGTTGACCACGAGCCGGACCCGCACGCCGGATTCGGCGAGCGCGCGTGCCTGCCTGGCCACGAAGATGCCGAAGACGGGATTGAACGGGCTGGGGAACATGTTCGAGATCATGAGGACCCGCAACGTGCCAATCGTGCCCCCGACCGACCCTTGCCCCCGTGCGGCGGACATCACTGGCCTGCGCGCTCCATGGAAAGGATCGACCCTGGGAACGTCACGAACGGCGTGAGGTACTGGATCTCGTCGTTGATGTAGAGGTAGCGGCCGGCGAACTGGTACCCCTTGTCCGAGACGACTGCCTCGCCCTCTATCGTGAGGGTGATGTCGGAGAACACAGGTGACTCGGCGGGCTTCAGCTCGCCTTCGGAGGTGGGAGCCGCCGTGCGCGACGCGGTCACCTGCACGTCGGTGATCGTGCCCACAAGCGTCCCCGAGTCCTTCACCCGTACCTCCTGCCCAGGCTGGAACGAGTCGGTGATCTGGTTGAGAGCTCCTCGGACGAAAAGCTGGACCTCGACCGGCTCTGCCGAACCGGCTTGTCCTCCTCCGGTCGCATCGCTGCCGCCGCACGCTGTGAGCCCTGCGGCAAGCAGCGCCGCGGTGGCCACAACAAGCACCATGCTTATGATTCGTGTGCGCATGAACTCATCCCTACTCGCTCGTATCGGGTACGGTCGGCTGTAGCGCATCGGGCGCCAGCGGCGTCAGAACGGCATCGACAAGCACGACCGCGACGCTCGAACTGACGGCGATGATCGCGTGCGGGTTGTGGACCCCCGCGTTCACGCCGTTGATCACGTAGCTTGCCATCGTCACCAGAAACGGGACCAGCCACAACGCCTCGCGCCCCCGTCTTTGCAGATAGCCGAAGACCGCCCCTAGAAGCAGCATCTGCCCCACGACCCCGCCGACGCCCCAGTCCGCGTACGGGGCGCCCAGAAGTGTGGGCGCGAGACTCACGGAGCGGTCTATGCGCTCGTTGCCTATCACGAAGTACGACCGGCCTCCCAGGTACTGCCCAATCTGGAAGTTGGCGTAGTCGGCCGTTACTCCGGGGATGAGGGCGCGTGTGCTGTCGTAGAGGAGCCGCCCGCCGTAGATGCCCGTGGACGGGGTCAGGCGCACGATGCGATCGAGGTTGTAGGCTGTGCCCACGCTGTCGGAGTACGTCAGCGCCAGCGCTAGACCGCCGGTCGCGCTGGGACCGTAGATCCCCGCCTTCGTGATCGCGCCCACCACACCCATCGCCAGCACGAGCACTAGCACTGCTGTGATCGCCAGGCGCACGACGTTCTTCGGCTTGATCACGTAGATTGCGGCAAGGAAAGCGCTCACGACAAGTTTCGCCGGCAAGTTGCGCGCGCCAAGCAGACCGAGGGCAAAGATCGAAAGGACCACGGCGAAGGCCGCGAGCACCCGCTGCCAGCGGCTCCGCGCGCTCACGAGCAGCGCCGGAACGAAGAAGATCTGCGAGGCCGCGAACCACACCAGCACCGGGCTTTGCGCCCATCGCGTTGCGATGTCGGTCAGGCTCGCGCCGCCGGACGCAAGGACCTGCAAACCGTTGGCGGCCAGCCCGAACAACCACCCGGCGGCACTGAACGTGAACATCGCGCCCCAGCTGCGCACGAGCGGAAGCTGGGCCACCCACGTCCGCATGCCGAAGAACCACGCGGGACCGGAGCGTCCGGCCGCACGCGCGCGGCTCACGCGCACCGTCGTCCACTGCGCGATCAAGTACCCGCCCGCAAACCCGCAGACCAGCACGATAGCGCCGTATACGTAGAGCATGAGCGTGTGGGCAGTCGGGTGGAAGCCGATTATTCGCGTCCCCAGGTTCATTAGCTCCCAGTACACGTATTCGTAGATGCGCGAGTACGTCAGGGCGAAGTACGCCACGTACACGTAGAGCAGGATCGCGAAAGGCGAGAAGAGCCTGCGCGACCAGGGCCGCGCTGTGGTTGCTGCGGCGCTAGTCGAGTTCGACACCGGTCACCACGCCTTTGAGCATGTATCGGTTCGTCACGACGTTGAAACCCATTCCCGCCTGGATCACCTGGTTGTCGATCGCAACGACCCCGTCGCCTTCACGTCCCTGTGCGGCTACGACGATCGTCACGGCATCTTTGACCGGGTTCTCCGCGGCCTGCAGGTGTCCGGTGTAGTCGGGCACCGGCTCGACAGTGGGGCTGATCTTCACGTCGACGATCTCGCCCACGACCATGCCGCCGGGATCGGTGAACACCGGGTCCCCGACCCTGACCATCGCCGCCACAGCGGGAGGCAGGTCGTCGGAGTAGATGGTCACACGCAAGTCTCGGGATTCGGAGAGCTGTGCTCCGACCCCAGCCAAACCCAGCGCAACACCACCCGCCACCACGATGATGACGAGTGCGACGAAGCCAACGACCAGCGGCCTGCGCGTTGTTGCGTTGTCCGACATTCGTACTCCCGTGTCAGGCGTCCTGGCGCGCCGCGCACCGCGCGACCGCACCGTACAGTATCGCAAACGGCGCACCAAAAGGGGCCCGCATCGTGCGCGGACCCCAGTCTACGGTCACGCGGCTCAAGCCGCGCGAAACCGTAACCTACTGGTCGAGTGCCACTTTCGCCTGGCCGCGGACATAATCGGAGATCGCGCCTTCACCACCCACGAACCTGGCTGATGGATTCTCCGTGGATTTCCCGCACAGGTAGTCTGCCACCTGTGTCGAGGAGCCGATCTCGCCGCCGTTGATCAGCACGAGCGGGTTGGCGTTCTTGCCCGCTACAGAGGCGAGCGCGAGCGCGTCGGGCCAGTTCGCTCCGGTCGCGAAGTACAGCGTCCCGTCATCGAACCCGCCCATGGCGACCGAGTAGCCCACCGCCTGCAACGCGGTGTCATAGCGGGTCGCTCCACCCAGCCGCGTGTCCACGTTGCTGGAACCGTCGGGAACGCCACCCACGCGGTAGCCGTTGGACTCGAGCCACGACTCGACACCCGTGCCGACGACTCCCGTGCCACCCAGGATGGTAGAGTGCTGCACCCCGAGTTCCTTCAACATGGCTTGAGCCGCGTACGGGACCTCGGTCTTGGTCACGAGAAGGATAGGCACCTGCTCATTGGCTGCCAGCGCACCGATAGCGAGCGCGTCAGGGTAGTTCTGCCCGCTCACGATGAATGCCGTCTTGTTGAAACGGCTGTTCTCCGACGGAGCGCCGACCGCTTGAGCTATCTTGGCGGCCGTCTCCCAACGGTTCGCGCCGGCAAGCCGCGTGACCCCGGACTCGACCCCTACGTTCTTGAGCGTGCGCGTCGCGTCTTCGACGACCTTGTTCGACACGGCGCCCTCTCCGCCGACAACGTACAGTTTCGCGTATGTGCGACCTGCGTACAGGCGCTGCAGCTCGGTGCGTAGCTTGGAGGTGAGTTCCGAACTCGGCACCAACAGCACCGGTGCGTCGAGTTTGCCGGCTAGCGGAGCCGCCGCAAGCGCGTCGGGGTAGTTGCTGCCCGTCGCGAGCACGACCGCCTCGGTATCGGGGCTGACCCCGTTGGGCCAGCCGCGCTCGGAGAGCTCGACCGCGGTGTCATAGCGGGTGGCGCCGGCGATACGCTCGCCGACCGGCGGCAGGTTCCCGCCGATGGTGACCTGGTCGCTGTAGCCACTTGTGGCCATGGTGGTGCCGGTGGACTTGACCCACATGATGCGGCGCACGGTGACGGTCCCATCTCGGAAGCGGTCGTAGTACTTGTACGTCATCGTGACCGACCACGTACCCGCCGTCGGCGTCACGCGCACTTGGTAGCTCCGGTGCGTGTATGCGTCTCCAGGCGGCAGCGGGCAGTTGTTGTTGTAGGCCTTGCCGGAGTAAGCCTTGCTGCCGGTGGGTGTACGCACCTCGATCTCGAGTGGACCGCGGAGCGACACGTTCCCCGTGTTCTTCACCGTCTCGTCGATGTAGAGAACACCCTTGCTGTACCAAGCTTTGCCGGTCAGGTCCACGCGCTTGGTGAGGTGGTTGTAGCCGTTCTGCTCTCCGGCCCACTTGATCGAGTTCACCATCACGCGCTCGGCGACTCGCTCGGTCGCGTCGTCGGCATAGATCCCGCCACGCGTCAGGTCGTGCAGCTGGAACCCGAAGTACACGAACCTGCCGAAGTAGTACTCGCTGCTCCAACCGGCCAGGTAGCCGTTGTCCGCGTTGTCGCCCCCATTGCTGTTGGACAGCGTGTTATACGTGTACAGCGGCGTCACGTTCGTTGCGCCAGGAAGCGTGTACGTCACCTCGTTGTAGTCGTCTTTGGTCGGCGTCATGGTGAGTGAACCGGCCTCGGCCTCGCTCTGGCTCAAGATCCAGTGCGAGCTCGCGGGCTTCGGGGCCAGCTTGTAGCCGCCGTACATGAGGTCGTCGTTCTTGAACTTCACGTTGTACATCTCGGAAACGTCGCCCCACTCCCAGGGCTTGAGCGCTTCCGAGCTCGGGGGCCACGTGTACAGACCCGGCGCACTGCTCATGCCGATGAACGGCATGTAGTCGTACTGGTACGCGGTGTTGCAGTCCCACCGCGACATGCCGAAGGACGCCACTACGCCTCCGCCCTCCGCGCAGTACGCGCGTACGGCGTCGCGCTGAACGCCGGTCATGGCCAGCGTCCGTGGGAACACAAGCACGTCGTAAGCCTTGAGGGCCGACAGCGAAGAAAGCGCGCTGTCGTTGACCAGCCCGACCTCGAAGCCCTCTTCCTTCAGCAGCGTCTCGACCGCGCCTATACGCGAATCGTAGTACCCGTTGATCGAAGCGCCGGTCAGGTAGTGCCGGGTGTTCTGGGCGGTAGTCGTGCTCACCAAGCCCACCTTAAGGGTGGCGGCCGCGGCTACTTGCGGCGTCGACATCGGCACCAGTGCGGCTGTGAGCGCCGCGATCAGCATCGCGGTAGTGAGTCTGCGCATGTGTATACCTTCCGTGCGAAGCGTGCGAGTTCTCTAGTATGTGTATCGGCGGTCACAGTCTCCGGTTTTAGCGTGACGTGACTACCGGCACAGAAAGTCCGGTGAGGAATCGTGCAGCTGCCGCGTCAGTCCAGCGCCTTTTCCATCACGTCCTGCGCAGCACTGCTCACGGCGCCGGTGCCTCCAAGAATGTAGCAGTCGGCGATGAGCGACTTCTTGGACGACAGCACCGACGTGACCGTACTGGGTACGACGGTCTGCTTCACGAACAGGGTCGGACCGGCGTTCCTCCCCGCGAAGGGCCCACCTGACAGCGCGTCGACCAGCGACGTTCCGGAGGCAACTGTCGGCTTGGACCACGAGAAACCCTCACTTGCCACCACGTAGTCCGCAAGCTCGATCGCGGTGCCGTACCGGTCCGCGCCTCCCGCAACGCGTGCCCACGGTATGCCCATGTTTCCGGCCACCTGATCTGGGACGACCCCAGTGCCTCCCACGACCAACGCTTTGCTCGGCCCCACACTCGCGATCGCCGCTTGCGTGGCGGTGGGGACCTTCGACTCACTGACCAGCAGGATCGGGAGTTTCTTGCGATATCCGAGGCCCGAGGCGACGACCGCGTCGGCGTACCTGCGCCCGTTGACCACGATCACCCGACCGTCGAAACTCGGTCCACGCAGCGCCTTGACCTTCTCGCCGATCCTCGCAGCCGTCTCGTAGCGGTTCACGCCTGCGACGCGCTCCACCGCGTTGCCGATCTGCAGACCCGGCAACTTCTCTAGTTCTGCGAGCACGGAATCCGAGATCACTCCCGTCCCGCCGATCACGTACACCTTGGTGGCCCCAAGTCGCCCGATCTCGTCGCGAACGCCCGTGTGCAGCGCGTTCTGTGTCGTGAGCAGCACCGGCCCGTCTACCGAACCCGCCAACGCGGAAGCCGCGAGGGCGTCTGCGTACGCGCGCCCGTTGGCGATCACGACCACCGGGGCCGAATCGAAGGTCTGCTGCGAGATCTTCACCGACGTGTCGTACCGATCGGCGCCCGCGATACGGATGGTGTGCTCGTAGATGAAGAACCACGTGTCGTAAAGGCCGAGAGCGCTGCGCACATCCCCGATGTTGTCATCACCCGACGTCGTGAGCGTTCGTGACGAGCCGTCCGCGCCCAGGAACTGCATAGACGTTACGCGCCCCTCGCCTCCTCGCGTCCGCGAGAGCACCTTGATGCCGATGATCTCGGCAGGCAGCGACACACCCCGACCGGCGAGACGCGCGCGCAGGTCCGACGCCGTGAACGTCATCGGCCCCCATGTATGCCGGGGAGAGCACGCGTCCCACGGATCGCTCACGCCAACGTAGTACGGCTGCGGAGACGACCCGGACCACACCTTCTCGATGTTGTCGGTGTGACCGCCCGAGGTGGAGTGGAAGAACGTCTGCACCACCGTCGACCCGTACTTGACGACCTGCCCGGCCGTGGCGTTGACCGCTGGGTCGGACAAGTAGTCGGATTCGTGCCGCACGCTACCCACACCGGACTTCCACTGCCCCCAGCCGTTGTATACCTGCGAGGCGGTGGTGCAGTAGACGTCGTAGAGCGAACTCGAGCCCTTCTTGCTCACGTACGCGTACGAGCGCGCAGCCACGGACTGGGCCTTCAGCGCCTCCTGGTGCCATGACGCCGGCGACTCGCGGGGCACGACGCACTTGACGTAGTCCTCCATGTAGACCCAGTTGTGTGCGTACAGCTTGCCGGTACTCGTCTTGGTCATCCGGATCGAGCCGTTGTACAGGATGTTAGGCCATCCCCACGGCCCCGATGCCTGCATGACCTGGACCTCGCCCGCGCCGTGCGGATCGGCGGCATCACGCTCCCAAACCGAGATCCACGTAGCGACACCGAAGTCCTTCTTGACGACGCTATTCGCATCGCGAACCTTGATTCGTCCGCCCTCGACGAAGAACGTGTAGCTCGCTCCCTTGGGAATCGGGAAGTAGCTGTCTCCCGAGCCTTCCCAGCTCACGCGAAGTTCGTTGTTGTTGCCCCGCACTGTCCAGTAGCTCTGAGGCGTGTCGCTCGCGCTGATCGCGACACGCATGATCGTCTCGGCGTTGGAGCCGGGCGTGTATCCAAGTGTTCCAAGGCTCGTGCCCTGGTAGTAGTGCGCAAGGATCGTCGCGTATCCTCGGCCGGCCTCCGCTTGACCCTTCGCGCCGTACTGGCTCATGCCGATGCCGTGGCCGAATCCTCGGCCGGTGAAGGTGAAAGTGGCCTCGGCGAACGCCGGGGCGGCTTGGATGGCGAGCGCGGCCAGGGCCAGCGCGAACACCGGCACTATTCTGCGACGTAGACTGCGACTGAGCCGGATCATGAGCACCTCTCCCGCCACGGATGGCGGCTGTGCGCGCACGCGGCGCGCTCGAACATCATGGTACCTGCCTGCCCACGTCGCGGCAAACGACACAGGCCCATGAACTGCGGGCTGAAACGGTCGCGCACGCTATTCGATCGGGATGTTATGCACGTTCGGTCCACGGGCCGGACCCCAGTCCTTGCCGACGACCAACAGGATGTCCGTCGAGAAGCTGTACATGCCCCTCGACGCGACCACCTCGCCCACGCCGAGCGATTCTTGCACCAACTTAGCCGCTGCCTCGTCGTCCTTGTACACGATGAGGGTCTCGTCGTAGACGAACTGGTTCATGTTTCCGATCTCGCGCACGTCGAAGTCCGCGCGACGAAGTCTTCGGCCGGCATCGGAGGCGACGCCGTTGATTCCGGCCCCGTTTCGCACGTCGACCGACACCTGGTAGGGCATGCGCATGACCTCGACTTCCTCGCCGGGGGCGCCCTCGATCGGGTCGCCGGTCTTCATGCGCTCGATCATCACGGCGAACGCGTCCTCATCCATGATCACGTACGACACTCCCCCGATGTACTGGGGAGCGCCCGGCATCGTCGCGGTCTCTAGAGCACCTTGCTCCATGCCGTTCATGTCGTTGGCCAGGTCGAGCAGCTCGCCGACGGTCAGGTTCGTCGTGACGTTGTCGACGACAGCATCGATGATCGACTTCACGCGAAGCGCGTTGCCGATCTGCAGCGACTCCTTCAAGACTGCCCGCAAGAACAGCTGTTGGTTCTTGACTCGCTGCAGGTCGCCTTCCGGGAACTTGCGCGAACGCACGAACGTGAGCGCCTGCGCGCCGTTGAGCTTCTGCTGGCCGGCGTACAGCTTGTATGCTGCGGGGTCGTAGTTGCCCGCTTGCGGGTCCACGATCGTCTGAGGCACGTCGAGCGTGACGCCGCCGAGCGCATCCACCAGCTCTTTGAAGCCCTCGAAGTCGATTTCCATGAACTTGCTGATGGGCAGCCCCGTCAGGTCTTGCACGGTCTCGATCACGAGAGACGGCCCGCCCAGTGCGTTCGCTGCGTTGATCTTGTTCGTGCCGTGTCCCGGAATCACGACACGGGTGTCGCGTGGGACAGAGATGAGCGTCGCGCGCTGCTCTCGCGGGTCGATGCGCGCCACGATCAGCGTGTCGGAACGCGCGCGCAGCTCACCTTCACGGTTGTCCACACCCATCACCAGCATGTAGAACGGCTCGCCACGCTCCTCCGGCCGGTTCCGCTCGAGGATGGCCTCAGTCGCCTCGTCGATACCTCCGCCGTTGTCGCCGGCCAAACGCGAGTTGATGCCGGTAACGTATAGGACGATCGCCAGCGCCAGGGCTAGAAACGCGATGCCGAACGCCGTGAGACAGCCCAGGCCGATCCGCTTGCGGCGGCGCCTGCGCTTGCGTACCTCGGAGTAGTCCGGGCGCTGTCTACGGCGTTGCTGCTCGCCGGGCGTCTCTCGAGACTCCGACTTGGGATCCAGGCGCTCGATGGCCTGTCGCCTCTTGCTGTCCTTGTCGCGTGCTGAATGCTTGCCCATGGGGTGTGTGTTCTCGTTGTCTTCTGTCTCGCGCGGCTAACGCGCCACCGCGACGATTCGATCGACTAGATCGCCTATGTCGCGGCGCACCCGCTCGTGCGCACCGGTCTTCTTCGTGTACTCGACCTCATCGGCCCTCTCAAGCCGGCGGAGGCGACCCTCCTCGATGAGCCGGGCGTCTACCGCGCCGAGCTGACCCTGGAACACGGTATATGCCGGGGTACCGAGTGCGACCGCTTCTCTGTTCAGAGTGCCGCCGCCCGATATCACGAGGTCTGAGTAGTATACGAGGCTCTGCGCATCCACAACCTGTGCTGGCACCACAATGTTACCTGCCTCCAGCGATTCGACCAGCTCACGCTGGTCGGGCGTGCGCAAGAGCACGACCGCCTGCGCGTCATCGCGAGCGGCGATATCACGCAGCACATCGGCGAAGAGCGGGTTCTCCATGCGGTGGTACGCCGCCATGCTTGGCGGCGTACGCACGGTCACGAGGACCTTGTCTTCGTTCAAGTGCAGCTCGTCCAGCACGCTCGGGTCCGGCTCGAAGTCGGCAAGGTAGTACTCCTCCTTCAGGCCCGGGTAGCGGTCGACCTTCTTTGGGGTCCCACCGTAGCGGTCGAGCGCCTTGGCGGGTATCGCGTCCGGGATCAGCGCCTTGACTGAGAACCTCACGTTGATCGAGTGGCTCAGTCGCGCGTACTCGTAGTCGAACATCGTCACGTGCGGAATGCCGAGCAAACGCGCTGCCACGGGCAAGTCGTTGCTCGCATGCGACAGGGCGAGTGTGAATCCCTTGCCTCGGCCGAACGCGATCATCTGGGTGGTGCGGGCCGCCATGCCCAGGGCCTTGGCGAACATCGCCTTGCCCCGATGTCGGCCAATCACCGTGTGCTCGATGTCGAAACGGTCCAACAGCGGCAAGGTCTGCGCGAACTCGCGAGCCGTGACCACGACCTCCCAGCCGCGGCGCTCCAGCTCCGCCAGGATCGGCCTGAGCACTAGGACGTGCGGGGAGTTCGTCATGTCCACCCACACACGACCCGCCGAAGATTCCGGACGGCTCACCTATTGCCACCGAGATGGGTCTCGAGCGCGCTGACGATCGCTTCGGCAGCGCGACCGTCCCCGTAGACGTCGGGGTGTTGCGCTGGCACACTCATCGCGCTCGCCGCCTCTACGATCCGGGCGGTATCCGCGCCGGCGAGCCGGTTCCAGCCCAACTCGACGGTCTCGACCCACTCGGTCTCCTCGCGCAACGTCACACACGGTATGCCGAAGAAGTACGCCTCCTTCTGCATGCCGCCGGAATCCGTGAGCAGGCCCGCGGCGCTCCTGAGCAACGAGACGGTCTCGATGTAGGACACGGGAGGGACAGCCTTGATGTTCGACTGCGCTTCGACCCTCTCAAGCAGCCCGAACCGCTCGAGATTCGCGTGTGTGCGCGGGTGGACAGCCCACAGTACAGGCAGCTCAAGGCGGGAGAACGCCTCGATGATCGCCTTGAGACGGGACTCGCTGTCCGCGTTGCCCGCACGATGCACGGTCGCGAAGAAGAACTCTCCCTCGACCACGCCGAACGCATCCAGTGTCTCGGACGCGTCTACGTGCTCGGCGAAGAAGCGGGCGGTGTCGAGCATGACGTCGCCCACCAGATGCACGCCGTTCGTGATCCCCTCCGCTCTCAGGTTCGCCACCGACGCACGTGTGGGGCACAGCAGCACGTCGGAGACATGATCGACCACGATGCGGTTGATCTCTTCGGGCATGGTGCGATTGAAGGAGCGCAGACCCGCTTCGACATGAGCGACGGGAACGCCGATCTTTGCGGCGGCCAGCCCGCCTGCCAGCGTGGTGTTCGTGTCACCGTAGACGAGAACCGCGTCTGGCCGCTTCTCCTCGAACAGTGCCTCTAGCATCGGCATCATCTCGCCGGTCTGCCGCGCGTGTGATCCCGACCCAACGGCCAGGTTGTAGTCAGGCTTCGGGATGCCGAGCTGGTCGAAGAACACATCGGACATCTCGTAGTCGTAATGCTGACCGGAATGGACGAGCACCTCGTCGTGGGCCGCACGGAGCGCCCGGCATACCGGCGCCGCCTTGATGAACTGCGGCCGAGCTCCGACCACGGAGATGATCGTCAGCCTTCTCACGCCAGCGCGCCCTTCACCACTGCGACTACCTCTTCCTGCTGCTCGCGTGTGATTCCCGGGAAAGCAGGCAGCGCGAACGTCGTGGCGTCACACGACTCCGCGACGGGCAGCGACGGCTTGCCATACCCCTCGGCATTCGTGAACACCTCTTGCTCGTGCAACGCGAGCGGATAGTACAGCGCCGTACCGATGCCGGCGTCCTTGAGCGCGCCCATGACACGCTCCGCCGCCGAAGCCGTCTCGGTCTTGACGATGTAGAGGTGATACACCGCATCACCGTAGTCATGCGTGACGGGAAGCTCGAGCGGCGTGTCGGCCAGCAGCTCGTCGTAGACGGTCGCCGCCTCGCGACGCTCAGCGTTCCAGCGGTCCAGGTGCGGGAGCTTCACCAGCAGGATCGCGGCCTGCAAAGCGTCGAGGCGCGAGTTCACGCCGAACGTGTCGTGGAAGTACTTCTTCGTGGTGCCGTGGTTCGCCAGCTTGCGGCACGCAGCGGCAAGCTCGGCGTCGTCCGTCGTGATCGCGCCGCCATCGCCGGCACACCCAAGGTTCTTGCTCGGGAAGAACGAGAACGCCGCCGCGCGGGCAAGCGAGCCGGCACGCCTCCCCTTGTACGTTGCGCCGATAGCCTGACAGGCGTCCTCGATGACAACGAGACCGTACTTCTCAGCTACGGCCAGCAGCGGGTCCATATCCACACACTGGCCGAAGATATGCACGGGCAGAATCGCTTTCGTCCGTTCGGTCACGGCCGCTTCTAACTGCGAGACGTCCATGTTGTACGTCCCCGGTTCGATGTCGACGAAGACCGGCGTCGCACCGGCGTGCGCGATACACTCGGCTGTCGCGAAGAACGTGAACGTTGTGGTGATGACCTCGTCACCTTTGCCGATGCCGAGCGCCGCCATGATCAGGAACAGCGCGTCGGTACCGTTGCCGCATGCCACGGCGTGCTCCACGCCGCAGTACTCGGCGATCGACTGTTCGAGCTCCTTGACCTTCGGCCCGCCGATGAACGCCGCGTTCTCCATTACGTCGGCAGTGGCGGCATCGAGTTCGGTCTTGAGCTCGCGGTATTGCGCTTTCAGATCGAGAAGTGGCACGCCCATGTCTCGCGGCTCCTTATGCGTCGCCTGCATGTCGGACTTCATGGTGGGCCGCCGCACTCGCGTCGCCACCACCCGTGACCGACCTGTTACGTGCGATTCACTGGTTCTCGAGAAGCTCCTCGGCAGGTACTTCGCGTACTTGGCGTGCCGGCACGCCCATCACGACGCTCCTGGCAGGCACGTCTTTGGTCACCACGGCCGCAGTCGCAACGAACGCTTCTTCGCCGATCTCGACACCAGGCAGGATGTGGGCACCGCCACCCACTCGGGCTCCTCGGCGGATCGTGCAGCCGGCGATCTCGGCGTGGCGCTTCTCGGTGCGGCCCATGTAGTTGTCGTTCGTGGTCACGACCATCGGCGCGACGAACGCGTCGTCCTCGATGGTGACGTATGCGGTGATGTAAGCACCCGACTGGATCTTCACTCTGGCGCCGACGGTGGTGTCGTTCTCCACGGTGACCGAGCGGCCGATGACCGTATCGTCGCCGATGGAGCAGCGCTCGCGTACCCCGGCACCGTCGGCGATGATGCAGCGCTCGCCTATCGTAGTGCCCGCCATGACTACCGTGTGGCTGCCGATCGAACTGCCCGCGCCCACGACCAGCGGCTCGAGTTCGCCGCCCTTGGCGGTGGACCGAGCGGAGAGCTTCGGCTGCTTGCCGACCACTGCAAGATCCGCGATCGTACATCCGTCGCCGATCACCGCGCCTGCGTGGATGACCACGTGCGAGCCGACGGTGACGGCGTCGCCAATACGCGCATCGTCGTGAACCACGACGTGGTGACCGAAGGTCACGTTGTCACCTATCGTGACGCTCTGCTGCGCGATGACACCGATCCCGTGCGAGAAGCTGTTGCCGATCGTGGGCTGGTTGGCCACGGGACTATACCTCCACTGTGGTCTCGACCGGCGTGCCGCCGTCGGCCATGGACTCGTCTACGGCCTCGAGGACACGGACGACACGCAAGCCGTCGCGCCCGTCGCTGCGAGGCGTCTCGCCGTTCACGCAGCAGTCGAGGAAGTGCTGGACCTCGATGCCGAGCGGCTCCGTCATGGGCACGTAAGGGACACGGATATCGCCGAAACGCAATGTCAGGTCCTCGCCGTACGCAAGCGCGCTGTCCGGCGCACCGACGCCCCGGTCGTAGATCCAGATCTTCTCCGTGGCCTCCATGTCGTCGAACACGAGCATCTTCTTGCTTCCCACGACTGTGAGCTTGCGCACCTTGTGCGGATCGAGCCACGACACGTGGATGTTGGCCATCTTCCCGCTGGGGAAGTGCATGTTGGCGAACACCGTGTCGTGCACGCCCGGTGTCACGTACGCGGCGCCGTTGGCCGACACGTAGTCAGGCGACTCGCCGAGGAGATACAACACGATCGACACGTCGTGCGGAGCCAGCGACCAAAACGCGTTCTCCTCGGTGCGGACCTTCCCCAGGTTCAGGCGCTGCATGTACACGTAGAGAACGTCGCCCAAGTCACCGGTCTCGAGGTAGTCCTTGATCCAGTTGATGGCGGAGTGGTACTCCATCAGGTGCCCGACCATAAGCGTGACACCGGCCTCGTCGGCCATCCGAACGAGCGACTCGGCATCGGCGGTGGTGAGCGCAAGCGGCTTCTCGATGAAGCAATGCTTGCCCGCAGCGATCACCTTGCTGCCTAGGGCGTGATGTGTGGGAGCCGACGTCGCGACCACGACCGCATCGAGATCGAACCCGTTGAGGAACTCCTCGAGGTCCGACGTCGTCGCCACATCCGGGTACAGATCGCGCAGCTTGTTGATGTTAGCCTCCGACAGATCGCACGCCGCAACGAGTTCCGCGTCGTCGAGACGGTCGAGGTTTCGGACAAGGTTCGGTCCCCAGTAGCCGAAGCCGACCACGCCGACGCGAACAGGCTTGCTCGTCACAGGCGCACCACCTTGTTGCTGTCGAAGTCCTTCAAAGCGTTGCGCGTGTCCAGAATCAAACGCGCGTTCCGTACGACAGAGTGGTAGTCGACGTTGGTGTGGTCGGTCACGAGTAGGACGGCGTCGCTGGCCGCTAGCTCATCTTCGCCGAGCTCGACCCTGGGGACCTGAATGCCGTCGGCCTCGAAAGTGGACACGTGCGGGTCGTGGTACACGACGTCAGCATCCTTGCGCGCCAACAGCTCCGCGATCTTGATCGCCGGTGACTCACGCACGTCGTCGATGTTCGCCTTGTACGCGACGCCGAGCATGAGCACTCGCGCCCCCGCGAGCGACTTGCGGTGCAGGTTGAGCGCGTCCATGAGTCGCTGCACCACGTAGTACGGCATGTTCTCGTTGATCTTGCCCGACAACTCGATGAACTCGGTGTGGAAGTCGTACTCGCGCGCCTTCCAAGACAAGTAGAACGGGTCGATCGGGATGCAGTGCCCGCCGAGTCCCGGCCCTGGATAGAAGGGCATGAAACCGAATGGTTTCGTCTTGGCGGCGTCGATGACCTCCCACAGGTTGATGTCCATGCGCTCGCACAGCTCGAGCAGTTCGTTCATGAGCGCGATGTTCACGGAACGGAATATGTTCTCGAGCAACTTGGTCATCTCAGCCGCCCGCGTCGAACTCACGGGAACGATGGTGTCGATGAATCGCCCGTACAAGGCGACCGCATGCCGCGTGCACTCTTGGGTGACGCCGCCGACGACCTTGGGCGTGTTCTTCGTCTGGTACACGGCGTTGCCGGGATCCACGCGCTCCGGCGAGAAGGCCAGGTAAAGGTCCGAGCCGACCGATAGCCCCGACTCCTCGAGTATGGGCTGGATGATTTCCTCGGTGGTCCCTGGGTAGGTCGTGGACTCGAGCGTGACAAGCATGTCGGAGTGCAGGTATGGAGTGATCGACGCTGCGGCCGCCTCCATGAACGACGTATCCGGCTCCTTCATCTCGTCGAGCGGTGTGGGCACGCATATCGCCACCGCATCGCATTCCCCTGCCCGCGCGAAATCGACAGACGCCTCCAACAGCCCCTGTTCGACAAGCGCGGCCAGGTCTTCGGTCGGGACATCAGGGATGTAGCTGTCCCCCGCGTTGACCCGCTCCACTTTCTCGGCCGCGACGTCGAGCCCGATGACGTGGTGACCGGCCTGCGCCATCTCAACGGCCAGGGGAAGACCCACATACCCGAGGCCGACCACGCCGAGGACGGCAGAGCCATCGGTCAGACGCTGTTCTAGTGCCATCTTCAGCCCCACTCGCTTTCTCGTTCGAATCGCCGCAACGTGTTCTCGCGGCACGCGGGAGTCGCGGCCCTACCAGGGCCGCAACCGTGTCATTGTATCGCAAACATCAGCTCGCCAGAGCACGCGAGCTGGCCGTCAACGAAGGCTTTGGCCTCGCCGAATCCAATGGGACCGCGACGCCTGACGATCGCGACATCCATGCGGACCGTGTCGCCGGGAACGACCTGTTTCTTGAACCGGACCTTGTCGATACCGGCGAACAGAGCGATCTTGCCCCGATTGGCTTCCTCGGACAGAAGCGCGATGGCTCCGACCTGGGCCATCGCTTCCACGATCAGTACACCCGGCATCACGGGATGACCGGGGAAGTGACCCGGCACCCAGAACGCGTCGTCGCCGACATCGAGGAAGCCCGTCGCGCTCTCCCCCTTCACCAGGTCTTCAGCCCGGTCGACCAACAGGAACGGGTCGCGGTGCGGGATTATCTGCATGATGGCTTCTCTGTCCAGCATTGTCGTGCGTCCTCCCTGTCGGACGTGTGCGCGAAACGGCCGCGCTCGGCGAATCAACAGCCGTGCGGTTCTACCGGTGACTCCTCGACGAATCGCACGTCTGCACCCAGCGCGGCGAGCTTGTCCACGAACCGCTCGTAACCCCGGTCGATGTGATGCACATCGCCAACGATAGTCTCCCCCTCTGCGACGAGGCCGGCCAGCACCAGCGCAGCCCCGCCACGCAGGTCCGGCGATATCACCGGAGCGCCGGAGAGCCGCTCCACTCCCTTGATCAGCGCGTGGTGGCCGTCGATGCGGATGTCGGCTCCCATTCGCACGAGCTCATCGGCGAACATGAAGCGGCTTTCGAACACGTTCTCTGTGATCACCGAACTGCCCTCGGCGAGTGCGAGCAGGACCATGAGCTGCGGCTGCATGTCTGTGGGGAACCCGGGGTATGGGAGCGTTTGGATGTCGACCGGTGCGATGGGGCGCTGACACTCGATCGTGCAGCCGTCGTCGAGTCTACGCAGGGAGCAGCCGGCCTGTTCGAGCTTGGACAGGACCATGTCCAGATGCGCAGGACGGAACCCACGCACCGTCACGGGGCCTCCGCCGAGTGCCCCACCCACCAGGAGGGTCCCAGCCTCGATCCTGTCGCCGACGACGACGTGATCGGCGGGGTGAAGCGACTCGACACCCTGCACCGTGATCACGGGACTGCCCGCCCCGTCGACGCGCGCACCCATCGCGTTGAGGAAGTCGGCAAGGTCTTGTATCTCGGGCTCGCGAGCCGCGTTCTCGATGACTGTGGTCCCCCGGGCACGCACGCTGGCCATCAGCAGGTTCTCCGTTGCGCCGACGCTCGGGAAATCGAGCGTGACGTGCGTACCTTCGAACCCGTCGGCCGGCGCGTGCGCGGCGATGTAGCCGTGTTCGAATTCGATGCGGGCACCCAGACTCTCCAGCCCGCGAATGTGCATGTCGATCTTGCGCGAGCCGATGTTGCACCCGCCCGGCATGGCGACATGCGCACGGCCCATGCGAGCGATGAGAGGACCCAGGACCGTGATGGATGCCCGCATGCGCGCCACCACCTCGTACGGGGTCTCGACAGAGGTGATCTGCGTCGCGTCTATCTCGAGGGCGTGGTCGCTGCGCTTCACGCGCGCGCCAAGACCCGTGATGACCTCGGACATCACATCGACGTCCGCGATGTCCGGCACGTTGCTGATTCTCGACACGCCAGGCGCAAGCAGTGCAGCCGCCATTAGTTTGAGCGCGGAGTTCTTGGCCCCTTCGACGGCAATCTCGCCGCTCAGCTGCGCGCCGCCCCTGACATGTATGGAACCGGTCCTCATGGGTTAGATGCTGCCCCCTCAAGGGTCTGTTGAAGCCCTGTGCCAATGGTAAACGAGAGCCCCACCAACCTAGCCCAGGAGTCCTGCCAGCGGCAATGCGCCTGTTTCGGCCGTTGACGAATGGTGAACGGAAGGATCGGCCACAACGCACAGGACGGCGGACCCCCGACGGGGCCGCCGTCCCGCGTCTACGCTGACGACTGCGAGCCGCGTGAACCGACTACGTACGCTTGCCGGCCACTGCGAGCTGCGCCTCACACCATTTCAGCTCCCGCTCGACCGCGTCGTGCTCACCGCTCTCGGGCGGAAGCTCGCTTATGCGCTTCTGCGCGAACTCGAGCGCCTTGCGCGCCTTGTCCACGTCGATCTGCGACGAGGCGGCGGCATGGTCGGCCAGGATGATGACCTTGTCCTCGTGGACCTGTATGTAGCCGCCCGATATCGCGAACCACTCGACCTCGTCGTCTTGATAGCGCACCCGGATCTCGCCTGGCTTGAGCGCGCTCACGAGCGGCGCGTGCAGCGGCAGTATGCCGACTTCGCCGTCGATCGTGGGCGCGATCACCATGCGCGCCTCACTCGTGTACACGATACGTTCGGGCGTCACGATCTCGCACAAGAGTGTGCGTTCAGCCATATTGCGCGCTCTCCCTAAGCCGTCGCTGCCATCCGCTCGGCATTCTCGAGGGCCTCCTCGATCGTGCCGACATAGCGGAAAGCCTGCTCGGGAACGTTGTCGTGCTGGCCGGCCACGATCTCGTCGAAGCCGCGGATGGTGTCTTCGAGCTTGACGTACTTGCCGGCCATGCCGGTGAACTGTTCAGCCACGTGGAACGGCTGGCTGAGGAACTGCTGGATCTTCCGTGCACGGGAAACGACCAACTTGTCCTCCTCGGACAGCTCGTCCATGCCCAGGATCGCGATGATGTCCTGCAGGTCCTTGTAGCGCTGCAGCACTTCTTGCACGGCACGCGCGACGCGGTAGTGTTCCTCGCCGACGACCTCCGGGTCGAGTGCGCGCGAGCTCGACTCGAGCGGGTCGACCGCCGGGTAGATGCCGAGCTCGGCGATCGAGCGCGACAGAACCGTGGTGGCATCCAGGTGCGTGAACGCCGTGGCCGGCGCGGGGTCGGTAAGGTCGTCGGCAGGCACGTAGATGGCCTGCACCGACGTGATCGAGCCGGTCTTCGTCGACGTGATACGCTCCTGCAGCTCACCCATCTCGGTGGCTAGTGTGGGCTGGTAGCCGACAGCGGAGGGCATACGGCCGAGAAGCGCCGACACCTCGGAGCCCGCCTGGGTGAACCGGAATATGTTATCCACGAACAGCAGCACGTCTTGGCCCTGGTCGCGGAAGTACTCGCATGCGGTCAGGCCGGCGAGGCCGACGCGCAGACGTGCTCCAGGAGGCTCGTTCATCTGACCGTACACGAGCACGGTCTTGTCGATGACGCCTGACTCCTTCATCTCGAGCCACAGGTCCGTACCCTCACGCGTGCGCTCACCCACACCGGTGAAAACGGATGTACCGCCGTGGCCCATGGCCAGGTTGTTGATGAGCTCCATGATGATGACGGTCTTGCCCACTCCGGCGCCGCCGAACAGACCCGTCTTGCCGCCCTTGATGTAGGGCTCGAGCAAGTCGACGACCTTGATGCCGGTCTCGAAGATCTCGGTCTTGGGCTCGAGGTCCTCGTACTCGGGGGCTTCGCGGTGGATCGGGTAGTAGTCCTCGGCCTCGGGCATCGGCCCACCGTCGACCGGCTCGCCCATCACGTTCCAGATGCGGCCCAGCGTGGACGGACCGACCGGCATCTTCATGGGGCTGCCGGTGTCGACGGCCTCCATGCCGCGCTGGACGCCGTCGGTCGACGACATCGCAACCGCTCCTACCTGGTTACCCGGCAGGTGCTGCTGGATCTCGGCGATCGTTTCCACGCGACCGATGGGCGACTCCGCATCGATCTTGAGCGCGGTGTGGATCGGCGGGATCGCGTCCGGGGCGAACTCGACGTCCAAGACCGGACCGACCACGCGTACGATGCGTCCTGCGTTCATAGACTCAAATCCTTCTCGTCGTGTTGTCGTGCTACTTGTCCTCGAGCGCCGCGGCACCGCCCACGATCTCCGCGATCTCGTTCGTGATCGCCGCCTGACGCGCCCGGTTGTAGCTGCGTGTCAGCGTGGTGATCATCTCGCTCGCGTTGTCGGTTGCCGACTTCATGGCAGTGCGACGCGCACCGTGTTCGGATGCGGCCGACTCCATGAGGGCGCGGTATACCAGCGTCTCGACGTACGTGGGGAGCAGCAGCTCGAGGACGCTTTCGGCGTCGGGCTCGAACTGGTACTCGGCGTTGATGCGAGCCGCCTCGACATCCTCGGCAGCCTCGGCCATCACCCTGCGTTCGATGGGGAGGAGCTGGTGGACGTCGGGCTTCTGCTCCGCAACGTTCTTGAAGCGGTTGAAGACCACATGCACCGCGTCGACATCCTCGGCAGCATACGCAGGGATCACGTGGGCGGCGATAGACTTCGCGTCGGCGAACGTGGGTTTGTCGGAGATATCGCGGTATGAGGCGAGCGGCTCGATGCCACGGTACCGGAAGTAGCCGACAGCCTTCTTGCCCACCGCTATCACGTCGACGTGCACGCCGGCAGCGGTCTGTTCGGTATAGAGGTTCTCGGTGAGGCGCAGGATGTTCGAGTTGAACGCCCCGGCTAGGCCTCGGTCCGAGGTCACCGCAATCACCACGACTCGGTCGCGTTTCCCGTGCTCCAACAGCAACGGGTGTTCGGCGCCTTTCGCGAAGCGCGCCACATTGCCCAGGACCTCCATCATCGAAAGCGCATAGGGGCGAGCCGACTCGATGCGCTCCTGCGCCTTCTTGATCTTCGCCGTCGCGACCATCTCCATGGTGCGCGTGATCTGCCGCGTGCTTTGCACGCTTCCGATTCGCTTCTTGATGTCGCGAAGGTTCGCCATGCGACTACTCCCGGCCCGCCGCGAAGGACTCGGAGAACTCGGTAAGCGCCTTGGACAACGCCGCCTCGGTCTCGTCCGAGATGACCTTCTCTGACGCGATCGTCTTACCGATCTCCGGATACGCGCTGTTCACGAACTCGAGGAACTGGTCGCGGAACGCAAGGACATCTTCGACGGCGAGACCGTCAAGGAAGCCTTTCGTGCCGGCGAAGATCGCAATGACCTGGTCCTCGACGGTCATCGGGACGTAGCGTCCCTGCTTGAGCAGCTCCACGAGGCGCGCGCCGCGGTTCAGCGTGGATTGCGTGGACTTGTCCAGGTCCGATCCGAACTGAGCGAACGCCGCAAGCTCTCGGTACTGCGCGAGGTCGAGGCGCAGCGAACCGGCGACCTGCTTCATTGCCTTGATCTGAGCGTTACCGCCCACTCGCGATACTGAGATGCCCACGTTGATGGCGGGCCGAACACCCTGGAAGAACAGGTCGGACTGCAGGAAGATCTGGCCGTCGGTGATGGAGATGACGTTGGTGGGGATGTATGCCGACACGTCACCGGCCTGGGTCTCGATGACCGGGAGCGCGGTGAGCGAACCCGCTCCGTTCTCGTCGGACATCTTGACCGCGCGCTCGAGCAGGCGGCTGTGCAGGTAGAACACGTCGCCCGGGTAGGCCTCACGGCCCGGCGGGCGGCGCAGCGTAAGCGACATCTGTCGGTACGCCACGGCCTGCTTGGACAGGTCGTCGTAGATGCACAGCACGTGGCGACCGGGATTGTCCTTGGTCGCGGGCTGGCCGTCCTCGCCCGTGTACATGAAGTGCTCGCCGATGGCGGCACCCGACATCGGGGCCAAGAACTGCAGCGGCGCCGGATCGGACGCGTTGGCTGCCACGACGATCGTGTAGTCCATAGCGCCATGCTGCTCGAGAGTCTCGACGACACCCGCCACGGTGGAGGCCTTCTGGCCCACCGCCACGTAGATGCAGATGACGTCCTTACCCTTCTGGTTGATGATCGTGTCGACCGCGACCGCGGTCTTACCCGTCTGGCGGTCGCCGATGATCAGCTCGCGCTGTCCTCGGCCGATCGGAATCATGGCGTCGATGGCCATGATGCCGGTCTGCAGCGGCTCGTGCACCGGCTTGCGCTCCACAACGCCGGGCGCGCGGAACTCGACCGGGCGGATGCCCTCGGCCTGGATGGGGCCGCGGCCGTCGATCGGCTGCCCGAGCGGGTCCACGATGCGACCGAGCATGGCCCTGCCCGAAGGTACCTCGACCACTCGGCCGGTCGTGCGGACCGTGTCGTTCTCGCCCACGGCCTCTGTTTCGCCCATCAGAACAGCGCCGACCTCGTTCTCTTCGAGGTTGAGCGCCATGCCGTAGACGACGTTACCGCCCTTGCCGATGAATTCGAGCAGTTCTCCGGCCATCGCGCCGCGAAGACCCTCGACGCGGGCGATACCGTCGCCGACCTGCATCACCGTGCCGACTTCACGTACGTCGACCTCAGCCTCGAAAGCCTCGAGTTGTGCCTTGAGCACCTCGTTGATCGTGCTTGCGTCGATTCGCGCCACCTACGCCTCACCTCCCTGGGGGGTTACAGAAAGCGCCGTGCGCATGGCGTCGAGCTGAGAGGCGATGCTCCCGTCGAGCACGCGCCCGGCCACGTTGATGACGATGCCGCCCACGAGTGACTCGTCCACGTGCTCGCGCAACGTGACCGGTCGACCGAGAGCGGCGCTCAGCTTGCCTGTGACCGACGCCCTGATTGCGTCGTCGAGCGGAACGGCGGTCGTGACCTGGGCCACGACGATGCCCCGCTCCTTCTCAGCGATCTGGCCGAACTCACCGGCGATGTCGCCGAGCAGTTCGGTGTGTCCTCTGTTCACTGCGAGCGTCACCACCGCGAGGACCTCTGGGGTCGCATCCTCGCCGAAGATGTCGCGCAACACCTCGCGCTTCTTCTCGGCCGGTATCTGCGCGTCGGAGAGCGCGTTGCGCAGGTCGATATGGCCGCGCACAGACTCCACGACGGCCGCGAGGCCGGAGTCTGCATCGTCGACCGCGTCCGCAGCGGAGGCGAGGTCGAACAGGACCCGAGCGTAGGTCCTTGCGATCTCGCTAGTTGTCATTCAAGCCACCGACCTCAGCGAGGTACTTCTCGATCAGCGACGCGTGGTCCGCGGCAGAAAGCTTCTCGCCGATGAGCTTGCCGGCGACAGAGACCGAGACATCGGCCACGGCGGCCTGCAGCTCGGCGACGGCGGCGCGACGTTCGGCCTCCATCGCCTCGCGGGCCTTTGCCACGATCGCAGCGGCCTCCTCGTTGGCCTTCGCGACGATCTCTTCCTTCATCGACTCGGCCACCTTGCGGCCCTGGTCGATGACCTTGCCGGCCTCACCCCGGGCTTCTGCCATCTGCTCCTTGTACTCCTGGAGCAGACGCTCGGCCTCGACCTTGGTCTGCTCGGCCTTCTCAAGCGACTCCTGGATCGCCTCGGAGCGCTTGTCCAGCATGCCGATGATGGCCGGGAAGGCGAGCTTGTACAGCACCGCAAAGAGGATGATGAACGCGAGCCATGTGGGCCACAGCGCGGCCGGGTTGGGGTAGACCGAACCGAGCGAGCCCGCGAGACCCTCGTCAGAGGCGTGCTCAGTCTCGGCGGTGGTAACCGTCTCGGCCTCCTCGGCATATGCGTATTCCACGAAGTTGAACACCGTACGGACCTCCGTCCTTGGCCTTGGGCGTACTAGAGAAGGAACGTAAGGACGAAGCCGAGGAGCGCCAGCGCCTCGGTGAACGCGATGGCGATGAACATCGTGGTCTGCAGGCGGCCAGCCATCTCAGGCTGGCGGGCCATGGCCTCGACGGCCTTGCCGCCGACAACACCGATACCGATGCCCGGGCCGATCGCGGCGAGGCCGTATGCGAGACCCTTGCCGATCGCCGTCAGTCCAGGAACGAGAGCTTCCATTACTGTGAACCTCCTCTTTCAGGTGCCTTTTCGGGCTTCCGTCGAAATCTACGAACACGTATCCGGCCGAGGCCGGGTTGCTGCCGGGCCTAGTGCTCCGAAGCGTGTACCGACATCTGGATGTAGACCGCCGTCAGGATCGTGAAGACGTAGGCCTGTATGAACGCCACGAACACCTCGAACGCGTACATGAGGATGAGGAACACGAGGGAGACACCCCCGACGACCGCTCCGCCGATGCTCGCGGACAGGCCCGGCTCGACGATCGGCCAGAAGAGAGCCACGAACGCGGAGAACACCCCAAGGATGATGTGGCCGGCGTAAAGGTTGGCGAAGAGTCGGACGGAGAGCGTGAGGGGCCGCACGATGAACGTCGAGATGAACTCGAGCAAGAACATGTAGCTGCCGAGGACGATCCGGCCGCCGAGACCCATCTCACGCACTCCGGAGGGAATGAGGCTTTTCATGTAGCCGTACGCGCCGTTCTTGGCGAAGCCGACCCACACGAACACTACCCAGCTGATCAGCGCAAGCGCCACGGCGCCGCCGAACGCGCCGCCGAACGCTTTGCCTCCGGGAATCAGGCCCAGCATGTTCGATGTAAGGATCAGGAAGAAGAACGTGCCGAGCAGGGGCACGTAGCGCGGGCCGTCTTTCTGGCCTATGACATCGACTGCCATGTCGCGTATGAACTCGACACCAGCCTCGATCATGCCCACGAAGCGGCCGGCGGGGGCCAACGCGGCAAGGTCGCCGTTCTGCTCGGCCATCGCAAGCGAGCGCCTCTCACGGTTTGACACGATGATGAAGATGGTGGCGATGACGAACAGCGCGACTATCCCCCACACCACGTAGTTGGTGAGCACCAACGGGTCCGTGACCGGCCCCTCGGCGTGCATGTTGTCGTAGGGCAGCACCGACAGCTCGTGCACGAGTTCGTCGATCTTCTCCGGCAACAGTTCCATCGGATTCACGCGCCTACCAACCTCCCATCACGGTCGACTCGCAGGCCGGGTCAACCGGTGCAGACCGGCGTATCGGACCAGTTCGACGGTGTACAAGACGACAAAGCCGCCCGCGAGTGAGAGCGCGAACGGCGGGAACCCAGACGGGACGAAGTGCTTGTAGGCCCACAGTGCGACTGTGGCGAACGCCAGACGGGCCAGCAGTGTGAGGGCAACGAACACGAGACCCTCTACAGCCGCCTCGGGCGTCATGCGACGGAAGCTCGCACGCGAGAAGCCGAAGAGCGCAAGCGCCGCGAGGAACCCGAGGAGTATGCCGGCTCCCGGGTGCTCGAGTAGCGCGATCATGCTGTCAACCGGTGAGTTCGTGACCTGCCCTTACCCTTGCCCGCACCTGACACGAGGGTGAGACCGACGGCAGGCCGCGGCAAGGCATGCGTCACCACGGACGCACGAGCCGAGGGATTGTCCAACCGGGGGCCTCGGAAACGCGGTTATCGTACACGAACGGCTCCCCTGGGACAAGCACGCGAAATCAGGCTCGCTAATCTTTGTCCGCGTTCCCAGCGAGCTCGTCTTCATCGTGCTGATGAACGGCCTCGAACAGCCCCAACCAGTACGCCATGAAGCCTGTCAGCGCTGCAAGCACCGCAAACGTGGACAGCTTGATGACAACGGGCGCATACCGCATGGCGAAACCGCCGACCGCTAGGGCGATGGACCACACGTAGATGATGATCACGGTCTGACGCTGGTCGAATCCTTGCCCGAGCAAGCGGTGATGGATGTGGCCCTTGTCGGCCTCCTGGATCGGCCGTTTGTGGCGAATACGCCTCACAATCGCCGATGCGGTGTCGAAGATCGGCACGCCGATGATCAGCAGCGGTACCGCCAAAGCGATGGCGGCGACCGACTTCATGACTCCAAGCAGCGAGATCGTGGCCAGCGCGAATCCGAGGAACATCGCCCCCGAGTCACCCATGAAGATCGAAGCCGGGTGGAAATTGAAGCGCAGGAATGCCAGGCATGCCCCTATGATCGCGGCGGCGAACGCGGCGGCCTCCAAGCGGTTCCCCTGCGCGGCGATGACTAGGAACGTCGTGGCCGCGATCGCGGTGATTCCCGCCGCAAGCCCGTCGAGGCCGTCGATCAGGTTGATGACGTTCGCGAACCCCACGATGTAGACCAGCGTGATCGGAATCCCCAACAGCCCCAGGGCGATCAACCCGCCGCCGAACGGATCGCCGATGAAGTCGATGCGCAACCCCGACGCGATCACGATCGCGGCTGCCGCGAGCTGCCCCACGAACTTGGGTCCTGGATTCAGCGTGAAGACGTCGTCGACGAGCCCAACCAAGAAGATCAAGACCATGCCCGCAAGAACTCCGACAACCTCGGGACCGGCGTCGAATATCGTGCCGTTCCAGCCTAAGAAGCGCTCTCCGAGCGCCTCGACAAGGATCGCCGCAGCGAAACCGGCGAAGATGGCCACGCCGCCGAGTCGCGAGATCGGCGTCTCGTGCACTTTGCGACCGCCGGGCTGGTCCACGAGCCCGCGACGCTCGCTTATCCGGCGCACGAGAGGTGTGAGGACCCATGTCACCAGGAGGGAGACCAGGATGATGACGGCGTAGTGGCGGATGCTCATGGCTCGATCACGCCTAGATGTCTGTCGCGTCGGCGGCGACTACCTGCCGAGGACGCACGCCGGCTTCGGCCAGCAGCTCCTCGGACAGCTCGTCGGGATACGGGTCCCGGTACACGATATCCGTCACGCCCGCGTTGAGCAGGATCTTCGCGCACAGCACGCACGGCTGGTGGGTTGAGTACACAGCCGATCCGTCGATGGCGATACCGTGCTTGGCGGCTTGGATCACCGCGTTTTGCTCCGCGTGTATCCCGCGGCACAGCTCGTGGTGGCTGCCCGAGGCGATCTGCCGCTGCTCGCGTAGACAGCCTGCCTGCTCGCAGTGGGCCAAGCCTGAAGGCACGCCGTTGTAGCCGGTGGCCAGAATGCGCTTGTCCTTGACGAGGACGGCGCCCGTCTGACGGCGTAGGCACGTCGAACGGCCGGAGACCTGCGCGGCAATGCTCATGAAGTACTCGTCCCATGACGGCCGGGGCATGCGTTGGTCCCGTCTCTCCGAGTCTGCGCGAGTGCTACTTGGTGCCGAACAGGCGATCGCCTGCGTCGCCCAAGCCCGGAACGATGTAGCCGTGGTCGTTCAAATGACTGTCGACGGCCGCCACGTAGATGTGCACGTCGTTGCAGGACGACAGCACCTCTTCGATGCCCTCGGGTGCGGCGATCAACACGAGCAGGTTGATCTCGCGCGCACCGCGCTCCTGCAAGAACTCGCACGCCGCGGCTGCCGAGCCGCCGGTGGCAAGCATTGGGTCGACGATCATCACGTCCCGCTCGCTGATGTCTTCAGGAAGCTTGCAGTAGTACTCGACCGGCTGCAGCGTCTCGGGGTCACGGTACAGCCCCACGTGCCCGACGCGGGCGGCAGGGATCAGCTCGAGGATGCCTTCGACCATGCCCAGGCCGGCTCGCAGGATCGGTATGACGGCAACCTTCTTGCCAGCCAGTACATAGGTGGTGGTCTCGGTGATCGGAGTCGTCACGGTCGTCTCAGCGAGCTGGAAGTTGCGGGTGGACTCGAAGGCCATGAGCATGGCGAGCTCCTTCACGAGCTCGCGGAACTGCTTGGACCCAGTGCCCTTGTCGCGCAGTATGGACAGCTTGTGCTGGATGAGCGGGTGGTCCATCACCGTCACGCGCGGGTGTTGAGTCCAGTCCATGTGGGCGGTGACCTCCTCGTGCTTCTCTCGCGTGAGTTCTACGCGTGCGGTTACAGCTCCGGATAGAGCGGGTGGGTTTCGAGCATCTCGGACACCTGGGCTGAGATATCGGCCAGCCGCTGCTCGTCGTCGCGCTTGAAGATCGCGTCGGCGATCAGACAGCCAACGGTGTGCGCTTCGCCCTCGGTGAATCCGCGAGTGGTCATCGCCGGCGAACCCACCCGGATCCCGCTGGTAACGAACGGGCTCTCCGGATCGTTGGGGATAGCGTTCTTGTTCACCGTGATGCCAATGCGCTCGAGGAGTGCCTCGGCATCCTTGCCAGTGATCTCCGCGGACCTAAGATCCACAAGCACGAGGTGATTGTCGGTGCCGCCCGACACGGGACGCAGCCCGCACTCGGCCATCGCAGCGCCCATAGCCTTGGCGTTGACAACCACCTGGTTCGCGTAGTCGGCAAACTCGGGCGCCATGGCCTCTTTGAAGGCTACCGCCTTGGCCGCGATGATGTGAGGCAGTGGGCCGCCCTGCAAGCCGGGGAAGACCATCTTGTCCAGCGCAGCGGCGTACGTGGCCTTGCACAGCACGAAACCCGACCGGGGACCGCGAAGCGTCTTGTGGCTCGTCGAGGTCACGAAGTCAGCGTGGGGCACGGGGGAGGGGTGCGCCCCGCCTGCCACCAGTCCCGCTATGTGAGCCATGTCTACAAGCAGGTACGCATCGACCTCACGAGCGATCCGCCCGAAACGCTCGAAGTCGATGATGCGTGGGTATGCCGACGCGCCCGCGACGATCATCTTGGGCCGGTGCGTCTTGGCGAGCCGTTCGACTTCCTCGTAGTCGATGGTCTCCGTGTCGGCATCCAAGCCGTAGGCGAAGCTCTTGAACCAGCGCCCCGAGAAGTTCACGGATGATCCGTGCGTCAGATGCCCGCCGTCGGCCAGGCTCATGCCGAGGATGGTGTCGCCGGGTTCGAGAACAGTGAAGTAGGCAGCCATGTTCGCCTGGGCGCCTGCGTGGGGTTGCACGTTCGCGTGCTCGGCGCCGAAGATCGCCTTCACGCGATCTCGGGCGAGATTCTCGACGATGTCGACCTGCTCGCAGCCGCCGTAGTACCGCTTGCCCGGCACGCCCTCTGCGTACTTGTCGGTGAGGATGCTCCCCGCAGCCTCGAGCACAGCAAGAGAAGCGTGGTTCTCAGATGCGATCAGCTCTATCGTGTGGCGCTGGCGCTCGAGTTCGCCCTCGATTGCAGCCGCGACTTCGGGGTCTTGTGACGGGATGTACTTCAATGCCATGCGCCTGTCCGCTTCCTCTCGTGTCCGGCCGGAACGATCCGCCGGATCAACCGTGACTATCCCCGCTCCAAAGCACCGATCTTCTCCACCCGATGCTGGTGTCGCCCGCCCTCGAACTCGGTGTCGAAGAACGCGTCGAGTATCCGCTCCGCAACGTCCAGCGGGATATGGCGCCCTCCAAGGGAGATCACGTTCGCATCGTTGTGCAGCCGCGCCATCCGCGCGAGTTCGGGGTCGGTGACCATCGCAGCGCGCACTCCCGCGATCTTGTTCGCGGCGATGGCCATGCCTATGCCCGACCCGCAAACGAGCACACCCCGATCGGCACTGGTGCCGGAAACCGCCCGCGCGACCTGGGCGGCGTTGTCGGGGTAATCTACTGGGTCTTCGCTGTAGGCGCCAACATCGACGACCTCAAGACCCCGGCGCTCGAAGTAGGCTTTGAGCGACTCCTTCATTTCGAAGCCCGCGTGATCGCTTCCGAGATAGACGCGCATGCAGCCCGTGTGCCCTTCTTGAGATGGATCGGCGGTGGCGTCCGGCCGGACGCCACCGCCGATTGTACCAGTCTTGCTGATGCCCGCATCACTGTCTCGAGCATGCAGCCCGCAACGCCGGATCTCGCCTACGCGTGCGCTACGGCCGCCTTGAGAACGTCGTCGCTCGAGATGGCTCCTTCGCGGATGATGCGCGGTTCGGGACCGGTGCAGTCAACCACGGTCGATGCGGTCTTGTGCTCCGTCTCCCCGCCGTCGAGGACGACATCCGCAGCGGCGATGATCCGCTCCTCGACCTCGCCGAACACCCCAGGTGCGGGCTGCCCGCTCGTGTTGGCCGAGGTGGCGATCAGGGGTCCACCGGAGGCCTGGATGAGCTCCATAACCACCTCGTGGTCCGGGCTTCTTAGAGCCACGGTCCCGTCATCGGCGCGGAAGTCCTTGCCCACGAGGTCGGACGCCTTCACGACCAGGGTGAGTGCACCGGGCCAGAACGCCTTGGCGAGATTGTGCGCGTAACCGGGAACATCCACGCCGTACTTGTCGAGGAGAGCGTCGTCGTCCTCGACCAGCCAGGGCAGGGGCTTCTCGAGCGGCCGGACCTTGATGTCGAAGATCTCTTGAGGCCCGAAGCACGAGTGCGCGGACGCACCGATGCCGTACACGGTTTCGGTCGGAAAAACAACAATCCCGCCGCCTCTGAGCACTGTTGCGGCGAGATTGATGACCTCGGCGGAAGGACTCTCCGGGTCGATTCGGAACACCTTGCTCATGGTGACCGCCTCCGTTTCTGTACCCTGCCCTGGGCCTCGTGCCTCACAAGTCATCATCGAGGGACCCGCTACGGAAGCACACCTGCCGCCACGCGGTCCCGGCCCGCGAGGTCTTTCACGATGTCTATCTCTTCATACCACGGTTCCATCTGGTTTACAGCATCTTGGACGCACCGTTCGTCAAGTTCTATCGCGAGCAGCCCTCCGGGAGCGAGCCATTCGCGAGCTTCGGCGACGATCCGACGGGCGAGATCGAGCCCGTCAGGCCCACCGTCGAGTGCCAGTTCAGGCTCGAACCCAGTGATCTCGGACGGCAGTCTCGAGATATCCGCCGAGGGAATGTAGGGCGGGTTCGCGAGGACAGCGTGAAGTGACCCCCGTAGGCGAGCGGGGAACGGCGCGAACAGATCGCCGAGAGAGACCTCGACCCGGTCGCCAACGCCGAGGCGGTCAGCGTTGTCGGTGGCAACGCGCACGGCGACCTCGTTTCGATCACTCGCCCACACCCTGCTCCCCGGCAACTCGGTCGCCACCGAAAGCGCCACGCATCCACTGCCCGTGCAGACATCCGCCACGTGTGGAGCAGTCACTCCCGCGCGGGCGAGATGGTCGAGACCGACCTGTACGAGCGTCTCGGTCTCCGGCCGAGGAATGAAGACCCCGGGCTCAACGTGCACCACGATGTGCCTGAACGGCATCTCCCCCGTCACGTACTGAAGCGGCATGCCGTCGGCCCGACGGCGAACACCCTCGCGCAGACGATCGCGCTCGTCGTCGGCGAGCGGACGGTCGTGGTACGCGTAGACCTCGACTCGGGAAAGACCCGTGGCGGCGGAAAGAAGCCACTCGGCTGACAGCCGGGGTTGGTCGTCACCTTTGTCCGTGAGGTACCCGACCATCCAGTCGAGCGCGTCCTTCACGGTCCAGACGCGCTCAGCCACGTCAGACCACCTGCGCGAGGCGTTCCGCTCTGTCGGCCGCGGCCAGCGCCTCGATCATGTCGCCGATATCGCCCTGCAACACGGCGGGGATGTTATGGATGGTCAGGCCGATTCGATGGTCGGTGATGCGGTCCTGCGGGAAGTTGTAGGTGCGTATCTTCTCCGAGCGGTCTCCCGAGCCGATCTGCGAACGCCGAGCGGCCCCGAGTTCGGCCTGCTGCCGCTCGAGCTCCATCTCGTACAACCGCGCCCGCAGCACCTTCATCGCGTTCTCGCGGTTTTGCAGCTGCGACTTCTCGTTTTGCGACTGCACGACCAGACCGGTCGGCACGTGAGTGATGCGCACGGCCGAGTCGGTGGTGTTCACCGACTGCCCGCCGGGCCCGCTCGAACGGAACACGTCCACTCGCAGGTCCTCTTGCTTCACCTCGACCTCGACGTCTTCGGCCTCCGGCAGCACGGCCACCGTGGCTGTTGAGGTGTGGATGCGCCCACCCGACTCGGTTGCGGGTACGCGCTGCACGCGATGCACGCCGGACTCGAACTTCATCTCCGAGTAGACGCCCTTGCCCTTGATCATGAACGACACGTCCTTGAACCCGCCGATGTCAGAGGGGCTGGCGTCGAGCTCCTCGACCTTCCACCGCTTGGACTCCGCATAGCGCGTGTACATGCGGTACAGGTCGGCCGCGAACAAGCCGGCCTCGTCCCCGCCGGCTCCCGCGCGGATCTCCACGATGACGTTCTTTTCGTCGTTCGGGTCCTTGGGCAGCATCATGACCTTGAGTTCTTCTTCCAGCTCCGGTACGCGCTCCTGCAACTCGTGCAGCTCCTCGCGCGCCAGCTCCTTCATGTCCGCGTCGGTCTCGGTGTGCAACATCTCCTCGGCATCCTCGATCCCGTCGAGCACGCCGAAGTACTGCTCGATCTTGCCGGCGAGCTGCGTCATCTCCGCGTGCTCCTTGGCAAGCCGGGTGTACTCCCGCTGATCGCCGAGGACGTCGGGATCACCGAGCTTCTCCGTCAGTTCGCGGTACGACCCGAGGATCTGTGCGAGTTTGTCGCGCATGGTTGTATCAGGATTCCTTCACTAGTCTCTTGCCGACGTCTAACCGTCAACCGTGAGCATTCTAGCACCGGGGCGCGCGGGCCGAGGCGCGGCAGCCGGCCTGCTAGTCCTTGACGGCCGAGCGCCAAAAGACGCTGCTGCCGAGGGCGAGCCCGGTGGCTACCGCGGCGTAGAGCACGCCGAGCCACACGCGAGGCGCCGACGTCAGCCGGAGCGCGTGTCCGCCTGCCACCATGAGCGCGACCACACCCCACGACCTCCACGAGAAGAAGCCGAGCGGATGCGATCCGGGGCCACGGTCTCGGATGCGCGCACTGATGCGGCGCGCGACAGGCGCCATGACGAACCGGTACTTCAGCCCGCCCAACGCGACCGCAACGACGAGCAGAGGAAGTGCGTACGCTGCGCCGATGAGCCAACCCGCTCCCCGTATGCCGAGAATGAGCGACGCGACCGTCCACATGAGAGCGGCGAACACGAACTGCGCACGCTGACGCCTCGACGCGGCCGGGATGATCTGTCCGGGGAGAACCCGAAGGTCGCCGGAGTGCGCGGCGCCCGCTTCTTCATGCGTGACGTTCGTGTGTGCGGTCGTCTCCATGGGGGGTGTCTTTAGCAAGAAGCAGTCCTACCTGGTGGGGCGGATCGGGACCGGGTGACGCGATCGGTCACGGCCTCTATGTGAACTCGGGCGTCGCCGAGTCCCTGTCGGCAGGCGATGGCGCGCCTGACTCCTCGGCCTCTTCACGCTCGATCACCAGCCGCATGGCGGCCACGGCGATCTCAACCATCGAGTCGTCGGGCTGACGGGTGGTCATGCGTTGGAGCTGCATGCCCGGCCACAGTACCAGGCGCACGAACCGGTTGTCGGGAGCCTTGCCGGCCCACTTGATGACCTCATAGGCCAGCCCGGCTATCAGTGGGAGAAGCACGATCCGCAGCGCGATCGCGATCGCCGTGATGCCGAATCCTTCTTCGACGCCCATCCAACCCGCAAGCACTCGGACAGGCACGAGCGAGAACACGATGATCGAGATGACCATCACCATGAGCAGGAACGACGTGCCACAACGGACGTGTTGCGTGTCGTAACCCTGGATGAAGTCGGGCTCGAGCGGCAGCCCGTGCTCGTATGCGTGAATGGTCTTGTGCTCCGCGCCGTGATACGCGAACACACGTTGGATGTCCTTCATGCGACTGACTGCCCAAATGTAGGCGAAGAACATGCCTGCGACGAAGACGCCGTGCAGCGCGTTCCACGCGATCGGACGTTCGGTTGCCGGGCCGAGGATGACGTTCGTGCCGAACGTGGGCAACACGATGAACAGCCCGACGGCCAGAACCATCCCCAGGACCATGGTGAACCCGATCTCGCGGGAAGTGAGTTGTTCTTCCTCGGTCTCGCCGGCGAACGATGCCGAGATCGAGAACGCCTTCATGGCGAGCACAAGCGTCTCGTACAGACCGACGACCCCGCGGATTATCGGCTTGCCCAGCCACGGCCGCTTGCCCACGGCGGTGGTGAGTTCGTGCTGTTCGGTGTGGATGCCGCCGTCCGGCTTGCGAACGGCGATGGCCCAGTTGTGCTTGCCGCGCATCATGATGCCTTCGATGACGGCCTGGCCGCCTATGTGCGTGTGTTGGATGCGCTCGACCGGCTCTGGTGCGACGGTGGCCGCTACGGGTTCACTCACGCTTGGGAGCCCTTTCGTAGGGTTCGCCGCAGGTCATCTTGCCTTCACGACAGGGACCTCGACGACAAGAGGCGCCGGCATCGAAGAAGACGTAGGGCGCGGTCGGTTCCACCAAAGCGAGCATGTGCAACGCCGCGGCGCGTATCTCCCACTGCGAGCGTTTGCAGCAGCGCAGCTCGAAGAAGTGCAGTAGCTCTCGCATGTTCATGGTGACCACGATCTTGGTCTCCATGGCATTCGGGAGCAGGTATCGAGCATCCTCGGGGGCAACCCCGGACTCGATCATCTCTCGGTAGGCGGCGAACGCCGCACTCGTGGCGCGGTCGAAGCGCTCGCGAGCCTCGGAGTCCTCGGCGATGCCGGGCGGCACGATGAAGCACGGCTCCTCGGCATATGAGACGTAGCGCTGCGACTGCTGGTTGTAGCTCGCAAGCCTGTGCCGCACGAGCTGGTGGGTCATCGCACGGGAGACCCCGTCGATCGCGAAGGTGTAGCTCGCATGCTCGAGCGCCGAGAAATGGCCGGACGTCATGATGACACGCAGGACCTTGCGAATCGCCTCGTCGCTCATCTGTTCCATGAGCTCTGCGGCCCCGACCGGCGCGTAGCACAGCCGCGCGGCGACCGCCACGGCGCGTTCAGGATCAGGCGTGTGGGACAGCAAGCGAACGTCCATGTGCGTGTGCGGTCCTTCGGTTCTCGCGGGTCGCATCATCGCGACCTCGAAACACGACAGGGAGGCGAGCTTCTCGCCTCCCCGATTCTAGCAGCGTGTTACCCGCCGAAGACTACTCGGCGGTCTCTTCCTCGGAGGCGGCTTCGGACTCGGTCTCGGCGACAGGCTCGGCGGCGACTTCCGCGACGGGCTCTGCGGCCTCAGGCTCTGCCTGAGCGGGAGCTTCCCCGGGCGCCTCGGCAACGGCAGCCTCACCGGGGACGCCAACGGGCTCGTCCTCGATAGCGGCGGCGGCTGCGGCTTCCTTGCGCGCCTTGCGGGCCTCGTCCTTGGCGGCCTTGGCCTCGGCGGCCTTCTCTGCCTCGGCACGCTTCGCGGCCTTGGCTGCATCGCGCTCTTCGCGTTCCTTGCGAGCGACCTCTGCGGCCTCCTCGGCAACCTTCTGCCGCGCCTCGCGCTCGGCTGTCTCACGCTCGCGAACGGCCTGCGCAGCGTCGCCGAACTTGTCGGCGAAGCGCTGCACGCGTCCGCCGGAGTCGACGAGCTTCTGCGTACCGGTGTAGAACGGGTGGCACTTCGAGCACAGCTCGACGTGCAGTTCTCCGCCTTTGGTGGTGTGAGTCACGAAACGCTCGCCGCACGAACATACGACTGTGGTTTCGAGGTAGTCAGGGTGGATACCCTCACGCACGATCGTTCACCTCTTCTGAATGGCGCGCCTGGTTTCCGACCAGGCGCTTAGAGGACAGCCGCAAGAGGATAGCACGCGTAAGCAGGTGCGGCAAACACCGGATTCGGCCGCCTCGAACGGACTCCTCGGACTGCCGAGGAACCCTCCTTATCGGCGGGGACTACAGGTCGATCCCGTTGCGCTTCTCGTCGGCCTTGCGCGCCATCTTGGTCAGGAACTGCTGGTTGCTCTCGGTCTGTTTGAGACCCTTGATGAGCATGTCGACCGCACGCTCCGTCGAGTCCACGCCGTGCAAGATCCTTCGCAGGCCCCACACGAACGGCGCTTCGGCCTCGGCAAGCAGCAGTTCTTCCTTGCGGGTACCCGACGAGACCACGTCGATGGCCGGGAAGATGCGGCGGTCGGCCATGCCCCGGTCGAGCCGGAGCTCCATGTTGCCGGTGCCCTTGAATTCCTCGAAGATGACCTCGTCCATCTTGGAGCCGGTGTCCACGAGCGCGGTAGCCAGAATCGTGAGTGACCCGCCGAACTCGATGTTGCGCGCCGCGCCGAAGAACCGCTTAGGCGGATACAGCGCGGTCGAATCGACACCGCCCGACAGGATACGCCCGGAAGCGGGCGTGGCAAGGTTGTACGCCCGGGCCAGGCGAGTGATCGAGTCAAGCAGGATCACCACGTCGTAGCCGCTTTCGACCATGCGTTTGGCCCGCTCGAGCACGAGCTCGGCCACCGCGATGTGGTTCTCGGAGGGCATGTCGAACGTGGAGGACACGACCTCGCCGTGGATCGAGCGCTCCATGTCGGTGACTTCCTCGGGCCGCTCGTCTACGAGCAAGCACATAAGGTAGGCCTCGGAGTTGTTCGCAGTGATGGCTGCGGCGATGTCCTTGAGAACCGTGGTCTTGCCGGCCTTGGGCGGCGAGACGATCAGACCACGCTGGCCCTTGCCGATGGGAGCCACCAGATCGATCACGCGCGCGGTGAGGAACTCCGCACCGTGCTCGAGCCGGAAGCGCTCATCGGGGAAGATCGGCGTGAGGTCCTTGAAATGCTTGCGGCCGCGTGCTTGATCGGGCTCTTGCCCGTTGATCGTGTCCACACGCAGCAAGGCGGGGTACTTCTCGTTGTCCTTCGGGGGCCGGACTTGTCCATTGATCAGATCGCCGCGGCGAAGGTCGAACTTGCGAATCTGCGACATCGAGCAGTACACGTCGGTATCGCCCGGCAGGTAGCCGGTCGTGCGAATGAAACCGTACCCCTCGGGCAGGATGTCGAGGATGCCCTTGATCGCGACGAAGCCTTCGGCCCTCATCTTGGCCGCGAGGACCGCGTCGACCAGCTCGTCCTTCTTCTTGATCGCCTTGACGTCGAGTTCCAGCTCGACGGCCTGAGCGCGCAGCTCCGCGACGGTCATGCCTTCGAGGTCTTCTCGGCGAATCGAGGGTTTGGGGTCTTGCTGCTGCTGCCCGCCGCCTCCGCGACGGCCTCGCTTGCGTGGACGTCCGCTCATGAGTTCTTGACCTTCTCCCAATCTGCAAGGAACGCTTCCAGCCCGCGGTCGGTAAGCGGGTGCTTGACACACTTCTCCAGTACCGCGAACGGGACAGTGGCAATGTCGGCGCCGATGAGCGCGGCCTGCAGCACGTGCTCCGGGTGTCGCATCGACGCTGCGATGATCTCGACTTCGTGCCCGAAGTCGTAGTTGTTGATGGCTGCGACCGTGTTGCTGAGATGCTCGATGCCGTCTTCGGATATGTCGTCGAACCTGCCGACAAACGGTGAGATGTAGGAGGCGCCCGCGCGCGCGGCCATGATGGCCTGCGGCGCGGTGAAGCACAGCGTCATGTTGATCTTGATGCCGCGTTCGGTCAACGCCTTGGTCGCAGCGAGTCCTTCGGTCGTCGTGGCGATCTTGACGACCACGTTCGGGTGTATCACGGCGAGCCGCTCCCCTTCAGGGACGAGTTCGTCGCGTGTGGTGGTGACGGTCTCGGCCGAGACCGGTCCGTCCACGATCTCACAGATGCGCTTGATGTGGTTGGGGAAGTCGGCTAGGTTGCCGCCCTCGCGCGCGTACAGCGATGGATTCGTTGTCACTCCGCCGAGGACGCCCCAGCTGGCGGCCTCCTCGATATCGCTGATGTTCGCCGTATCCAGAAAGAACTTCATCGGGCCGAACCTCCTCATGTGGTCGCCGTATCGCCCCGCGAGGGCACATCGGCGTGCGTACCTTGCTCCTGTTCGTCTACCACCGCGTCTATCACGTGCTCGATCACGTCAGCTACGGTCAGATCGAGCTGATGGCTCACGACCACAGGTATCTCGTGTTCGCGCGCCATGTCCTCTATGTAGTGGCCCAACAGGCGGATGTTGCCGAAGTTGGCCCTGTACCGCTCGAACGGACGCATGCCGTCGGTTTGTACTTCGCGGATATAGAAGTGACTGCGGTGCGCGTCCTCGTCCTCGACACTGACGACAAGCTGGACGACGCGCGCGTCCCTGAACTGACGTGGCTCAAGGTACCCGGGCACGAGATGGACACCTTCGAGAACGAGGCTGTCCCCCTCGAGCACCGACCGGTCGATCAGCGCCTTGACTCCCGTGGTCACGACAGCGGTCTGCTCTCGGAACCCTACGATCACGGGATTGGCGCCATGCGGCACCGGGACTCGGAGCCCCCGCCACGCGTTGAACGCGCTTTCGTAGATCGCCGGCATGAGCTCCCTGGTAAAGATACCACGCATGACCTCGCGAATGGAATCCGTAGACACTATGCGGGTGATGCCGAGACGGTGCGCCACTTCCGTGGCGATGGTCGACTTGCCTACCCCTGTGGTCCCGCCGATCAGGATGATGACCGGCTGATCGAGCTTGGACAGTTTGTAGATGCGCATGTAGCGCCTGGCGTACTCCTCACCTGCCATCCGCAGAAGCGAGTCGTGCGCCAGTTCCCGCAAACGTGCAACCGTGATCGCGAGCTCGTCACGCTGTCTCAGGTCCTCCTGGATCGACTGGGCGATCTGATGCGCCAGCGAAGGTGACATGCCGGTGGCCGTGAACGACTGTGCGAGCAGTCCCTTCGAAAACGGGAGCCCATGCCGCTTATCGCTGAGCACGATCTGCTTGCCGTGCGGCATTCCTCACCTCCCGCGCTCGTGCGCCCGGCTCATCGCCAACGCAGCGGCATCCGAAACGAGCCCATCCAAATCGGCGTCGGGATCGATGGGCACGGGTACGTTGTCGCACAGGACCGTCGGGACGCCCGCCTCTTCGCCGGCGAACGCGACGACATCGATCGCGGCCGCCTTCAACTCGGTAAGTAGGACGTCGTAGGCAGGCGCCGCGCGCATGTCGTCACGCAGCAGCGTCCGGTTCGACAGGTGCGGGCTGGCCGCGACCACCTCGCACTCGTGTTCCGACTCGAGGTGCGTCACGAGCTTAGGCAACACGCGCTCGGGCGCTGTAGTGGCGAAGAACGCGCGCTTGCCCGCGACAGACTCGATGGGATTCGGCCTAAACGTGGTGGCGATGCACGGGACGTCCGGCCGTTGACGAGCGATCTCGTCGCGGATCTCGCCGACCTGGTCGGGGGTTGCAACGGGCTCCTCGGCGGATGCGATGATCGCCAAGTCGGTGCGGGCAAGCCTGAACGGGCCGAAGTACCCGTCCACGTACACCACGCCGCGTCCCGCGCCTACCACCAATATGTTCGCGTCGGCATGCACCGGAGGTATGGCAGCGCCGGAGCCCTCGAGCAAGAGCAGCTCCTTGCCTAAGGCGTCGGCCAGGCGTGCACCCTCCGGTACGTTGGAGAAGAACGTCTCGCCTGCCATCCCGCCTCCGCAGCGGCGGCACCCCACCGTGGTCACGCGACTCATGACCGCATCTTCGTAGTTGTCCGAGGAAGCGTGCTTGCCCTCTTTCGCGAGTGCAAGCAGGTCGGCCGTCGTGAGTCTGACTTGCTCGCCGTGGATGAGCTCGGGTTCTGCCGGCCCGCCGCGGCCCATCGCGAGCACCACGATGTCCATGCCGCGAGCGGTCAGCGTCCGGGCCACGTAGCCCGACACCGCGGTCTTGCCGACCCGCTTGCCCGTCCCGATCAGCCCGAGCGCCGGAGTGTCGGTCGTAACGTGCTCGCTGGGCGGGGTGAAGCGGAAGTCCGCCCCCGCGTAGACCGCGCCGGCGTCAAGCGCGATGCTCGCGAGCACGAAACGGTCGGCCGAGGTCACGACCGGCTCGTCGGACAGGTCCACTACCATCTCCGGCCCGTATCGCTCGATCACCGCAATCATCGATTCGACGGCATTCGCCTCAGCCACGACCGGCACGCCGTACGTCGCCAGACCCGCGTCCAGGTCCACCTTCTCGGTGCCGCCCAGAAACGCCGCCGCCACGACCTCGTGCTCGCCTGCGAGCTGCTCGAGTGCGAAGCGGACGACCGGCGGGTAATGCTCACCGTCGATGAGGGCGACAACGCGACTCATGCCTCGACCTCCTCGACATTGGCCGACTCGCCTGCCGTCGCACCCGACGGGCGCCAGTCGCAGTAGCGCCTGTTGACGTTGCGGTAGTCCGCGACGACCTCGGCCTGGACGTAGGGCTCCTTGAGCATCACGCGCACGCGACTGCCGTCGTGGATCTCGATCACGTTGTAGCAGGGGCGCACGCGACCGCGCAGGCGGTGCGAGCATGCGGTCCCCGCGTTCACGATCAGCATGTCTTCGAGTCGCCACACGTTGGGAACGTGCTTGTGTCCGCACAGCACGAGGTCGGTCCCGCACGAGGCGAGCACACGCAGCATGTCGCCGGCGTCGAATACGATGTTGCGTTCCCGGCCGGTCCCGGGGACCGGAACGAGGTGGTGGTGCATGGTGACGACCTTGAAATCCTCCGGGTCGCTGAACCGCTCCTCGACCCACCGGTAGCGCTCGCGCCCCACCCGCCCGCTGTCCAGGTCCGGCTCGCTCGAGTCGATGCCGAGGATCCGCACGGGTCCGGCACGCATTTCGCGGCTCCTGGCACCGAACAGCTCGGTGAAATGCTCGTCGCCCACGTTGCGCGAATCGTGGTTGCCCATCAGCACGAGCTGCTGCTCGCAGTCAAGGCGCTGCAGCAGCCTGTGCGCCTGCTTGAACTCCTGGCGAAAGCCCATGTCCGTGAGATCGCCCGTGACGATCACGACGTCGGGCCCGAGCTCGTTCAGCTCGTCCATGACGCGCGTAGCCAAGCTCGGGATGTGGTACCGCGACCCGCAGTGCAGGTCGGAGATGTGAGCGATGGTGAACGGCGCGCCCTGGCTCATCCGAACGTGACCTCCTACCGAGGGATCGCGGGACTGGGCACGTCGACCTCGGAGCCGACGCCGATGCGGCTCAGCCCGTCTTTGAGGCCGATGAGACTGTAGAGCAGGTCGGTGTAGTCGTACTCCTCATAGGTCACGATCTCGTAGTCGCCCTCGATGCCGCCTAGGTCCGCTGCCCGGTCCAACGCGTCGTTGTACGTACCGAGTTCGTCGACCAACCCCATCTCCATCGCTTCGGCGCCCGACCACGCCCACCCCGTCGCCATCTCACGCACGTCCGCCTCGTCCAGGTCCCGACCCTCGGCCACGATGCGGATGAACTCCTCGTAAGCGAAGTCGATCTCCTCTTGGATAAGCGCGGTCTCGGTCTCGGTCAGACTGCGCCACGGACTCCCGGCATCCTTGTATTCGCCTGCGGTCAGCACCGTGAACTCGACGCCCACCTTCTCCAGAAGACCCGCGAGGTTGGGGATCTCGGATATCACGCCGATGCTGCCGACGGCCGACGTAGGCGTTGCGATGATCAAGTCGGCTTGCGAGGAGACCATGTAAGCGCCTGACGCGCCAACGTCCCCGATGCTGATCACCACGGGCTTGTCGAGGCGGGCGAGCTCCATGGCGATCTCTTGCGATGCCGCCACCGTGCCGCCCGGAGAGTCCACCCTGAGCAAGATCGCCTTGACGTTGGGGTCCGAGGACGCCTGATTCAGCTGGTCGAGCATACCCTCCGGCGTGATGTAGCCGTCAACGCGACTGCCCGTGCCCGCGATCACCCCGTCGACGTGGATGAGCGCGATGCTGTCACCGAGCGCCATCGTCGAATCGAGTGGCATGAAGGCGAAGACGGACAGGGCGCAACACCCGAAAAGCAGGAACACGACCACGATCATCGATATCGCAAGCCACTTCCACCCCGCGCCGGTACGCGTTTGAGGCGCATGCGGCATAGGGCCCTGAGGGGCCGGTACTCGGGACTCGGAAGGGGGCATGCCGCCCGTGTCTGACATGGAATCCTCCGCGCTGACGTTGTGCCGCACCTTCTCGGCGGCACGTTGGCGCTCCGGTGCCTCTATATTCCCCGAGGCCAGCGACCTCGGTCAACCGAAATGTGAGCCTCGCCCGATCCGAGCGCGGTCTCGGCGCCCTCACGCATGCTGGACAGTCGCGCCCTCCCTGTCGATTCGGAGTGCGAGTGGGGGCCGCCTCCTGGGCAGGCGAGCGATGCCGTCGCGCGCGCGTTGGGCCACATCGGAGGCGTGCCGGAACGCCTCGTCGTCGTCGGTACCGTCCACGAGACCGATCACGGTCGGCCCAGCGCCGGAAAGCACGGCACCCCGCGCGCCTGCGTCGAGCAGCGCGGCCCTGACGTCGACTAAGTCCTCGACGGCCTGTGCGCGGTACTGCTCGTGCAAGCGGTCCTGCAGGCCCGGCCCGAGCAGGTCGCCCCGCCCCAGCGCAAGCGCCGCGACCAAGATGCCGGCGCGTCCCGCGTTGAACGCCGCGTCGGCGTGCGGCACTGAGTCGGGCAGCAGCTTGCGCGCGCGCTTGGTCTTCATCGGCAAGCTCGAGACCACGACCACAGCCGCCAGCCCGCCACGGGGCGGAAGACTCACGCACCGCGCGTCGCCCTCCTCGTCCCACGCAAGCGTGAGCCCGCCGAAGATCGCGGCGGCAACGTTGTCCGGATGGCCCTCGAGCTGCGCGGCCATCTCGAACACGCGGTCCTTGCCCAGCGGCACGGCGCACAGCGCGTCGGCCATCAGCATGCCCCCGACGATCGCAGCTGCCGAGGAACCCAGGCCCCGGCCGGTCGGGATCTTGTTGACGCACATGAGGCGCGCTTTGCGGTGGCCCTCGCCGGACTCGGCGAACACGCGGGCCATGGCGACCGCGACCGGGTTGCGCTCGTCGGTACGCAGCTCTTTCGCACCCTCACCTACGATCTGGACCGCCCACTCGTCGGCCGGCTGTGCGGAGAACCGGTTGCGAAGCCCAAGGGCCAGGCCGAACGAGTCGTAGCCGGGCCCGAGATTGGCCGAGCTAGCGGGCACCGTGACCGTGACGGCAGGCACCGCGTAGCCCTACAGGTCCTCGACGCGGATGATGCTGCCGATCGACCGCACCACGTCGAGCGATTCGATCTGCGAGAGCGCCTCTCGGACCGCCCGCTCGGTGGCCGCGTAGGTCACGTACACGATCTCGGCGTCGGGTGTCTCGCCCGAACCCTTCTGGATGACCGAGGCCAGCGACACTCCATGGTCGCCGAAGACCTTCGACGTTGCGGCCAGCACTCCCGGCTGGTCCGCGACGACCAGTCGGATGTAGTAGCGGGTCTCAAGCTCGCCGATGTCGCGGACTTCCAGCTGCTCCGTGCAGGTGCACCCCACGAGCCCCAGGCAGTCCTTCGCAAGGTGACGTCCGACCTCGACAACGTCGCCTACCACCGCGCTTGCGGCAGGCAGCGACCCTGCCCCCTCGCCGAAGAACATCGTCTCGCCCACCGAGTCGCCGACCACGTAGATGGCGTTGTACACGCCGTCCACGCTGGCGAGCGGGTGCTCGAACGGGATCATGGTCGGGTGGACCCGCACGTCGATGCCGCCGTCGGCCCGTCTCGCGATCGCAAGGAGCTTGACGGCGTAACCCATCTCCTCGGCGTATTCCACATCACCCGGGGTGAGCGCACGGATACCTTCGGCAGGCACTTGGTCGAGCGTGACGCGCGAGTTGAACGCGATGGAGGCAAGGATGGCGATCTTGGCTGCCGCGTCGAGCCCGTCGACATCGGCGGTTGGGTCTGCCTCGGCATAGCCGCGCTGCTGTGCCTCGGCAAGCGCCGAGTCGTAGTCGAGCCCGTCTTCGGCCATGCGCGTGAGCATGTAGTTGGTGGTCCCGTTCACGATGCCCATGACCGAGGTGATCTCGTTGGCGGTCAGCGAGTGCTTGAGTGGGCCGATGATCGGGATGCCGCCTCCGACGCTCGCCTCGAACGCGATATCCACACCCTGAGCCGCGGCGTGGTCCATGACCTCCTGGCCGGCGGTAGCCATGAGCGCCTTGTTCGCGGTCACGACGCTCTTGCCCGCGTCGAGGGCCGCGAGGACCACATCGTGCGCGATGCCGGTCCCGCCGATCAGCTCGATCACGATGTCGAGATCGGGGTCGGCGACGAGCTCGAACGCGTCGGTCGTGCAGGCGGCGGAGTCCAAGCCGAGATCGGCGAAGCGCTGCTCGTCGCGGTCGGCGAAACGCGTCAGGCGCACGTCGACGCCGGCACGGGTGCGGTAGTGCTCCTCGTGCCGGGCGAAGATCTCCACGACGCCCGAGCCGACGGTACCCAGCCCAACGAGACCGACGTTGATGGTTCGCATCGAAGCTCCCTCTCGCTCGTGCATGCGCAGCTCACGGCATGCGACGATTATTGTACCCGAGCACGGATGGCACTTCGGCGATCTACGGGGCACCTGAACGGGAAAACCAGGTGCCGGACGCGATCTATCAGCATGCGTCCGACGTGCCGCCGACACAGGCGACGTGTGCCGACCCGTGCGATTCGAGGTCCTCCTCGGGTTTGCGGACCCATATGGCGGAGATCACTCCCCCTAGCGCCACCAGGAGCGCAGCGAGCATCATACCGTAGCGAAACGCGATCTGACCGGCCTTCGTCGCGCGTGCCCCGACCTCCCGTGCGACCTGAGTGTCGAAGCCCTCGGTCGACGGTATGACGAACGCTTGGTCCTGGACCGAATACAGGGCGTCGTGTACCGGGGCGGAGGCATCAGCCCCCGCGGTCTCGATGCCGAGGTGCCACAGCTGCACCACTATCACGCCCATCAGCGCGATCGCGATCAACCCCGCCACCCGCGAGACCGCGTTGTTGAACCCTGACGCGACTCCCGAGAACCGCTCCTCGGCAGCTCCGATCGCGGTGGCGGTGACCGGTGTGACGGTGAACCCGAGCCCGATGCCGAAGAGCACGACGCCGGGCACGAGCACGGTCCAGAAGTCGTTCGGCCCCGTGAGCGACATGATCACCAGCCCCGCCGCGGCGCCAAGCGGTCCAAAGCACATGAGCCAGCGCGGGCCGAAGCGGTCGTTGAGCTTGCCTGCCTGAGGCGACAGCACGAACAGCGCTACGGTCGTGGGAATGAAGGTCCCCCCTGCGATCGTCGCAGACAGACCGAGAGTCGACTGCACGTATAGCGGGACGTAGAAGAAGCAGCCGTACAGCCCCGCGTACACGAAGAACGTGACCGCGTTGGCGGCCACAAGATTCCGGTTGCTGAACAGCTCGAACGGCATCACGGGGTGGCCGGTTGTGCGCTCCCACAGCAAGAAGACGGGTACCAGCAACGCGCCTACCACCGCTGCCACGAGCACCTCCGGCGCCGTCCATCCGGCGATGGGACCCTGGATCAGCGCGAACACCATCCCGCCTAGAGACAGCACGAGCAGCACGATCCCGACCCAATCGATGACCGTGGATGCCTCCTCGTCGCGGTACTCGGGCACACCTCTGGTCATGAGAAGCGCAAGGAGCGCTAGTGTCGGGGTGATGAAGAACGCGTAGCGCCACGAGGCGTTGTCGATCACGAACCCGCCAAGGACCGGGCCGAGGATCGTGGTGATGCCCGACCATGCCGCCCACGTGCCGATGGCACGGCCCCGCTCCTTGGCCGGGTACGCGGAGTTGATGAGCGCCAGCGTTGTCGGGACCAAGACGGCCCCGGCTATCCCTTGCACGCCGCGAGCCGCAACCAGCAGCAGTCCGCTCGGTGCGAGCCCCGCTGCCGCCGCGAGCGTAGCGTACGCGGCCATGCCGGTGACGAACATGCGCTTGCGACCGAACAGGTCGGCCAGGCGCCCACCCACGAGCAACAGCACGGACAAGGTAAGCAGATACGCCGAGGCCACCCATTGCTGCATGGATGTCGAGATGCCGAGGTCGCGCTGGATGGCAGGAAGCGCGACGTTTGCCACGCTCGAATCCAGGAAGACGATGCCGGCACCAATGATGGTGACGGTCAAGACGCGGCGCTTGATGCTCTCGTCAGCGGCGGGACGTTTTGTCTCGTCGGGTGCCATAGGGTTGTATCCCACCGGCCGGGAGGTCCCACACTTCAGGAGGAGCGACCGAGGCGTCCGGGCGATGCCGTTCCGATCGAACCACGACAAAGTGCAAGGCCCCTGGTCCTCCGAGCGAACGTCCCCTTGCGGTTTCGCCCATCCGGGTTCTCAGCGGCCTTGCAGTCAGTAATCTACAGCACCCCGCGCGGAATGCAACACCTTTCCGCCGCTTTGTGCCCAGCGGCGAGAACCGTGCGACCGACGGCAACGAAACCGCAGGTTATCCACCGTATCCACAGTTTCCACAGGCGGATGACGCCCCTGCAGGGTCAGTGTCTCCGGGACCTACCCGCACCTACCCGCCGTCAGCCCGAAGCAGGTCGTCGTAGGTCTCGCGCCGCACCACCCAGCGCCAGCCGCCATCGCGAACGAACACGACGCCCGGCCGCACCTGCTTGTTGTAGTTACTCGCCATGGACTGGCAGTACGCGCCGGTCGAACACACGCACACGACGTCGCCGATCTCGGGACATTGCAGCGGTGCGTCGCGTACGACGATGTCGCCACTCTCGCAGTGCTTGCCGGCCACGGTGGCGACCATCTCGCGCGGCTGGTCGGCCTTGTTCGCGATCAGTGCCTCGTAATGCGCATCGTAGAGTGAGGTGCGGATGTTGTCGGACATGCCGCCGTCCACGGCTACGTAGGTCCGGATACCCGGGATCTCCTTGATCGCGCCGACCGTGTACAGGGTGACGCCGGCGTTCGCCACTATCGAGCGGCCGGGTTCGACCGCCATTCGCGGCACGGGAAGGTCGTTCTTCTCGCACTCTTCCTTAATGCCGTCCACGACCACCTTGCCGAAGTCTTTGATGGTCGAGGGCTCGTCGGGGACGCCATACGCGACGCCGAGACCACCGCCCACGTCGAGCATGCGCACGTGCTCACCGGTTTCGTTCGTGATATCGCGCATGAATCCCACCATCACCTCGATGGCCTTCGCGAAGCTGTGAAGCGCGAAGATCTGGCTGCCGATGTGCATGTGCAGGCCGTCGAA
>Ga0209164_1000836_pt1 | contig 52268 bp, 44 predicted proteins | sample MTBNYHSulfiMetaG_FD_187458 | JGI IMG/M metagenome (GOLD analysis project Ga0209164, IMG submission 187458) | Enrichment culture microbial communities from rom New York Harbor, USA that are MTBE-degrading - MTBE-NYH (New York Harbor Sulfidogenic)... | ecosystem: Environmental > Aquatic > Marine >... | reverse complement strand
ACGGCCGCATCCGGCTGGACGCTCCCCGCTTTGCCCGATTCGTCCACGACGGTCAAACTTACCACACCATGTTCACCCCCTTCCTCGACCCCAACTGGCCTTGGATCATCGGCGTCTATCTACCGGAGAGCGACTATCTGGGCAGTATCAAAAACAATCGGTCCTTCAACCTGCTGATCACGCTGGCCCTTTCCGTTCTGGCCACCCTGATCGGTTTGCGAGCGGCACGGGGTATCATCCGTCCCCTGGCCAATCTCGAAAAAGAGGCCCTGGCCATCAAACAGCACGATCTTTCCCAGAATTTCGACACGGGATCCAGCTACAAAGAGATTCAAGAGACGGCCGACTCGTTCACCCGCATGAAAGAGGCTCTGCGCAGCAGCGAAGAGAAATACAGAACCATCTTCGAAAACATCCAGGACGTCTATTACGAGATCACTCTGGACGGCCACATCCTGGAGATCAGCCCCTCGGTGGAAAAATTCTCCAGCTATACCCGCGAGGAGCTCATCGGCGTGACTTTCGATCGGTTTTATGCCGATCCGCAAACACGCCGGGATTTCATCGACACCATCCTCAAACAGGGCAAGGTCGACGATTACGAGCTGCAGCTGCGAAATCGTGAGGGTGAACTGGTCTATTGCGCGATCAACGCCATCATCCGATACCGGTCATCGGGGGAGCCAGAACGGATCATCGGTTCGCTGCGAGCCATCAACGACCGTAAGCGGGCCGAATTCGAGCTGCGCCGTTATCAAAATCAGCTCGAAGAACTGGTGCGCGAGCGCACCCGTGACATGGAAAAGACCAATGACCAGTTGCGCCACGAAGTGGAGACACGCAAGAAGAAAGAGGAGCAGCTGCGGGATAGTGAAGAGAAATATCGTTCTATCGTGGAAAACATCTCCAACGGGTACTACGAAATGGATCTCGAAGGAAACCTGACCTTCTGCAACGATCCGTTGGCCGCGATGTTCGGATATGCCGACAAGCAGGCGCTAATGGGCGTCAACTATCGCGGTTACATCGATCCGCATGAGATCGCGGCCATCGAAAAACGCTTCAAGAAGATTTTCGTCACCGGTGTGCCTCACGAGCTTTCACGCTACACGATCACCGACAGGAGCGGCGCACGCAAGACGGTCGAAGCCACCGCGGCGCTGATGAACGATGACGACGGCCGCCCGACGGGTTTTCGGGGACTGGTCCTGGATATCACCGAACGGCTCAACGCCGAAAAAGAAAAGCAGAAGCTCGAAGCGCGCTTGCAGCAGATCCAGCGCCTGGAAGGCATCGGCACGCTCGCCGGTGGCGTGGCGCATGATTTCAACAACCTGCTCATGGGTATCCAGGGCAATGTCTCGCTGATGCTCCTGAATAACCCACCCGGCGACCGCAACTACGATAAACTCAAGAGCATAGAGGCGTGCGTTGCCGGAGGGGCGGACCTTACCCGCCAATTGCTCGGGTTTGCCCGCGGTGGCAAATATCTGGTCAAGCCGGTGGATTTGAACCAGGTGGTGATCGGCACGTCCGGCATGTTCGGCCGCACGCGCAAGGAGATCCAGATCATCCAGAAACACCAGGAAAACATCTGGCCGGTCATGGCCGATCAGAGCCAGATCGAACAGGTGCTGCTCAATCTGTGCATCAACGCCTGGCAAGCCATGCCCGATGGCGGAAATATTTTTGTAGAGACCCAAAATGTGACGATCGACGACGACCTTGCCCGATCGTTCGGGATTGCGCCGGGACGCTATGTGCGGATATCGGTCGCCGACACGGGTACCGGCATCGCCCCGGAGATCCAGCACAAGATCTTCGAACCCTTTTTCACGACCAAGGAAATCGGCCGCGGCACCGGCTTGGGACTGGCGTCCACCTACGGCATCATCAAGAACCATGACGGCGCCATCGACTTCGTCAGCCGGCCGGGCGAAGGGACCACCTTTTATGTCTATCTGCCGGCCACCGGTTTTAAAGTCCAAAACGAACCCGCGGCCGCGTCGGCCCCTCACAAAGGATCCGGCACCATTCTGCTGGTGGATGATGAGGAGGTGATATTGGACGTCAACCGTGCCATGCTGGAAACCCTCGGATATACCGTTCTTTCGGCCAATGGCGGAAAGCAAGCCATCGACCTTTACCAGAGCGCCGGGGATCGCATCGATATGGTCATTCTGGACATGGTCATGCCCGGCCTGGGCGGCGGCGAAGTATTCGATCGCCTCAAAGCGATGAATCCCCATGTCAACGTGCTGCTGTCCAGTGGCTACAGCTTGACCGAAAAGGCCGAAGAAATCGTCGCCCGCGGATGCCGGGGCTTTATCCAGAAACCCTTCACTATCGATCAACTGAGCCTGAGGATCCGGGAGATCCTGGGCAATTAGCCGCGGTTCACCAGGAGGGTCCAATAGTCGTTGAGCTGCTTGTCCAGCGCCTTTGGATCAGGTATGCACTTTGCCAGCTCTTTCCAGAAAGCCGGCCCGTGGTTTTTGACGCGGGTGTGAACCAGCTCATGCAGGATCGTATACTCCATGAGCGCTTCCGGCAGAAGTACCAGCCTGGCATTCAGATTGATATTGTTCTTGTGCGAACAGCTGCCCCAACGGGTGCGTTGATGGCGCACGAACACCCGATTGTACCGAAAACCGTGACGCTCTGCCAGCAGATCGAGCCGTTCGACCAGAATAGATCGCACCTGAGACGATGTCAGGTCGGTCTCGATTTTTCGGTCACGCACCATTTGCTCGACGCGCGCCATACGCGCCAGGTGCCGGGCCAGCCACGGGGCCTTGTCCCGGGCCACGGCCAGCGCATCCTGGAAGGAAACCCCCTTGGGCACGGCCACGCGAATGCCCTTGAAGGGCTTGACCGACAGGTTGATGTGTCTGGCCCGCGTGCTGCGCTCGAGCAGAATTTCACCCACCCCGTCCAACACCACCTTTTTCGACTGCATGCGCTGCTCCCATGGATGGATGGCGCCCCATGACATCCGTATGGCCCGGGGGCTCGGCAACCCCCTCAACCCAAATTTTTCTGATCAGGCCCCCCTGATCAGGCTCCATAGATAATGGCATCAATGGCTATGATGAGTGACATATCCAAATCATTGGCCGTTAACTTCTCATCGTTATACCAGAGCACATATTTCGGGCCGGCGTCATTTTCAACCTCGTAATACAGCGGAACGACGAGCTTGAATAGATTACGGCTGCATGGTTTATGCGCTATTTGGGAGGCGATCTCTTTTTTGAATATGCTGTTTTCAGCGTTTTTGATTTTGACATCCTTGAATTTGATCACGGCAAGCGTATAGGATGCGTAGTCTCTTCTGGCGCTGATAAATTCCAGGCCAATCTCATTGAAAATCTTAATCAAATACTTTCTTCCCTGGGAAGATTCGGTGATATTCAGATTTGAATGCGTCGACCGGGTAAAAATTTTTTCAAAATCAAGAACGCTGCCCATTTGAGCACTCTCTCTAATTCTTCACGGCAAAGCCGGATTCGGGAATTTTTACGAAGCCATCAACATTTTCTCGTTCAATCAGGATAGCGGCGTATGTAATATAAGGCATGCTGTTTCGCAAGTATTATTCTTTATAAACAGCAAGTTACTGTATTACCCGCCCAAGCGGTCCAATTTTTTTCAAGCCATCATCAATCTATCTATATTCATTGCAAATATTGACGTCCTAACCTCAAAACAATTTCATGCCCAAAGAGATTGAATGACGACCCAAATGGTTTCTGAGCTCCTGCACCGTCCGGAAATCCCGGATGAAGCGCAAGCACACGCGGGTGGAAAGTATTTGACAATGGCTGTTGCCCTGCGTAGGTTTTCAACACTTCTTGAACCCGTGTGCATCCAGAAAACCCTTGCTGGAGAATCTTATGAATTTACGCGCGTGGCTTTACTGTATCGTTACCATCGGTTGCCTGTCCTTCGGGATTGCGGATGCCACCGCCCAAGACAAGCCATTCGTATCCAAAGGGCAGGTCATCTATGTGCCTGTCTATTCCCATATCTATATCGGAGACCGGGAACGGCCGTTTCTTTTGACGGTAACGTTGAGCATCAGGAACACCGACCGCAATGCCCCCATCACCATTCAAAAAGTCGTCTATTACGATTCCAATGGAAACCAATTGAACGCGTATCTGAACAAACCCATGGTGCTGGATAAACTTTCATCCACGCGTTTCGTCGTGCGTGAATCCGACAAATCCGGAGGCTCCGGTGCCAGTTTTCTGGTTGAATGGGAATCGGACCAGGCGGTCTCCCCTCCGCTGGTCGAAACTATCATGATCGGTGCCCAAACCCAGCAGGGCATATCCTTCACATCCAGAGGTCTGGTCATCGAAGAAAAATAGATGGCGAACCGGCGGGTCAGGCGGCTGGATCGCAGACTTTCTGCAGTTTTTGCAAGTTTTCGGGCTTGCCAAGGGCGATCAGCAGATCGCCCTCGTTAATGATCGTTTCAGGACCTGGATTAAAAACCATTTCCCCCGAAGATTTTTTAATTCCGACGATGAGTATGTCAAATCTGGGCCGAATTCCGGAATTCTTCACCAGTTTGTCCACAAACTCAGAATGTTTGCTGACCGGCAACTCCTCCATCTGAAGGTTGATGTCTCCCCTCATGGCCAAGTCGAGAAGACTGGTTGCCGTTGGCCGGAGAACGCTTTGGATCAGGCGCAGCCCTCCGATGTTGTACGGCATGAAAACGTTATCGGCCCCAGCCTGTTTCAGGCGAGAGACATGCGTTTCCACATCGGTTCGCGCGATGATCATGATCTTCGGGTTCAGTTGCCTTGACGTCAGGGTCACGAACACATTGTCCGCATCTTCGGAAAGCGCTGCGATCAGACATTTGGCTTTCTCCAGACCTGCCGAGAGGAGCGTTCCATCTTTGGTGGCATCTCCTTCGATATAGAGAATCTTATCCTGTTCCAATCGCACCAGGGAATCTTTGTCGTTTTCAATGACAACCACGTCCAGGCCTTCGTTCTGGATGCCTTGGGCCACCACCTTACCGATTCTGCCATAACCGCAGATGATGTAATGCCCATTCAGTTTGCCTATTATTTTTTGCACCCTGCGTCTCCCTAAGATGTTCTGTAATTTCCCTTCGACCAGCATCTGCGCCATTGACCCGCCGAGATAAAAAAAAGCACCCACGCCTCCAAAGATAATCAGCATTGTCATAACTCTGGCGGTATCGGAGAGCGGCTTGACCTCCATGAAGCCGACGGTGGAAAGGGTGATGATCACCATATACAAGCTCTCGATAAACCGCCATCGTTCCAGCAGCATATATCCGGAGGTGCCGGCCGTTATCAGCAACAAAATGAAACAACTGCCCATGATGATGGACCAGCCAAAAGGATGCACCGTGCGGATTTGCGAGCGAATCACCTTCGCCCTTTTCAAAAATCTCATCTCTATTCTCAATGAAATCAAAAGATTGTCTCAACCCTGATTTTCATCGATACAAAATGCAGGGTGGCATGCTCAGGATCTGACGGCCATAGTCGCACAAATAGGCGGAAACAGCAATATATCAGCGAGATACCCGGCTATTCGAATTAATGCGATTCATTAATCCCGGCGTGGGTGGAGCAGGTGGCCGATGCCACACGCCAAGCGGTCAAGTGCCAGTAAAATGCACGGCGGGCGGCCCAGAAACTCGCTGCGCTCAAACAGTCTGGCCCGCTTATCCGCCGTTTGCATTTAACTGGCACTAAGACCGCAGGCTGACGTGGCCCTGGCCACCTGCTCCACCCACGCCAGCCATGTCCGTTGCCATGCGAATTATTTTATCAAAAATCTTTTGGAAAGCACACCCTTCGGGGTGAATCACATTCGGTTAGAATTGCTGCGAGATACCGAAGGATCGAGGACCCATTTGCCTAGCGGCGGGCAGCGGTTGACGACCTACGCATCGGAGACGATCGGGCCGGAAAAACTAAAAAAGGCCCTTATTTTCAGGGCCTTTTGGGGGGAAGCAGCTTTTCTCTCCCGATTTCCAAGCTTCGGACGAGGATGCCGGGTTTACAACCCGAGCGGATACCAGGAACAAACTCCCAACGAATCTGATTCGATTCCGGAAGCGGGAATTGAATCGACCTACCTGCCCGGCAGTTCCGTGCCGCGACTCATGATTTTGATATAGCCCGCATAGCTGAACAGGCGGTTGCGTTTCTGGGCGGTCAGCTCCTTGACGATTCCTAGTTGTTGCAGGTGGCCGAGCGCCTTGTTGACTGTAGCCGGGGTGATGCCGGTCTTCTCCACCAACGAGCCCGAGGTGGCGATGGGATGCTCCATCAGCGCCCGATGGACCTGCTTAGTGGATGCCGCCGCCCGTCCCAGGCCACTGATTTTGTCGCGATCCTGGTTCGACAGGTCGAGAAGCTGTTGCGCTGTCTCGACCGCCTGGGTGGCGGTGACGATCACGGCCTCTGCGAAGAAATCGAGCCAGGCTTCCCAGTCGCCGGTCAGGCGCACATTGTCGAGCAGCTCGTAGTAATACTGGCGGTGCGTCATGAAGTAGAGGCTGAGGTAGAGCATCGGTTCCCGCAGCACCTTCTGCTCGCACAACAGCAGCGTGATCAGCAGTCGCCCCAGACGGCCGTTGCCGTCCAAAAACGGGTGGATCGTCTCGAACTGCACATGGGCCAGCGCAGCCTTGAGCAGTACCGGGGTGGATTCCGGCTGGTCGTGGAGAAAGAGCTCCAGCTTGCTCATGCACGCCAGCACCTCTTCGGCGGGCGGCGGAACGAAAGCCGCATTGCCCGGCCGGGTACCGCCGATCCAGTTCTGACTGCGCCGAAACTCCCCCCGGGTCTGATTGCTGCCACGGCCCTTGGTCAGCAACACGCCGTGGATTTCCCTGAACAACCTCAGCGACAACGGCAGCCCTTCGCCCAACAGACGCAGGCCACGGTCGAGGGCGGCAATATAGTTGCTGACCTCCCGTACGTCATCCAGCGGCACGCCGGGTTCCTGATCCAGCTCGAACAGCAGCAGGTCGGACAGCGACGACTGCGTCCCTTCGATCATGGAGGAGAGCACCGCTTCCTTGCGAACATACATGTAGAGGAACAGCGAGGTGTCCGGGAGCAGAGTCGAAACGCTGTCCAGCCTCCCGAGCGCCAGCAGCGCCTGATCGAACTTGCTGCGCAGCTCCGGCGTCCAGTCGATGGACGGACGCGGCGGCAGCGGCGCAGGCACGAAGGCCTGGGCCTTCTCACTCACCGTCGATATGGTCACGTATCTGCCCTGGAGTTCTCGCTTCATCCTGCCTGCCTCGAACCTAAAATAAGATTCGCCTTTATTTTATCTTTACTCGTAATCTTAAAATAAAGAATCGGGAAGAAAAAATCAAACGGATTTCCCGATTGGCTGTTTCGATTTCCTCCGACGAGCGTTCTACGTTGCAACGCACATGCTGAAACAGCATTACCCGGCTCTTGGCAAGACGCAGATATCCTGTTTGGAGCGAATAGCGCAACTCTGTTTTCCCGATGATCGGTTGAAGATCGGCTGGGACACGGACCCTGAAACAATATGATAAGCGGTTGCGGGCAAGATAATTTTGGTAAGCTGTACGGACAGCCATGGGATTCTCCCTCGTTAATGTGTGTACTCAATATGTGTAACAGCTGGAGAATCCGAGGATTTTAGGCCATAAAAACAAAAAACCCGCTGCATTACCAGCGGGTTATGATCTGAATGGTGGAGATGAGGGGGATCGAACCCCTGACCTCAGCGTTGCGAACGCTGCGCTCTCCCAACTGAGCTACATCCCCGAAATGTGGGCCTGTTCATAACAAATCATCCACCCGGAAACAACAGAAATTTCAACGGCGGCCAATCCCGGCCCTATCGAGCCCGGCGATCCGCGTCCTGAACGGCCTCCCAGACCACCTCCACAGGGTGGCGCACGGGCAGTTGCCCCAGGTGCTCCATCTGCATCTGGCAGGTGGGGCAATCGGTGACGCCAACATCGGCGCCCGAGGCGTTCAGCCGCTCGATCATGGGGGCGGCGATAGTGCGGCTCAGAGCATAGTTGGCGTGCAGCATGCCCCAGCTTCCCGCCATGCCGCAGCAGGTGCTGTTCAGGTCCTGGATCTGCGCGCCGGCCAGGGTGCCGAGCAAGGCCAGGGAGCTGCGGCTGTTGGGCTGGATGCGCAGATGGCAGGGGTGGTGGTACGCCAGTTTGACGTCCGATTCGACTGCCGGCAGCCGATCGGCATGATCACCGATCAATTGCGAGATGTGGATGGTCTTGGCGCGCACCTGTTCGGCGGTGGGCCGGTCGAGAAGATAGGACCAATCCTGCATCAAGGCATAACCGCAAGAGGAGCAGGTCACCACGATCCAGTCGACCGCATCGAGCAACTCATGCCAGGCGACCAAGTTCCGCTGAACGGCACGGTGGGCTGCGGTGGCCAGCCCCTTGGAAAGCTGGGGCAGGCCGCAGCAGGCCTGGGGCGGCAGATGCACCTGCATACCCATGCGGTTGAGCAAGGCGGTGGCCGCCACACCCAGGGCCGGCCGGATGTAGCCGGCATAACAACCGGCATAATAAAGCACACGGGGGCCGTTGCCAGGCAACACCGCGGGCACTTGCTGGTACAAGTTGCGCCACGCGAAGAGTACCACGCCGCGTTCGGGCGCCAATCCGGCCAGGCGGGCGGAAAGTTTGCGGACAGGCGGCACCCGGGTGGCCGTGCCGATGAGGGGCGATAGCCGGTGGGTGGTCCTGGCCAGCAGCTCGACCTGGGCGGTAATCCGCTCGGGACAGGCCACACCGTGGCGACGCGCGTACTGGGCCTTGGCCTCCATGGCCAGTTTGGGGATGTTGACGTTGGAGGGGCATTCGACATAGCAGCTGCCGCAGTTGACGCACTGGGCCATCACCTGTTGAAGCGCGGCCGCATAAAGCGTCCGGTCCGGCAACGCGCCGCTGATCAGCGCCCGCAGCACATTGGCCTTGGCCCGGGGCGCGGCCGATTCGTCCCGGGTGGCCTTGTAAACCGGGCACATGCGCGTGGCGGCCGTCACCGTGGTGCATTTGGCGCAGCCATGGCACAGCTCGGTTTCCGTAACGAATGCGTCCTGCCACAGCAGGCGCAGCCGGTCGAGGGGCTGACTTCGGTAATCGGCGCCGTAGCGCAGATGGCGAATCATCTGGCCGGGGTCGTCGCAGGTCTTGATCTCCGGGTTGAAGACGTTCTGCGGATCGAGCAATTGTTTGGTGCGGACGAACAGATCATAGATGGCCGGGTATTTCCGCTGGACGTAGGCCGTGCGAAGACGGCCGTCGCCGTGTTCGCCCGACACCGTCCCCCCGAGCCCGTCGACCAGGTCATAGACCCCGTCAGCGATGGGCTGCAGCAGATCGACGTCGTGCGGGTCTTTCAGATCGAGCAACGGTCGGGTGTGCATCAATCCCTTGGCAATGTGGCCGTAGACCACGAAAGGGATCTCCAGGCGTTCAAAGAGGGCATAAATCCCGGTGAAGTATTCGGTCAGGCGATCCACGGGCACGGCCGCGTCTTCGACCAGGGCCAGGATCTTGCGGGGTCCCTTGAGCTTGTAAAGAGTCGGCACCGCGGCTTTGCGCACGGCCCAGAATTTTTCCTTTTCCTCAACCGAGACCGCTTCGTAGGCCCGATCGGTCAATCCAAGAGACTGCAACTGGCCGCGAAGCGTCTCGGCCCGCCGGGCGCACTCGTCGGCCGACGGGCCGTCGAACTCGATGAGCAGGACATTGTCCACGTCTTCGGGAATCCGCTCTTCAAGCGTCCGGTCCGATGCGCGGGCCAACTGCAAGAGGGATTTGTCCATGATTTCGATGCCCGACGGCGCCAGGCCCATGGCATGCTGGACCGCACGGGCCGCACTGAGAATATCGTCGAAGAAGGCGACCACGAGGCTGTCGGCGGCCGGCCGGTCTATCAGTCGAAATCGCAGACGCGTGGCCATACCCAGGGTGCCTTCGGCGCCGCACAGCAGTCGCTGAAGGTGCAAACGGCCGTCCCGGACCAATCCGCGCAGGTTGTAACCGGCCACATTGCAGGCGATGGGCGGATAGGCGTTCTCGATGGTCTCGGCATGCCGGTCGTATAATCGCGCCAATTGGGTGAGGTGGCGCGGCAATGCGTCGGCTCCGGCGGCCTCGATATCGGTCAGCGCGGCCGCCGACCCATCGGCGAAGACCACCTCCGCATCGTCCAGGTAATCGGCCACGTTGCCGTACTTGACCGAATGGGCGCCGCTGGCGTTGGTGGCGCACATGCCGCCGAAGGTGGCATACTCACCGCTCGAGGGATCGGGCGGAAAGAACCGGCCGCTGCCTTTCAGGGCCACTTCCAGTTCACCCAGACGAAAGCCGGGTTCGCACTCGAAGAGGCCTGCCGGCACGTCCAGGTCGAGCAGACGATTCATGAATTTGGTGAAATCGACGACGATGCCGTCGCCGACGGCCGAGCCGCACAACCCGCTGCCGGCGCCGCGCGGATGCACCTGCATGCCGTTGCGGATGGCGAATTTGACGGTGCTTTGAACATCCTGGGTGCATCGGGGATAAACCACGGCGGCCGGCAATTTCTGAAAAATACTGCCGTCGGTGGCGAGCATATAACGCCGCAACGGATCGGTGTGCACCTCACCGGCAATTTGCGCGGCCAGCTCGTTAAAAGGGGGCTTGAGTTTACTTTTTGTCTTCATATCGATCCATGGAAGCATGCCGAGGAAGCATGCCGATTCCCAAACCATCCGAATCGACACCATTCCTCAACTTTGACGCCACCGTAAAAAGCCCAATATCTGCGTTGTGCTCATCCCGTCGTCCTTGCGGCGTACGACAAGTACGCCTCAGGACACGGAATTTCGCACGCCTTGATCTTGAACTTTTTACGGCGCCGTCCGACAGCGACTTTTTACATAGCCATCAACTTTCATACTTTCCTACTTTCATACTTTCATACTTTCCTGCTTCTTTTCCGACTCCCCCCGAACCAAAACACTGGCATTGGGAATCACCGCCAGCGTCCCCCGGTGCGCCCTCACCGCCTCCCGCGCCTGCGCCATGGAAATGGAACCTACCCCAATCTTCCGGGCAATTTCCCCTGGCAGCGCGGAGACCAGATCGATGCGGATCCGCCGCGTCTTCTCCATCAGGGCCAGGGCCGTACCGCCGTTGCCTTCGTAGCGGCCGGCCAGCCGTTCGAAGGCCGCATCCCAACCGCCCAGGTCGAACCAGGGCAAAAAGGTTTGCGATCCGACGCCGTCCGGACAGGCAGCCAGAAGGATCAGGCGCCCGCCGTCGCGAACGAAAGCCGCGGCGTGGTGGATGGCCTTGTGACTCTGGATCAGGTTGATGTCCTTGGGATAGCCGCCGCACGAGGCCAATACCAGGTCATAGTCGGCCCCTTCCACAGTGGTATGGGTGGCGTGACGGGCGCAGGCTGCCTCGAAATGGGCGACGCCCTGGCCCACCGACAGGTCGCAAACCCGCCCCCGGCTGTCCAGGAGGGCGTGCACGGCCAGGTCCGCCGGCCGAAAGGTTTCCACTTCGGCCAGGTCTTCGGCCAGGGGGTTTCCGGCCAGCGCCCCCGGCCGGCAGCCGGCCGCCAGGCGACGGCGCGAACGATCCAGGAACAGCCCATGGTTCGCGTAAATGGCCTGCTTTTCACCCAGGCCCGGGAAGATGAGTTTGCGACCGCCGCCGTAACCGGCAAAATAGTGGTGGGCGATGGCGCCGAACGTCACCCGGCAGGTGGCCTCCAGGATATCTTCGCGCATGCGCACCGGTGTTCCCCGTCGGGTGTGCCCCAGGGAGACGAAACGAGTCTGCCCGGCGCAGTCATGATGCACCCACCGACCGGTATCCAAGGCCTTGCCGTAGGCCCGGATGCACTCTTCCCGGCGCTGGCGGGCATGGGTGCCGTAGGCGATATAGACCTCGAGGTTGCCGTGTGTCGCCCCGTGCGCCGTCAACACCGACAGCAGAACCGGCAGATAGCGGGGATACTCGCACAGGCGGGTCTTGTCGGCCACGACGACGGCCGTGCGCCGCAGATCCAGCGGACGCGATGCCAGATCCTGTTCCAGGCGCCGGCGAAATCGGACCTCGTCAATGGCCAAAACCGGATCATCGACCGTTAACACGCACGGTTTACTTTCAACGTCCCATTGAACGATATCGCTGCCGTAGGCCAACCCCAAAGCGTCCCCCATCGACCACCTCATCACGTCTGTGTCAAACGCAGTGTAACCTCACACCCTGAAAATAACAAGCCGGGGAAGAGTGGCCGCCAGGGATTCTAACTGAATTCTGTTCATTAAATCCGGCGTGGGTGGAACAGGTAGCCGATGCCACACGCCAAGCGGTCAAGTGCCGCTAAGAATGCACGGCGGGCGGCCCAGAAACTCGCTGCGCTCAAACAGTCTGGGCCGCTTGTCCGCCGTTTGCATTCGAGCGGCACTAAGACCGCAGGCGTACGTGGCCCTGGCCACCTGCTCCACCCACGCCTGCCATCTCCGTTGCAATGCGAGCTTTTTATCAAAATCCTTCTGTAATGCATGCCCTTCAGGGTGGATCACATTCAGTTAGGCTGCTGTCAGCGATCGCGGGCCACCTGTCCCATCCTCGCCGGGTTTAATGAATAAGATTCAGTACGAGCGGGGCTGACCTTGATTCTCATTTCCGAAGGCCTTATAGTCGTTTTTAAATTAACCTGATTCACCATCGCGAGGAGACCTTATGAAAACACTCATCAGCATCGTCACCATCGCGTTTCTGGTTCTGGGGTCCAGCGCAGCCATTGCCAAGGGACCGAACGGCAAGGGGCCAGCCAACCAAGCCTATGACAAGGCCGATGACAACGCCAGGTTTATTCGCGGCGAGAACCGGCCTCAGGGAAAAGGATCAGAGGCCGACACCGCCAAGGAGATGAAGGCCAAGAAAAATGCCAGGAAGGGCGATTCCAAAAAGGGCAAAGGGATGAACGATACGCCTCGCGATCCGGAAAAGATCCGACAGCGGGACAAGACCCAGCAACGGGACAGGTCCCAGCAAAAGGAACGCGCCCGTGATCGCATCCATGTCCAGGAAAACAATACAGCCGGGGAGGATACCGACAAATGATCGTTGCCAATGAGAAAGACGTGATCGCAGCCCCCATCGAGAGCCCGGAAGTAAAAGGCGCCAAAATCAAGGCGCTGATCGGCCCCCAGCAGGGATGGGGGGACCATGTGATGAGAGTGATCGAGCTGGATGAGCAGGGCTACTCACCGGCCCATGCCCACCCCTGGCCGCACATCAACTACATGCTGGAAGGCCGGGGCGTGCTGATGATGGAGGGGAAAGAGCATCCGGTGGAAGCCGGCGGCTATGCCTTTGTCCCGGCCGGCACCCCCCATCAATTCAGGAACACCGGTACGGAAAAATTCCGTTTCATCTGCATCGTGCCCAAGGAGGGACACCTATAGGCGTCGGATCTATTGTGAAGATTCGGGTGTAAAGATCCCGGCCGGATGAAATCGCCATCGAAAGGAGGAATGGACTATGGCCGAAAAGAGATACTATCAATGCGACCAGTGCCACCGACAAGCCGAGACGCAGGCCGGAGACTCTGTGCCCGAGTGTTGCGGCCGCCCCATGCGCCAAGTGGCCGAACCCATGGATCAATGCACGCTCAGCAGCACCGCCGAACACTCTCGATTCGATGATGGCGGTGGGCCGTGCGATGACGGCAGGGCGGGATAGTTCGCCTCCGTCAAGGTCAGGCTTCGCGATACGGGTCCGCCTTGATCCCATAGCGGCGCATGATCTGCTGCAGGGCCTGCCGTTCCAGGCCGCACAGACGGGCAGCCTGGGACACGTTACCGTCGCATTCGGTCAGCAAGTGCCCGATATACGCGTCGTTGAAATGCTGCAGGTTTTTCTCCTTCGCCGCTTTGTAAGGCAGTCCTTTGAAATCCGCATCGAAACTGGCCGCGATCTTTTCCCCACCCTGAAGTCCCACGTCCTGGGGTCGGATCTCCTCCTGGGGTGAAAATAAAATGCCCTGAATGATGATATTCTCCAACTCGCGGATATTGCCCTCCCAATAGCGGTGCTTGAAAATAGCCATCAGTTCCGGCGAGATGCGCTTGTTCGGCTTATTCAATTCCGTGCAATGCTTTTCGAGGAAATGGTTGGTCAACAGCGCGATGTCTTCTACCCGCTCCCGCAGGGGCGGCAGATGAATGGGCAGCACGTTGAGACGGTAGAAAAAATCTTCGCGAAACTCCTGGCGGCGGATCTTGGCCTTCAAATCCTGGTTGGTCGAGGCCAGAATGCGCACATCCACTTGAATCGATCGCGCATCTCCCAGGGGCTTGATCTCTTTCTCCTGCAAGACACGCAGCAGCTTGGTCTGGATGCTCGGGCTGACATCGCCGATTTCATCCAGGAAAATGGTGCCGCCTTGGGCCTCCTGAAACAGGCCGATGCGATTCTGGGTGGCGTGGGTAAAGGCACCCTTCTTATAGCCGAACAGCTCGCTTTCCAGGATGTTCTCCGGCACGGTAGGACAATTGACGGCCACGTAAGGCCCTTTGCTCCGCAAGCTGAGGGCATGGATGGCGCGAGCCGTGAGATCCTTGCCGGTGCCAGATTCGCCGGTGATCAGCACCGTCAGATCGTTTTTGGCCACCATCTGTATGGTTTCGAACACGCGCTGCATGGCCGGGCTCTGGCCGATCATCTGCTGAAAGCTGAAGCTGTCGCGGCACCGGGTCTGCAGGCGCTGATTCTCCTGGATCAGCCGGTTGCGTTCCAGCGCTTTTTCCAGTCTTAAAATGAGCGTGTCATGTTCGAACGGCTTGGCGATAAAATCGTAGGCCCCGGCCCGCATGGCCTCGACCGCAAGCTCGATGTGGCCATAGGCGGTCATCATCACCACGGTCAGGGAGGGATAGCTCTTGCGAACCATTTCCAGCAGGGCCATGCCATCCATTCCCGGCATCTTGATATCGGCCAGCATCAAATCAAACGGCAGTTGGGACAGCAGATGCAGCGCCTCCTCGCCGGATGAAGCCGTCTCCACGCGGCAGTTCAGGTCCGGCTCCAGGCTGCGCTTGAGCAGCTGAAGCATGTCCGGTTCGTCGTCTACGACCAATATGTGTGGGGGCATGACTTATCTCCCGTTAAAAGCGGCGGGAATGGGCAACTCGATAGTGAACGTAGCGCCTTGCCCGGGTGTGCTCTCGACCCGGATACTGCCGCCATGATTTTTGATGATGCCATAGCTGACCGACAACCCCAGTCCCGTACCCTGTCCGGTGGGTTTGGTGGTAAAAAACGGATCGAAAATGCGGGCCAGATCCTTGGCCTGTATGCCCTGCCCCGTATCGCGCACACGGATACAGGCCTTCTGATTGCTCCCGTTCACTTCGGTGGTGATCGCGATCTCGCCTTGACGGCCGACCGCATAGATGGCGTTCATGAGCAGGTTAATCAGCACCTGGGAAATTTTTTTCTGGTCGATCAGCAGCGGCCCGATCCTGCGGTCGTAATTGGCCCGGATATCGATGCCATCCAGCTTGGCGTGCTGCCGGATGAAGTGGATCACATCATCGATGACCGCGTGGACGTCACACAACTCCTTTTTGGGTGCCGAGGTGCGCGCGAAATTGAGCAAATCTTCCACGATGGATTTGCAATAGCGGACCTGCTTTTCGATGGTTTTCAAATCCGCTTCGCGGTCCGATCCCTTGGGTTCGTTGCGCAGCATCAGCTGAGTGTAACCGAGAATGATCCCCAACGGATTGTTGATCTCGTGGGCGATTCCCGAAGAGAGCTCGCCGATGGAGGCCAGCTTGTCGGCCTGGGCCATCTGCTCGCGCATCAGGTGCTGCTGCTCGATGTCCTTGACCACAAAATGGAGGGTGCCCTCCTCGTCCGTGTACCCTTCTGCCAGCCCGCCGCTGAGCAATACCCTGCGGCGCCCCTCGGCGGCCATTTTCAAATCCACCTCCGTGTTGGAAATGAATCCCTGGCGGAGGACCGTCACGGCAATTTTCCCCCATTGGCCGGGATCGCAAAAATAGTCCTGAAATGATCGCCGGCCCTTTGATTCGTCGGCATTCTCCCATCCGAGCATCTGTTTCCCCGAAGGGTTGATGTCCAAGATCGTGCCCTCCTTGCGGGTGACCAGAATCATGTCCTTGGAGCCTTCGAAGATCTGCCGGTATTTTTGTTCGGATTGGGTGAGCGCTTCGGTGCGCTCGGCCACCAGGTTTTCCAGGTTCTGATTCAAATAGAGCAGTTCGCCGTGGGCGACCTGCAGGGCCTGACGGCCTTGCATGATGCTCTGGTATAAGGTCCAGGTGCGCGCGAAAAAAAGGGTCACCGCGCCGACCATGACAAAAGCGAAGGTGTTGATGGCACCACTGAACGGCTGTATCGGCTCCCAGGATGAGGCGTGGCCGCTGACGATGAGCAACTGTTTGACGATATGCCCCACCGAGCGCGACACGGCGAACAATGCCAGGGCCAGGCAGACCCAGAGCAGATAGGCCCAGACGATGTTGTCGGCATCGCGCCGAAGCAACGCCGCGGCATAGCGCACGCACAAGAAACAGAATACGATCATCAGGACCGAGCCGCCCACGTCGACGATCCAGATGGGCAGAAAAGAGGCGTTCATGCGCCCCCCTTCGCCCTATCCCGATCGGGCGGCATGCGCAGCAGCCAACGCAATCCCATGAAAAGAAAAACCATGGCCGGCACGCACAACAAATGGTCCAGCTTGACCAGGTAGTATAGTCGCGCAACCCACTCGTGGCCCTGAATCGCGTCGATGCGCAGATGCATCGTACCGATGCGGTGTATTTCGATGAGTCCGGATTGTTCTTCCAGCCAATGGCCGACGACGGCATCGGCATTCCAAAGGATAAAGAAAAAAGCGGCATACTGAATGAAGCGCCATCCCCGCAGCTCTACCAGGCGGCGTCTGCGCAGCCAGTAGATCAGCAGCCCCATGGAAAAGGCGAAAAAGAGGTGGGCCATCTGGTGGGCATACAACCCTTCGGGGCCGCCGTGGGCTTGCAGTGCAGCAGCACTGTCAGGAAAAAACAATACCACCAGAAGAATTGATAAAAGAGCTCGCATAGCAACCGATTCGTTTTTTTTCAGACCCAGCGGCCGTTCTTATCGCGAGTGGTCTTCGTAATGGCGCCAGTTGTTGAAGTGTTTCAATAAGAACCGTGCGCCCATATAATCGGAAAACCCGGCAGTGATCAATGCACGTGCGATGCAGAGGGTATTGGTTTGAAACTTTCTTTATCCTGCAGAATTGGTCGATTTGGGAGCAAGATCCGATAACCGGATCATGGTTTCACTCTCTTTTTTATCATATTCCGATAACATACGCGTCATGCGGCCAAAAAAAGGCAGTCGGGATTTGATCTTTCCGAACAGGATGTACATTAAAATGTAAATGGGAATAGCGGTAAACAGAAATCCGACTGTATCCCCGATCAGTGGCAGCTTTACCGGCAGCTCGAAGGATACATCTCCAAAGCGGGTTTGCATCCAGGCCAGGGCAAAGGGCACTGGCCAAAGCGAAGAGATGCTCATGGCGATTTGTGAGAAAAAGACCTTTCCAAAGGCGTTATTGGCCTCCTTGTTACATAGCTTGTAAGCCTTTTTGTCTTTGGCCAGCAGGGCTTTAACCGAAAGATTATGCATGTGCACCATCTCTTGATTATCGTGGTCAATGCTGCGCCGATTCCACAAAAAGGACGTTGCCAAAGTCAATTGCCCTATAATCACGCACAGCAGGCAGAGGGTGCCTGTTCCGATGTAGTACCCCAAAATGGGGTTGTCCACGAGACGATAAAAAAAGACAAGAAAACGATCGATCCAAAGATACAAGGTTGTCCAGGTTTCCATACTGCCACCGATTTGATGATTGCCCTGAGCTGCCCACTATCGGGCAGCTCAGAGAAGGTGTGTTGGGGTGCCGTTTGAAGCAACCGCTAAAACGGCGGTACGATGCTGTACCCAAGAAATCCCTTGGTTGTGTATCGTAAACCAACGTAGAGGGCCAATATGACAAAAATACGTTTGAGCCAGATGTCCGGAATATATTTTGAGGTCCGCGGTCCGATCATGGAACCGACGAAAATCCCCACCAACTCAACGCCGATCAAGGGCCAGAATACCGGTACGCCTTGCACGAACATATAGGTGAAAATGCTGATGATCATGCCGACCAGCACGGTCAATGCAGAAGTGCCTGCCACCAGAAACATGGGCAAACCGGCGACACTGGTCAAAAATGGAACGAAGAGAAAGCCGCCGCCGATGCCCAGAAACGAGGCCAGGGCCGCGATGAAGAAGCCACCGATGATCGGAACGATGGGGTTGAAATGAAAATCCACCCCATAAAAGGAAAATTCGATCCTTTTCAAGGACCAACTTTTGACCCTCACGCCGCAATCCTCCGGGGCCAATGTGGAACATTTTTTTATGTGTACATCTTCGAAAGCTTTAGCCGCCGCCTTGGCCTCTTTTTTTCCAGCCTGGCCCTTGGGCGTTGTTTCATAGAACAGGAAGCCACCGATGATGAATACCACAAGGCCGAAGTACCCCAGGTAAGCCTTCATCGTAATCTTGCCGGCAGTGATGTAGGGCACCAAGAAGGAGCCGGCGATCGACCCCACTCCCAGCACGATACCCAAAGGAAGCACTAAACGGCCCATTTTGTAATAGTTGAAGCTGCTTACTGCTGCGCTGAGCCCTACCAGATACTGGTTGGAAACACGAATGCTGTCGGTAATCAGCTTATTGAGCACTGGAGATGTCTTTTTGAACACCTTACCGTAGTCGGCCAAACCGAAGACTGTAATGTGGCCCACGCCGGCCATGATGCCGCCAAAAGCGCCCACCGTGGAAAAAATCCATCCGACCCAGACCGCCCAGAAAAAGCCGACCACCAGACTGGGATCCGGGGCACCTGGGATTCCCAGAAATCCGGGTTTGGCATCGGGGTCAAGTTGTCCCGGATCATTCCCCTTAGGAGTTTGAGCAATGGCGTCCGACAGACTGTCGGCGTGTGCAACACCCGTTACGATCAAAGGAGTGGTCATCACAGCAATCAACAGAACAATGGTAAAGCAAAGAATGATTTTTCGATACATAAGCCTCCTCCGAAATGAGAATAAATAAATGGCCGCCTACAGCGACATCCAACTGATAAAAACCAAAACTTTCATGTCTGAACCGGAAGAACCGCCGACATCTCTCACTAGCCCATGAATATGCGACAACGCAATGGTGCTCCCTGCTTACAACAAAAGCAGGAAGCTGTACAGCAATCCTTATGCCAGGACCCAAAGCGGTAAAAAACGACCGGCTCATTTTTTAAAGATTTAATTTTCATCTGTATTTCTTATTGGTTGCATATCAACATCGACACTCCCCAGAACGATTCAATTAATGCGAAACAAGAAGGGAACAAGCATATAAATGCAACTTTTTTATTTCGCAATAGCCATATTTTACATTTCTACTTATCGATGCAGTATGTTAGGTGCATGCAAAAAATAATTTACATCGAATTATTTTTATTGCACACAACCGCTTCGCAACGACCCTTCATGTCTCCCCCTGCACTTCAAAGAGACTGATATTTCATATCTTTTTTATTTCACGAATCCATCGGATACCTGGCCTTTCATCACCGTTGCTGGTATGAATATTGCTGAGCGTAACCAGGAGTGACAATGACCGACAATAAAAAGAGGACAACCATCCTGCTTTTCAGAATAGGAAAGGTTTACAAAAGATCAAAAATACAAAAGCACGTGGAGGCTTAGAGTGGAAAAAACTGTATATTCGTTGTGTTTTATGTGTTCCGTACGCTGTCCGATCCAGGTCCGGGTGGCCCATGGACAGGTCAAATGGGTTCAGGGCAACCCCCATGTGGCCGGTATCGAGGGCAGCCTTTGTCCCAAAGGCGCCGCCGGAAAGGCGTTGCTGTATGATGAGCAACGGCTTCAAACCCCCCTGATTCGCGACGGCGAACGGGGCTCCGGCAAATGGCGCAGCGCCAGCTGGCAGGAGGCCCTCGATTACATCGCCGACCGGCTGCGCGGCACCATCGATACCTATGGCGGCAAGAGCGTGGCCCTGGTCGAGCGCGCCAATCTCTCGACCCACGTCAGCAAGACCTTTTTAAAAGCCATCGGATCTCCCAACCATGTGACCCACGACGCCCTCTGCAAGGGCTCGGTCAACACCGCCTGCCGCAGCCTTTTCGGCTACACGGACGCCCAGGTGGGTCTGCAGTATGACAAGACCAAGCACATCGTCCTTTACGGTCGCAATATATTCGAGGCGGTATCCGTCAAGGAGGTCAACAACCTTATCGGTGCCATGGACCGTGGGGCCAAGATGACCTACATCGACCCGCGAGTCACCGTCACCGCCACCAAGGCCCACCGCTACTGGATGATCCGGCCGGGAACGGACCTGGCCCTCAACTATGCGCTGATGCACATCATCCTCAAGGAACGACTCTATGATGCCCCTTTCGTCGACCGCTGGGTCGAGGGCCTGATGGAGATCAAGGAGTTCCTCAAACCTTACACGCCCGAATGGGCCGAGGCAGAAACCGGTATTCCGGCCGCCGAGATGGTCGCCTTTGCCCGGGAAATCAGCCGCGACAAACCAGCGGTGATCTTTCACTACGGCTACCGCGGCGCCCATCACGAGGAGGAAATCTACCTTCGCCGTTCCATCCTGATGCTCAACGTGCTCATGGGATCGATCGAGGCGCCCGGCGGCTTCTTCTTCAAAAAGGGTCCCGGCGAAGCGGGCGGCAAACCGGCCCGCAAGCTGACCGACCAGGATCTGCCCAAGGTCGATGCACCCCGTGCGGACCTGGTGGGCAGCGAGGCGTTCCCCTTGCCCGATCCGGCCCATGGCGTTCCCCAGACCCTCATCGACGCCATCCTCACCGAGAAGCCCTACCCGGTCAAGGCGCTGATCATCAATCGTTTCGATGCGCTCAAATCCATTCCGGACACCAACCAGACCAAGAAGGCGTTTGAAAAACTGGACCTGATCGTGAGCATCGACGTCAATTTCAGCGATTCGGCCTGGTATTCGGATGTGGTGCTGCCCGAATCGACCTATTTCGAGCGCACGGACTGTATCCAGCAGGCCAATGGTTTGAAACCGCAGATGTTTTTGCGCGAACAGGCCATTTCGCCGATGTATGACACCCGGGAAAGCGCCGTCATTCTCAAACAGCTGGCCGATCGGTTGGGCGTGGGACAGTATTTCCCCTATGAAAACATGGATGAACTGGTGCAGTGGCAGCTGGAGGGCACCGGATTTACACGCAAAGATTTCCAGAGCAAGGGCTTTGTGGCCTATTGCAAGGACCCGATCTTCTGGGATCGTAAGGACGGCTTGAAACTCAAGACCCCTTCCGGGAAAATCGAGTTCAAATCGAGCCTGCTCGAAAAGGCCGGATATTCATCCTTCCTTCCCTATAAACCGGTGAACCGTCCCGAGGGGGATCAATTCCGACTGGTGGTCGGCCGGGTGGCGGCGCACACCCATGTTTCCACGCAAAACAACCCCTATCTTCTGGAGCTGTTTCCCGAAAATACCCTCTGGATCAATGCGAAACGCGCCACGGCCCTGGGGATCGCCGACGGCCAGCCGGTGGAGGTCGCTTCACGGTGCGGCAATGGCACCATTCGGGCCTATGTGACCGAGATGATCCATCCGGACACGGTCTTTATGGTCCACGGCTTCGGCCATGAAGCCCGGAGAGCGGAACGCTGTTTCAATATAGGTGTCTCCGACAGCGTGCTGCAAGAGAGCATCACCGACCGGGTGGGCGGCAGCCCGGCCTTGCACGACACCTTCGTCACCGTGAAAAAAGCGGCCGCATGACCGCCGGACACCCATTGTAAAAAGTTTCCAGAACGATAAGGAGAAGGAAATGAGTGACTACCAGCTCTTTCAAGATACACGCAAATGCATCGGCTGCCTCGCCTGCGAGGTGGCCTGCAAAGCCAACAAGGACCTGCCGGTCGGCCCCAAGCCGTGCCATGTGGTGCAGGTCGGCCCCAAATTCATCGGCAACCTGCCGCGGGCTTCCTACATTTTCATGCCCTGTTACCACTGCGAAAAACCCTGGTGCGTGGACGCCTGCCCCACCGGCGCCATGCAGAAGCGTGCCAAGGACGGCATCGTTTTCGTCCAGTCCGACTTGTGCGTGGGATGCAAAGCGTGCATTCGAGCCTGCCCCTGGGGCGCCCCGCAATGGAACAAGGAGACCAAAAAGGTGGTCAAATGCGACTACTGCATGGACCGCATCGACCAGGGTCTGGACCCGGCCTGCGTCACGGTCTGCATCACCCACTGCCTGAGCTTCGGCAATGCCGATGCCATGCCGGAAATCCGCCGGGAACGCCATGCCCGGGCCATCGCATCGCTCGACCACAGCGCCTTTTCCGGAATCAGCAATATTTAGAAAGTAGACCGACATGTCCGCAAAACAGTGCCCCGTGAACGACACCTTGACGCGCTTGCAGCAGGCTTCGGAAGGCATCGAACTGCAGCATCCCCGCAGCCGGCGGATCGTGGGTCAGATGGCGACCCTGGTTCGAGATGTGGCCACCGGCAGCGCCGGCGACGAACACCTGCCGGCCCTCGACGCCCTGATCGAAGAGCTCGCCGGCTTTGCCCCCGATCCGGCCGGTGTGGCTCTGGGCCGGGAACTGCGGGACGTCCTGGCGGCCCATCGCGAAGTCTTTGACAGCCATGTGAAGACCCACATCTGCGCATCCGGACGCTGTGACATACTGACACCGGCGCCGTGCCAGATGGCATGCCCGGCCGGCATCGATGTGCCCACCTATGTCTCCCTGATCGGCGAAGGGCGGGATGCCGAAGCCATTGAGGTGATTCGTCGCGACAACCCCTTTCCATGGGTGTGCGGGCTGGTCTGCACGCGACCGTGCGAGTTCATGTGCGTGCGCGGCCGTATCGACACGCCCATTTCCATCAAAAGTCTCAAGGCCTTTGCGGCCGAACGCGCCCTCTCCCAAGGGTGTTATGTCAATCCCAAGCCGGCCGCACCCAAAAACCGCAAGGTGTGCGTGATCGGTGCCGGTCCCGGCGGCATGAGCGCCGCTTATTACCTGGCCATGATGGGCTACACGGTGCGGGTCCTCGAGGCTCTGCCCGTGGCCGGAGGCATGATGATGGTGGGCATTCCCCGTTACCGTCTGCCCCGCGAGGTGATCGACCGGGAAGTGGCCATGATCGAAGATCTGGGCGTGACCTTCAACTTCAATACCCGTTTCGGCCGGGACGTCACCTTGCAGTCCCTTCGCGACGAAGGGTTCGAAGCCTTTTTTATCTCCATCGGCGCCCATGACTCCTTCAAGCTGGGCATTCCCGGAGAGAATGATTTCCACCAGGCCCTGCAGGCCATCGATTTTCTGAAGAATGTGGCTCTCGGTGACCGGCGCCTGCCCGGAAAGCGCGTGGTGGTCATCGGCGGCGGCAATGTGGCCATCGACGCGGCCCGCACCAGTCTGAGACTGGGCTGCTCGGAGGTCACCCTGGCCTATCGCCGCACCCGCGACGAGATGCCGGCCGACATCGAAGAGATCGAACAGGCCGAGGAGGAGGGCGTCGAGTTCGCCTTTCTGACCGTTCCCGTCTCCCTGGAGGGCAGCGACGGCCACCTGAGCGGGGTTCAATGCCTGCGCGCCGAACTGGTGGAGCTGCCCGGTGCCAAACGCAAATCCCCCCGACCCGTGGAAGGCAGCGAGTTCATCATGCCCGCCGACGCGGTGATCAGTGCCATCGGCCAGCGCGTCGATCAAAAGGGATTGGAAGAGCTTAAAGAGGTGACCTGGACGCGGCGCGACACCATCCAGGTGCACAACGCCACCATGTCCACCGAAATGCCCGGCGTATTTGCCGCCGGAGACGCGGTCACCGGTCCGGCCACGGTGGTCGAGGCCATCGGCGGCGGAAAACGCGCGGCCCAGGCCATCGATCGGTATCTCAACCATATTCCCCAGCCCAACATGCCCCCTGTGCCGGTGCGGCGACAGCGGGTGGGGTGGACCGAAGTGCCGGCCGCCACGAAAATGGCCCTCAAACGGCCGCACATGCCCCTGCTCAACATGGATCGGCGCCGCACCACCTTTCAACAGGTGGAGCTGGGCCTCTCGGAAAACATGGTGCGGGAAGAAGCCCGGCGCTGTCTGCGCTGCGACATCTGCCGCCGCTGCGGCTTGTGCGTCAGCATCTGCCGGGACAAAATGGGGGTCGATGCCCTGCAGTTGGGCTACTTCGACTTCGATCATCCGGTGGTCACCGACTTTCGCAAAACCCAGGAGCGTTGCATCCTGTGCGGGGCCTGCGCCACCAATTGCCCCAACAACGCCATGCAGATGGAAGACCGCAACGGCGAACGGATCCTGCACCTGTGCGGCACGATCCTGAATCGGCAGCCGTTGCTCTATTGCGAGGTGTGTGGCGCGACCCTCGGGCCGGCACGCTACCGCGATTATGTTCTCAAACGCACCCGAGGCATTTCGCCGCCTACTGATGGTCACAACATCTGTGAAGCATGCGCGCGAAAAGCCAATGTGCTGGGCGCGCACCGAACCATGCCGATTGATTGATGAAAACTTAACCATCCACGACACCACGTGGACGACAGCACCACAGGAGATGGTATGCCATTACGTAAAGGTCAGAAAATAGAAGTGTTTCGCCGCAGCGACGACGAAGCCTGGGAAGATTACATGGATGCCTTTATCGGTTGCCACGGGATCATCACCGACCCCGACACATCCATTAACGACCCCGACGCCCTGGTCGAGGTGAGCCTGGAAGGCCGGGGCACCCATCGACTGCCCCAGGATTGCATGCGCCTTCTCGACGATCAGCCCTGATATCCGGCGGGCCGCCAGGCCCGCCCGAGCCAACTCAGTGTCATTTTTGATGGATTCGTAAAAAGCAGTCGTTGGACGAATCGCCATCCCTCCATCCGTCAGGGAACCATTGGCTGCACGATTGCAGCCATTTCCCGCCCCGCCGCCAGGTCTGGCACGAGTTTTTTTTAACAATCATTCAACTTTCCAACTCAATCAACCGATATTGTCTATGGCGGTAATGGTTTAGAGCGTTACCTATGTTTCTGTCGCAAAAAGGGGGATCTGCATGAAAGCGCTTGTGGTCGATGATTCACTCGTCGTTCGAACAATCATCCAGAACGCCGTTAAACCCATTGGATACGAGGTTCTTCAGGCCTGTAACGGCAAAGAGGCACTGGACCTGCTGGCCACCCACGGCCCTTCGGTCGAACTCGTGCTGCTCGACTGGAACATGCCGGTTCAAGACGGCTATGAAACCATCAAACAAATCAAGGCCAACGATGCCTATAACCATTTATGTATTTTAATGATTTCCACGGAATCGGAAGACGATAAGGTGGACCAGGCCCTTTCGGCGGGCGCCAATGGTTACCTCGCCAAACCGTTCAGCGAGGATGAGTTGGCTGCCAAGATCGAGACCACTCTTGCCGCGTTCAAATCCAAATAGGGGTCGATGACGGCCGTCGACCAAACAGCGGCGCAACAAACATATGGAACACCGTGCAACCGGTAGTGCCGCCCCAAACACCGAAGGTCCATCGACATCGGAGATCACGATCTGGAGAGCAACCATGAAGAACATACTTTTAGTCGATTGCAACGCCGAGGTCACGAGAACCGTTGCAAGCCTGTTATCGGACACCTGTAAAATTTCCAATCGGGCCTTTGGCGACGACTTTGCACCCGGCAATGCCGGGATGATCATCCTGGATGCCCAGGGAACCATCGATGCGCCCGCCGACAAAATATCCAGAATCAGAAAAGCTTGCGCCTTCAGGGCGATCCCGATCATTGTCATTAAAGACGGCGAGGACCTGGCGACCATCGAACGCCTGCTGAGCGCCGGTGCCACCGAGGTGCTGTCGCTGGATGCCCCCGCGGCCGCCTGCCGTCAAATCCTCCAGGGCCACTTGATCCCCAACCGGACACCCCTCGAAAAGGAGATGGCCTATTTGACCCCGTTCATCGAGAACACGGTGACGGTTCTGAAAAAGATGGCCTTTGTCGATGCCACCTTCCGCGAAGTCTATTTTTCCGATGTATTGCGCACCTATGGCGACATATCCGGAATCATCGGTCTGTCCGGCATTTCGGAAGGCACCGTGGCCGTCACCTTCTACTGGGACCTGGCCCGCAAGGTGATCGCCAACATGATGAAGGTGACCGAGGACAAGATCAACGCCGAGTACATTCACGATGGTGCCGGTGAACTGATCAACATGATCAGCGGCAGCACGAAAAAGCAGTTCAAGGGAACGCCGTTTCACTTCGACCTCTCACTGCCCACGGTGGTGGTGGGTTCCGGCCACCAGTTGGGGCACCCCGAAGGATCGAGCATCGCCGTGCTCATTTTCGATGTCGGTGAGCAGTCGTTCGTTCTACAAGTGTGCCTGAAACCCAAAAAGGAGAACAAAGAGCAGGTCGGATCCGTTCAGACCGAGGCGCAGTAGGCGTTTTGCTAACCCAAAGGGCAACCAGCGGCTGAATCTCATGAGTGCCACCAACGAAATCCTTTTGATCAATCAAGACAAACGCTTCCGGGCAAGCATTACCCCGTCGCTGCAGGCTGCGGGATACACCGTGCATGCGGCCACCGCCATGAGAAATGCCTTGTCAATCCTGACAACCCATCCGGTCGGGCTCATCGTCTGCGACCAGACCCTGGACGATATCGGCGGTTTGGAATTTCTCGGTTTCATCAAAAAGGACCCGCTGCGGGAAAACATTCCCGTCATGTTCCTGGTGCCGTTGAAGGACCAGGGGCGGCCTTTCAAACTGTTTGAACTCGGCGCCGTCGATTACCTCGTCTATCCGCTGGATTCGGATATGCTGATCGGCCGGATCGGGGAGGCGTTTCGATCGCCCTCCCAAGCCCCTTCGGCCGAAAAGCCGGAGACCGCGCCCTCGGCTCCGAACGGCGTAACCGCCCCGGCCGAACCGCCGGCAGCCACACCAATCGACATCTCCACCATCGGCGTGGAGGTCTCCAGAGACGGCCTCCTCTGGATGCCGGGCAAAATTAAAGGCTTCACCGACCAGATCATCTCGGTCCAGACCTCCCTCTTCGGCAAGAAGGGGGTCTCGCTGATGATCCGCTTCAAACAGCCCGAGGGGGTCTTTGTGGTCAACGGGCGCATCGATACGATCGTCTTCGATGATTTTCAAAAACCGGCGGACATCGATATCCTGATCGAACAAGACGACTCCTGGCGGCGCACGTTCCATTGGCTGACGCATGGCGGCGACACTGCGCCCGACGCCGCACCTCCCGGTGAAGCCAGCCAACCCGCGCCGGTTCCAGGCGCTTCCGAAATCGAAGCCACCATTGCGCTTTACCCCGAGGAAGAAGAAACCAACGAAATCAGTGGAGAACAGCTGCAACAAAAGGCGGCCAAAAAGAAACAATCTTATGACATCCGATTCTATCACAGCATCATCGGAAAACAGCTGGACAACTACCGTGTCATCACGCTGATCGGCGCCGGAAGCATGGGCGGTGTCCTGCAGGGATGGGATGTGGCCCTGGAACGAGAGGTGGCGCTCAAGATCATTTCGTTTGAGTTGTCGTCCAAGGAAGAGTTCCGCGAATTGTTCGTCAAGGAAGCGCGGGTCATCTCCAAACTCAATCATCCGAACATCGCGCAGATCTACAATATCGGCTGCAGCAGCGACATTCTCTACTATGCCATGGAGTTCGTCGATGGCCTCACCCTCAAGGATGTGATCGCCAGATACCGCAAACTCAGCCTTCAGAAGGGACTGGCGGTCCTGATCACCGTCTGCAAGGCGCTGGAAGTGGTGTATCAAAACAGCATCGTGCACCGGGATATCAAACCCGCGAACATCATGATCACCCATTCGGGTGCCATCAAACTCGTCGATTTCGGGGTGGCCCACAGCCGGGACCTCAAACCTTCCGGCAAACACTTGATCATGGGAACTCCCCTTTACATGTCTCCGGAACAGATTGCCGGGTTGACCCTGGACCATCGCAGCGACATGTACTCCCTGGGGGCCACCTTCTACCATGTCCTTTGCGGCGCACCGCCATTCAATGCCAAGGAGATCAATGACGTGCTGGATCAGCATCTGAATGCTTCGATTCCGCCGTTGTGGAAGAGAGATTCCAAAATTCCATCACAACTCAGCGATGTGATCGATAAAATGATGGCAAAAGACCCCAATGACCGATATCAAAGCTTCAAGGTGGTTGCCGACGAAATCTCCGGATTGCGTGCCAAGGCGACCCCCAACAAAACTTGAAAGGCAGCTTTTACACGAACAGGACCCTATCCGGAAACCATCGCCCCGCTTTAAACAACGCTTGATTTCCGGTGCCGCGGAATTATGATGGCGTATCGATGATAGTCGTTCCAACGACGCTGTCGCGGCAAGCACCGATACCCCCGCTCCCCGAGCGGGCCATAACGCCAAGCGGGTTACGATCATGGCCGAAAACGCCGAGCAGATCTGCCATTCATTATCGGAGAGTGAACCCGATCTCCTCAACCTGAATGCGTTAAGCCACGAGCAGCTGCGTGCCTGCGTCGAGGTCAGCAAGTCCATCACCGCCGAACTGGATCCGGCCCGCCTGATTCCCACCATCATGGAAAAGGTGTCCAAGCTGCTGCCGTCCGAAACCTGGTCGCTCTTTTTGCTCGACGAAGCCACCCAGACCCTTAAATTTGAAATCAGCATGGACATCGACCTGGAAACGGTCAAAAATTTTCGTCTGGCCCTGGGACAGGGCGTTGCCGGAAAGGCGGCCCAGTTGCAGCGGCTCCTGGTGGTCGGGGACGTGTCCCAATGCGAATACTTCTTCGATCAGGTGGATGGCACGACGGGCCGGCGGACCGAGGCATTGATCTGTGTGCCGATTCTCTACGCCGGCCGCACCCTGGGGGTGCTCGAGGTGGTCAATCCCAAACGGGTGGATGCCGCCATGCTGATGCAACTGCGCCTGCTGTCCGACTATCTGGCCATCGCCATCGAAAATACCCGGCGCTACCAACTGATGGAAGAGCTGGCGGTGCGGGACAATCTCACCGGACTTTTCAACCAGCGCTACCTCTACCCCACCCTCAAACGTCAAATCCTCAGATGCCGAAAGGCTGGCCATCCCCTCTCTCTGGTCTTCATGGACATGGACAACTTCAAGGCTGTGGTCGATCGTCTGGGACATCTCAACGGCAGCCGTGCACTGACCGAGGTGGCCCAGCGGATCCAGGTCTGCCTCTCCGAACCGGCCTTCGGTGTGGCCTATGGCGGCGATGAATTCGTGCTCGTTTTACCGGAGTTCGGTCGATCGCGAGCGGTTCAGCTGGCCACGGAGGTGCGCCGCTCGGTCAAAAATGCCCCCTACCTGACCCGCTGGGGCCAGCAGATCTCCCTCACGGCGAGTTTCGGCGTGGCCAGCTTCCCCGAGGATGCCGATGACAGCACCGCCCTGCTGGCCCTGGCCGACAATGCCATGTTCCGGGTCAAAACCACCGGCAAGGACCGAGTCAATGCCAGGGTGTTGAAAGCCGTCGAATAGGATCGCCGTCTCCATTCAGGCTTTCAACGTGCTTCCGGCCCAAACGGCTTCACCACCACGATCAGCCAGGGCAGCAGCGTCAAGGCGGCGATGATGGCCACCAGCATGGCCAGGCCGGTGAAGAGTCCGAAATAGATGGTCGGCCAGAAGTTGGAAAGCGCCAGAATGGAAAACCCGATGATAATGGTCACCGAGGTATAATACATGGCGTGGCCGATGCTGCCGTGGCAGCGATGCATGGTCCGGTAGTAATCGCCGTCCATTTTGATCTCTTCCTTGAAACGGTAGATGTAGTGGATGGTGTCGTCCACGGCGATACCCACGCTGATGGCGGCGATGGTGATCGTCATCATGTCCAGGGGGATATTCAGCCAGCCCATGACGCCGATCACCGAGCCGGCCGACAACAGGTTGGGAAACAGGGCGATGAGGGCCAGGCGGGTCGAACGGAACAGCACCATGAACATGACGAACAGGATCAGGGCGACCAGCCCCATGGTTTGGATCTGAGAATCGAAAAGGCTTTGCAGCATGTTGTTGTAAAGCACCATGGTGCCGGTCAGGTGGACCCGTTCGGCGGCCAGTCCGAGTTGTGTGACGAGATCATGCTTGATTTTTTTGAGCAGGGCGTCCCGGTTGAGGTCTTCGAGCGAGTCGATAATGCGCACCGAAAAACGGGCCTCGTTGGCTTCGATGGAGAGATAGGGATTTAAAATCAGATCCTTGTATTCGTCCGGCAGCTTGGTATAGAGGACGGCCATGGAAATGCTGTCCAGGGATTTGCCGTCATTCAAACTGCGGCCGATTTTCAGCAGCGTGGCCAGGCTGAGCTGCTTGCCGGTGGCCGGCAGGCTGTCGATGTAATCGTGCACTGCCTCGATGGTCTCGAGACGCTCGTCGAAAAACCAGTACTTGTCATAATCCTCGACCATCTCGCGGGCGTAGGGATTGAGGAAGTCATCCTCCTCCTCATCGGGCTGGGCGAACTGCTGCAAATCGATATCGTCGAACTGAACGATCACATCCAGCGGCGTCGTGCCGCCCAGTTTCTTATCGATGAGCGCCATGCCCTGATAAATCTCGGTGGACTTTTTGAAATAGTCGATGAAACTGTTCTCCACCCTCAAGCGGGAGATGCCGACTACGGTCAGCACGGATATCACGCATGTGGCCAGCAGAATGATCGTCCCATGGTATTGGGTAAAGCGGGCCGCGGCGGAGGTCAGGAAATACCCCGCATGGCTGCCTTTTTCGGTGGGCAGTCCCCGCTTTTGGGCCAGCATGACCGAGGCCGGAAAAAGGACGAAGGTGAGCAGCAGCGAGACCACCAAGCCGACACTCATCATCCAGCCGAAGTTGATGACCGGTTTGATGTCGCACATGACCAGTGAACTGAAACCGGCGATGGTGGTCAGGACCGCGTAGACGCAGGGGACGAACTTGGTGCGCACCGTGTCGTGAACGAGCGCGCGCTGGTCCTTGGTGGGATCGGTGCGATGAAACTCGCGGTAGCGTACGATCAGATGGACCGTGATGGCCAGGGTCATGATCAGCTGCAGGGAGATGAAGTTGGAGGAGATGACGGTCACCTCCCATCCGAAAATGGCCAGAATGCCCATCATGGCAATGACCGAAAGAAAGCAGCAGAGCATGGGCAGGAGGACCCAGAGGAACCTGCGGAAGATGAGTCCCAGCATGAGCACCAGCAGCGCGAAGACGCCCAACCCGAAAAGTTTCAAATCGTTGCGGACAAAGGAAATCATGTCGTCCTGGATCATGCTCACGCCGCCGAGGAACAGATCGGCCCGATCCCGGTAGCGATCCATGATGGCCCGCACGGTTTTGATATTCTCGTGCTGGGCAGTACTCATCCGCTCCATGTGGCGGTCGATCCGCAGGTTGACCGCTCCGAGGGCCTCCTCGTCGGATGCGCTGAGCGCATCATCCGCTTGTTTGTCCAGCAGGGCATTGCGCTCCTTGAGCAGGGACTGATAGTGCGCGTCGGTCTCCAGATTCACGATGATTGCCGTGGTCTTCAGATCTTCGCTGACGATCAGATTACGGTAAAAGGGGCTTTCGGCCAGCTCGTTGCGGGCCAGACCCCGATCGGTGGTCGATGTCTCGAGGGTGCGGATGCCCTCGGAGACTTCGGCGTAGGACATGGGCGGGCTCTGAAACAGGGGCACGTCCAGCAGGGTCAGGACCGAGGTGACCAGCGGCAGCGGTTTCAACTCGTCGCGCAATCGACCGATGGCGGCCAGGTTGTCGTCGGACAGAAGGTCTCCATCCTTCGGGGTGTATGCGATCAGCAAAAAATCGCTGGCCCCGTAACGCTCCACGACCTCCCGGGAATAACGCAGATCCCGATCGTTCTCCAGCAGCAGGGTCTCGGCCGAGGCGTCGATGCGAAAATCCTGGGCCTTGTATCCCAGGACGGCGATGATGGCCAACAACACAAGGATCACCGCCAGGGGGTGGTCCAGCACGAGCCGGGTATACCAGCGAAGGGCGGCTTCAGAATTTTTTTTCATGGGTCTCCATCGGCTGCGCGTTAGGGCCATAGATGCCACATCGGCCCGGAAAGGCCTCCAAACGGCCCGAGACAAATGCCCCCGTTTATATACGTTCGACCCAACGGGGTCAAGGCAGGAGGGCAATAGCCAGCGATTCCAACTAAATGCGATGCAATAAATCCGGCGTGGGTGAGGCAGGTGGCCAGGGCCACATGCCCCACCCACGCCTGCCATGTCTGCTGCGATACCACTCTTTTTATGAAACATCTTTTGGAAAGCATGCCCTTCAGGGTGAATCACAATCAGTTCCAATTGCTGGAGAATAGCGCTCCGTTTCAACGTGTTATCACTTCCGGCGAGGCGGCGTCTGCAGGGCTGGTAGGGGAGTGTCGGGTTTGTCGAAGCTGCGGGCTTTAAGGTATGGACAGGAAAGCGCAGGTGTGATTATACAAGGACCGTTTATTGGTCATTTTGAGACATTCAATCCGGTTTGTCACATTTGTGAAAATCCATATCACCAATGCCCGTCCACAAACAGGCCAATTGGTCATTTGTGGATGGGCACGAACCATCAATCAGGAGGAGAGACGAATGGTTGCGATTACCGAAGCCGTATCATTGGAAAAACAAGGGGAGATCGCCCTGTTGTGGATCGACAATCCCCCGGTCAACGCATTGGGGCACCCCGTGCGCAAGGGCATGGCCGACGGCATCACCATGGCGATGAATGATGACGAAATCAAGGCGATCGTGGTCATCTGCAAAGGCCGCACCTTTTGTGCCGGCGCCGATATCCGCGAATTCGGCAAACCGCCGCTGGAGCCGCATCTGCCCGACGTGTTGAACACGTTCGACCAATGCACCAAACCCATCATCGCCGCCATCCACGGCACGGCCTTCGGCGGCGGACTGGAAACCGCCCTGAGTTCCCACTTCCGGGTCGCCGTGCCCAGCGCCCAATTCGGATTGCCGGAAGTCAAGCTCGGCCTGCTGCCAGGCGCCGGCGGCACCCAACGCCTGCCGCGCCTGATCGGTCCGGAAAAGGCCCTGCCCATGGTCGCCACCGGCAACCCGATCCGCGCCGACAAGGCCCTCAAGGAGGGCGTCATCGATGAGATCGTGGAGGGTGACCTGGCCGAAGGCGCCATCGCCTTCGCCAAAAAAGTGGTGGCTGAAAACCGGCCCCTGCGCCGGGTCAGCACCATGACCGAAAAAATCGACGAGGCCCGCAGCAAACCCGAAATCTTCGCCGACTACCGCAAGCAGTTGGCCAAACGCGCGCGCGGCTTCGAAGCACCCGAGGCGTGTGTCAAGGCAGTGGAAGCGGCCGTGAACCGGCCGTTTGCCCAAGGGCTCAAATATGAACGCGAATTGTTCCAGGAACTGATGAGCGGCTCCCAATCCGCGGCCCAGCGCTATTACTTCTTTGCCGAACGCATGGTGGCCAAAATTCCCGACATCCCCAAGGATACGCCCCTGATCGATATCAAGAAGGTGGGCGTCATCGGCGCCGGCACCATGGGCGGCGGCATCACCATGAACTTCGTCAACGCCGGCATCCCCGTGACCCTGGTCGAGGCCAAGCAGGAGTTTCTGGACCGCGGCCTGGGCGTGATCAAGAAGAACTACGACATCAGCGCCTCCAAGGGGAAGATGACGGCCGACGATGTCAACACGCGCATGGGCCTGATCACAGGAACCACCAAGATGGAAGATCTGGCCGACGTGGACCTGGTCATCGAGGCGGTCTTCGAGAACATGGATCTGAAGAAAGAGATTTTCTCCAAACTGGACGCCATCTGCAAAGCGGGCGCCATCCTGGCCACCAACACCTCCTACCTGAACGTAGACGAGATTGCGGCCATGACCCAACGGCCCGAGTATGTGCTCGGTCTGCACTTTTTCAGCCCGGCCAACGTGATGCGGCTGCTCGAAGTGGTGCGTGCCGCAAAAACGTCGATCCCGGTTCTGGCCACGGCCATGGCCATCGCCAAAAAAATCAAGAAGATTGCCGTGATGGTGGGCGTCTGCCATGGCTTCGCCGGCAACCGCATGTTCTCCCAGCGCCGCCGTGAAAGCGAAAAGCTGATCCTCGAAGGGGCACTGCCCGCCCAGGTGGATAAGGTGGTCTACGACTTCGGTTTCCCCATGGGCCCCTTTCAGCTCTATGACCTGATCGGCAACGATCTGGGCTGGAGCAAGGAGACTTCCAAGGGCGAGTCGATCCGGGACCTGATCTGCGAGCAGGGGCGCTTCGGTCTCAAGGCCGGCAAGGGTTATTACAATTACGAGCCGGGCAGCCGCGTTCCCAGACCCGCGCCCGAAGTCGATCGATTGATCGTCGAATTTTCCGAGAAAAAGGGATACAAACGCCGGGAGATCTCCGATGAAGAGATTCTGCAGCGCTGCATCTACCCGATCATCAACGAGGGGGCAAAAATTCTGGAAGAAAAAATTGCGGTGCGCCCGAGCGACCTGGATGTCATCTGGATCAACGGCTATGGCTGGCCCCTGTACCGTGGCGGCCCCATGTTCTATGCCGATCTGGTCGGACTGGACAAGGTCCTGGCCGTGATGAAAAAGTTCCAGGCCGAACATGGCGATGACTTCAAACCCGCTGACCTGCTGGAAAAACTGGTCAAGGAAGGGAAGAAATTCGCATCGCTGAACTAGGCAAGCCAAACGTTCAGCGGATTGTATTCATCGGAAATATTGAGGGACGGGCGCAAAGCCCGCCCCTCATTTTGCTTGAAGGCAATGGGATAAAAGTCAAACGTCTGGCGAACCGGTATCAGAGGCCTCTTCCATTTTGAAAGAACCCGCCTGCTGTTCGATCGCCTCGCTCGAAGTGAGCAGTAATCGAATGATCGCGCAGGCTTTATCGATAGCCGGAGAGCGCCCGCTGATCACGTCGCTGTACAGAATCCCCTGGTTGGCGAGAATAAAGATTTCCGCCAGTTTTTCCGCCGGTGAATGCAGCCGGATATGCCCCTGCCTTTCCTGCTCCCGCAAATGTTCGGCGGAGAGACTGATGATACGCTGGCTCACGCCGCTCGCAAAGTTGGTCAGAATGCGAAAGGCGTAACTCGGGTCCTCTCTGATGAACTGCTGCATGGGTGGAAACGACAAGATCGATGCCATGAAACTGCGGTGCACATTGACGATGTGATCGATGCCGTGCCCCGGGGTTTCCCGAACGGCGCGCTCGAATGCCGGCCCTGTCAGCGACCAGAAAATCTCGTCCATCAAAAGGTCTTTTTTGCCTACCCAGCGATACAGCGTGCCACGACTGACGCCGATCTCCTGGGCCAACTGCCCGAAGCTGATTTTTTTGCCCTCCAACCATCGCCGGCGTGCCAATTTGAAGACTTCCAGAGGAGTGGCCTGGGGCCGCTTGGAATTGGCCAGCGCCAATGCAAGAGGGGTTTCATGGGTTTTATCGACTTTACTCTCCATCGCCTCGTTATCCGTCTATTCTGTCTTTGTCGAAACGGGAATCTCCCTGGTCCTCTCGATCCCTGGGATGAGTGGCGGCGGCCCGGCTCATCCGCTTACCGACAGGCTTTCCATCGCACCATTTTTTTTTCGCGATCTTGAGCACATCAAGAGGCGTTGCCGGGGGCCGGTCCAAATGGCGAACGCTGTCATGGGTGGCGTACGATTTGTGGAAGTTGCTTTCAATGATTTTGTATACCGGTTGAATATTAGCGTAATTTGTCATCAAGTATGACAACATGGCGGGCGTGTGTCAATGATCAAGTCAATTCGATTTTCCCTTGTCATCACCCGGGAGCGAGGATACAACAATACAGTAATTTGCATCTCAGATAGGCGCGCAAAACGCACGAGAGGAGTGACGATGTCGTATCTGGTTCAGGGGGAAAAGGGCGAGCAAAGGCTTTTCATGGGCAACGAAGCCATCGCTCGAGGTGCCTTGGAGGCCGGCATCTCCGTGGCCGCCGGATATCCGGGCACCCCGTCATCCGAAATCATCGAAAATCTGGCCAAAGTTTCCAAAGAGCGCCATCTCTACGTGGAGTGGTCGGTCAATGAAAAGGTGGCACTGGAGGTCGCTGCGGCGGCATCCTTTGCCGGCCTCAGGGCGCTGTGCGTCATGAAACAGAACGGCGTCAACGTAGCCTCGGACTTTCTGTTGCACCTGGCCGGGTCCGGTACCCGCGCCGGTCTGGTTCTGGTCCCGTGCGACGACCCGGGGGCCCTTTCCAGTGTCAACGAGGGCGAATCACGCCATTTTGCGCGGCTCGTCGAGATCCCCCTCCTCGAACCCGGCACTTTCCAGGAAGCCAAGGAGATGGTTCGATACGCCTTCACACTTTCTGAAGAACTGCGCACCCTGGTGATGGTCCGCAGCGTCACCCGCCTGTCCCACGCCAGCGGCAATGTGGTCTTGGGCGAATTGCCGCCGACCGGCGCCAAGGCCTACTTCAAGCATGACGGTTTCATCCTGGATCAGATGGAAGGCGCGGTGATCAGCTCGCCGGTGGAGTATAAGCACACCCTTCAGCAGGAGCGGATTCAGAAAGCCACCGAACTTTTCGAAGAGAGCCCGTTCAACACCTATAGCGGCCCGCCCGCTCCCGAGGTGCTCCTGATCACCAGCAGCGCCTGCAACCTCTACAGCAAGGAGGCGGTCCGCCTGCTCCAGGCCGAATCACGGGTGGGCATTCTCAAGATGGGCACCACCTGGCCCCTGCCGCCCCGTTTCATGGAGCGCCATCTGCGCATGGCCGACACGATCCTCATCGTCGAGGAGGTGCTGCCGTTCCTCGAAGAGAGCGTCAAGATCCTGGCCGCCGAGCTGGCGCCCACTATCGGCGTCAAAACTTTTTACGGCAAGCGCGACGGCACCATTCCCGCCACCGGCGAAATGAACCCGGATCGGGTGATCCAGGGGCTGGCCAAGGTTCTGGGCATCGACTACCATCCCGTGTCCGAGAGCTATGCCCAAAAAGCCCTGGAATCGGCTTTTTTCGGAGCGCCGGAGCGCGACCTGACCTTCTGTCCCGGTTGCCCCCATCGTGCGTCGTTCTGGTCGATCCACAACGCCCTGCAACTCGACCATCGCCAGGGGTTCGTCTGCGGCGATATCGGGTGCTACTCCCTGGCCATGCGCCCCACCGGCTATGAAACCCTGAAAACCCTGCACGCCATGGGATCGGGAACCGGCGTGGCCAGCGGCTTCGGCATGCTCCGGGAGTTCGGCCTCGATCAGCCCGTGCTGGCCGTCAGCGGCGACTCCACGTTTTTCCACGCCGTCATGCCGGCCCTGGCCAACGCCGCCCACCACGGCGCCAGCATCACCGTTGTGGTGCTGGACAACAGCGGCACGGCCATGACCGGATTTCAACCCCACCCCGGCCTCACCGTGGACGCGGCCGGCCATACGGTGCAAGCCCTGGACATCCGACGCATCTGCGAAGCCATGGGCGTCGAGGTGCGCCAGTGCGACCCCTTCGACCTGGCCACCACCCAGGCCACGCTCCTGGAGTTGATCTCTTCCCGGAAGGGTCCCAACGTGCTCATCCTCAAACAGCTGTGCGCCCTGAGCCCCGAGCGAAAAGGCAAACGCATGTTCAACATGCACATCGACGAAACGATCTGCCTGGGCGAAAACTGCGGCTGCAACCGATTGTGCACCCGGGTCTTCAAATGTCCGGGCCTGATATGGGACAAGGTCAAAAAGGTTTCCCGCATCGATGATGTCATTTGCGCGGGGTGCGGCGTGTGCGCGTCGATCTGCCCGGCCGGGGCGATTCAAAAGGAGGCGGTGTAGCGATGAACGGATCGATGACGGCCCTGGCGGCCGACCCTTACAACATGATCATCACCGGCGTGGGAGGTCAGGGCAATGTGCTGGCCTCGCGCCTGCTCGGCAATATGCTCATGGCCCAAGGATTCAACATCACCATCGGCGAAACCTTCGGTGCCTCCCAGCGCGGCGGTTCGGTCATGAGCCACCTGCGGGCCTCGACCTTCAACGACCTCTCCCCCCAGATCCCCAAGGGACGGGCCCATCTGGTCGTCTCCCTGGAACCCACCGAAGCACTGCGGGTCCTGAAGGATTACGGCAGCGAACAGGTCCACGTGTTGTGCAACATGCGGCCGATCCATGCCATCGCCGTGATCAGCGGCGAGGCCCAATACCCGGAAGCCGAACAATTACAAGGGTGGATCACCGATCTTTCCCATAACGCCTGGTTCCTCAACGCCACCGAAACGGCTATGGAAATGGGCAATCCGATTTTCACCAACATCATCTTGGTGGGCGCCCTGGCGGCCACCGGCGTGCTGCCCCTGGACCGAGGCACCTTCGAAGCAACCATCGCCCGCATGGTGCCCAAGGACAAGATCGCAAAGAACCTGGAAGCGTTCGACAGGGGGAAAGACCTTATCGATAATTAAATTTGGAAAAGCGAGGCTGTTTTTTGCGCAGCGTATCTTTTACACTACCGGTGGCATTTGTCCGCGTGAAAGCCGTTGGGATGCTCACCGAGGATTGTTCGGCAATCCTTATTTTTTGTTCGAGCAGAAACGCCGAAACGCGGGAAAAAATCATTGTTCATTCCTTCTCTCCCTCTACGACTCTGCGCCCATGCGCGAAAATCAATTTATTTCTAATGAAAAAGGCAGCTCCTGATTCGCTATTGAACCTTTTCCAAAATCTGAATGCCGCATACAACTGCGGATTCGTTTCCACCGAAAAGAACGCTGCCAAGCATCTGAGCCAATCCTCGTTTGGCGCCTTCTATCTGGTAGCCGCCGGCTTCGTTTCGGATTTGTCTGACCAGTTCACAGTTTACCCTGACGCCGCTTGCGCCTAATGGATGTCCTAATGAAAGCAACCCACCGCTTGGATTAACAGGAAATTTGCCTTTCAAGTCAAAATGCCTGGCGCGGGTATAATTGATGCACTCTCCATCGGGGCAAAATCTCAAGGGTTCGTAGGCGGCGATTTCCTCGCCGGAAAAGGCGTCGTGTATCTCTGCCAGATCCAAATCTTGGGGCCCTATCCCTGCCATTTCATAGGCCATATCGACGGTTTCCCGCATGACATTGCTGAAGATCGGATCTTTTTGTGTTGAGAGCCAACCGCTGCTATGCAGAATCGATGCTGCTATTTTGATTTTGGGATGGTTGTTCACGTTATGCTTTTTAAAATACTCCTCCGAGCAGAGGATAATCGATGCCCCGCCGTCGCTTTGGGGACAGCACTGCAGTACCGTCAACGGATCGGCTATGGTCGGTGAAGCCATGATTTGCTCATAGGTTAATGGCTTATTATATTGAGCTAACGGATTGAATTGAGCGTTGTAATGATTTTTGATTGCGGGGTGGCAGAGGTCCTCCATTGTAGCGCCTCTTTCTTCAATAAGCCGCTTGCAGACAAAACTGAAGAAGCCGGGCATAGTTACTCCCATCATGCCGCCAAGATCCTCTTTAATCGCCAACAGCCCCTTACCTCCCTTTCTTTTATTCTCTTCGGAGAGGGATTCGAAACCTGTAGCCATGCCCACCTCGCAAAATCCTCCGGCGATATCTCTGTACAACATGTGAAGGGCGGTATTTCCGCTGGCACAGGCATTGTTTAAATTTGCAATAGGAATACTTCCTATTCCCAGACGTATGAATGCCATTTGCCCTTGGGTGGAGGGACCTTTGGTATAGCCCGCATAGGCCACTTGGATCTCCTTTGCATTGATGCCGGCATCCTTAACTGCCTTGACCGATGCCATCACTCCTAAATCTACACCGGTATATTCATGAAACACACCGAATTTTGTCTGTCCTATCCCCAGAACGTATACGTCTCTCATGGTTAATCACTCTTCTATTGGTTTTTTGGCACGAAGTAATAGCCGATCACATCTATCGTTTCGTTTCTTTTAGTCTCTTTATTGAACTCTGTTTCTTCATAGAGCTTTCCAACGCGCAATTCCAACTTGTCGCCTTTATTGAGTGTAACCTCTTCACTCATTTCGACGCGTCCGATTGTGCGTATTCCACCATCGATATCCACAATTGCGAGAGTGATGGGCGGTTTGTAGGGAGGCACCGCGACGCGGGTAGTGGATGCTACCAGAACAGTTGCCTCCGTGCTGAGAAAGACATTCTCTATGTTGTCCGATGAACAATAGGGACATAGTTCGGTTGGCGGAAAAAATTTTTTTCCGCAATCGGCGCATTGACGGCCTATAAGCGCCGGGGAGCCTTCATTCGCGCCAATGAACCCATCCTTGAAGTACCTTTTCTTAATCATTAAGTTTACCTTTTTATGACGATGATTTGCCCTGCCGAAGGGCGGCAAGGTTGTATGCGTTAAAACTGATTCTATGGCCCAAATAACATTCTTTAATGGATACCTACATTTTATGGCATTGCCACTTGCACGCACATTCTCACTTTCGGCCAAACCCCATACGCATGGCGCCGTCAAGTCGTATCGATTCACCGTTCAGATAGGGGTTGTCGATAATGTGCATGGCTAAAGCAGCAAACTCATTCACGTGGCCCAACCGCGGCGGAAAAGGAACCTGCTTGTTCAGCCTCGCCTTGGCTTGCTCGTTAAGCCTGCCCAGCAAGGGGGTGTCAAAGATCCCCGGCATGATCGTCATGATGCGAATGCCGACATTGGCAAACTCCCTGGCAAGCGATAAGGTCATGGAAACGATGCCGCCCTTGGATGCCGCATAGGCCGCCTGACCGATTTGTCCGTCGGACGCCGCTATGGACGCCGTGTTGATGTAAACGCCTCTCTCGCCATCTGCATTAGGGGTGTTGTGGGCCATAGCCGAAATCGTCGCTCGGATCACATTGAAGGTGCCCACCAGATTGACATTCACGATATTGGTGAACCACTCCGGAGAGACGAGACCATCCTTTCCCAGTATTTTGACGGAGGCGCCGATACCGGCACAATTGGCGACGATATGAATGGTGCCGAACTTTGACAGCACGCTTTCCACGGCATGGTCGACCGCCGCGTGGTCGGCCACGTTGACCGAAGCAAAAATCGTTCCGCCGCCGAGTTCGGCGGCCGTCTTTTCTCCCAGCTCCGGGTTCAAATCCAAAATCGCCACCTTGGCCCCTCTGTCCACCAAAGCCTGTGCCGTGGCGCTACCAAGGCCCGAAGCCCCTCCTGTTACAATCGCAACGCGCTCTTTAATCTCCATAAGTTCTCCTCATCCGTTTACAACCATAAAATCTGGCCGGCAATTCTCCAACTCCTCGGCAATTTTTTCTCTGTGAAAATCAGATCCGCCACAATCATTTTCCAAATCCTTTGATCTCAAGAGATAGAGACTGATATCCATTTCCGCTGTCCACCCGATAGCGCCGTGTATCACCACTGCATCGAAACAAACACGATGATACACGCTGTTGGCCTTGACCTTGGCCATGGAACTCAACATGGCTGAGGAGCTTCCCACGTCCGTAAGCCAGGCGGCTTCGCGCACCTGGTGTCGAAGGCCGTCAACTTCTTGAAGCATCTTTACGAGCTTGTGCTGCATGACCTGGAAGGAGCCGATCGGTCTGTTGAACTGAATTCTTTCCTTCGCGTATTTGAGCGCGATATCCAGTGCTGCCTGCGCCCCCCCAGCCATTTCAGCCGACTTTAGAAGTGCACCTTGCTGGATCATTGAATCGATGACCGCCATCCCGCCGCCAATTGCACCCAAAATATTTTCGTCGGACACGCCCACGTCTTGGAAACGGACTTCATACTTTAAACCTGGCGCTGCGGTGGGTATTTCTTCCATTTGGATGCCAGGGTTTGGGGTATCCACTATAAAAAGGGTAATGTCGTCCTCCCGGGAACTGGTTCTGGCCGCCACAAGCATATGGCCGGCCGCTTTGGCATAGGGAACAAATAATTTAGTGCCATTGAGAACGAATCCGTTATCCTTGGCCGATGCCTCCATTTGAATTGTCAGGGATGAATCCCAAGTACCCGTTTCACCCAGGGCCAAGGTCCAGATATCCCCTTTATCGGCGATGCCGGTTAGGAATTTACTTTTTTGAGCCTCGGTGCCGGATTGAACCAGCGCCATGGCGCAGAGGCATACGGTCTCGAAATAGGGGCCGGGCACAATGTTGCGTCCCATCTCCTCCAGGAGGATTTCAAGCTCCATGAATTCGCCCTGCATGCCTCCGAATTCCTCGGGTATGTGGATACCGACAAATCCCAGATCGACCATCTTCCGCCACATGTCAGGATCATAACCGATGGGATCTTTCATTAGGGATCGGGTTTTTTCCTTGGGGCACTCTTTTTCGAAAAACTCCCTGGCCGATTTTCGAATCAGTGTTTGATTTTTGCTTAAGGTGAAATCCATTGTGATATCTCCGTCCCATGCTGATCCCGATACGTTTAGCACCCTTTAAATTTGGCGGCTCTTTTTTCGAGAAAGGCGCTGGTTCCTTCCATACGGTCTTCGGTGCCGAACAAAACGGTCTGGGCCAGCTTCTCCATGAGCAGTCCCGAATTGAGATCGGTGCTGGCGCCGGCGTTGATCACCATCTTGGCCATGGCGATGGCCATCGGACCCTTGGCCTGAATGGTCGCTACCATCTTGAGGGCCGCTGGTATCAACTCCTCTCCAGTGTCCACCACTTTGTTGATCAATCCGATCCGCTCGGCTTCTCGGGCGCTGATGATTTCGCCCGTGAAAATCAGCTCCTTGGCTTTTCCAAAACCAACGAGCCGCTGCAGTCGCTGGGTCCCGCCGGCACCGGGTATAATGCCCAGATTCACCTCGGGCTGCCCCAGCTTGGATTGGGCCGTGGCGATGCGGATATCGCATGCCATGGCCAGTTCGCAACCGCCGCCCAAAGCGAAACCGTCGATCGCCGCAATCACTGGCTTGCCGGTGGATTCGATTTCATTGAAAATGGTGTGGGTCTCGCTGTTCAGCGTATCTATGTATCCCCTTTGTTGCAACGTGCGAATATCGGCCCCCGAAGCAAATGCTTTTCCACCGGCACCGGTCAAAATCACCGCCTGGATGGTCTGGTCGGCGCGGATGGTTCGGAATGCCTCGCGAATTTCGGATAGCGTCTGCATATCCAGGGCGTTTCTCTTTTCCGGTCGATTGAGCGTTATCGTACAAACGCCTTGCTTCTCCTCAATCAGTAAGTTCTCAAATGTCATTATTGTCACCTTCGTTTGAATAAAAAGGTTGGTCGATACCCCAAAAAAACTGTCTTTAGGTCTCCATGACTTGGATCTGATTTATTATCGCTCGCACAACTCCACGAGCACCCCGTGACTCTCTTTGGGATGGATAAAAGCGATTTTGGCGCCGCCGGCGCCCATGCGTGGTTTTTCGTCGATGAGACGAACCCCCTTCTCTTTCAGCTCGGCGAGACAAGATTCGATGTTCTCGACCCTAAAGGCAATATGCTGGATCCCCGCGCCTTTGCTTTTGATGAATTTCGAGATCGGCCCATCTGGGTCGGTGGATTCAAGCAACTCGAGCTCACTGTCTGTGATGGGCAGAAATGCCACATTCACTTTCTGTTCTTCGACGTGTTCGACTTCCTTGACCGACAGCCCCAGAACGTCGGTATAGAAACCGCGAACCTTGTCGAGCTGCTCTACGGCGATCCCTATGTGATCGATATGCTTAATCTTCATAATCCGCCTCCTACAAAAATGGTTGTACCGACTTCTTTATAATATCCCTGCGCCCTCTTGTTTCAGCGCTACAAGGTTACGGCAGTCAAAATCGACAGAATAACTTTATTTTCCTACTGCCGTTAAATGAACAATTCACCCAGAGGACAATAAAACGATCAAATAGTATGGCTACAATCCCATCGCATCCGCAAGTTTGGCCCGGTGGTGGCTGGAATCGCCGAAGAGCAATTCGCATTCCTTGGCATGTTTGAAGTAGAGTTGCAGATGGTACTCCTCCGTGAATCCTATGCCGCCAAAGAGTTGCTGTGCGATCCAGGTCATTTGTTTGTAGGCATCGCTGCACCATGCCTTGGCGATGGCCACCTCCTTGTCAGCCGGCATATGAAGGTCAATACGGGAAGCAGCCTGATAGGCGACCAACCGGGCACCGATATAAAGTGTATTCATATCGGCGCACAGGTGTTGCACGGCCTGCAGGGCGCCCAAGGGGCGTCCAAATTGATGACGCTCCTTGACGTAGGCGACAGTGGAGTCCAACACATGCCGAGCCCCGCCGATCATCTCAGCGCATTTGAGGACTACGGCCTGCGGCAGGATCTTCTCAACGCAATAATTGCCGTTGCCGATGTCGCCGATGATCTGGTCCGCTGTGACTTTGACGTTGTTAAAATGCACAACGCACTTGTTCTCGCCGTAAAGGGTATTCAAAGGCGTGCAAGTGACCCCGTCGGTCTTGGTCTCGATGCAATAAAGGGTCGGGCCGCTTTCAGAACCGATGGCATCGGCGCATACCAGTATGGCGTCGGCAGCATTGGCATAAGGGACAAGCCACCGCACCCCGTTCAACCGGTGTTCCCCTTTTTCATCGATGGTGGCTTCGATCTCCGGAGAATGGAAGTCTTGCTCGCCCCCATTGTTCAGCAGCGCCAGCGTCAATATGCTACGGCCGCTGATCATGGGTTTCAGATAGGAGCGTTTCTGCGCCTCATTGCCACAGGCATCGATGATCAAACCGGACAATACCGCGCTGGTGAAAAGCGGGCTGGGCAGTTGCGATTTACCCATCTCTTCGAACAGGATGAACAAATCGAGAAAGCCGCACTCGCTACCGCCGTACTGCTCATCGTAGATGAGGCCCAGCCAGCCCAATTTCGCCATTTTTTTCCATATCTTTTCCGAATAGCCGCGCGGGTCGTCCCAAAGCTCCCTGACCAGATCGGGTGTGCATTCTTTGTTGAAAAATTCCTTAAAAGAATTGCGCAGCATTTTTTGTTCTGAGCTAAAACCAAAATCCATTAGACGCACCTCGCCGGTCATACCGTTTCAGTTTTACGGATCAATACCTGGGCAGTTTGAGTCCTCTCAAGGCCACGATGTTCTTCAAAATTTCCACACTGCCGCCCTGCAGCGTGTAACTGGGCTGCCACAGATAGCAGGAAGCCACGTCGACATCCAATGGCGCTCCTGGCCCGCTGTTGCGGATCATGCTTTTGGGCCCCAGGATGCGCATGGCCACGTCGTTAAGACGCTGTTCGTACTGTGTGCAAAACACCTTGCATAACGCAGCTTGACTGGTGGGTTTCTGGCCCTGGTCGATCATCCAGGCAGTGTAATAGCAAAGCAGTCGACCGGTCTGAAACTCGACTTCCAACTGGCAGATCTGGTCTTTTGCCCACTCATAGGTTTCAGGTCTTTTATTTTGAAGTTGCTTAATCTTCATGTAATCTATCAGTTGATCGTAGACTGGGTAATTTTGCATCAGACGTTCGATGCCGGCGCGTTCATAATCGACCTGGGCCATGATTTGCTTGAAACCGCCGTTCTCCTGACCAACCAGATAGTCTTTGTGGACACGGACGTTGTCCATGAATACTTCGTTGAATGAGTGCTCGCCGGCGATATTGATCAATGGCCTGACCTTGACGCCAGGCAAATGCATGTCGAGGATGAATTCGCTGCACGCGTGATGGGGGGAGACACCCTCGTCAAAATTCGTTTTTGCCAGCAGCCAGCCGTAATCTGCCAGGTGCGCCTCGGAGGACCAAACCTTCTGGCCGTTGATAATATAATAATCGCCCTCTTTCCTGGCGGTTGTTGCAATCCCCGCCAAATCCGAACCTGCATCGGGTTCGCTGAACAACAGGCAAAACAGGACGCCTTCTTCAGCGTTTGCAATGCGCGGTAAAAAGTACTCCCTCTGCCAGCTCGAGCCGAAGTGAATCAGGGACGGCCCCACCTGTCGATCGGCCAGGAAATGATACCCAATGGGCGCCTGCACCTTGTACAACTCCTCATTCAGAATCGTTTTTTCCACATAGCTTCGGCCCTGTCCCCAATGGGATTTGGGCCAGGTGAACCCTATCCAGGCCTTGGCGCTCATCGCCTTTGAAAAGTTGATATCGCAATCGGCGATAAGCCCCTTGCTTTGGATCTTGAAATTATTATTGAGTAAGTTGTCCCGGATAAACTGCCGCACCTCGTTACGAAATTCGTCCTGCTCCTTGGTAAAAGATAACTTCATTGTTTTCTCCGACGCTTATTGTTCTGGGACTGGACACGTTGATTGCTGCCTAAGATGGATTATTCCCCTGTAAACTTCGGCTGCCGCTTTTCCAGAAATGCCTGCATGCCTTCTTTGAAATCGAGGGTTTCGAAACAGACGGCCTGCATGTTGGCTTCTATTTCAAGTATGCATTCAAGGCTGGTCGGCCAACGGTTCAAGGCAGCCTTGATCATGGCATGGGAACGCGAGGGGCCTTGGGCCAAGCCGAGGGCCATCTCCATGGCCTCTTGCATCAGATTTTCTTGTGGGACCAGACGGTTGATCAGGCCCATGGATGCGGCTTCATGAGCGTCGACCATTCTGCCGGTCATCATCAACTCCTTGGCTCTATGCACGCCCACGCGCAAAGGCAGGAAATAAAACCCACCCATATCCGGTATTAATCCGATTTTGACAAAAGATTCCGAGAACTTGGCTTTATCGGAAGCCAAAATCAGGTCGCAGGCCAATGCAATATGAAAACCGGCGCCCGTGGCCGGTCCATTCACCGCTGCAATAATCGGTTTTTCCAGGGCCACCATGGCACGGGTCAGTTGCTGAACGTTTTTCAACCGATCCCGTCCGGCTGGGGAAGTTACCTGCTGCATGGTGGTGATATCGCCGCCGGCGCAAAAGGCTCGCCCAGCCCCTGTCACGACCACCGTCTTCACATCTGCATCCTTGGCAAGATCCCAAAAGACCGATTTCAACTCTTCGCGCATCACCAGATCAAGTGCGTTGAGCTTTTCGGGAATATTGAGCGTGATCGTGGCGACCTTATCTTTTTTCTCTACGATGATGGTTTCGAAGGGCATGTGCTTTTCCTTAACCGGCATTGCCGAAGTTTAAACTGAGGAATTCCGTCGATGTTAGTCCTCTATCCCAGTTCGTTTCCAAACACAGCCACCGCGCTCATCTGCGGCGGGCCGCCGAAGGTGTGCGACAGCCCCCGGCGCGGATCGGGCACCTGGCGTTCAGGATTGTCCACCTTCTGTTGAAGCTGTTTGTATATTTCGTAAGTCATGCGCAACCCGCTGGCTCCCACCGGATGGCCAAAGCACTTCAGCCCGCCGTCAATATTGACGGGCAAACCACCGCCCCGGCAGAAGAAACCGGCATCGATGTCGTATCTGGCCTTGCCCCATTCGCTGAAGCCGAAATTTTCATAGATGGCCAATTCCGTAATGGTGAAACAATCGTGCACTTCGGCCACATCCAGTTCGGTGCGCGGATTCTTGATACCAGCCATCTCGTATGCTCTTTTCGAAGAGGTCATCAGCGCATCGAACCGAAGCCAGTCAAAACCCGGTCTGAAGTGCGGCAGCATTGAGTCCATGGATATTCCAAAGCCCTTCAGATAGATAGGGTCGGTCCTGAATTTTTTGGCCAGATCCTTGCGGGTAATAATCGCACAGGCGGCGCCGTCGCTATTGCCGCAGCAGTCGAAGAGACCGAGAGGCCAGGCGATAATAGGCGCATTGACCACCTGCTCGAGAGTGACCCGATTGTGGAAATGGGCTTTGGAACAAAGACTTCCATTGTCGTGATTTTTGACTGCGATTTTACCGATCAGCTCTTTGCCCTCTTCATTGCTGAGACCGCAGGCCTTGAAATAGCGTTTGGCGATCAGACCGAATGAACCCGGGGCCGTGCGACGCGCCTCCAGGACCGGACTCATACCACGGCCAGTGCCAAGTCCCGGATAACCTGTGTCTTTCAGTTTCTCTACCCCCAGTGCCAGAACGACATCATAAAGACCGCTGGCCACGGCGATACACGCCTCCAACAAGGCGATATGGCCGGTGGTACACCAGTTTTCATTACGGATGATGGGTATATTGCTCATTTTGAGGGCATCCGCGACGGCCGTTCCACCGATGCCGATCATCGGTGCCGTGACCGTTCCCAGCCAGCACGCCTCGATATCCCCGGGGCCGACGCCGGCATCCTCAAAGGCTTCATAGGCCGCCTCGATGACAAGATCTTCCAGGCTGGCATTCCACCGCTCGCCGAACTGGGTACATCCCATCCCGATAATAGCCACCTCGTCTTTAATTCCTCGTCCCATTTATTTTTCCTCCTCTGCCCGAACGGGTCTTAATTTCCAGAAGTAGTTATGGAATCCGGCCCCCTCGTAGAACCTTCGGAACGTCAGCTCCACAGCCTGATTCAGTTCGACCCGGGATGGATCACAATCGGTCATCAACCCGTAAAATCGCGCTCCTTCATCGAACTCGGCAACGGTCTGCACCACGACCGGATCGTCGCTGCGACCCGCGATGTTGTCGCGCGTGAAGGTAAATATCTTTCCCCGCTGATCGGAAAGGCGCACCTGTTCAAAGCTATCCTTGGACTTGCACTGGTAGCAGATGCGTTGAATCGGGAAACTCACGCACCCGCAATTGAGACATTTGCTGGCATGACACCGCAGTGAGGAGTCGCGCTCCCGCCAGGAGGTCGTTGCCGACGGCATCAGGCGAAACGGCTCTCCGGGCATGGGCGCGACGATATCTTTGTAACTGAGAAACCTACCATAAGCGGGTAACATCAACTTGTTCTGCAGAAGCGTCTCGAAGCCGTACCGATGGACCTTCTCTGACACTTTTTCGGTCACTTTGAACAGGAAGGCATCCGCGCCGTCTCCATAGGCGGCCAACAGGAGTAAATCGCCGGGCTTGGAATGTTCGATCGCATGGCACAGCATCATCAGCGGTTGAGCGTTGCCGCAATACCCCACATTCGACAGCAGCCCGTCCTGCAGCTGTGAATCGACGTCAAACTTAAAAGCGCGGGCGATCGTTGTCATGAGGCGCTCTGAAGGTGCCGGGAGAATGACTTTACTGATATCTTGTGGTTTCAGTTTGTATTTATCTAAAATGAGGCGGATCACCTCCTTGATGTGCGCCACATACCCCTCGCCTTGAATAAAGCGGCCTTCCCACATGTTAACGTGCTGATCTTCCGCTTTTCGCCATACATCCATCATTTCATTATTGATGGCGCATTGCCCTTCGATGGTCGCGACCAAATCCTCGTTGCCGAGCAAAAGCGCTGCGGCACCATCTCCGAACATCTGCTCTTCGTCGGATTTGGGATACGCGGAACGCTTGTCGGCGACAGCAACGAGGTGGTTTGCAGTGGTGCCGCATCTGACCGAATCATGGGCCGCTCTCAGGGCCGCGGTTCCCGATCGCAATGAATTTCCAAAATCGCTGGTGATGATCTGCCGCCCGAAATCCAACGCAGTGGCGATCAACGATGCGTTCATTTTTTCCTGGTAGGGCGCCGTCGTGGTGGCGAAATTGAACCCATCGATATGTTTGCGTTCTCTGCCGTTCAGGCAATTCACGCCCGCTTCGACCGCCATCGTAATGGTGTCTTCATCATTATTGGCCAAACTGCGCTCACCTCTGAGTGCATTTCTGCCCCACGCAGCGGCGATGATTTTACGGTCAATTCGATACGTTGGAATGTAAACACCGTAAGAAACGATTCCTGCCATTTTAAACTCCTCTTCGTTATGAATCCCCGACGAATCTCTATTCTGCGGCGCTATTTACAGGCGGCACATCCCTCGTCAGGCTGTCACTTATTTGATGGTCCAGATACCGAAGGCCTTCATCTGCGTTGGCAATGCCGGCATGTTGCAAAAGCGATAAGATATGCTCTTCTCCGCCGAGCAGTTTGATGCCGAAACGGCCATATGCTGCTTTAAATTCAGTCAAGATCGACCGTTGGAGCTTTTGGCGGCGCTGTTCGTCAATGCCTCGCGACGCCAGGAAATCCCGATGTCGACCCAACGCATTGACGAGAGTGTCGAATCCTCTATCTTCGGTGGCCGATGTCATGATGACGTCAGGTTGCCATTCAAGGTCATCGCCTGTCATGTATACAGCGGCATTTTTCAAATCATAATACGACTTGAGGGCCGCCGATTTCCGATCGGCCTTATTGATGACCAGGATATGCGGGATCTCCATGATGCCGGCCTTCATGAATTGAAGCATGTCCCCGCTACCCGGGTGAATGACTGAAATCACCGTGTCGACCACATCGGCGACCTCGGTTTCCGATTGACCCACACCAACGGTTTCTAAAATGATGATGTCATAGACCGCCTCAAAGAGGACCAGCAGTTGCCGGATATTTCCGGAGAGTCCACCCAGATGTCCCCTTGCTGCCAGACTGCGAATAAATACGCCGGCATCGTTCGGCCGGTATCGGATGCGAATGCGATCGCCCAGCAATGCGCCACCAGACCTGAGGCTGCTGGGGTCCACACTGATGACGCCGACGCTTTTGTGGCGGCCCCGGTATTGCTCTATCAGGCGTGAAATCATGCTCGATTTGCCGACACCTGGCGGGCCGGTGATGCCGATGACCTGCCGCCCAATTTTGGCCTTCCGGCTCAAATGGGCAGCCACCTGTTTAGCCCGCTCAACCACTTCAGGCCTGCGGTCCTCGAGCAGGTTGAGCAGCCGGGCAATGGCGGGTTTGTCGCCTGCCAAAACGGCCTCGCAGTCTATGGCAAAATCCGACACTTTCATGCCTTCCCGGTCTTCTCCAGGTCGATGCCATGAGCCTCGGCCACCAGATCCACAATTTCACTCATGATCTGGTTGAGCCGGTAATCCTTGGGAGCATAAACCTTTTTTACCGACGGAAGATTCATCTTATCAACGTCCTCTTCCGGTATAATACCCCCCAACACCATCGGGATCTCCGCCAATCCTCTTTCCGCCAGGCAACGGGCCACCTCCGGAACCAGGCTGGTATGCGACCCGCTGAGAATGGACAGCCCGATGACGTGCACCCCCTCCTGCAACGCCGTCTCGGCGATCTGTTCGGGCGTCAGACGAATCCCCTCGTAGACCACCTCCATGCCCACGTCGCGCGCCTTGACGGCCACCTGTTCGGCACCATTGGAGTGGCCGTCCAGCCCCGGCTTGCCGATCAATATTTTCAGGTTGCGGCCCAACCGGGCATTCAGATTTTTTACCTTGTCGATTACCTGCAGCACTTCTTCCCTGTCTTCCCGGGGTAACGATAATCCCTCGACGCCGGTCGGGGCCCGGTACTCTCCGAAGACTTCCCGAAGCGCATCGGCCCATTCACCGGTCGTCACCCCCGCCGCCGCACATACCATGCTGATCTCTATGATATTACGGCCGCTTTTAGCGGCCTGTTTGAGATTCTCCAACACACCGGCCGCCTTGGACGCATCACGCTTGTTCCTGAAGGCCTGCAGCGAGGCGATCTGTTCGGCTTCCACAGCGTCATCGACCGTCAAAAAGGCCCGCTCCATGCCGGCCACCAGGGGAGAAGGCTCGCTATCGCAGTATTTGTTCACACCCACCACGATCTGCCGACCGCTTTCGATCTTGCCAAGCCGTGCTGCGTTACTTTCCACCAGACATCGCTTCATATAGCCGTTCTCGATAGCCGTGACCGCACCGCCCATTTCCATAATTTTCTGCAGTTCATGTTCGGCCGCCTGCTCCAATTCGGCCTCTTTCCGAGCGATGACCGGAGAACCATCGAAAAGGTCCTCGTATTCGAGCAGGTCTGTTTCAAATGCCAAAATCTGCTGCAACCGAAGGCTCCACTGCTGGTCCCATGCACGGGGCAATCCCAAAGCTTCGTTCCAGGCCGGCAATTGGACAGACCTGGCCCGCGCGCGTTTGGTCAGCACCACGCCCAACATTTCATATATAATTCTGGCGATATTGTTTTCCGGCTGACGATCGGTAAGGCCCAAACTGTTGACTTGTATCCCGTATCTGAAACGTCTGAGCTTCGGGTCCTGCACCC
>Ga0209164_1000835_pt1 | contig 52279 bp, 41 predicted proteins | sample MTBNYHSulfiMetaG_FD_187458 | JGI IMG/M metagenome (GOLD analysis project Ga0209164, IMG submission 187458) | Enrichment culture microbial communities from rom New York Harbor, USA that are MTBE-degrading - MTBE-NYH (New York Harbor Sulfidogenic)... | ecosystem: Environmental > Aquatic > Marine >... | reverse complement strand
TACTGGATACCGGTGATCGATTCCGCCAGGTCTTCGAGGACGTTCCGCGGTCCCTGGAGCAACTCCCCGATCGAGACGTACTCCCCCGCTACCCTACCGAAGATCAGATAGCCCACTACCAGCCCCGCGACGCCGATGATAACGCCCCAGAGTATGATGCGACCGGCCATAAAACCTCCTTCTCACGTGTGTTAACCACAAACCTGCAATTCCTGTGCCGAACGACTGCGAGCATGCGCCGCTGGCCGCGTCACCCAGGACAGGACCGGCGCCCCCACCCACGGCACGACCGGATGGGTAGGGCTTACACAGCCGGCGGTAGAGCTGTGCAGGCACGCCCTGGGCCGCAGCGGGGGCTCCCGGCCCTACCAGCGGTTGTTGTTGCCGTTGATCCGGACGCGCCCGTGTACGCGCACCCTCCGAACGTCGTTGTTGTTGCCGTTCACCCGCAGATCGCCCCGGATGGCAAGATCCCGGAGCACGCAGCTGTTCCCGCTGATGATCACATCGCCGGAGAAGATCGTGCTCTCGACGCCCGCTCCGACCAGGACGACCTTGTTGCCGTGGATCACCAGGTCCCCTGCGTACACGCCGGGCCCTGCCCGATAAGTGGTGTTGTTCCGGAACGGCCCGAGTTCCGCGGCCTGCCGCCGCCGCTGCTGCTCGGTCTCCCGGTGGGGCGGAGCGACCCGGAAGCCGGCGACCAGTGTCCCGCAGCCGACCGCGCTTCCAACCAGAGCGAGAACGGCGAATGCACAGATCATCCGGGCGCTCGCTCGCCCAATCGCCCTGCTCAGCAGTCGTTTCATCGTCGACCTCCTCCAAGCGTATTGTCTCGGGTCCGGTACCCGCGGAACCAGTCCATTTCAGAGGGCCTTGGCCCGCAGGCGGGCCCTGGCCCACGCCGTGTACTTGCGAACCTTCCTGTCCGGGTCGTTCTCCAGCGCCCGGAGCGTTTCTTCCCCCTCCCTGGTCTCCAGTCTCTCGAGGGCTTTCACCACCTGAACGCGTACATCCTGGTCGGGGTCCCTCGCCGCCAGCACCAATCCCTTGAACGCTTCGGTGCTGCCCACCAGGGACAGCAGCTCGGCGCTGCAGGCGCGTACCTTCGGATCCCGGTGGGCAAGCCGCCTGATGTGCCTTTCCACGTAGCCGGTCCTCTCGAAGATTTCGACGATATAGGGTTTCAGTGATGCGATCCCTTCCCGCAGCAGCGCATCCATCGCCCCCTCTCCCCGCTCTTTCAAGAGGACGAAGGCTCGTGCGATCCCCTCGCGCTGTGCCGGCGAGCCGTCCTTGAAGGCCTCCACCAGATGGGCCAGCTTCCCGTCGTGCGGATTGGCAGCCAGTGCCTCCGCGAGCTGCTCCTGGAACCCTTCCGGGTCGTCGAGCTTGGCCACCAGCAGCTCTACGGCCGCCTTCGCGCTGGACCGGCCCAACCCGAGAACGGCAGCGGACTTGACGGGGGTCACCTCGTCCCCGTCCACGAGGACCTCCCGGAGCTTGTCCAGCGCCGCGGTGGAGCCGAACGCCCCGAACGCCCGGGCTACGCAGGAACGCACCCGCTCCACGGGGTCCCGAAGCAGGGCCGCGGCCCGGCCCAAAGAGCGCGTATCCCCGTACTCGATCATCGCCGTGACCGCAGCCACGCGGACGTCCGGGTCGGCGTCCCGCAGAGCCTCCCGGACGGAGGATAGAAAGCTCTCGTCTCGGGTCGCCGGCAGCGCCGAAAGCAGCGCAGCCCGGACCCTGGCGTCCGGACCTTCCAGCAGCGCCCGGACCTTCCTCGCGAAGCGGTCCTTGGGGAAAGCGCTCAGAGCCTGCGCGAGATCTCGCGCCTCCTCCACGGGCAGGACGCACAGGTTCTCGAGGACGATCTGCAGGCAATAGGGAAGCTCCAGCTCGGCCAGAAGCTTGACCGCCTGGATGCGAACGGCGTGCGGGAACGCTTCCCGCCCGGAGCGCAGGATCCGCAGGGTGCGCTCGAGCACGGCCGCCCCGTCCAGGCGTCTCAGCGTGGACCGCAACGCGTCGGGGGCAGGAAAACCGGGGTCTTCGAAGTAGGCGAGCAGCTGGCCCAAGAACAGGTTTTCGGCCCTCTCGGGCACCAGCGGTAGGAGCGCGCTCATGAGCTCTTTGTCCTGCCGGAAGCGCTCGAGCTCCCGGCCCAGCAACCCCAGCGCCTGCTCATCGCCCCGCTCCGACACGCTTTGCGCCGCGGATAGGTACAGCTCCCGGTCGGCGGTGAAACGCCCGAATACCTTCCTGGCTAGCGGTGTGATCCAATCGCGGGCCCCGTGCGTCTTCAACAGCTCGGCGCACAAGAGAAGCGGCGCGCTGCTCCTGCTCTCATGGATCGCCGCGAGGAACGAGGTCACGTTGACCTCGCACGCCTTCGCGAGCAGCTCCCGGTTGTGGTTCAGCCGTTTGCGGTCGCTGTAGTCGACCTCCAGGCACATCTGCGCAAGCCGTCCGCAGCGGCCGAGATAGTCGGCCGCGGCACGACGCAGCTCACGGTTGTCGGAATCGAGATAGCCAAGGGCGAAGTCCTGGTCGCTCTTCTCCTCGCGTCGCAGAAGCTCGAGCACGTGCAGCGTTCTGTAGTCGTCCAGCTCGCCAAGCGCCGAGAGATCGAGGCCGAACTCCCGGCAGAGCCGCTCATGGGCTACGCTGCGCACCTCGAAGGAAGGATCCTCAAGTATCATGGCTCGAAGCTGACTCTCCAGTCGCCCGCGATCCCCCGTCGCGAGCTCCGCCGCCATGGTGCGGCGCACCAGCGGATGCGGGTCGGCGAAGCCGTCCCACAGGGCCTGAACCGAGCGCTCGTCGTCGTCGTGGAGCAGGAGCTTGAGCGCAAAGTAGCGAGACGGCCACTCCGGGTCTCCCGTCATCTCTCGAATCTCCGGAAGCTTTGCCCGGAACACCTTCAGCGCCTGGCGCCCATCGAAGGACTCGCCGACTCCCGAGCGGGCGAGCCGGCGCATGGGCAGCGCGTCTTGACCGTCTTCGAGCCAGCGGACCAGCTCGGCGGCACAGGCCGGGCGCTCCATGGACGCCAGAAAGCACTGGAACAGCCCCGCGTCGGGCGCCCAGGCCAGTACTCTCCGGCAGTCCCGCAGGCTGCCTCCTCGTCTCAGACTGTCGATCCACAGCCGGTCGATCCCGGTGAGAGGGATCAGCCGTTCACCCTGTTCTCTGGATAGACGCTCGATCAGCCGGGAATGACGCAGGAGCCAACGGGCGCTGTGTCGTGCGCGAAAGCCTTCGGCCTCTCCGGGCTCCCGCAGGAGCGCAAGCAACCTGCCCTTGAGAATCGCCCGGGCGAGCAGGAGCCCCACCAGGGCAGCGACACCGATGGCCAGCGCCGCGGCAAGAGCAGCCCGCCCCCACACCGGCCAGGATTCCCAGAATGCCAACCACTGCACGTCTCGTCCCCTTCCCTTGCTGCGCCTCAGGCGACCCGCCCGGCCACGCGGTAGATCCGAAGGGGCCGCCTCTTGCCCTTGACCCTGACCGGCCGCCGGCTCTCTACCTTGAACTCACCCCCCAGGCGGGAATACGTGTCTTCGGTGATCATTACTTCCCCCGGGCCGGCCAGCCCTTCGAGCCGGGCGGCGACGTTCACGGTGTCGCCGATCACCGTGTAGTTCATCCGCTGCGCACTGCCCAGGTTTCCGGCCACCAGGGGGCCGGAGTGCATGCCGATCCCGACGCGTAGAGACGAAGCCTGGTCCCGGAAGAACCTGCGGGCCCTGGAGCAAACCAGCGTCTGCAGCTCGAGGGCGGCGTCCACAGCCTGGACGGCGTCCTGCTCGACGCTCTGCAGCGGCACGCCCCAGACCGCCATGATGGCGTCCCCGATGAACTTGTCGATGTAACCTTTGTTGCGCACGACCACGTCGACCGCCTCGCTGAAGTACTCGTTGAGGACTTCGATCACGTACGCCGGGTCCTTGTTCTCGGAAAAGGCGGTGTACCCTCTGATGTCGGCGAAGAGAATCGTCGCCTCCCGCTTGGCTCCGCCGGGCTTGACCAGCTCCGGCTGCTCGATCAGCTGCGCCACGACCTCGGCCGAGAGGTAGCGCGCGAACATGTCCTTGATCGTCCGGCGCTCCTCCGTGACCCGCTCCACTCGCCCCAACAGCTCCCGCTCTCGCGTCTGGTCTGTGAACAGCAGGATCGAGCCTTCGTTGGCTCCGCGCTTTCCTTTCAGGGGGGTGACGGTCAGGGAGAAGTCCATCTCGCCGCGGTCGCAGCGAAGAATCCCTTCCGCGGCGGGCAACTCGTGCTGCGTCTCCCTGCTCCGCTCGACGGCCTTGAGGATCCTCGGCGCCAGGGCCCCTCCCAGGACCTCACGGATCGACCGGCCCACACGGTCGGCTCCCAGGCCCAGCCGTGCGTCTGCCGCTTCGTTGAAGTAGCGGATCCGCCCGTCCCGATCCGTCGTAATCAGCAGGCTCGTCATGGAGCTGAAGATGCTCTCCTGATAGCGCTCCAGCGCTTCGACCCGCCGGAGGGTGTCGCGCAAGTCGTCATTAAGCCGCGCGTTGTTCAGCATGCCCCCGGCCAGCCTGACCAGCGACTCGAGAAAGGTCAGCTCCCGCCGGCCGAAGCGACGGGGCTCCAGCGCGTTGAGGTACAGCACTCCCAGCAGGCCGGCGCCGCTGTCCACCGGCAGTGCGATTCCACTCTGCATCCCTTGGTTCAGCAGCAGCCCTGCAAACGGACCGCCGTCGCGCTCCAACTGTACGACCGCTTCCCGAGATTCCTCGGCAAATCGCACTACCGCATCGCCGGCCTCCAGGCGCTCGGGAACGGGGTAGCGGCCGCGGCGATGGATCAGCCTGAGGGGTCGGGTTGTGGCTTCCGCCTCGCTCCTCAGGTACAGGCAGGCCAGATCAGACCGCGTGAGATCCAGACTCTGCTCCACGAGCGCCGACGCCATCCCCTTGAAGTCGGCGGCCTGTGAGAGGAGCGATCCGGCTCGCACCAGCTCGTCCAGCAGATCCTGATTGACGGTGCTCATCCCACCGGCCCTTTCAACGGCTCCCTGCCGGGTGCGGTCAACCCGGCCTTGCCCGCGACGCCTGCCGGTGCCGTGTCCCCGGTCTCGGCCCCCTCCGGGCCGGGGGCGTCCACGTGTTCGCGCTCGAGCAGCTGCTCGAATTGCGCAGACGGAACAGGTCCTCCGAAGGAGAAGCCTTGCATCATGTCGCATCCCAGGCTGTGCGAAACCCAGGCCTGGCCGGCGGTCCCCACCCCCTCGATGATCACCTGCTTGCGGCGGCACTTGATGACCTCCACGAGACAATGGAGGAGCTCCGCGGGAGCCAGGAGACCGCGCCGGGGGTGGCGCCAACGAACGCGGGCCTCGGCCATGACCAGGAGCGCGGAGCGGGCAAGGACATCGGCGTCCTCGCCGTCCCCCGGATAGAGGGCGACTCCGACCGTGCCATACACGCTGAGGGTCGCTCCATCGTACTGGTAGGCCCGACCGATTTCTGCCACGATCGCCTCGGCCCGGGAGGCCAGCTCGGTCTTGTCCCGTTCGTCTGTCGACACGGCTGCCGGCTCCCGCCCGTCGAAGCGGAATGCGTAGTCGCATCTCTTCTGGTAGCGCCTAAGGCGCAGGGCCGGGTTCTCCAGGAGCAAGTCTCCGACTCCGGACCCGTACACCTGCAGGATGCGGTCGAGCCCCTCCAACCCGGCTACCAGGACCGCCCGCATCTCCACAGGGTTGGAGCTCTTGGCCTTCTCGATCTCCTTTTCGAGAACGAGGGCCAGGGAGCGCCTGTTGAGCAGGCCCGTCACCGGGTCCCGAAACTCGTAGTCCGTCAGCTTGCTCTCGATCTCTCCAAGCCGGGTGATGTCGTCGATGTAGCCCTTGATCGTGGAGCGGAAGCGCTCTTCGCCCCAGACCTCGGGGACCGCGTGGCCTACGATCGCCTCCTGCCCCCTACCTACCTCGCGGCAGTAGGTCTCGTTCACCATGGCGTAGGTGTCGCTGCAGTCGATCAGGGTGATGCAGTCCGTGGACTGGTGTACTACGCGCTCGAACAGGTTCACCGTTCTGCTCCTCTTTCGTGACAGTCCATGGGGCCGAATCTATGAGCTCGGTGGCCACAGATCCCGCCGCATCAGCTCGCTGAGGTGCCAGAAGAGCGGAAAACGGATCTGGACGGCATACACCGTCGCATCCCGCCCAGGAAGCCCGGGAGTTGCAGTAAATCCGTCCATCCGCTTCCGAAGTCGGCCAACCTTGGCCTCCAGCGCCCGTCGGGCCTCACGCCCGGTGCGGGGTCTGCCGTACCCGGCCCGTCTGCGTGGACCCCGCCTGGATCCAGGCGCTCCCGGGCAAAACGCCCGGCGGATCGCGGCTTCCACCCGCCGCATGTCCTTCCACGTCCGGCTGCCGGCAGGAACGCAGAAGAGGTTCACCTGCCCTCAAGCTTCTCCGGGAACGGGGTATCGGGCTCGTCGTCGATTCTTCGTGTCACGGCTCTACACGGTAGAGACTACACCTACCCCCCACCGCACAGGATCACCTGAACAGGCTATGCTTCGTGAAAAATCCGAGTATCCCTCGGAGGGGAAGGCCACGAGGCGAGCGTGGTCGGGCAGGACGCCTACGCCACCCCGGCGGACACCTGCAGCTCCGCCGCCAGGACCCGGCGGTAGAGCCGGATCCTCCGGAATTTGGTGCGCAGCTCGAAGAGGAAACCCGAAAGGCGGGGCCACATCAGCACCGAGATGGCGACGTACCGCGCCTCGAAAAAGACCCGGCTCCACATCGAGTCGCCCCGGGCTCCGCCCCGTTCCGGGACGAAGATGAGCGCCAGCACCACGGTGATCAGGATCCGGACGATCACGGTGCGCACGGCGACGCCACCGCAGTCTCCTTCACCTCCCAGAGCTCACGCAGGATATCCCGCCGAAGGGTCGCCAGTACATTCGGCGCTACGCACCTGTATGCCTCCCGCTCGAAGGGCAAACAGCCGGACAAGCCCCAGGTGGTGCGGCTCGCTCTTCCAGGGTGGAAGGAGGAGCGGCTGCTGGGGCGATCAAGACGTGCGGCCTTACGATGCAGAGGCACCCGATCCGGTTTCTGACAAAGAAAGCGCACTCGACCTGCCGCCGATGCCCGCCGGGGTAGGCGAGGCTGATCGCCCAGGTGTACGAGGTCGACCCGTTGGTCTGTCCCCCTGTCGGCTTCCGGGGAGTCACTCTGTCCCTGGACGTGGTCCTGGACTACCGCATGATCAGCTTGCGCAACCCCAAGATTCTGTCCATCTTCCGCCTGCAGTCGGCCATCCTGAAGCTCTTCGGCGAGAACATGAGGGGCGAGGGCTTCACGGAGATCAAGACCTCCAAGCTCATCGGCACCGAGGGGGGCACCGGGTTGTTCAGCGGCGAGTACTTCGACACCAGGGTCTTCCTGGCCCTGTCGCCCCTGTTTTACGGACAGGCCATGGTCTCCTCCGGCGTGGAGGAGGTCTTCGAGATCGGCTGCGCCTACCGGGCGGAGAAGCACGAGACCCCCCGGCACCTCAACGAGTACCCGATGCTCCTGGAGAAGATCGAGCTCTTCGGGCTCAAGCCCGAGGGCCTGGCAGACTACATCCAGATCTTCAAGTACGGCTGTCCGCCCCACGGGGGCTTCGCCATCGGGCCGGAGCGGTTGACCCAGAAGATCCTGGGGGCGCCTCGTCGCGCGGGCTGCGCGCCCAAAGACGGAGTTTCATCCCGCGCGATCGGAGTGGCATCCTTCCGCAAATGAGGATAGCCTGCGTTGTGGATCGGAGGATGGAAGCTGCCTCCCCGCTTGGGACTCCCCTCAGGCGGGAGGACTGGATTCCCTGTGGCGGCCCAAGGCGGAGCGCACACTACACCTGCTTTCAGGTCGGTTGACGTATCGCTGCATCAGGGATAGCATGCCCGTACTATGGACTGCACCGTACACTCCATCGCACTGAACAAGATCGTCAAGTATTTTGACGGCCAGTGGCAGGGAATGGGCACCGCCTCCGACGGCGCCTGCTACTTCGGCGCCTCCACACATTCGCCCCTGCATGGCGCCAGCTTCTTCAAGTATGAGCCGGCGTCGCGCAAGCTGACCACGCTGGCGGAGGACATGACCGACGTCTGCGGCGAAGACCGGACCCGGACCCCGCCGCAGGGAAAGATCCACAGTCCGATCGTGGAGTGCGACGGGTGGCTGTATTTCACCACGCACCTGTCGAACTACTGGCCGGAGGCGATCGAGAGCTACCCCGGCGCCCACGTGGTCGGCTATGAGCTGTCGACGGGCAGGTTCCGGGACTTCGGCATCGTACGCGAGCACTACAGCATCTACTCGGCCATCGACGTAGACGGGGTCAACAAGAAGCTCTACGTCTACGTCGTGCCCTGGAGGGAGGCGGACGTGCAGAACGACGCGAGCCATCTCTACCAGATCGACATCGCCACGGGCGACAAGAGAGACCTGGGAGGGGTGCCTTCCCGGGGCCAAGGGTCCTGCATCTGGTTCTTCATAGACGGCAAGGGAGACTGCTGGTTCACCCTGTGGAAGAATCACTGGCCCCTTCCCGGCGATGAGGGGGACCTGTACCAGTACGATGCGCAGGCCGGGATCATCCGGTGCCACAAGGGCGTTCTCCCAGACGGGCGGCTGGCGCCCGACGGGGCTCCCGCGCCGGAGCACTTGCGCACGGAGAAGAGCTGGACGTGGGTGCGGCCGCTTCCGGGGAACGAGAAGTGCCTGTTCACGATGGGCTGGCTGGGTGGCGGCGACGAAAGGCTGTGGCTCTTCGACCCGGACAAGGACCTGCGAAGCGGCGAAGCCTTCCAGCCCATCGCCTACATCGGTGCGACATTCCACTCCGTGGCCTACGACGGGAAGGATCGGGTGTACTACGTCCAGTTCCGGGACCTGAACGACGCACGCACCCAATACACCGAAGCCACCCGGGACTACCTACGGGAAGACATCCACTTCGACGATCAGCTGCACCTGCGGAGCGTAAGCATCGATCCCGGCGCCGGCGGCCGCGTCGTCGACCACGGCCGGATCATCGATCAGGACAAGCGGCACCTGACCATGGTCGAGTCCCTGGCTGCGGACGACAAGGGCAATGTCTTCATGCACGGCAGCTGGGACGCCAGCTCCCCGGAGGAGGCCAGCTACGCCTATATCTGGAAAGAACTACTGGACTACCTGAGCGATCTCGGGTTTTCCAACGTCCGCAAGACCCTGCAGGTGCCGCAGGACCGAACGCACAAGCTCACGCAACGGGGGCAGTTCTTCTCCCACGCCGAGGTGGGCTGAGGGCCGCGCGGCGCGTTTCTCCTCCGATCCGGAAGGGGAGGTGCTCGGGACCCGGGCGGAGGGAGGGGACCGGTTCCCCCGCGCACTCCTTCGAGTACGCCCGCCAGGTAGCCCCCCTGGAGTTCTACGCGCTGACCGATCACGGGGAGATCCTGATGCTGATCCAGGAGCCCCGGCTTTCCTTCCCTACGGTGCCGACCACGGAGGAGCTGTGCAGCGTTCTGGATGCCTTCGCCCAGGTACGCCAGGCTGGCGGAGGTCAGCTCCGTGCACGGGGAGTTTCTCTTCGAGCAGCGCCATCCCCAGAACTACCGCGGCGCCATCGACCCGCCTCCGGACTACGTCCATGTCACTTCCATCGCCGACGCCCTGCAGATGGCAAAGCGTCTCACCCTTCACGCCGCCAGCGACGAGCACGACGGCCATCCGGGGAACGGCCGCTCCCGCCAGCGTGGCTGCCGGCTCAGCGGGAGGCGCAGGCCAGCGTTCCGGCTGGCGCCCCGACTGGGCGGAGCGGACTTCTACCTGGTCCGGGTCGTGGGGCGAAACGGCCGGGCGGCGTATGCCGGGCCGATCTGGGTCGAGGCCGCCGGCGATCGAGAACGCTGACGCGGGTGCGAAAGGGGCTGCCTGGCCGCAACCGCTGATCCCAATAAATCTTCAGCCGGAAAGTCGTACAAGTTGCTTTCGGAACTCCTTTTGGGGGGGGCGCTCGTGGAGGCGCCCCCCCGTCCGTCCTGCTGGCGCAGGAAGGCGTGACCCGCTCCGGCGTACAGCTCCACCTCATAGCGCTTGCCCAGGCGCTTCATTCCCCTGCTCGGCAGCCGGAATGGTGGCGTTGACCCGGGCGTCGTCGCCGCCGTACAGGCCCAGCACCGGGGCGCGGACGTCCGTCAGGGCCGCGGTGGCCGGGGAAACCCCGTAGTAGATCACGGCCGCGTCCAGGTCCGGCTGCTCGGTGGCGCAGAGGAAGCTCATGCCCCCGCCCCAGCAGAAGCCCACCACGCCGAAACGGTCAGTGGCTGTGGGCAGCCTCACGGCGTATTCCGCCACCGCGTTCAGGCGGCGCACCACCTCGGCGGCGAGCTGGTCCGCCACGGCCCGCGCCCAGTCGTTGAGCCCGAAGATCTCGTGGATCACCAGGACCACCGACGCTCGGTCCCGGCGCTCTGGGTAGACCACGAAGGCGTCGACCCTGTCGCCTCCTGGCACGTTCACCGTGACCCACTCACTGTGGCGGGTCGAGCCGGACAGGCGGGCCATGGCCTCCTCGCCCTGCGGCGGCAGCCCCATCGTCTCGCCGACCAGCATGGCGGCTGCGCCGCTCAGCCAGAGGGCCGCGAAGATCACGGACAGCAGTCGTTTATTCACGTCCAACCTCCCTGAGCAATCGGTATGCATTAGCAAGATGACTAGGATATGAGCAGAAGCGGCAAGCCGGCCGCCTACCTGTACGTCCCTCTCAGGTGAAAGAGCTTGAGGCTGGCGGCCAAACGCTCCAGGAGATCGGCCCCGGCGGATCGTCCTCCTGCACCGCCGCTGGCCGCAGCTTCCGCCGCGCTGCGCTCCGGGGCGGGGCCGCCGGCAGGCTCTGCCCGAAAGGCGAAGCGAATGCTCCTGGGTTCGCCGGGCAGCAGGGCAAAGAGGTTGTCCGTGAAGACCCCCGGCACGGCCCCGCTGTCGAGGGTCACGAAGAAGGCCGGCAGATCGGAAGCCAGCTCGATCAGGGCCTCGTCTGCCTCCATGCTGATGCGGCTGGCGATCTCCGCCCTCGGAAGGGCGCAGCGCTTGTAGGGAACCAGGAATAGCTCGTTGTGCACGGCGACCGCGGCCGCTGCGCCCTTCCCTCCGCCCTCCGACAGGAAGCGCACTGCCAGGAAGGCCTCCTCGGGTCGGACCGGAAGGTCCCGGACGGCCCGCGCCCAGAGGGGTGTGGCCGCCTCCGCGGCGAGCTCCACGGCCATCTCTTCCTCCAGGCGAGCGTGGCCGGCGAAGTCCAGCAGGCGCAGGTGGAGCCTTCCGGGGCGAGCCTGGGCGGTGTCGTTGAGCCCCACCACGCGCAGGGTTTGCCCGTCGGCGCAGTGGGCCGCCACGTGCACGGGGGCGAAGAACCTGCGGGCCGCGTAGTGCACGGGCTTCCATTTGCCCGAGTGCTCGATCGAGGACCAGGAGGCTCCGGGCCACAAGTCGTTCAGCTGCCAGTACAGGGCTCCCATGCACCGGGGCCGGCTCGAGCGCCAGTACTCAACGGCCGTCTTGATGGCCAGGGCCTGCTGGACCTGGCTGAGGTACAGGAAGTCCTCGAAGCTCTCCGGCAGACGGAAGTAGCGGCTCATGGTCTCCACGATGACCGTGTTGCCCCGCGGGCTTCGCTGGTGATGCTCCATGACGGGGGAGGTGACGTTCCACTGATCCTCCGGGGCGTAGCGGCGCACCGTGTCCAGCGAGGGAAAGGACTGGAAGCCGAACTCCGAGCAGAAGCGGGGCACGACCTCGTAGTAGGCCTCGAAGCTCCTGCCCTCGTGCCAGACGCTCCAGTAGTGCATGTCCCCTTTGCTGTCGTCGTGCCAGTTGTCCGTGTAGTCCCCGGGGCCGGCCGACGGCGAGCCGGGCCACCAGGGCCTGCCGGGGTCCAGCTCCCGCACCAGGGCCCCCACCACCTCGTCGTTCAGGCGTTCGTAGTCCCTGCGGTAGCGCTCGAGATTGTCTCTGGTCTCGGGAAACCAGCCGAGGGCCCCCAGGTTTTCGTTGTTGCCGCACCAGATCGCCAGGCTGGGATGGTGTTTGAGCCGCTTGACCTGGTGGCTGACCTCCCCGGCCACCGTATCCAGGAACCAGGGCTCGGCGGGATAGGTCGAGCAGGAGAACATGAAGTCCTGCCACACCAGGATCCCCTTCCGGTCGCACAGCCGGTAGAAGCCCTCGGACTCGTACTGACCGCCGCCCCAGACCCGGAGCATGTTCATGTTGGCGGCGGCCGCGTCGGCGAGGAGCCGCTCGCAGCGCTCGACGGTTTGCCGCGCCGGGAGGGCGTCGGTCGGAATCCAGTTGGCGCCCTTGCAGAACACCCTCCGGCCGTTCACCACGAAGCTCATGCCGCGCCCTGCCGCATCGTCCTCCAGGATGAGATCGAGGGTGCGAAAGCCGATCTCGAGCTCCCTGCGTTCATCACCGACGGCCACCGACAGGGTGTACAGGGGCTGACCGCCGTACCCCGCGGGCCACCACGGCTCCACGTCCGGCAGCTCGAGGACCTCCGCCAGCCGGTTCGCACCGGGCCGCACCTCGACCCGGCGGTCGAGGGAAGCCCCGCCTGCCGCGATCTGCAGGGGGACCCTGGCCTGCTCGTAGGCGAAGTACTCGACCTCCACGGCCAGCTGCCAGGCACGCCCGATCCTCCTCGACTCGGTGGTCACGTATTCGATGCGTCCCAGGGAACAGGAGCCCAGGTAGATCGGACCGTACACCCCACTGACCATCAGGCAGGGGCCCCAGTCCCAACCCCCGTGGCACTGGACTTTGCGCAGCAGGTTCCGGTGGGGAGACTGCACCGGATACACGGTATGAGGCAGCGGATAGGGCAGGCGCTCCCGCAGGGTCCGTGCCTGCGCTTCGGCGGAGCGGAACAGAATCTCGATGCGGTTCTCTCCGGGCCGGAGCCTCTCCCCGAGCTCGGCTCGGAGGGGAGCGAACATGTTGCGGCTCTCGGCGATCGCCGTGCCGTTCAGGCGCACCTCGGCGCAGGTGTCCAGACTGTCCGCGTACAGGAACACGTGCCTGCCGTCGCAGAACGCGGGCTCCACCGTTAGCGATCTCGAGATCAGCCAGTCAGAGCGTCCGACCCACAGGGTGTCCAGCTCCCGGGTACCGTAGTAGGGATCGGGGATCGCTCCGCTGTCGATGAGGGCCGTGTAGGTGTCCCCCGGGATCCGCATGGGAAGCGGGCCGCCGGGGGCGCCCGGGCTGCCGGTGCCGCCGAGGCTTCCACCCGCCCGAGGCGCGTCGTCCGGCGGTTCTCCGCCGCACCGCGCGGCGCCCTGAGTGAGGGTCCAGCTCCCGGCCAGATCGATTCGTTCCACTCCGCTAGTCTCCCCGGAGCCGGGTTGGTTTTAAGTTCAACAAACCGATTATCGCACGCCACGATGCCCGGGTCAATGGCCGTGCTTTGAGGGTGCCGCGACGGCGAGGACAACAAAATTCCTAATTTCCAGTTGACAACAGCCGCGCGCCATGCTACAAATAGTTGGTTGGTTTTTAATCCAACCAACTATCGGGCGACGGGGTTGTTGATGGCGCAACTGAAGCGAAGCAGGTTTCTGAACATCTCGAGGGTCATGCGCGAGATCTGGGTCAACAAGGAGATCAGCCGCATCCAGATCGCCAAGAATCTCGGGCTCGACAAGTCCACCATCAGCAGCATTGTGAGCGAGCTCCTCGGCTACGACATCATTCGGGAGCAAGCCGAGGGGGAAGCGGGTCCCCAGGGGGGGCGAAAACCCGTGTACCTGACCCTGAACCGTTCCTTCGGCTGCGTGCTCGGGATCGAGCTGCGTCCCGAATCCTATACGGCCGTGGCGGTGGATCTGGAGGGGGCGATCCTCTATTCCAAGTTCGAGTTGGTCGGGATCTCCGAAGCCAATTTCGCCGAGGTGTTCTTCGACGTGACCGGCCGGGTGCAGGCCGAGCTGGAACGGAGCGGAGTTCCCCTCCTGGGCATCGGGCTCGGGGTTTCCGGAGTGGTCAATCCCCAGAAGGGGGTGATCCGCTACTCCATCCCTCTGCAGATGCAGCGGGAGTTCGACTTCCGGGAACGGATCGCCGCACGCTGCGATCTGCCCCTGTTCCTGGAGAACGACGCCAACGCCTGCGCCTGGGGGGAGCTGGCCTTCCACCGGGTCAAGAACCTGCGGGACTTCGTGTTCGTGCTGGTGGAGTTCCGGGAGGTGCAGGACCGGCTCCGGCTCCACCAGAAGACCGCCGTGGGCATGGGGATCGCCATCAATGGGCGGGTCCACTACGGACACCACTACTCCGCCGGCGAGTTCCGGAGCGTGCTCTGCACCCCGGAATGCAAGGGCCAGTTCTCCCTGCCCGACGAGGAGGCGGTGCGCCTCGAACAGGATGCGCAGGTCCTGAACCGCTTCATCCGGGAGCTGTCGAAGAACGTGGCCATGCTGGTCAACACCTTCAACCTGAGTCACGTCTTCCTCGGGGGCGACATCGAGCGCTACAAGCGAGAGGTCCACGGCGTGCTGCAGGAGGAGATCCAGCGCAACTGGCCGTATCCGGACGAGGTCCCGTGCAAGATCCGCTTCTCCTCCCACGGCGACAAGGCGGTGGCCTACGGCGCCGCCGGCATGGTGCTGCACCGCCTGTTCGCCGACATCGGCATCAGCGAGAGCATCGAACGGATCCATCCGGGCGGACCGACAGGGGTGGAGCTCATCGCGGGTAAGCCCCGCGTGGTCGGGTAGGAAAATCTGCTCCTCTGTCAGAGGAGTTTCCCCTAGTGGGGAACAGCGAACCAAGGAGGCTTTTTTATGAAAAAAGCTACCGCAATTCTGGCCGTGCTGCTGCTCTGCTCGGCAGCCCTGGTATTCGCCGGAGCTCAGAAAGAGAGCGGCGCGGCACCCTCCGTGGTGGTCGTCAAGACCATGGCCTACGGGGACCAGTCGAATCCCGAAGGGGTCAACTGGCTGCGCATTGTGGACTACTTCGAGAAGGCGAACCCGAACATCGACATCGACTTCGAGCTGCTCTACGACGAAGCCTATCACCAGAAGGTCGTGGCCCGCCTGGCCGCCGGTGACATCCCCCATCTGGCCTACATGGGAGCCGACGCCCGCTGGGGGCTTCCCTGGCAGGAAGCGGGCCAGCAGTTCGACCACCGGCCCCTCCTGGATCCAAACTACTACGACCTGAGCCTGATCCCGGAGATGGGCCCGAACGGCGAGATCTGGGAGATCCCCCTGGGGACCTCGAACATCACCACCGTGCTGTACATGAACGAGAATCTGGTGAAATCCCTGGGCTTCTCCGCTCCCAAGACCTACCAGGACATGGTGGCCATGGCTCCCGCCGCCAAAGCCCGGGGGCTGGACGTCGTTTCGATCGACGGCGCCGACGGTTGGGCCTGGGGCTCCTGCCTGATGTCCATGGTCATCGCCCGCCTATCCGGCGACCCGCACTGGGTCTCCAAGGCAGTGGCCGGAGAGCGCAAGTTCAGCGATGCGGTATTCGTGGACTCCCTGGCCTTCATTACCACCATGATCAAGGATGGGGTGATTCTACCCAAGTCGGTTCTGGTCGACTACGGCGCCAACCTCTCCAACTACAGCAACGAGAAGGCCCTGTTCATGGTCCAGGGTCAGTGGATCGCCGGAAGCATCGAGAACCCGGAGGTGGCCAACAACACCCTGATGATGGCCTGGCCCAAGCTTCCCGGCGAGAAGCCAGCCACGGCCGGCTCCGTGGCCGCGGCCATCCAGGTGGGCTACGGTCTGACCAAGGCCGGGGGATCGAATCCCGCGGTTCGGGATGCGGCCATGAAGTTCCTGTCGGTCTTCTTCAGCCACGAGGAGACCACCCAGCGCCTGAGAGACGGCGCGATCGTGGCTCCGATCCTCAAGGACTTCCAGGTGCCCGAGGATCTGCCCCGGATCGTCAAGCAGAAGGTGGTGCTCGCCCAGTCCGCCATGAACACCGACGTGATCGATGCCTTCCTGAGCGGCGCCCCGAACGACGCCCTCAACTCCGGGATGCAGAAGATCGCCTCCGGTCAGGCCACCGCGCGGGAGGTGGCAGACCAAGTGGAATCGCTTCTGCGCAAGTGATACCCTACTGAAGTCGCGAGTCGAGGAAGGGGGGAGCTCCCCCTTCCTCGGTTGGGGTGGGGAGGCCATGAACAAACGCGATTCCAGGGCCCTGAGAACTTACCTGTTGTTCGTCCTGCCCGGCCTGTTGATCTACCTGTTCATCGTGGCCTACCCGGTCGTGTATTCGGTATGGCTCAGCATCACGGACTTCAACCCGAACCGCGGCGGGGCCTGGAACTTCGTAGGGCTTCTCCAATACAGGACCATGGTGGAAGACCCCTACTTTCGGCATGCCCTGAAGAACAACCTGATCGTGGTGGCCGTCTCGGTGTTCGGGCAGATCCCGATCGGCTTCGCGCTGGCCTACATCCTCTTTCGCAAGCTGATTCGCGCCGGTGCCTTCTACCAGTCCATGGTCTTCTTTCCCCATTTCCTGTCCACCATCGTGATCGGCACCATGTGGAAGCGGCTGTTCCAGGCCGACGGCCCCGTGGCCCGACTGCTCCAGCTGCTCTCCGGTGACCCGAGCGCGCAGTTCGACCTGATGCTCAAGGCAAACACGGTCATGTACCCGATCGGCTTCGCCCTGATCTGGATGTATACCGGGCTGTACATGATCATCTTCCTGGCCAACCTGCAGAAGCTGGACACGAACATGATCGAAGCCGCCAAGATCGACGGGGCCAGCGAGCCGCAGATCTTCTTCCGCGTGATCGTGCCGCTGCTTTCGGGGACCGTGCTGGTATGCACCACCCTGGCGGTCGCCGGCTCGCTGCGCGGCTTCGACCTGATCTTTTCCATGACCACCCAGGGGCTGCAGAGGATGAACGCCGAGGTGCTGGCCATCTTCATGTACCGCACGGCCTTCCAGGACTACCGCAACCCAATGCGCTTTGCCTACGGCGCGGCCATCTCGAACATCATTGTGGTCATCAGCGTGGCCCTGATCCTCCTGAGCAACTACATCGGCAGGCGCCTGCGGGCCGGGGAGGAGTACTGAGTTGGCACCCGGCGTCGTGGCAGGAGAGGAGCGAGCCCGGCGGGGCCTGATCGGCAAGACCATCTCCTACATCGTGTTCACGGCATGGGCCCTGATCACGGTGCTGCCGCTCCTCTGGATGCTGTACTCCTCCTTCAAGTCCAACGACGAGCTGATCCGGGACATCTTCGCGCTCCCCCATGATTTGTTTGCCAACCGGGACGACGAGTACCTGGTCATTCCGCCCGCCTTGAACGTCATCCTCCCCTACGATCCCGAGGTGGATACCCGGGAGCGGCTGATCATCGAATCGGCCACCATCTCCCCCGGCAGGAGGCTGATGCTGCACTTCCTCTTGAAGGAGGAGCTGCCCCCGGAGCTGGCCCGCCTGGATCCCGGCGATACCCTCAAGGTCTCGCAGCTGCCGCTGCGGCTGCGGGTCAAGGTCGGCTGGGCCACCATCTGGTTCAACTACCTCGCCGCCTGGACCAGGGGAGGGTTGGGCTTGAAGTTCGTCAACAGCATCATCTACACTGCCGTGTCCACCTTTCTGATCGCCTTCCTGGGGCTCATGATCAGCTTCGCCCTCGGCAAGATGCCTTTCCGCCGGCTCTCGACGATCTTCCTGGCCCTGATCGGGCTGGGGTACCTGCTGAGCATCCAGTCGGTGATCATCCCCCTCTTCCTGATGCTGAGCTCGGCCAGGCTCACCGACACCCGCCTGGGCATCATCGTCGTCTATACGGCCTTCGGCCTGCCCCTGGCGGTGCTGCTGATGACCCAGTTCATACGGGGGCTGCCGGACAGCCTGATCGAGTCCGCCTACATGGACGGGGCCTCGGTGTTCAGAACCTTCACGGCCATCATGATTCCCATGTCCACGCCGGTCCTGATCACCGTGAGCATCATCAGTGCACTGGGCATCTGGAACGAGTTCCTGCTCGTGCTGGTGCTGGCCAGCTCGGAAGCCACGAAATCCCTCCCGGCGGGCGTGTACTCCTTCACCAGCCTCATGGGCACCCAGCTGGGTTGGCAGCTGGCCGCTCTGGTGATCGCCACCGTGCCCGCCATGGCCGTGTACCTGTCCTTCAACAAGAGCATTACGAAGGGCGTCGTAGCCGGGGCCCTGAAGGGATAGGGCCGGGACGCGCTCATGAAATACGGGTTCTTCGACGACGCGGCCAGGGAGTACGTGATCACCACGCCCCTGACGCCGCTGCCCTGGATCAACTACCTGGGCTGCCAGGAGTTCTTCTCCCTGATCTCCCATACCGCGGGGGGCTACTGCTTCTACCAGGATGCCCTGCTGCGCCGGCTCACCCGCTACCGCTACAACAACGTGCCCCTGGACGCGGGGGGCCGCTACCTGTACCTGCGGGAGGAGGGACCCTCGGGTGCGGACGGCACGGACGGCGCGGTGGGGGCCCGGGCTGCGCAGGGCGCGCCGTGGTCCCCGAGCTGGATGCCCACCCGGACCGAGCTGGATTCCTACGAGTGCCGGCACGGCCTGGGCTACACCCGGATCCGCAGCAGCCGGGGCGCCCTGGCGGCGGAGGTGCTGTACCTGGTGCCTCTCGACACCACGGCCGAGGTCCAGCGCCTGGTGCTGGAAAACCGCTCCGGCTCCGCCCGCACGATCGAGGTCTTCTCCCTGGTGGAGTTCTGCCTCTGGAACGCCCTCGACGACATGACCAACTTCCAGCGCAACCTCTCTATCGGCGAGGTGGAGGTTGACGGGCCGGTGATCTACCACACCACCGGGTACCGGGAGCGGCGCAGTCACTTCGCCTTCTACTCGGTGAACGAGCCGGTGGTGGGCTTCGACACGGATCGAGAGGCCTTTCTGGGACCGGGGCGCGGCTTCGAAGCCCCCCGGGCGGTGGTGAGCGGGCAAAGCGGCGACTCCGTGGCCCGGGGGTGGTTCCCGATCGCCTCCCACCATCTGCAGCTCCGGCTGGCCCCCGGGGAGCGCAGGACCCTGGTGTTCGTGCTGGGCTACGCCGAGAACGATCCCGAGGACAAGTGGGAGGCTCCCGGGGTGATCCGCAAGGATCGGGCCCGGGAGTTGATCCGCAGGCTCGAGAGCCCCGGGGCGGTCGACCAGGCCTTCGAGGCCTTGGGTGCGCACTGGGAGGAGCTCCTGGGCCGCTTCCGCCTCACCAGCAGCGATCCGCGGCTGGACCGCATGGTCAACCTCTGGAATCCGTACCAGTGCGTGGTGACCTTCAACCTGGGCCGCAGCGCGTCCTTCTTCGAGTCGGGTATCGGCCGGGGTCTGGGCTTTCGGGACACCAACCAGGACCTCCTGGGCAGCGTGCACCACCACCCCGAACGGGCGAGGCAGAGGATCCTGGATGTGGCCGCCACCCAGCTGCCCGACGGCAGCGCCTATCACCAGTATCAGCCCCTGACCAGGCGGGGCAATCGGGGCATCGGCGGGGACTTCAACGACGACCCCCTCTGGCTGATCCTGGCCGTCAGCGCCTACCTCAAGGAGACAGGCGACTGGGCGGTATTGGAGGAGGAGGTTCCCTTCGACAATGATCCGGGCCGGACCAGCAGCCTCTTCGAGCATCTCCACCGGGCCTTCCGCCGCGTGGCGGACAACCTCGGCCCGCACGGCCTGCCGCTGATCGGCCGGGCGGATTGGAACGACTGCCTGAACCTGAACTCTTTCTCCACCAACCCGGACGAGTCCTTCCAGACCGGGCCCAACAGGAGGGGGGGCAGCGCCGAGAGCGTGCTCATCGCCGGGATGCTGGTGTTCATCGGCAGGGACTTCGAGGAGATCTGCCGCCGCACCGGCCGTGCCCGCCTGGCGGCGGAAGCTCTGAAGCGCATCGGGGCCATGGAGCAGGCCGTGCTGGAGCACGGCTGGGACGGGGAGTGGTTCCTGCGCGCCTACGACCACTCCGGCGCCCCGGTCGGCAGTGCCCGCAACGAGGAGGGTCGGATCTTCGTGGAGACGCAAGGCTTCTGCTCCATGGCCGGGATCGGAGCGGCCGAGGCCTTTCCGCGCCGGGCCCTCGATGCGGTGAAGGAGCACCTGGAGTGCCAGCACGGCATCGTGCTCCTCTGGCCCGCCTATTCCCGCTACTACCCGAGCCTCGGGGAGATCTCGACCTACCCGGAGGGCTACAAGGAGAACGGCGGGGTGTTCTGCCACAACAACCCCTGGATCACCATCGCCGAGGCCTGCCTCGGGCGCGGGGAACGGGCCTTCGAGACCTACCGCAGGATCTGTCCCGCCTGGCTGGAGGAGCGCGGGGAGCTGCACAAGACCGAGCCCTACGTGTACGCCCAGATGATCGCGGGCAAGCAGGCCGCCCGCCCGGGGGAGGCCAAGAACTCCTGGCTGACCGGAACGGCGGCCTGGAGCTTCGTGGCCGTTTCCCAGTGGATCCTCGGCATCCGTCCCGACTTCGACGGCCTGCGCATCGACCCCTGCCTGCCCCCCGCCTGGGAGGGCTTCACCGTCGAGCGCACCTTCCGCGGCCGCCGCTACCGCATCCGGGTACGCAATCCCCGGCACGTCTCCCGCGGCGTGGCCTCGGTCGAGCTGGACGGGCGGAGGCTGGAGGGGAACCTGCTCCCGGCCGCTGCCGGGGATTCGGCCCCTGCGGGCCGGCACGAGGTCGAGGTGCTCATGGGTGAGGCCGGTGAGGCGGGCGGGCCGGGCCGCCGCCGGCCGGGCGCCGCAGGCGGCCCGGCCCGGGTGAAGTAGACGTGCCTCCCGCGGACGATCCCAGCAGCCTTGCCTCGGGAGTGCCCCCCGGGACGCCGCTTCTCGTGCCGGTACCCCGGCGCGTGGTCATACGCCCGGGGCGTTGGCGGCCGCCGCCGGAGCTGAGGGCGGGCGCCCCGGGGGAAGGCCTCCGGGGCGTTCCTGCCCGAGACGCCTGCGCCCCAGGTGAACGCCTGCGGGGCATTCGTACCCGCCTGGACCCGGGGGCGATCCCCTGGGAGGAGGGCTACCGCCTCACCGTGGACCCGAAGGGCGCGACCGTGGTGGCCCGGGACGCCGGCGGCCTCGTTCACGGGATGATGACTCTGCGGCAGCTGCTCCGCCTGGCGGGCCGCGGCGGAGCGATCCCCTGCCTCAGGATCGAGGACTGGCCGGCCTTCCGGGTCCGCGGGGTCATGCTGGACATCAGCCGGGACCGAGTCCCGACCATGGAGACCCTGAAAGCGTTGATCGATTTCTGGTCGGAGCTCAAGCTGAACCAGCTGCAGCTGTACACCGAGCACACCTTCGCCTACCCCTCGCATCGGAGCGTCTGGGAGAAGGCCTCGGCCGTCACCCCCCAGCAGGCCGAGGAGCTGGATCGCTACTGCGCGGACCGGGCCATCGAGCTCGTGCCCAACCAGAACTCCTTCGGCCACATGGAGCGCTGGCTGGCCCACGAGCGCTACGCTCACCTGGCCGACGCCACGGGGAGCTTCCGCGATCCCTGGGGAGGCCTGCGAACCCAGGCGACCACCCTCAACCCCCTGGATCCGGGCTCCATCGCCCTCGTCTCCGGCCTCTACGACGAGCTCCTTCCCCATTTCCGAAGCGGGAGCCTGAACGTGGGGGCCGACGAGCCCATCGACCTGGGTCACGGCCGCAGCCGCGAAGCCTGCACCCGCAGCGGGGTCGCCCGGGTGTACCTCGAGTTCCTGCTCAAGCTCTACGAACAGGTGGCCCGGCGCGGCAGGACCATGCAGTTCTGGGGGGACGTCGTGCTCCACTACCCGGAGCTGATTTCGGAGCTGCCCCGGGACGTGGTGGCCCTGGACTGGGGATACGAGGCCGGGCACCCCTTTGCCGGGGAGTGCCGAGCCTTCGCCGAAGCGGGCCTGCGCTTCTACGTGTGTCCCGGGACCTCCTCCTGGAACTCCCTGGGCGGGCGCTGGGCAAACGCCCGAGGCAACGTCGACGCCGCCGTCGCCGCCGGCCTGTCCGCGGAAGCGGAGGGTCTGCTCCTCACCGACTGGGGGGACAACGGCCACTGGCAACAGCTCCCGGTCTCGTATCCCGGCTGGCTCTACGGAGCGGCGGCCGCCTGGAATCCGCAAGGGGCGGGGCACCTGGATCTGGAGGGCTGTCTCTCCCGTCACGTATTTCAGGACCCCAGCGGGAAGGCGGCCCGGGCCCTGATGATCCTGGCAGAGGTCTATGACGACGGGATTCAGGCTCTGCCCAACGCCGGCATCTTGGGGGTCCTGCTCCTCCTCCGGCTCCAGCCGTACTACGAGGGGGGCTTCGAGGCGTACCGGGGGCATGAGTTCGCCTCCGAGCGCGGCCGGATCGAGGAAGCCCTCAGGCTGCTGGGACAGGCGCAGGAGGGAGTCGAACCGGTCACGGCTGAGGAGCTGACCATTACCGCCGGGTTGATGCTGCACGCCGCGCGCCTGGGCGAGGCGCGCTTCGCGACCCCGCACCTCAGCACCGCCGAGATCCCCGCTGCCCTCCGCCGGTCCCTGGCCGGGGAGCTGGAATCCCTGATTCGGCGCTACCGCCGGCTGTGGCTGATCCGCTCCCGCCCGGGCGGCCTGGAGGACAGCGCGGGCCGGATGGGCGCGCTGCTCGACAGCTACCGGCAGCAGTGACCGCCTGTCGTCCCGGCGGCCGGGTGGGCCGCGCCAGGGCGGGGAGGCCACGGGAGGGGGCATGAAGATCCTGATCAACCACGTGGGCTACGAGACCGACGCCCCCAAGCGTGCGGTGCTGCAGGCGTCCGAAGCCGAGGCCTGTGCGCTCGAGGCTCGAGCGCACAGACAAGCGGCCCTGGCCTGCCGGGTGGTGGACGCTGCCAGCGGTGAGGAGGCCTGGCAGGGGCAGGCCTCGTACCTCGGAGCCGTGGAGCGCTGGCGGGATCGGGTGTTCTGGAGCCTGGACTTCTCCGATCTGCGGATCGAGGGCCGCTACCTCCTCGTGGCCTCCGCCGCGGCGGGGGCGGGGGCCGAGCTTGCGAGTGAGCCCTTTGAGGTCGGTCCGCTCCTGGTCCTGTGCCGCACCGGCCCGGCCGTAATGCAGTACTTCCGCTCTCAGCGCTGCATCGGGAGCCTGGACCGGGCCGACCGGCGGACGCCCTTCCACGGCGGCCGGCCCGGTCGCGTGGACGTGCACGGCGGCTGGTACGACGCCTCCGGTGACCCCGGGAAGTACCTAAGCCACCTTTCCCATGCCAACTTCATGAATCCCCAACAGACCCCCCTGGTGGTGTGGAGCTTCCTGGCGGCCCGTGACCTGCTCGAGCGCCTGCCGGCGGGCACCGGCGTGCCGGAAGCGAAGCTCCTGGGGGCGCTGCGGAGCCAGCTCCTGGTCGAGGCGCTCTACGGTGCGGACTTCCTGGCGCGGATGCAGGATCCTGCCGGCTACTTCTACACGAGCGTGTTCGATGGCTGGTCGGGGGACCCCGCCCGGCGGGAGATCTGCTCGTTCCGCACTCAGGCCGGGATTCGCTCCGACCGCTACCGGGCCGGCTTCCGGCAGGGCGGCGGCATGGCCGTGGCGGCCCTGGCCCGGGCGGCGGGTGCGGCCACGGCGGCCCGCAGGACGGCAGGTGCCGCCGGGGCCGGGACAGGCTCGCGGTGGGCCCGTGGCTACCGGGAGGCGGCGGAGCGGGGCTTCGCTCACCTGGAAGAGAACAACCTCGGATATCTCGATGACGGCCGGGAAAACATCATCGACGACTACTGCGCGCTGCTGGGGGCGGTCGAGCTGTATGGTAGCGGCGGGCGCCCGGAGCACCTGAGCGCGGCTCGCCTGAGGGCCGAGCGGCTCGGCGCACGGCTCTGCACGGACGGCCGCTACCGCGACTGGTGGCGGGCCGGCGACTCGGACGAGCGCCCCTACTTCCACGCCGTGGAGGCGGGCCTCCCCGTGATCGCCCTCCTGCGCTATGCCGGGGCCGAGCCGGAGGCGGGTCGCGCCGCCGGCGCCCTGGAGACCGCGCTGCGGTCTCTGCGCTTCGAGATGGCGCTGACCGACGAGGTGACCAACCCCTTCGGCTATGCCCGCCAGTACGTGAAGCCGGTACACGGAGCCAGGCGCTCCAGCTTCTTCATCCCCCACGACAACGACACCGGCTACTGGTGGCAAGGCGAGAACGCCCGCCTGGCTTCCCTCGCCGTCGCCGCCCGGCTGGCCTTGCTCGCTGCCCGTACGGCAGCGCCGGGCGGGACTGCCGAAGCCGGACTGGCCCGCCGGCTGCCGGGCTACGCGGCGGATCAGCTCAACTGGATCCTGGGCCTCAATCCCTTCGACACGTGCATGCTCCACGGCTTCGGCCGCAACAACCCCGAGTACGAGTCGGCGCATCCGAATGCGTTCGGAGGAATCTGCAACGGCATCACAGCGGGAATCGAGGACGAGGACGACATCGACTTCCTTCCCGGGCCCTATGCCGAGCGAGGCGAGCATCGCTGGCGCTGGAGCGAGCAGTGGCTGCCCCACGCCGCCTGGTACCTGCTGGCGCTCTGCGCCGGCGCCGCCGCGGGCATCGCAGCATAAGCCCCCCCGTGGCCCAGCCCCGCTGTCGCCCGCAGGTGCGGAAGTCCCGGTGTCCCGCGCGCGCAGGCTCTGGCGCTGCCCGCTTTGGTGTGCATAGTAGTGTCCGTGCTCCTGAAACAGCTCCAGAGCCCAGCGGTAGTCGACGAAGGCAACCTGGGGGGGGGTGATCGAGTGGTCCGCGCCGAGGACGTAGCGCGCCCCCAGTTCCCTCATGGTCCTGACCAGCTCGAGGATCGTTCGGCGGATCAGCCCCCGGTCGCCCGACTCCAGGACGCGCACGTCCAGCCCGCCCATGAAGGCGATCCGATCCGCGTATTCGCCGGCCACCTTGAGCACCCGGCAGCCGGGCTTGGCCTCCATGGGGTTCAGGCAGTCGAACCCGGCCTCCGCGATCAGGGGAAGCGCTTCGCGGATGTCCCCGCAGGAGTGGAGGATCACCGGCAATCCGAAGGAATGCATGAAGGCCACCAGCTCCCGGTGGTTGGGGGAAGATGAGCTCCTCCAGGACCGGGGGGCAGCAGACCAGCCCGTTGCGGTAGCCCAGGTCATCGGCGACCAGGAACCCGTCGGGCAAGCCGATTCCCTGGAAGACCAGCCGGTAGTGGGCCAGGTAGAAATCCGTGTAGACCCGGCGCTCCAGGAGAACTCCTGGAGCTACGTGGATGCCGGTTTCGTGCTGGCTGCCTGCTCTTCGGCCTCCGCCCCTCGGTGGCGCGGGGGGTGATGGTGGGCGGTCTTCCCTGGCAAACCGTCTACCGGATCCTGGCCGGGGTGTTCCTTGCCGCCTTCGTGCTGCAGCTGAGCCTTCCCTACAGGACGCTCCCGGAAGCGGCGCCGCCCGAGAGCGCAGCCAGGGGCCAGGGAGTCCGGCCGCTGGTAATCCTGGGGGCCCTGTTGATCTTCATCTACGTCGGGATCGAGTTCGGCGTTTCGAACTGGTCGGCCGAATACGCCGTGTCGGCGTTCGGCGCTGGCGCTTCCCGTGCCGAGGTGCTGGCCTCCCTGTTCCGGGGCGGGCTGCTGGCGGGAAGGATTCTCGTCCCCTACGCCGCGAAGAGGATTCCGCTCCCCGCGCAGCTCGTAGGCCTGTGTCTGGTGAACGCCTTGATGGTGGTGTTCGTCGCTCTGGCCGGCAGCCCAAGGGCACTGGGGGCGGCGGTCCTGTTCGCGGGGGTCGGTGCCTCCTCCATCTACCCGCTGACCGTGACCATCGTGGGCAAGCAGCTCAAGGAGCAGCAGTCGGTGGCCATCGGCGTCATGTCGACCCTGGGAGGGGTCGGCTCCTTCAGCTTCCCGTACATCATGGCCGTGATTGCCGAGCGCTTCGATCCAAGGGCGGGGTTCGTGTTCGTGGCGGCCATGGGCGGGCTGCTGGTGCTGCTCGGAGCGGCCGTCCTCCTGCGCTTGCGACGGACGAGCCGCTGATTCGCGGCCGCCTCAGGGAGGCATCAGGGTGCGCATCTCGTGCCACAGCACCCGGTAGGCCATCTCGGCCACGTCGTACCAGATCCCCCCGAGCTCCGTCCGCTGGGCCAGGTATCGCCGGTAGAAGCTGTCCATGCCCACGCCCATCTGGTAGGACATCACGGCCGCGCACATGCGCTTGGCCAGCTCGGTGACCGTCTTCTCGTCCATGCCACCACACCTCCTGGTCTAGTTGACGGGGAAAAGGGAGGAGACGCTTCTGTCTTTCAGCCCCTGCCGGGGGCCGTGGCTCGCAAGTCCCCCTCAGGAAGGGCGAGGCCTCCAGGGCCGGGAGGTTCAGCTTCCAGCGAAAGCCGCCGTTCGTCCGCTCCGCGTTCATCTCCAGGAACTGGCGGGCCTCGTCGTCCGGAACGACCGGCCTGAGGGCGTCGTCGATCTCCTTCCTGGAGCGCATGCCGCTGATGTCCGTCGAGAGGGCGGCAAACTCCTGCCGGAAATCCGGCTGGTAGGGGCAGGGGACGATGTCCACCACGACCGGGCCGCGCAGGGCGCCAGGGTGGGTCAGGCTGTACCCCATGGCGGCCAGGCCGCCCATCGAGTGGCCGACCAGCACCGGGGGCTCCAGGCCGTGGTGGGCCAGCCACTCCTCCAGGTCCGCCACCAGGTCCTCGAGGGAGTGGGAGTCGGCGTGGGGGGAGTCCCCGTGGTTGCGCAGGTCCAGGGCGAAGCACCTGCCGCGGGCGCTCAGGGCTTTGCCCACGCTGATCAAGTTCTTGGAGAAAGCGAACAGGCCGTGGAGAATCACGATCGGCGGGCCTTCTCCGCCGAGCTCCCGGTGGTGCAGGATCATGGTTGCCCCCTGGGGGCACGGCCCCTGGAGATACGGCCCCCGGCGCTACCGCCCATCACGCGGCCCGGCGCCCCGCGCGGCCCGCTACCGCCGTCGCAGGGTCAGCAGGGAAAAGGCCACGGCAAAGGAAAACAGCACGATCCCGATGGTGATCAGGGGCTCGCCGAGGCCGAACAGCAGTCCCCCGAGGACGATGATGGGCCCAAGGTTCGAGCCGAAGACGGCCACCGCGTACACCGCGTTGCGCAAGGTCAGGCGGAAGTAGGCCCGGGTATGCTGGATGGCGTGCCCCGCCTCGTGGGCGGCGACGCCCAGGGCGGCGACGCTGGAGCCCGAGGAGACTCCCCAGGACAGCCTGAGGGTCCTGAAGCGGGGGTCATGGTGGTCCCGCAGCTCTCCGGAGACCTGCTCCACCGGCTGCCCGGCGCCGTGCCGTTCCAGGATGCTCCGGGTCGCCTGCGCGCCGGTCCCCCGGGGCGGCGGTCCGCACCTCACGGAGTCGCGCGTACGTGCTGCGTACCGCCGACTCGGCGATGAGGCCCAGCAGGATGGCGGGCAAGAGAATCCACCAGTACGAGAAATACACGCCGATCAATCTTCTGCTCCTCATCGACAGTGTACTCACGCGGCAGACGGAGGGCAAAGCGCATCGGGGTAATCCTGACCGGTGGCCGTGGGGTTTGGATACCGGGGTAGCCACCTGGTGCATCCACGGGTATCCACTTTCCCCCTTCTCCCGCCCCGCGGGCCTGCTCCCGGGCGGCCTCTGGCCAGCACCGATCGCCAATCACTTGCTCTGCAAGCAATAAGCATCAGGGACCGAACTTCATATCGCACCCCCCCGGTGGCACGCTCCTTGCAACTCCATCCGCGGTTGCAGACCACATTCATCGTGACAGGAGGATTCAGATGAAAAAGAGTGCGCGAGTCCTGATCGCGGCGGCACTGCTCCTGGCCCTGGCCGCACCGCTGTTTGCGGCGGGCGGCAAGGAGACGGGGGCCAAGGAGGCGGTCACCATGGCCTTCATGCCCGGGATCGCCGACCCCTTCTACTTCACCATGGAGCGGGGTATCCGGGCCAAGGCTTCGGAGCTGGGGGTCAACCTGATCGTGGGCGAGTATCCCACCACCTGGGGCCCCGAGGCCCAGGTGCCGATCCTGCAGGCCATGATGGCCAAGGGCGGCATCGACATGCTGCTGATCGCCCCGACCGCCGTGGACGCCCTGATCGCCCCGCTGAAGAAGATCTACGACAGCGGTGTGCAGATCATCACCGTGGACACCTTTATCGGGGACGGTGACTACTCCAGGCCCAGCAACTACTCCTTCCCGCTGTCCTACATCGGCACCGACAACGAGCTGGGAGGGCAGAAGGTGGCGGAGCACCTGGCCAAGCTGGTCGGGGGGAAGGGGAAGGTCTTCTGCGAGTCCACCAACCCGGACACCTCTTCGGTGGTGGGCCGGGTCAACGGCTTCAAGAAGGGGATCGCCGAGTTCCCGAACATGACCCTGGTGGGAGTCGACTACTGCCTGGACGTACAGCAGACGGCCATGCAGCAGGTCTCGGCGGCTCTGCAGAAGACCCCGGACATCGTGGGCATCTTCGGGGTCAACGTGTTCAGCGCCCAGGGCGCCTACCAGGCGGTGGTCAACGCCGGGTTGACCGGCGCGGTCAAGATCGCCACCTGGGACGCCACCGAGACCCTCATCCAGGCGCTCAAGGAGGGCCACGTCGACCTGGTCCTGGCCCAGAAGCCCGCCGAGATCGGCTTTCTGGCGGTGGAGTGGGGCTACAAGCACCTGACCGCAGGCGCCGAGATCCCGAAGAAGGTCATTCCGGGCTTCGAGTTCTTCACCAGAGACAACGTGAACGATCCCGCCATGCAGCAGTGGATCTACAAGAAGTAGAGGGTTCCTCACCGGGCCAAGGGGCCGGCCTCCCCGAACAGGGCCGGCCCCGCTTCCTGTTCCGGGCCGGCGTGGCCGCGCCCGGGCCCGGGGATATCGCATTGTGGGCGGCCGCCGGATCGGTGTAGAATCGGAACCAAGAGAGAGGTGACGTCCTATGGGTACGGACTCCGCGGCATCCATCGACGGCGCCCCGCGGGCCTCGGCGGTGTCCGTGCTGGGCAAGAACTGGGCGCTGTTCTTCCTGCTGGCCTCGGTGGCGGTGTTCTCCGTCACCGGGAGCAACTTCTTCACCCTGGCCAATCTGCAGACCATCCTCTACTCCGCCACCGTCTACCTCCTTCTGGCCAGCGCGGAGACCTTCGTCATCATCACCGGGGGAATCGACCTCTCGGTGGGGTACGTCAAGGGGCTCAGCTCGGTGGTCGGGGCCGTGGTGATGCGCAATCTCTGGTACGTCCAGTACGGGATCCAGTGGCCCCCCGCGGCGGCGGTCGCCGCCGGAATCCTGGTGGCCCTGCTGGTCAGCCTGGCCTGCGGGCTGGCCAGCGGCCTGCTGGTCTCCCGCTATCGGGTTCCGCCCTTCATTGCCACCCTGGGCGTGCTCGGAGTGGCCTACGGAGTGACGCTGCACGCCAGCGACGGCGGGTTCCCCATCGGCTTCCTGCCTCCGGGGCTGCGGGAGGTGGGCAACGGCTTCGTGTACTACCACAATCCGGTCACGGGGCTGTCCCGATTCTTCGGGCCGCCGGAGGGCACGCTGGACACCCAGGTCAGGGGTTTGATCAGGGTGTTCCCGAACTCCCTGATCCTGGTCATCCTCTTCCTCCTGGTGCTGTGGTACCTGCTCAAGCATACCCGTTTCGGCCATCATACCTACGCCATCGGGGGCAGCATGGACGCCGCCGTGCGCGCCGGGATCAACACCAGGGGCCACCTGCTGCTGATCTACGTTCTGTCCGCGTCTCTGGCCGGGCTGGCCGGTGTGGTCGATGTGTTCCAGACCGGGACCGGCAACTTCACCCCGATGGGGGCCAACTTCGAGCTCTTCGCCATCGCGGCAGTGATCATCGGCGGGGCCAGCCTCATGGGGGGAAAGGGCAGGATCCTGGCCTCCGCGGTGGGCGTGCTCCTGCTCCAGGTGCTGGACAACGGTCTCAACCTGTCCGGCGTGGAGTCTTTCTACCGCTACATCGCCACCGGGGTGATCCTGATCGTGGCCGTGGTGGTCGACCAGCTCTTTCCGGACCTCTTCTAGGGTGCCAAGGAGAGCCGCATGAAGCAGCAGCGTGGGCTGGTGAGCCTGCTCTCGGAATACTGGGCGGTCGCCTTTCTGGGCGTCGAGCTGGTGGTGTTCAGCATCCTCGGGGCCGGCTTCTTCAGCCTGAACGGCCTGCAGATCGTCCTGTTCTACGGCACCTCCCTGTTCCTGCTGGCCACGGCGGAGACCTTCGTGATCGTGACCGGCGGGGTCGACCTGTCGGTGGGCTACGTGATGGGGTTTGCCACCATCGTCTCCGCCAAGCTGGTGGCCGCTTTCGCCAGGGGCGGCATGGCCCCGACCGCCGCCATCCTGGTCGGGATCCTGCTCACGCTGCTGATAGGGCTGGGACCGGGGCTGCTGAGCGGCTTCCTGGTGGGGCGCCTGAAGGTGCCGCCCTTCCTGGCCACCTTTTCCACCGGCGGCATCGTGTACGGGAGCTCGCTCCTGCTGATCGGCGGCGTGGCCGCCAAGGAGGTGCCGATACTGGCCAACGAGATCGGCAACAGCTACCTCCTCTACTGGGCCCGGGGCCGGGGCCTGTCCCTGTTCCTGGCTCCCGAGGTGGCCCGGGGGACCCGGGTGGTGGAGATCGTCCCGAGCATGGTCGTGGTCACCCTTCTGTTCGTGGCGGCGGCCGCCTTCGTGCTCAAGCGCTCGCGCTTCGGCCAGCACGCCTACGCCATCGGCGGGAACGTCGACGCGGCGGTCCGCGCCGGCATCGATACCAAGAGCCACCTGCTGCGCATCTACATGATCTCCAGCCTCTTCGCCAGCCTTTCCGGGGTGATCTACATGCTGGAGTACGTCACCGGCAAGGCGGACGCAGGGGTTTCCTACCTCCTCGATTCGATCGTGGCCGTGGTTATCGGAGGGGCCAGCCTCTACGGGGGCGCGGGCACGGTCTGGGGCACGGTGCTCGGCTGCCTCATCCTGTCCGTGCTGGAGACGGGGCTGCGCATGTCCGGGGTTCAGACCTTCGACAAGTTCATCGCCGTGGGGGTCATCCTCATCTTCGCGGTGCTGATCGACCAGTTCTTTCCCGAGCTGGTCCACAAGGAGGACTAGATGGCGTACCTGCTGGAGGTTCGCAACATCGTCAAGCGCTTCGGAGGACTGACCGCCGTCGCCAACGTGAGCATGGGCGTGGAGGCGGGCGAGGTCGTGGGCCTTCTGGGCGACAACGGCGCCGGCAAGTCGACCCTCATCAAGGTGATCTCGGGAGTGTATCGCGCCGACGAGGGGAAGGTCCTGTTCCAGGGCCGGGAGGTGGAGATCAACTCGCCGACGGATGCGCTGGCCATGGGCATCGAGACGATCTACCAGGACCTGGCCCTGGCGGAGAACCTGAACACCCCCTCCAACATCTTCCTGGGACGGGAGAAGATGAAACGCTGGGCGGGCCTGATTCCGGTGCTCGATCACGAGTACATGCACGCCGAGAGCCGCAAGATCCTCCAGAAGCTGGACATCGAGATCCCGTCCCTTCGCAACCGGATCCGGGCCCTGTCGGGCGGGCAGCGGCAGGCCGTGGCCATCTCCCGCTCCATCTACTGGGACGCCAAGTTCATGATCATGGACGAGCCCACGGCGGCCCTCGGGGTGGCCGAGCAGAAAAAGGTCCTGGACACGGTCAATCTGCTCAAGTCCCACGGGATCGGGGTGATCGTCATCAGCCACCAGATGCACGATGTGTTCTCGGTGGCGGACCGGCTGGTCATCATGCGCCGAGGGGAGAAGGTGGCCGAGAGGATCACCCGGGAGACCAACGCCGACGAGGTGGTCAGCCTCATCGTGGGAGCGGAGAAGGTGCAGAGTCCCGGCGAGAGATGAAGCTATTCAGGAAGACGCTCCTGTTCTTCATCGGGGTGATCGCGCTCCAGTCGCTCCTGACCGGGCTGCTCATCACCGACGTGACCCGGCGGACCAACCTGGCCGACGCCAGAAGGGAGCTGGGGGAGGAGGCGTCCATCATCTACGACAGCTTCAACTCCTGGAAGCGCCAGATGTGGGTCAGTCTGATCGGGATCCGGGGCGACGAGGGGCTGGCCCGCCTGCTGTCGGAGCACCGCGGCCACCCCCCGCTGGAGGAGTTCACCGGCTCCCTGAAGGACCTTCTGTTCGTATCCAAGATCGACTATCTGATCCTGAGCTACCTGGACACCGCCGCCCTGGAGATCGTACCGGTCGGCTATGGCACCTTCGCGGCCGCCGACCTGCGCGGCCTGTCCAACGCCAAGCCCGATCCCTACCTGGAGCTGCGTCTGATCCGTGGCGTCCTGTGCCTGGTCGGTGTGACCGCCCTGGAGCTGGCTCCGGATCGCTCGGTGAACTTGTTCCTGCTCAAGCGCATCGACTCCGAGTTCTGCAGCCGGCTCACCCTGAACCGCAAGTCCAGGGTGGCCCTGCTCCTGGGCTCCAGGTACCTGGCGGGATCCTTTCCCGTCGAGGACCCGATCGGCGCTTTCGACCCCCGGGGGCTGGCGAGCTCTTACGTGGAAACCTACAATGCCAGGGTCGGCGGCGAGCGGCTCAACATCGCCGTCCAGCGCCTCGGCAGGCCGGAGCCGTCGGAGGAGAACGAGGACCTGTTCCTGGGGGTCTTTCTGGCCAACGAGCCCTACGACCAGAGGGTCCTGCAGGTGAGCAGGTCGATTCTGCTCGTCTCCGGCCTGGGCGCGCTGGTGTCGGTGGCCTTGAGCCTGTTTCTGTCGCGCAATATCACCCACCCCATTGCCGAGCTGCTTTCCGGCATGGAGAGCATCAAGGCCGGAAATTTCGCCACCCGGGTGGGGCCCCGGGGCGGTTACGAGATCGCGCGCCTGTTCGCCGGATTCAACGAAATGGCCCGGGAGCTCAACGAAAATCACCAGGCCATCCAGGCGTACGTACGCGAAACGTTGCGCCTGAAGGAGTACAACGAGAAGATCATCAACTCGATACGCGCCGGCATCGCCATCGTGGATCAGGGTCTGGTGATAGAGAAGGTCAACAGCTCGTTCGTCGAGTCCTTCGGACTTTCCGGCCGGAGCATAGGGGGAGCGCCGCTCGCCTCTCTGGGGATCGATATCGTCGACGAGAGCATCCTGGGGAGGATCCAGGCCATCCTCGACCGGGAGCTGGAGGTGTACGCCGCGGTCAAACGCTCCGGCTCCTCCCGGGTCTACGAGATCAAGCTGTACCCCCTGTACGGCTCTGAGGAGGCCGGCGCCGCAGCCCCCGGCTGCGTGCTGGTCGCCGAGGACATCAGCGCCAGGACCGAGCTGGAGCAGAAGATCTTCCAGGCCGAAAAGCTGTCCTCGATCAGCATGCTCTCCGCCGGCATGGCCCACGAGATCAACAATCCCCTGGGCTCGATCCTGACCAACGTGCAGAATCTGATCGACGAGGAATCCGACGCCGAACGCAGGGTCTCCCTGCGGTATATCGAGCAGGAGACCCGGCGCATCGCTCGCATCGTCCGCGAGCTGCTCAACTTCGCCTCGACGGACACCGCTCACGCCCGGGGCTGCGACGTGAGCCGGGCGGCGGCGGAGACGATCCGGCTGGTCGCCTGTACCCTGGCCAGGGAAGAGCGGATCCGGATCGACGCCCGCCTGGCCCCCGGGCTTCCGCCGGCGGTGCTGAGCGCCGACGAGCTCAAGCAGGTGGCGGTCAATCTGATCCAGAACTCGGTCCAGGCCATCGAGGGAAAGGGACGGATCCTGGTCTGCTCCCGGCTGGAGCGCGGCGGACGGCGGATCTGCCTCTCCATCGCGGACACGGGCAGGGGCATTCCCAAGGCTCTGATCCCGCGGATCTTCGACCCCTTCTTCACCACCAAGATCGACAGGGACGGCACCGGCCTGGGGCTGTCGGTGGTATACGGGATCGTTACCAAGCACAATGGCACGATCCAGGTCCGCAGCCGGGAGGGGGGCGGGACCCGAATCGCCCTGAGCCTCCCGGTGCTGGATGGAGCACAGGCATGAAGGGACCCTCGGTACTGATCGTAGACGACGAGGAGGGCATCCGCCACGGCCTGGAGAATCTCTTCCGGCGGGAGGGTTTCCGGGTGCACAGCGCGGCGGATTTCGAATCGTCGATCGCCCAGGCCGCCGCCGTTCCCCTGGACGTGGCCATCGTCGACCTGCGCTTGCGCACCGGGCGGAGCGGCCTCGAGCTGCTGGCGGAGCTCAAGCGCCTGGAACCGGATCTGATCGTGATCGTGATTACCGGCTACGGCAGCATCGACACGGCCGTATCCTCCCTCAAGGGCGGGGCCGCGGACTACCTGCTCAAGCCCATCGACAACGACCGGCTCCTGGCCGCGGTCCAGCGCCACCTCGAGCTGCGTTCGCTCAAGACCGAGAACTGCCTTCTAAGAGATGAGCTCACCCGGCGATTCCTGCCTCACCGTTTCATCACCGGCAGCCCAGCCATGCTGGAGCTCCTCCGCAAAGCGGACAAGGTCAAGGACAACCCCGTGACCGTGCTCATCACCGGAGAGAGCGGTACGGGAAAGGAGGTCCTGGCGCGTTACATCCACTACACCGGGCAGCGCCGGGAGCGGAGCTTTGTCGGCATCAACTGCGCCGCTCTCTCCGAGAGCCTGCTGCTGAGCGAGCTCTTCGGGCACGAGCGGGGGGCGTTCACCGGGGCCGTGGAGCGCAAGCGCGGCAAGTTCGAGCTCGCCGACGGCGGCACCCTCTTTCTCGACGAGATCGGGGACATGTCCCTGGAGGTCCAGGCCAAGCTCCTGCGGGTGATCGAGGAGAGCTCCTTCCAGCGCCTGGGAGGAGTCAAGACGATCACGGTAGACGTGCGCCTGATCGCCGCCACCAACAGGGACCTGGGCGAGCTGATCCGCAGGGGCGCCTTCCGGGAGGACCTGTACTACCGGATCAACGTGGTCTCCCTGAATCTGGCCCCCCTGCGGGAGCGGAGAGAGGACGTCCCCCTGCTGGTCGAGCATTTCCTCGAGAAGTACGCCGAGCGCTACGGCCGGGAGCGGCCAGGCCTGGGCGCGGAGACCATGGCCGCTCTGCACGCGTACAACTGGCCCGGGAACGTGCGGGAGCTGGAGAACGTGGTCAACCAGCTCGTCCTGCTCGGGGAGAACGCCCTGAGGACCTGGATCGGGCTGCGGGGGCGCCCTGCCTCGGGCCGGACCGCGGAAGGGATAGGCGCGGTGGCGCCCGCTGTGCCCGGGCCCGGAGGGGTAGCACCGCTTCAGGGTGAGCCCGCGGCAACTCCCGGCGGGGCGGCGGAGCCCGCCCGGGTGAGCTCGCTGAAGCAGGCTCTGCGGGGCGTCGTGGAGCGCCACGAGCGGCAGATCGTGCTGGACTGCCTGGAGCGGAACCAGGGCAACAAGTCCCGGACCGCGCGCGAGCTGGAGATCACCCGCCGCACCCTGGCCAGGAAGATCGCCAAGTACGAGCTCTGAGGGGCGTGAGTTCTGAGGGCCGGCCGCGGAGGCCGGCCGCTGCGCGACCCGGCTACACGGTGATTCCGGCCCTCCAGATGGCAAACTCGGCGAAGCCGATTTTTCCGGCCCGGGTGCGGGCGCCCGCGGCCACCCGGAGCAGCTCGGCCAGGATGCGCTCCCCGTACCCCTCGAGGGTCCCCTCGCCGCTCAGGACCCCTCCGGCGTACAGGTCCAGGTTGCCGCCCATGCGCTTCCAGGTTCGAGGGTCCCCGGTGAACTTCAGGACCCGCATCACCGGATTGCCCACCGGGGTGCCCAGCCCGGTGGTGAACAGGCACAGCTGGGCCCCTGCGGCCGCCATGCCCGTGAGGGACTCCACGTCGGCCCCGGGGGAATCCATGATCACCAGCCCGCGGCGGGAAGCGGCCTGGGCGTAGGCCAGCACCTCCACCGGCGGGGTGGTCCCCCCCTTGAGGATGCACCCCAGCGACTTCTCCTCTCAAGGAGGATCCCGGAAAGCGTCCGTCAAAACAGATGTTGATGCCGATGCATACGCCCTCGACCTCGAATACCCTGAATGCCTCTCCCGGGCTGTACACGCTGCCTTCGTCGACGTGCGGATAGGCCAGGTGGACCTTTTCGTAGTGGCCCACGATCCCTTGAGGACCGGCCAGGACGTGGGAAACGAACACCTTCCCTTCCTGCCTGAGGGCCATGCCGAAGGCGGCGTGAAGCTCCGACCGCCTCGCCGCCTCGAGGAGCGCCCCGCATTCGCTGCTCCCGAAATCCAGCGCCGCTTCCCCGGCGAAGCCTTCGCAGGTGTAGCCCGTCAGGCTCAGCTCGGGAAACAGGACCAGCCGCGCCCGCTGCGCCCTGGCCTTCTCGATCCATGCCAGGTGGTCGATGACGTCTTGACCGGGAAACCCCGGACGATTGCTGTTCGAAACGACCGCGACCCGCATCATGAACCCTGGAATCCTCCCCCATCGGGGATTCTAGTGTCTTGTCCCAGAAATACGCTCGCACAGGCGACTGATCTTCTCGAGGATTGATTCCGCAGTCGCCTGCCAGATGAACGGCTGACAGTTTTCGTTGTACGCCCTCACGAACTGGTCGATCTTCTGCACCAGCTCTTTCACGCTTCCGAAGGACCCCCGACGAATCGCTCGTTGGGTGATGATTCCAAACCATCGCTCCACCTGGTTCAGCCACGAGGAGTACGTCGGCGTGAAGTGCAGATGATACCGAGGGTGGTTCAGTAGCCAGGCTTTCACCTTCGGATGCTTGTGGCTGGCGTAGTTGTCCAACACCAGATGCAGTTCCAACCCTTCAGGAACGTTCTTGTCGATATGCCGCAGGAAGCCCAGGAACTCTTGATGGCGATGGTGAGGCTTGGAACGGGTGAGCACCTTGCCGTTGGCAATATCCAGCGCCGCAAACAGGGTGGTCGTCCCATGACGCACGTAGTCGTGCGTCACCCCCTCCACGTACCCCAGTCCCATGGGAAGCATCGGTTGCGTCCGCTCGAGGGCTTGGCACTGGCTCTTCTCATCCACGCACAACACCATCGCGTTCTCCGGCGGGTTCAGGTACAGCCCCACGATATCCCGCAGCTTCTCGATGAAAAACGGATCGTTGGACAGTTTGAAGTAGCGCTGCCGATGGGGCTGCAACCCAAAGGTATTCCAGATCCGCTGCACCGTGGACTTCGAGATCCCGATCTGCTCGGCCATGGTGCGGCAACTCCAGTGGGGCCCATCTTCGGGCTGTGTCTTCAGCGTCTTGCGGATCAGTTCGGCCAAACGCTCTTCCTCGATACTGCGAGGCCGCCCGGTGCGCAGCTCGTCGTACAAGCCCTCGATGCCTTCGTCCAGGAAGCGCTTCCGCCACTTACCCACGGTCTCTCGGGTCGTGGACAGCTGCTCGGCGATCTGGATATTCTGCATCCCTTGCGCGGCCTTCAACACGATCTTCGCCCGCTCAACCTGCGCATGGGGCAGGCTTCGCGATGAGGCGAAGGACTCCAGTTGAGCTCTCTGTTCCTCGCTCAATACCACCGGACGGGCGACGTTCCTGGCTGCCATCTTGCGTGCCTCCTTGAGCATATGACAGCCAGGATGGTACCACAATATGCTCTCCGTGTACAGCTATTTAAGGGACACAGCACTAGCCCGCATTTCTCACAAACCTGATCGAATGGCGGGAACCGCGCGGCGGCGGGTCGCGGACGACAGGTCCTGGTCTTCCCGGGCAAGCCAACGAGAGTGTCAGCTGCAGATTCATACGGGTTCCCCGGCTCTTGGGCGTGGACAGAAGCCCAAACGGGCCGCTGCGCGATCCTGCGGGCGCATCTACCCTAAGCGAATGAACTCTGATCGCTTCGTAGGGCCTGTCAGCACAGCTGGGGGTAGGCCCCCTTCAGGTTCGTGAGGGTCTGGCAGAAGATATCCTGGTACGGATAGGCCGAGGAAATGCTGACATAGATCCTGCGAACGCTGATGCGCACCTGAGCCCCGATCTTCAGTAGCTTCAACCGGATGCTCTGGCACTGAGCCTGGGCGAACTCGGTTCCCTGCAACCCTCGGCGACGCAACGCACTCATCAACACATATGCGATGGAGGAGAAATACAGGTGCGGTTGATCGGCTCGCATCGTGAAGGAGGAGGTGCGGTTGGCGAACACGTACAGCTGCTGTTCCTTGATACGATTCTCCGTGTCGCCGCGGGCGCAGTACACCTTCTCGTAGAGCTGGGTTGCCTGGATGAGCTCTCGGGCAAGATTGGTCACCACGAAACGGGGGTTGTCTCCCTTGGCCAGGTATTCGGCCTTGGCGACTACGCGACGGCTGCACGACCAGCTCTTCAGGGTGCGGTAGCGCAGCTCCTTGTAGATCTCCTGTGCTTGGCGGGGCTGATGGGTATAGTAGCGCTTGCGGGCTTTCTTCAACTCCTTGGCGATGCGCTTCACCAGGCGGCTATTTCTGGCCAGGCCAAAGACATAGAACAGCCCCTCCTCCTCGCACCACCGCATCAGCTCGTCGCGACAGAACCCGCTGTCGCCTCGCAGGATCAGCTGAACTTTCGGCCAGCGCTGGCGGATCTTCTCCACCACCCGCTGGATATCCGTCAGCACCTCGTTTCCTGGATCCAGGTTCGCGGTCTTGAGTTCGGCGCACGGCAGATGATCGTCGCAGAACATCTATAAGGGTGGGTAGCAGTAGCAGTCGTAGTAGCCATGGAAAAATCGTCCCTCTTGATGTCCGTGCAGCGGATCATCTGGTGACTTGCCGAAAGTCTGCCTCTTTGAACTTGAACAGAACGTGAGCCTTCTGGGCGCGGGCGATCTTGATGGTGTTTCGATTGAAGTACAGCGCGTCCAGCAGCCACAGCTCGGGGCGTAGCTTCCCGAGGATCCGCACGACTGCATGCATGATCTGCCGTGCGACCCGTTGTTCCTGTCCCTGGCTCTCACAGCGGCGTACCATCACCGGATAAGCGATCACTCCGGGCAGACACAGCGTCACCAACCAGTGGCCGCCCATGGAGGAACCATCCAGGATTCCCAGCCGCCGCGGCGTGCCCCCCGGAGTCAAGCACTTGCGCAGCAGATCGTGAGCTTCAAAGGTCGGTAGAAAGCTCAACAGGAACCGCTGCCCCTCGGCAGGGCGCAGCCATTTCAGCACCCGCGCAAAGGTGCTGTCCGAGGCCACCACCTTGCGCTGGCACCCGACCAGCCCCTTGTAGCGCTGGGTACGTGTCTCTCGATCATTTGACAAAAGTGAAGCAACGCCGAGAAGAATGGCATCAGGAACAAGGACATTAGGATCGTCTGGAGTCTGACGGATGGGTTTCTACGGATGTCGGTAAACCCCTCGAAAGGGGTTTATTGAGGAAAGCCTCCCGGGCTAACCGGGCGATCCTCTTATCGTGCATGGCATGCTCCCCTCCCAAATAGATGATTCTGAGCAGAAAAAGACCCTGACCCGAACAAAGAAGAAAGAGAAGAAGAGAAAGAAGAAAGGCGACCTCATCTGCCCCCTCCCGAGCTGCTGAGGTCGCCCCTATTCTACCACACCCCCCGCCGCCCGTCAGCCTTCCGCAGACGGGGAACTTCTGGTGGACCAGCCGTTGACAGCAGGGCTCCCCCGCCGGACAATGGGAGCGAAGGGGGAGCCAAGGCGATGAAGCTGGAGAAACGGGTGGCCATCGTTACCGGGGCGGGCACCGGCATCGGGGAGGCCACAGCGCTGCTCTTGGCCCGGGAGGGCGCCCGGGTGGTGGTCGCCGACTCGGATCCCGCCGGCGGAAGCCGGGTCGCCGCCGGGATCAGGGACGCCGGCGGCGAAGCCCATTTCTTCCAGGTGGACGTATCCCGGGCGGACCAGGTCGAGGCGCTGGTGCGGGATGCCGTCGAGCGCTTCGGAGGCATCGACATCCTGGTCAACAACGCGGGCATCTACGCCAAGGGCGACGCCGCCACGACCACGGAAGAGCAGTGGGAGCGGATCCTGGCGGTGAACGCCAAGGGGGCGTTTCTGTGCTCCAAATATGCCCTCCCGGTCATGATCCAGTCGGGAAAAGGCACCATCGTGAACATCGCCTCGGAGGCCGGGATCGTGGGCATCCGCAACCAGGTGGCCTACAACGTGTCGAAGGCGGCGGTGATCATGCTCACCAGGTCGATGGCCATCGACTTCGCTCCGCACGGCATCCGGGTGAACGCCGTGTGCCCGGGAACCACCGAGACCCCCCTGGTCGAAGAGGCGCTGAAGATGGAGAAGGACCCCCGGCGGGCCAGGCAGGAGCTGGAGCAGTGCCGTCCGGCCAACCGCCTGGGCCGCCCGGAGGAGATCGCCGCCGCGGTGCTGGCGCTGGCGTCGGACGAGCTGGCCTATGCCACCGGCTCCGCCCTGGTGATCGACGGGGGCTATACCGCCCAGTGAACCCAGGTACCGAGGCGCCGAGATAAGCAAGAATTTGACATTACCCCGGCAGTACCATAGAATCTAGGCGGATCACGACGAAAGACACAGTGAGCCGGTCATGGCGTCTGTCGGTACGTATGTGCCGATGCAAATACTCACAAGGAGGTTCCTGAATGAAAAGGAACGCGTGTCTGGTCCTCAGCCTTGTGTTGTTGCTGCTTATGCTGTGCACCGCCGCCTTTGCCGGGGGAGCGAAGGAGGCCCCCGAGGTCGAAGCCGGAAAGCGATGGGAACGGCCGATCACGATCGGCTGGACGCCGCCTGACATCACCGGCGTGTTTAAGACGGCGACCAACTTCTTCGAAGCCGCAGCCGAGGACGGGAACAAGAATGGCTTCCGGATTCAGGTCATTTCCCAGTCCCCGGCGACCCACATCGCCTTCGCCGATCAGGTGGCGATCATCGAGGACTACATCCAGCGAGGCGTCGATGTCATCGCCATCTCGCCGATCGAGGTAGAGGTCATCAAGCCTTCCATCGCGCAAGCCAACGCCAAGGGCATTCCCGTGATCATCGTCAATCTCCTCGAGCCGATCGCCGGCGTGGAGGTCGCCTCCTACATCGGCTTCGACAACACGGTGGCTGCGGAGGTGACCGCCTATTCCCTGCTGGACTACTTCGGGGGTCCTGGCGTTCTGGGCAAGGGAAGGCAGGTGGACGTGTCCAGGGAGCAGTATCTGGACATCGACTTCTGGAGAGATCTCTACCGCAACCTTCCGGCCGCAGACAAGGCCGCCATCAAGGCCAGGGGGGCGATCATCGAGGGTGTGGCCGGGGGATTCTTCTCGACGGCCCGCCTCAACGGCTTCCACGACGTGCTCGACCAGTATCCGGGAATCCAGATCGTCGGGGTGCCCTGCGCGGCGGACTGGAACCGGGAGAAGGGGATCAAGTGCACGGAGGATTTCCTCCAGGCCCATCCCACCAACCTGGACTTCATCTGGGCCGCCTCCAACGAGATGGGTCTGGGGGCCATGCTGGCCAGCGAAGCGGTAGGACGCCTGGAGCTGGCGGGCCAGGGGCCGATCCTGGGCGACAACAAGGTGGCGGTCTTCACCAATGACGTCACCCCGGAGTCCGTTTCCCGGATCGGTGAGGGCAAGATCATCGCCGAGACGACCCACGGCTTTGCCGACTGGGGCTGGTTCGGCACGGAGTTCGCGGTGCGACTGGCCTGCGGCCTCTCGGTTCCCAAGACCTTCGACATTCGCCCGCGCACGGCCTACCAGAAGAACGCCACCCTCTTCTACCCGAACCCCGTCCTGCCGCCGATCGACTGGGAGGAGATCAAGAGCCAGAGCAAGTAACCGCACGACGAACCAGGAGCATCTCACAGGAGCTTGGGAGCCGCGGCGCTCCCAAGCTCATAGTCGGCGCCAAAGGTAGGAGCATGAAGACGCTGCTGCGCATGGTCCAGGTCGACAAGAGCTTTCCCGGGGTGCATGCCCTCGATCACGTGGACTTCGAGCTCAGGGAGGGGGAGGTGCACGTTCTGCTGGGGGAGAACGGCGCTGGCAAGTCCACCCTGATGAAGATACTCAGCGGCTCGCTGGAGAGCGACGCCGGTCAGATCTTCATCGAAGGACGGCAGGTGTCCCACCTGAACCCCGAGTCGGCCAAGGAGCTGGGGATCGGCATGGTGTACCAGGAGCTGAGCCTGGTCCCGGCGCTCACCGTCGCCGAGAACATCTTCCTGGGAAAACTGCCGCGCTCGCCCCTGGGGCTGGTGGACTGGCCGCGCATGCAGGCGCAGGCGGAGAAGAGCCTGGCGGATCTGGGGGTGTCCATCGCTCCCAGGAAGCAGGTGCGCGAGCTGGAAGTGGCCGAGCAGCAGCTCACGGAGATCGCCCGGGTCCTTTCCGCACAGCCCAAGATCGTGCTGCTCGACGAGCCCACCTCCGCGCTGTCGGATGCGGAAAGGGAGCGGCTCTTCGACGCCATTCGGCGCATGAGCGAGCGGGGCGTGGGAATCGTCTACATCTCCCACCGTCTGGCCGAGGTGCCCCTGATCGGGCAAAGGGTAACCGTCTTGCGCGACGGCAGGGTCATCGGCACCCTTCCCGTAGAGGAGGCCGACGAGCGAACCCTGGTGGACATGATGGTGGGCCGCCGCCTGACCGAGCAGTATCCCAAGCACCCATCCCAACCCGGCAGGCGGCTGCTGAAGATCGAAAACCTGTCCGTCGAAGGGAGGCTGCGGAAGATCTCCCTCGAGCTGCACGAGGGAGAGATCCTGGCCATCTTCGGCCTCATGGGCGCCGGGCAGCCGGAGCTCACCCGGGCCATCTTCGGGCTCGAGCCGATCAGCTCAGGACGCATGTGTATAGCAGACGAGGAGGTCCACATTCACTCCCCGGCGGATGCCATCCGCCACAGTCTGGGCCTGCTCACCCGGGACCGGCGGCACAGCCTGGTGCCGGCCCTGCCCGTCCCGCCCAACGTCACCCTGGCCAATCTGAGCCAGCTGCGGCTGCACCAGGGCCTGAGGCTCAGAACCGAAGCCGAGCGCGCTGCCCAATACGTCGACAGCCTCCGCATACAGCCGCCCTCCCTGGACCGGCCGGTCATGTTCCTGAGCGGGGGCAATCAGCAGAAGGTCGTCCTGGCCAGGTGGTTGTTCAGTGAGGCCAAGGTGTTGATCTTCGACGAGCCCACCCGGGGCATAGACGTGGGGGCCAAAGCCGAAGTCTTCGCCCTGATGAGCCGGCTCATCAGGAGCCGGGTGGGCATCATCATGGTCTCTTCGGAAATGCCGGAGATCCTGGCGGTGGCCGATCGCATCATGGTCATGAGGGACGGTGAGATCACGAAGGAGTTCAGGGCGGCAGAGGCGACCCAGGAGCTGCTGCTGCGCAGCGCGAGCTGAGAGGAGCGAAGGAGCTGCACATGAGCCGAGCCCAGAGAGAGGCAAAGGGAACCGAGCAGAAGCAACCGCAACCGCGGAGCGTGGCCAGGACCCTCCGCGAGCTGGTATCCAGGCTGGGGCCGGTCATCGCCCTTTTCCTGCTGTGCGCCTACCTGGCGGTCGCCTCCCCGCACTTCCTGAGGACCGGGAACCTGATCAACATCACCCGGCAGTCGGCGATCACCACCATTCTGGCCATAGGCCAGACCCTGGTCATCCTCTCCGCCGGCATCGACCTGTCCGTCGGGGCCATCGCAGCCATCTCGGCATCCGCCGCGGCGGTGCTGATGACGCAGCGGATCCGGATCCTCGGCCTGGCCATCGGGCCGGTCAACTTCGTGGTCGGCCTGCTGGTGGCCGTGGCGGTGGGGGCCGCCGCTGGGGCCTTCAACGGACTTATCATCACCCGCGGGCGGATCCCGGATTTCATCGCCACCCTGGGCTCGCTGACGATCCTGCGGGGGATCGCGCTGCTCATCACCGGCGGGTTGCCCGTCCCCTCCCACATCACCGCCACCGAGTTGAAAGGCTATCTCCCCGAGCAGATGATCTGGATGGGAGCGGGCAGCATCCTCGGCATTCCCGCGGCCGGCCTGATCGCCGTGGCCATCGTGCTGCTCGGCTGGCTTCTGATTCGCTACACGGTCCTGGGCAGGGCCATTCTCGCCGTGGGGGGCAACCGTGAAGCCGCCCGGGTTTCGGGAATCGGCATCAACAAGACCAAGATAGCCGTCTATCTCCTCTCGGGCCTGATGGCGGCGGTGGCGGGCTGCGTCCTCGCGGGCCGGCTCAACTCGGCGAACGCCCTGATGGCGGACGAGGAGAATCTGCGTTCCATCGCTGCGGTGGTGATCGGAGGCACCAACCTGTTCGGGGGGGAGGGAGGGGTGATCGGGTCGCTGATCGGGGCCCTGATCATGGGCGTGCTGGGAAACGGCCTCAACCTGCTGAACGTCAGCGCCTTCTGGCAGAGGATCGTGCATGGGATGGTCATCATCCTGGTGGTGATCTTCGACCAGTGGCGCCGGCGAAGGTTCTCTCCGGTCACCTAGCCGCCCCGGGGAGGAAACACTGGTGGAGCAGCGAGTTGCAGCGAGTCCCTTTCCTTGATATATGCACCCCCCGGTGGTGTGATTGTTGGAGCTCACGCAGCATATTCCCCCCAAGGGCAGCCAGTACATTCGGCGCTACGCACCTGTATGCCTCCCGCTCCAAGGGCAAATGGCCGGCCAAGCCATTATGAGAAAAGTCAAGCGCTTTTCCGCTCCTCCTTCAGGGTTTCTATCATCCGCTCACAGGCTGACCATTTGCGGGCAAAGAGGGTTGGTTCCATGGAGCGGAACTGCTGCTCCTGGAGCAGCATACAGCGCATGACCGAGCACACCTTTCGAATCAGGGCAATTCGGGCTCAACCCGATCCGCGGATGAGCTTCAGGGCGGCGTACTGGCGCCCAAACCGCGGGGAGGCGGCGGTGAGATGCACGATCGACTGGGTGAGAATCGTGCGGGTAAGCCAACGGGAGACCCGGCTGATGTGTCCGGCGTAGCCTTTGCCCCCACTTTCCCGCATCCGCGGCGCCAGGCCCAAGTAGGCACTCATCTTTTTGGTGCTTCGAAACCGACGGATATCCCCGATGTCGGCCAGAAAGGCCAAGGCGGTGAGTGGCGAGACCCCGCGCAACGTGAGCAGCAGCCGCACCTTCTCCTTCAGCGGCTCGCCAGCCAGGACAATCTCTTCCCAAAGCTGCTGTTTCGCCCGCTCGAGCTTGGCCAGCAGCGCCTGCCCCCTGGCGGAGCCAAACAGCGCAGCCTTCTGGGCCTCACTGAGCACGATCCCGTTTTCCACGAAGGCGGGCTGGATGGCGTTCTTGTGCATGGTGGCCTGTCGGCTCACCAGCGTGTAGGCACTGAAGAGTTTGCGCAGCTCCCGAATCAGCGCCTGCGGCTTGTAGACGGTTGGCAGGCCAAACTCGCCGCTGATCCGCATCACCCACAGCGCCCGGGCCATGTTGCGCGCATCGCGCTTGTCGGTCTCGGTCCAGGAGTCCCTGATGATCTTGAACCGAAAGGGGTCCAGGATGTGGCACTCGGCTCCCCGCGCCTCAATGCGATCGGCCCACCAAAACGCCCCGCTGGAGGCCTCCAGCACCACCGCGTCCTGTGAGCCCAGGGTCTCAATGTAGACGCTCAGGTCCCGGCAGGCGCTGATCAGTCGCACCTCCTCGCCGGCCCGGTTCAGCACCGAAATCGTGGAACTCCGTTTGTGCCGGTCGATCCCGTGAAACCGTTCGATCATCTTCGCTTTCCCTCCTTACTTTCTGCCGGCCAGAGGGGGTAGGATACCTTGATGGGTGGCAGCGATGCTCCTTGACCTTCATGCCATTATTCGTGGTCCCGCTCATCCGGCGGGCGCACAGTTGGTCGGTACGAATGCAGCAGGTGACCTGACCAAACCCCATGACCTGGTCGCGGGCTGCGCCACAGCTTTGTCCTAGGTCACTACTGTCCGGTACCCCCTCGTTCCCGGGTTGGGATACCGGCAGTATAGCAGTCACCTGCTGCTTTCCTCAAAAAGCATGGCAATCTCACCAGGTATCGCGCATTCCACTTTTATCATAACAACCCCATGTGGTGCGGCTGGCTCCCGCGGGGTGGAAGAAGGAGCGGCTGCAGGGGCGATCAAGACGTGCAACCTCATGATGCAGAGGCAGCCGATTCGGTTTGTGACAAAGAAAGCGCACTCGACCTGTCGCCGATGCCCGCCAGGGTAGGCGAGGCTGATCGCCCAAGTGTACGAGGTCGACCCGTTGGTCTGTCCCAAGTGCAGTGCAGACTACCTATGGCGATGATGTTTCCCCGTCTTCCGTAACCATCACCTATCCACCGCATCCCCTCCTCGGCACATCACTCAAGGTTGTCGGACGTCGACTCAAAGGCAAGGAGCTGTTCTGGACGGTCATCCTTCCAGACTGGTCTCATACCGATATCCCCGCTGCGTGGACCGATCAGTCGAAGCGAGGCACGCAGCACATCCCGTTCAGTCGGCAGGGACAGCGCACCACTCCCCGAATACTCCGGGATCTGACGGCACTGATCGAGACGCTTGTGTCGGCCCCCCCATCGTGCAAGCCTCACACAGAAACCGTTTGTGTAGGAGCCAACGATGGAAACACAGCCAGAGCTCTTCGAGACCAACCAGACAACGTGGGTGCAGGAGGTGTGGCGCTCGATCCCGACAACCGTCCGTCAGGAGATCATCGCGCTCCTGGCGCAAATGGCAAGCGGGGCGATCGGTGCCACGCAGGGAGTCAAGCCAGGCAAGGGGGGGAGGGATGAATAGAGAGGCAATCACCGACATACACACAAGCCGCATGGCGATCGTCTATGTCCGGCAATCTTCCGTGCAACAGGTGCTTCACCATGAAGAGAGCCAGAGGCGCCAACGCGGCTTCGTTGAACGGGCCATGGAACTGGGATGGTCCGCCGATCGCATCCATGTCCTGGATGAGGAGCTGGGCAAGTCCGGCTCCCGGTCGGGAGACCGAGGAGGCTTCGAACAGATGGTGGCCATGGTGGCGCTCGGCAAGATCGGCATCGTTCTGGCCCTGGAAGTGTCACGGCTGGCGCGGAGTAATCAAGACTGGTATCATCTTCTGGATGTCTGTTCGATCTGTGGCACTCTGATTGCCGATGAGGAAGGGCTGTACCACCCGGCTCTCTACAACGACCGATTGCTTCTGGGGCTGAAGGGAACGATGAGCGAAGCGGAGCTGCATCTGATCAAACAACGCCTGGTGGAGGCGATGCGGGCGAAGGCGAAACGAGGGGAGCTTCGTCGGCGCCTACCCTCAGGATACGCCTGGGACGAGGCGGGTCGGATCCGCAAGGATCCCGACGAACAGATCGTAGCTTCTATTGAAGAAGTCTTTCGCCGTTTCGAGCGGCTGGGCTCGATCCATCAGACGCATCTGTCGCTGGTGGAAGAGGAACGTGACTTGCCGGTACGTCACGGCAAGAGACTCATCTGGTGGCGGCCGACGAGCGGGGACATCCAACGCATACTGGAGAATCCGGTATACGCGGGAGCCTACGTCTATGGCCGCAGACAGGTAGAGGAGAAGCTCGACGAATCGCTGAAGCCGAAGAAACGCATGAAAGCGATGGATCGGGATCAGTGGCACGCGTTGTTGAAGGATCACCACGAAGCCTACATCTCGTGGGAACAGTTCGAAGGCAACTTGAGCCGTATCGCGTCGAATCGCCGAGGGGGGGGGCGGGTCCTGGAGCGCCGCGGGAGGGAGGGGGGCTGCTGCAAGGGTTGGTTCTCTGCGGCCGCTGCGGCAGACGGATGAGGATCGCCTATGGGAAGGGCCCCCAGTCGACACGCTACAGCTGCAGCCAGGCACGTAAGCAGACCGGGGCGCCAGTGTGCCTGGACTTCGGGGCCCGGCGACTTGAAGGTGCGGTGGAAGCTCTGCTTCTGGAATGTCTCTCGCCTTTGGGGATGGAGGCGATGCTGAAAGTGGCCGAACTCTATGGGCAGGACATCGAGGTAGAGCGCACCCACTGGGACCAGAAGGTGCAGAGAGCGCGCTACGAGGCACACCTGGCGCGGCGGCAATACGATGCGGTGGATCCGGAGAATCGGCTTGTGGGGCGGGAATTGGAGCGGCGCTTCGAAGAGGCGTTGAGGATCCAGGAGCAGACCGAAGCGGAGGCACAGCGGGAGCTTGCGGCTTTGGAGCAACCGCTCAACGCAGGCGAACAGAAACGGCTGCGTTTCTACGCTTCGAATCTCGCGGCGCTGTGGCAGGCGCCGACTACGAGGCCCCAGGACCGCAAACGCATCGCGCGCTGTCTGATTGAAGCCGTCACGGTCAATGCCCCTTGGGACGCCCAGAGTCTGACGGCGAACGTGCACTGGAAGGGGGGCGAGGTAAGCACAATCGAGCTGCCAAGAGGAAAGACCGGTGTTCACCGTTACGTCTCGCCGCCGGAGCTGGTAAAGCTGATACGCACGCTTTCGGCCGAGTTCTCCGACGAACAGATTGCGCGCATCCTGTACCGCAAGAAGTTGAAGACGCCCAAGGGTTACACCTTCAAGGCCTACCATGTGGCGAACGTGCGCAACCGGCATCAGATTCCTCCGGGCCCGCGGGTACCCCGCAGTGGCCCCGAGCTCTACACAGCCCAACAGGCTGACCAACTCCTGGGAGTGACGCACAGCACGGCGATCCGATGGGTGGAGGCGGGACTTCTGCGCGGAACGCAGTTGACGCCGAGTGCCCCGTGGCGCATTGTCGTCACAGAAGAGGATATCGCGAAGCTGAAGCCCACCGACCTGGGTAGTACGTGGAGAAGCCTGAAGGCAGCGGCTGTCGCACTGGGCATCAGTCAGCAGGGGGTCTTGCAGAAGCTCAACTCGGGAAAGCTCGAGGGAGTGAGGGTGCGAAACGGGAGACGGGTCAGTTGGAGAATTCATTTACCAGAAGGAAGTTACGATGACCAACCCACTCTCTTCTAGGTCAACCGAATCGACTCTATGCGAGGTGTAGCAGTATGAACCGCACGCCCCCCGCTGCTCGGCCCCGATGCGGAAGAGGTGCGGAAGGATCCTGGCAACCTCCGGTTGCTTCAACCTCCGGTTGTCCGCCACCTGGTGAAGATCGCACCGCTCACCACCGGGGTTCGACCCGGCGTCGCTGAATTGGCAAGCTTTCTCACTGCCGGCTCCCGGGAGTCACTCTGTCCGCCGCTTCTGCCCGTCCCTCCTTCGAGGGGCGCATTTCCCAGCACCCTCGACGCTCCAGAGCACTGGTACAGCGGCGGCCGTTGGCATATCCTGCCGACAGCGCAAGCTATGGAGCGTAATGACCTCGATCGCCTCGACATACACGCATTCCGAGCCATTCCCCACCCAAAGCCCGCGATAACTTCTGCTGTCAGTTGCACGTCGACGTGGAGGAGTGGCGCGCAGCCGGAGTGGCGGACTTCCAGCTGGTCGAGCTGCTCCGCTAAACCGCCTTCACCCTCTCTGTCTGTCTGTTCGCTCCGGAGGACGGCCCTCTACCGCACGATCGGCGTGTTCGCACCGTAGAGATTCTGCCCCAGCTCCACCGTGTCCGCTGGCGGCCAGTCCGTGATCACCGCGGCACCCGGTGCGTGATGTCCAGTGAACCAGTTGCCATGGATCCGTGCGTATTCCTCCGGCCTGCCGCGGATGCCGATGGCCCGATTCCCGCTCAAGAAGGTGTTGTTGTAGACCTCGATCCTTGAGCCCGCGACGGTGGTGCCGTCTCGCCGGTCCCTTCCGCCGTGCATGTCGAAGTTGTGGCTGAGAGACTGCCCGCGCTCGACATTGTGCCGGGCGATGTATCCGCTGGACGGGCTGCCCGTACCGGCAATCGAATGACGATTGCGCTCGAACAGGTTGTACTCGATCAGCGAAAAGGCCCTCCCGTGGGAAACCCCGTACCCCAGGCCATGGCGCTGGTTGCTGTGAATGAAGTTGTGATGGATGTGATGCCCCTCGCCGGCGGAGAGAAACACGGCCGCGTGACTCCAGCCACACAGCTCGCAGTTGTCGACCTCCAGATCGTCGAACTCCGTGTACACGCCCCGCGAGGTCGGGAAGCGGTAGAAGTACTCGTGTCCCACCCGGTCTTCCCGTTGCTGCGGGGTCAGGCCGGAGAACGACCTCTCCCAGTGATCGAGCCTGCGCTCGCGATCCGGGCCCTGGATGCGCAGGCCGGTGATACGGACTCCCGGTCCGTCGGCCCGGATCAGCGGAGAGCTCTGAAAAGCGTCGCTCTTGAGCAGGGCTCCCTTCGAGCCGCACAGTCCGCGGCTGCCCGCCAGGGTGACTCCGGCGGGGACGCCCAAGACGAATCCCTCCGCGAACACCAACCCCGTGAAGTCCAGCTCTGCGCTGCCGAGGACGAAAACCGTCTCCCCGGGCTGGGCCGCCCGCAGAGCCCTGATGAGCTGCTCGACGGAGCTCACGGTGTATTGCCCGGAATACACCCCCCTGGAGTATCCTCTGGCGCCTCCGACCGGCCCGGTCCTGTCGGGCAGGCAGCCGAACACCGCCCCGTCGATCTCGAGCCAGGTCCTGCCTCGGGCCTCCTGCGCACCACAGGCCGGAAGCACCGACGCCGAGGCGACGTAGCAGAGCACCGCCAGCCCCAGGAACCATCGGCAGTCCCCGCGTGATCGTCCGCGCACCATCCTGCAATTATATCGACCATGCCTGAGAGGCGGCAATAGCAGGATCCCCCATGGGAGGGCTGCAGCCGCTCCCCGCGCGTCTCACCCCCGGAGGCCGCGCCCCCGCGCGCCTACGGCACCAGCACCTCGTAGGCCCCGAACTGCTCGACGATCCCTTTGGCCGTGATCCGGCCGACGAATCGGGTCTCGAACTCCCCTTTGACGAGATCGTAGAGGGGCTCACTGATCAGGATTCCCCCCACGGGCGCCTGGCTTTCCAGGCGCTGGGAGAGGTTGACATTCGCCCCGATCACCGTGTAGTCCACGATCCTCCGGGAGCCCAGATCCCCAACCACGACCTCCCCCGAGTTGATGCCGATGCGGATCTGAATGGCCAGCCGTCCTTCGGGCTCCCACCGCTCGCGCAGGCGCCGGACCTCCTGCTGCATTTCAATGGCGGTGCGCACGGCCCGCCGGCCGTGGTCGGGCTGCTCGATCGGGTCACCGAAGAAGGCCATCAGGCCGTCGCCGATGAACTTGTCGATGGTGCCCTCGTTGCGGAACACGACCGAGGTCATGGCGTCGAAGTACTCGTTGAGCGTGAACAGGATCTGCTCGGGGCTGTGGGTCGTGCACCAGGACGTGAACCCGGCGATGTCACTGAACAGGACGGTAAGCACCTTCTTCTCCGCCGCCATCAGCTTCTCCGGGGCCCGCAGGATCTTGGACATGAGTTGCGGCGCGAAGTAGCGCTCGAAGCGCAGGCGCATCGTCGTTTTCTCCCGGTCGGCCTGGACGAAGCTCTGTACGTTGACTGCTATCAGGGCCGCCAGGAACCCCACCGAATGGGACATCGGCTCGGCCAGGCGGCCCCGGTAGGCGAACATCCAGACGGTGAGGACTGCGAAGCCCGCGTAGGCGCCCAGGGAGAGCAGGGAGAACCCCACAGGGCGCGCCGTCAGGGCCAGGGCCCAGAGCACCGCGGCCAGGGCCAGGCTGGTGAGCAGGCTCTGGCCCCACGGCGGTTCCCGCAGGAAGCTGTCCGTCAGGATGCTGTTCAGGATGTTGGCGTGCAGCCCCGACAGCGGGTAGATCCGCTCCAGAGGCACCGGCCCCTGGTCGTCCGTCTTGATCGTGAGGTCCGACACGATCAGGAGGAAGCCCTCGAGCTCCGCGGCCAGGGTATCCAGCAGCGCCGGCTCCAGCTCGGCCTGCAGGAGCTTCTCGAAGGAGTAGTGGGCGAAGGAATCCGCCCAGGGGCCGGCGTAGTTGATGATCATCCGGCCCCGCCCGTCGATGGGAATACGGAGGTCCCGGCGCATCCCGCTGGGCAGCTGCGCCTGCGGGAGCAGGATGTGAGAGCCGAACCTCACCTCGATCCGTTCGGGCTCGACCTGGAGATAGTCGCACGCCGCGCGGAAGGTCAGGCTCGGGATGTAGCCTTCCCGGTACCGGAACAAGAGCGGAAAGCGGCGATGGACCCCGTCGCGGTCCGGATCGCTGTTGATGTGCCCGATGCCGGCGGCCGCCGCCATGAGCTCTGGGAAATTGGGCACGGCGCTGACGGCGTAGTGGGGCTCGCCCTCGCGCAGGACCCGCGGCCGCCAGAGCCATCTGGCTACGAGCGGCTCCTCCAGGTGCTCCAGCCCGGTGTCGAACATCCGCCGATACTCCTCGGCAAGCAGGATGACCGGGTAGTAGGCTGTCCCCGCGTA
>Ga0209164_1000834_pt1 | contig 52425 bp, 48 predicted proteins | sample MTBNYHSulfiMetaG_FD_187458 | JGI IMG/M metagenome (GOLD analysis project Ga0209164, IMG submission 187458) | Enrichment culture microbial communities from rom New York Harbor, USA that are MTBE-degrading - MTBE-NYH (New York Harbor Sulfidogenic)... | ecosystem: Environmental > Aquatic > Marine >... | reverse complement strand
ATTCACGGGGTGGCCGGAATGCTCCGGAATCGGTGGCCGCTTTCCACCGGAATGACCGGCCGGAATGCTCCGGAACAAGTGGCCGGAATCCACTGGAACAGGTGGCCGACTTCACCGGAATACGCACTTGTGTCAATTCTCGGCCATGGGCCGATGGAACATAGACGGCTTGCAGGGTCAAAAGACAGCTTCCAGCCAACTTCATCTTCCTCATGTGATGAGTATCAACGATTGGTGAACATTTTGTGAAAATTAAAGGGACTTCCGCTTGGTGGTTTCGGAATCAGGGGCAGAAGCAGGAAAATAGGCACCTCCAGCACCAGTGGTGTCGCAAGAATTGGGATCGTCTGGGTCTTGACCGGAGGTTAAAACATCGCCGTAAAAATCCAGATTCAAATAAAAGGGTTATGGTAAGGCCGCAGGAGGCTCGGCGTTTTCGTCCGATCCGCATCCGGTAAATAGCGTCATCAAAAGGACATATCCCGCCAGAATAGCCATTTCAAGAATCTTCGGGCTCGATATCATCGTGCTCTCCCTTTCACCAATTCTATTGAGGCAGCCTGATGGGTCGAACCGTCCACCTCATTCATTCGGACGCCAGCACTGGGCGCCCACCTCTTTGCATATCCGCAAAATGCCATTCACGACATAATCGGTATCCTGGGGGGTGTTTCTCCCCGAAGATACCACCAGGACCTGAGCGAGATCGTCCTGAAGACGCGCCACCTTGATGGTGATGGCCAGGCCGCCGCGCCTGAACGATATGGATCTGTCGGCCTCATTTGTTGACAGAATTTCGTTCTCAGGCTTTTTGCTGATGATCCTTTGCGCGGCCATGAATACCTTGTCCGCGTCGGCCTCCAAAAGAACCGAGGCCGTTTCGTGGCCATGGGTCTGATCAACAATGTTGGAGATCAGCCCCAGGGCCTTTCTGGCTAAAAAAATCGCCTGGCCTGGAGCGGCCGATGGAAAAAGAAATAGAAGGACCAATCCCGGAAAGAACCATTTTGTCTTTTTGAACATATCCATTTCCTCCCCATGTCGCTCCACTGTTTTTCTTTACGCACCATCCGATTCCAAAACAGCGTGCAAAAGCTTGCATTATAGATCCGCCGACATTCGAACCGGACCCAAAACCATTACAAGATCCATCCTTGAAAAAGGCCAACGCAAAGGCAGGCCAGGTTCATGCCAAAATTACCTCAAAATGAGCGTGCCTGCAACTGGAAAGCGATGGATTCCCGGCAGCATCACTTACTGCGCGCAAAAACTCTCTTTTTCCATGCAGGTTAGGTCCGCTTTGCCTATGCATAGGGTTCGTATCTCATGCGCCTCCTTTCCTGCTGGATCACCTTCTGTTTCTTCCCCTCTGCATAAACCGCCCCATCCTTGCCCCATTCCTGCCCCTGCTATTCCCGTTTCCCCTTGCAGACACAGACAGATGGAGGATCTGATCGTTCAAGGTCAGGGCAAAGCCCGTTATCTCTTTGGATTCAAGCCTGAAATCCGTGCCCAGGCCCACGCCAGGACAACCCTCTGAACCGGCTGCATCCGCGGCCTTCCGGAATTTGATCTCCTCCGGAATACCCTCACAGAGCGCACAGTGTTTGAGAACACTGGATTCCGGCTGGAGTCTATCCCGCACTCGATGCGGGGCCGGAATGACGAAAAGAAAGCATTTTCGACGTTTTACGAGACCGTCAAAATTTCAGTCTGGAAGATTTTATGGGATCGAGCTTCGGCGCGTATCAGGGGCCGCCTATCAATCTGCGCTACAGGCGCGCACAGGCGTAGTTGTTATTTTAACCGGACAGGCTCGAACAGAAAGCACTCCGGCAGGGTTTAAGAACCCCTTCTGACAGAAACGGTTGGGATCTCCTTTTCATGATGACCGTTCAGTACTTCTCTGAGTACGGCATTGGTCTTCTCTTCCATCTGCCCGATAATCTCGGCAACCGCCTTGAGACGAACGAGGCTTTTTATGGACTTATCCTTAAACGGAAGGTTGAGACAGTTGCTCTCGAGGACATGGACCAGTCGGTCAACGAGATCCAGATCAACCGCGTCTGCATCCTGGTAAAGTAGACTGACCCATTCGGTTTTTACATGCTCGGGGATACTGTTGTACTCCGCGAGAACATCCGGCGACTTACCCAGGTAGAGGGACTTTTTCAAATTGTCGATCCCGCCCCGAATCGCTTTCACGGTCGTTTCATCGATGACGCCCTCGCGGATCAGGAGGTTCCATCTGTCCTCGATTTGCATGCGCAGCCATTTTTCACCCTGTTCAGGGGGCAAATGGATATCCAGGAACCGGTTCTGCATGTTGGTCAGATCCTTCTGTATCGCATCGTGGGAACCGGCAATGTTTTTGACCGCCTCGTTGAGCCCCTGAATCGCATCGCGCCGCATCTCCCTCTTGTCGGATTTCTCCAATACCACCCTTTCCCACTGCTCTCTCAGGAAACCGAGCTCCAGCTTGATGAGCGAAAAAATGAGGCCATACTTTGTAATAACATTTCTGAGCGAATCCGCAAGGATATTGCACGAACTGAGTCTGTCCTCCGCAAGATGCTGCATGGCCTCAAGGGACTGCTGCCGTAGCTGATACGAAAGAAGCTCGGTTCCCAGTGCACGGGAAAGTCTTTTGATGATTCTTGTTTCAGGGCTCCCGATTCTTATGGTATAGGGGCGAAAATGGATCTTTATCACCGCCGCCACAACATACTCTTTATGTTCCCAGAGAAGCTCCCCGCTGTAGTTCCTGGCATAGTTGACCTGATCTTCGTTCCCAAAATAGAGGTCTCTTTTTCGAATCAGGACCGGTTCCATATGGTGGAAATCGGCCCATACGCCCTCCACCTGAAGCCGGACGCTGCGGGCATCGTTCTTGGGGTCCTCGGCCGTCCAGCTCTCCTGCCTTTCCACACACCACCCCATGGCCTCCAACGGTCGACCCGGTTCATCTCTGTATTCGCTGAAGGGCTTTCCCGGCGGGTTATAGTCCGAGTTCTCAGGGAGACCCCACGATATGCTTCTCCTTTCTTCATCGATAATCCCCGAGGTAATCCGCTTCGCGATCATTTCAGGAGGATTTCCGATCCGATAGACCGTCCCTTTAAAGGCATTGGGGAGGCATATCAGTATGGTTTCAATAATCTCTTTGCACGCCTTTTCAAGGGCCTCATATTGTATCTTAATGGCCACGTGTCATCCCTCAAGTGTTTACCACAGGCTCTCTGGACAGGGTTCAGTCTGACCCGAACAGGGTCCGGCCCGTCCCTTTCAAGCTGCGTAGCTTTATACTTTTTTCCGGCATTGTCAATAAAAATGATAATACCCTGAAAAACTTAAGAATACAATGCGGTAGCGGCATGCGCTGTTACATCTCACATCTCAAAAATTTCGGGTGGATTGCATCCGTACCAGGCTTTTATAAGAGGCTTACGCTTGACGGTCTCGTACAAAGTCGTCACCCCGTTGAATCCCGCCAAATAGCGGGACGGGGTCCAGAAGTTTCATAAGTGTTTGAGAACACAGGATTCCGGCTTTCGCCGGAATGACGAAAAGAAAGCATTTTCGACTTTTTCGAGACCGTCATGCTTAAACGCCAAAACTCAAATGAATCTCATTCAATCGATTTTATGCCTAATCGTATTGTGACCAGCCGAAGTTATTAAAAAATTGCCATGCGCTCTCATCCCGGTACAGGAGCCGCCCGTTTCTCTTGACAATCTCTTGACCGAATGCCAAACTTAAATCATGCGCGAACAAGGAATTGAGATAGACGAAAGGCCCGAAATGAAAGACCCGCTGCTCATCGCGGGATTCGAGGGCTGGGGAAACGCCCTGAATGTTTCAGATGGAATGGTCTCTTTTCTCATACGGAAACTGGGCGCCAGACGCTTTGCCAGGGTGAATCCCGATCTTTTTTACCGGTACGACAGAAGCCGGCCCTATGTAGACATCGTAGAAGGGGTCCTGAAAGAGGTCTCCTCACCCGGTGGGGAATTTTATGCGGCACCGGGCCGGTCGTGCGGAAAAGACGTCGTTATACTGAAATCCGAAGAGCCCCACCTCAGGTGGGGTCACTTTTTGGACATTCTTTTTTCCCTGTGCCAGGACCTGGGCATCCAATCCATTTTTACCATCGGAAGCATGTATGACAATGTGCTTCATTCGGACAGGATCGTATCGGGGGTTGCCTCGGATGAAACCCTTTTTTCCAGGATGAAGCAGAAACAGATCGTTCCAATCACCTACCAGGGCCCGAGCGCCATTCATTCAACCATACATCTCGAAGCCAAAAAAAGGGGAATTCATAGCCTCAGCCTCTGGTGCCACTGCCCCTATTACCTCGAGGGTGCCGTCCATTTCGGTCTCCTGGCTCATCTCGGGAATCTGTTGTCATTCTTCGGGGGGTTTGAACTGGATACCCGTGAGATGGAAACCGAGTGGAAGAAACTTAACCGCCAGATCCAGGGTCTGATTGAAGGAAACCCTGAGCTTCAAACCATGATCACTGAAATCCGAAGGGCGAAGGTGCGGGCATCCTGGACAGGCATGAGAGGGTCCATGAAAAGCGGCAAAAAGGTCATCAAACTGGACGACTATATCAATTCGAGGTAACCCCTCCTTTTCTCATCTTTGCTGCTTCAACGATTTGAGGCATGATATCTCCGGCGTTTCCCTGAAGGAAGATATCGGTCAGGGTATCGGTCAGGTGCGTCCGCTCCCTATTGACCTCAATGATCTTTGCCCCGTTTCGCTTGGCGATCGAGGGTATGGTATTGACGGGCGAGACGACGGCTGATGTCCCTATGATAAACAGGGCCTGAGCCGATGATGCAAGATGAAAGCTACGTTGCATGGCCTCTTCAGGAATGGCCTCGCCAAAAAAAACCACATCCGGTTTCAACACGTTCCGGCACGCACATCTTGGAGGATTTTCACCCCTTTTTTCTTTAGCTTCATACCGCTTTCCACACCGGAGGCAGGACAAGGTGCTCGAATTGCCGTGGTACTCGATAACGTTTTTCGATCCCGCGGCCTGATGCAGGTTATCGACGTTTTGCGTGATGACACAATCGAGCAGGCCGATGGCCTCGAGTTCTCCGAGGGCCAGATGGGCCTTGTTGGGCTTTGCCTGACCCACGATCGCGTCCATTTCCAGGAGCATTTTCCACACCTTCTCAGGGTTGGCCCTGAATGCGCCGATGGTCGCATATTCGGCCGGATCGTATCGTGACCACAGTCCTCCTGCGCTGCGGAAATCCGGGATCCCGGACTCCACGGAGATCCCCGCACCGGTCAACGCCAGGGTGACCTGTGAACCAACGATGATATCCGCTACCCGATCTGCCAGTCCCTGCATGTCAGAGCCCCTTTTCTCATCCCCTTCCGCCATCAAACGACACCCGATTCGTGATCTGAGCTAAACCTGTCAAAGGACCTTTTCTGAACCTAAACCGGTTCAAAAACGATCTTTCCCTCCCGGCTGTTATACCGGTTAAGCCGCGCCTTCAGGGTCTTCTGTTCACCGAAAATATTGATCAGCCGAACCTCTTCGCCATCAAACTCCACCAGGTCAACACTCTCCAAGATCTTTTTTTCGGTTTTATCCTTCAGAAGATACGCATGAGCTTCGCACATTTCCCCTCCCTCATCTGTGCCGGATCCGATCTTCCGGAACAGACATTGTCTTACGGATCGATCTCTTTCAACGCATTCTTTAAACAATCGCTGATCTTAGACGACAGTTCAATCATCTCACGGATATGCGCCGCACCCCTGGTTTTCCCTGCATCTTCAAGTTGTTCGGCAAAAAGCCGGTATTCTTCATGATGATGATCATTGTGGCTCCTCCAGTGTTCCAGTCTGATCTTTGCCTTTTCAACAAAATCCATAGCTGACCTCCCCGGCTTTCGTTTACCTTTACATTTCAGGTTAAGAGATGTCCGCCTTGATGTCAATGAAATTTGGCGGTACGGGCCATGCCCTAAGCCCTGGCCATAAAAGTATTGACGGATCAAGGGTCTTGAGGGTAATATCCGGGATAAGATCTTTAGGTCACTCAAAAGGAGGGCTAAATATGGAGGATGTTCTTGAAGGCAAAAGAATACTGATTGTTGATGATGAGCCTGATATACTGGAAACCTTGTCGGAAATTCTTGATATGTGTCTTATTGATACGGCCCCCGATTTTGAAACGGCCCGGAAATTTCTTAAAAAGACAAGATATGACTTGGCGATTCTCGATATTATGGGAGTCAGAGGGTACGACCTTCTCGAATTGGCCAACGAAAAGAACATCCCCGCCCTCATGCTCACCGCACACGCAGTCAGCCCTGACAACCTGGTAAGGTCCATCAGGAGCGGAGCCGAGTCCTATGTGCCCAAAGACAAAATCTCCGATATTCATATCTACATTCGTGACATACTGGAAGCCCACCAGAAGGACGGCCAGCCAAAGAGCGTCAAATGGTTTGAAAGGCTCGAACCTTATTTTGACAAGAAATTCGGAGAGGGATGGAAGCAGAAGGATAAGGAATTCTGGGACGTCTTCGATCGAAAATACCGCGCCCGTCGCGAGGAAATTGAAGATATGATGTGAGTAGAAGCGCACCCCGCGATCGGAACCGCACCCTGTCTGATCGAGGAGCTGATTTATGGGCGCGACGAGACAGCTCTACCCGCGAGCTGATTCCATCTGAACAGCCTGTCTCACACGGGCATCGCACGCTGAGGGAACCGACCGGGACCCTCCCAATGATGAATCTTGATGGTTCACAGAGGCCGGATCGATCGCACGGCCGCTCCCTCTAGTTGAGAGGCAGTTTGACCAGAAATCTTGTGCCCAGACCCACATCGCTGTCAAGAAAGAGTTTTCCCCCCAAGTCTTCCACCAACACCAGCACGCCGGCCAGACCCAACCCATGCCCTCTGACACTGCAAGACCCCTTTGAATCAGGATCCATCTGGAAATAGCACTCAAAAATCTTCTTGTGATAGGCCGCGGGAATCCCCTCACCGTCATCCTTGACGGAAAAGATGACAGAGGTATTGGTTCTGTCGATTTTCAGTTCTACGATCTTTCTGCGATATTTGAGGGCATTGCTCAAAAGATTTCTCAAGATTTGATTGACCTTGGCGTGGTCCTGCCATATCTCGGAGCCCCACAATTCCTCCTCTACACACAACAGGACCCCCCTTGTTTCCAGCACCTCCCTGAATCGCGAAAGCTGGCCGCATCGCTTGATCTCCTCGAAAGCACTGGCATCCGTCAGATCAAAAATCTCCTCAAGGGCCTGCTCAATCAGGCTTGAAAGCCTGAATCGCGATATATTGACAACCCCTTTTTCAGATCTCCCCAGTTCCAGAGCATCATTGACCAGTGTCCTCAAAATCTTAGTATTTCGTAAAACCCGGGTAAAGACCTTGGCCTGCTGCTGTGTAACAGGCCCGTATTTGTCCTGTTTGTTCAACAATGAGAGGAGCCCTGCTTCGATGACCGCGAGAGGCACCTTGAGATCATGGATCAGAAGGTCCATTTTGATCCTCTCCCGGCCCGTGGGCATGTTTTCCCCGCTATCGGGGGGCGTATCACTCAACTTCAGCATGACGGCAGAATCCAATCGTGATTTCTCAGCTTCGGGGGACCCATCCCCCCCATCCTTCCCGAATTTTTTGAGTTTATCAATTCCCTTAGAAAAAATCAACTCGGAGAGCACCCCCTAACCGCTATAAGCGCATTCAAAAACAATTCCAACATAACCCACAAAACTGCTGTCCGGCCGGACATCATAACTCGTTCCATAAACCAGCTGTTCCGCTTTTACAGCGCCCAGTTCCTTTGCCGCAACGATTGCTGCTGCAACAGCTCCGGGACAACACATGTTGTGGCCTTTGAAAGAGGCATCCAACACGGCATGTTCATCCATATTCACCATTAAGTCAATAGCCTGTTTATCACTCACCGTGGTGACCCATTTAACGGCCTCTTCGCCGGCGCCTCTGGGCATATACCCATAATTGTAACCGTAATGGGTTAAATCCGTGGATCCGACGACAACGGTCTTCCTGCCCATTTGCCTCGATATCTCGACCGCCCGCTTGGCAATCTTCAAAGAAGCAGACCTGGCCGGAAGCCCCATCGGCACGATCATGATATCGGGAAAAAAATACTTGAGAAAAGGGAGTTGCACCTCAATGGTATTGTCGTCATCATATCGTGAAGGGGTTTCAATGGTAAACGAAAATTCTCTCAACAGTTCATTTGCCAGGTCACTGTCTATTGCCAGTTCTCCAAGCGGAGTATCCCATCGCCCATCTGTCATGATAAAATTTGCGCCCCCTTCATGAAGATGCCGGCCCATGATAATACAGGTATCGGGTCCGCCATGAACACGAAGGCATTTGATGACATTGCACGCCATCCTTCCGGAAAAAACCCATCCCGCATGCGGCACAATCCCTCCGACAATGTCGCCTTGGATATCTGGACAGGAAACGGCTGTATCCATGAATTCTTCAATGGCTTTCATGCAGTCCGATCCCTGCCCGGGATACCAGGACCCGGCAAGATCCGCCCGCCTTACGTTCACGAGAAGCACCCCCCTCCAATTGGCGATTCACAATTGACGATTGACGATTCAGGCATTTCAGACTTTCTTAACGTCAGGTATTTGACATTTTCTTTCTTGCCGTAAACCGGGTTTACTGATATGTATCGGTCTGGAACTTTAACCGTACAAAGAGGTGCCCGCATGTCCTTTGACATCACACAGTGGATCGTCAAAATTCCGGTTCTGCTGTTTGCCATTACCATCCATGAGTATGCCCATGGCAGGGCGGCATTGGCTCTGGGAGATCCCACAGCAAAGCTCATGGGGAGACTGTCGTTCAACCCTTTGAGCCACCTGGATATCCTGGGGGCGATCTGCCTGTTTCTCTTCAATTTCGGCTGGGCAAAACCCGTGCCGGTCGATGTCAGATATTTCAAAAATACACGCAGAGATGTGATCATCATGTCGCTTGCCGGACCGATGGCCAATTTAGGGGCTGCCTTCTTGGCCGGCCTGATGATCCGGTTCCTCCTGCTCCCGGTTGAGATATACCTGCAGGTGCTGCTCTGGCTGATTCTCATGAACATCGGGCTCGGGCTTTTCAACCTGCTGCCCCTTCCCCCCCTCGACGGCTCACATGTCCTGGAGAACGTCCTTGCACCCGGGCCGGCGCAAAAATACCGGGAGTTGGGTCGATACGGGCCGTTTATCCTCATTGGAATTGTGTTGCTCGACAATTTCGCTCACACCGGGATCATCAGCCGTATCCTGATCGGGCCCATGTTTTATCTGGCCCATCTCTTTGCCGGAGATAACCTGTTATACATGCTCCCGCTCCTTCGACAGTGAAAGAAGACGGCTTCATCCGCTGCAAGACCCTGAAATTCCCTGTTACATCATCTCCCTGTCGCCCGTGTCGATAGCCTTATCGATTTCAGCCCTCAACTGGTCGGGTAGACCGGGAATGTCAACATTCAGGAAACCACGCACAATGGTGGATGTGGCCGCGTCTTCATCGAGACCCCTGGACATCAGATAAGAGATCTCTTCCTGGGCGATTTTGCCGACTGCGGCTTCATGGGACATTTCGACGCCATCCACATAGCCTTCCAGTTCCGGGATAGCGTGGATAATCCCCCCGTTCAGGATAAGCCCTTTACATTCCAGATGGGCCTTAATATCCGGCGCCTCACCAATGAGGTGGCCTCTCGCGATGATTTTCCCGCCGTTGCTGATGGTCCTTGCCACGATCTCGGCGCGGCTTCCGGGCTTCTGGAGGAAAACCCGGCCCCCCACATCGTATTCGGATCCCGGGCTCCCGACGATGATGCTGTAGAAACGGGCCACGGCATTCTCTCCCACCAGATGGGTCACCGGATACATCTGGAGACTCCTTGCAGGCTTCATGGAGATGTAATTGTTCAGGAAAAGGCCCCCCTCCTCCACTCTCGCGGCAGAACGCGGCCTTACCACCATATCTTCGGCCCAGTTGTGAATCATGGTAAAGCTCAGTTTTGCGTTCTTCTTCACATAGAACTCGGAAATGCCCAGGTGTGCCCCCTTTTTCAGGTGCGGCGAGGTAGCGCAGCCGGTAATGATATGAAGTTCCGAGTCCTCTTCCGCGATGATAATATTGTGAACGGTCTGCTGGAGACCTTCCCTGTCCAGGTATAGACAGGCCTGGATCGGATAGATGCTTCGGGTCCCGGGCAGGGAACGGATCACATATCCGTTGTGCAGGCTCAGCTCTGCGGCCGCAGTGTATTTATCCGTATCCACAGCGATCAGTTTCCAGTAGTAATCCCCGATCCAGTCCTCGGTCTCGAGGGCCTTTCGTATCGGGATGACCTGGATCCCCTCCTGCTCGCTGCCGCAGTGGACCACGGACGTGTCCTTCTGGAAAAACGTGCCCCCCCTACCCTTCTTGGAGATGTCCAGACCCGACATTAATAACCGTGCCTGCTCTTCCCGGGGGAGATCCTGCATTCCCTGATCGGTCAGATATGCATGGGAGACCGATTCCTTTTCGTATCCGCTCAAGTCCACATCAGGACCGATATGCGCCTGCTTGTCCCTGGCCGCTTCGGCCTTTTCCCTTAACTCAGCTCCGCCAGGCATTTCACACATTCTCCATAACCGCTTTTGCTGATCTGTTTGAAAATCTCACGGGGGTTGTTGGTGCAGCTCAAAACGCCTTTAAAAAGCACCTGACCCTTGTCGGCTGTCACATAATCCAGAATATACCCTGTATGGGTAATGATCAGACCCATCTTGGTCCGCCTGCGTCTCATTTCCATTTTGCAGTGCACATCCTCTTCCAGGGATGACGCATATCCCTTTTCCAGGAGAGAGGCGATGGTGTTTCCCACGAGTGCAATATTCTCCATGTCCACACCCGACTCAGGTTCGTCAAAAAGGATCAGATCAGGGTTCTGGGCCATGAGCTGGAGCAACTCAGAACGTTTGATCTCGCCTCCGGAAAAACCCGCATTGACATCCCTCTCCAGGAACTCTGCAAAATTGACACGCTGCGCAAGGGCTTGAACGTTGATCACTTTTTTTGCACATATCTGCACAACCTGCCGGGTCTTGAGACCGTTAATAGTGGGCGGCCGCTGGTACGACATGCCGATGCCGAGATCCGCGCGTTCATTGATGGGCAGATGGGTAATATCCACCCCTTTAAATACGATTCTTCCTTCTGCAATCCTGTACTGGGGGTATCCCATGATGGTCATAAGAAGCGAGGTTTTTCCCGACCCATTGGGACCAAAAAGGACATGCGTTTCTCCGGGTTTGATTTCCAGATTGATATTGGCAAGGATCACATGGTCCCCCAGTTCTACTCTGAGGTCTTCGATCAGAAGCATCATTTCCCTCCTTTTCAAATCCCCTATGGCTCTCGACCCGGGTGATTATCCAGTTGAATTGTAGAGAGGTGTCAAATGTACACTGAAAGCCTGGTTTTGACAACCGCAATTTTTGTCGGCATGCTGCTCCATGATGAAACGTCAGAATGGAGACTCTTTTCATTTTCGTAATGACAAAACCCATCGGAAGGGTATAAAAAACAGCGGTGAACGCCGGAGGCTTCAAGCTTGCTCGAATTAAGTGTCATCATCCTTTTCGCCTATCTGCTGGATCGGCTGGCCGGGGATCCCCGTTACCCGTATCACCCGGCGAGGATCATTGGGTTTACCATATCCTGGTGCGAAAAGCGCCTGAGGACCATGGGTCTTGACGGCAAAGGGGGCGGTATCCTCCTCGTGTGCATGACAGAACTGTGCATTCTCGGCTGTTACATCGTTGTGCGCCTCTTCCTGCAGGGTCTCTTTCCGCTTATCGGGCTCGCTTTCGATCTCTTTATAACCTATTCGCTTCTTGCCTTCAAAGACCTGATCGTGCACATCAGACCCGTGATCCGGGCCCTGGACGCCGGCCAGATCGCCGAGGCCAGGGAGGCCATCGCCATGACCGTGGGCCGGGATCCTCAATACCTGAACCCGGAGGGCATTAGCAGAGCGGCTGTAGAGACCTTGACGGAAAATTTCGTGGACGGTTTTCTGTCCCCTCTTTTCTGGTATCTAACCGGGGGAGCGCTCGGCCTCCTGTCTGAATGGCCTCCAGTGGTTCCGGCTGTCTGTCTTATGCTCCTGTTCAAGGTCGCCAGCACCTTGGACTCCATGGTTGGATATAAAAACAAGGCATATCTGGCCTTCGGCTGGGCCGGCGCCAGATTTGACGACCTTCTCAACTTCATTCCAGCGCGTCTTTCACTTGTCATACTATTTGCGGGCGCCCTGGTTGTCCGACTTCACGCAAAGGACGGCCTCAAGATTGCCCTGAGGGACAGGCTCAAACATGCCTCGCCCAATGCGGCCCACGCCGAGAGTTTCGCCGCGGGGGCCCTGCACGTCCGCCTCGGGGGGCCCACCAGGTATCCGGACGGCCTCAAGGCAAAACCGTGGTTGGGAGAGGGTTATGCAGACCCCGGCCCCGGCGACATTCGCAGGACAGTTGATCTCCTCGACCGATCCGCCTCCATAGCCGTGCTGATATCGCTGTCCACGTTTCTCCTCGTGCAGACGCTCTGGTGACAGGGGCGGGCTCAGGACGTGCAAACTCTCCTTGACAATTGGCGGAAAGGATAATACATGGGTGCAGCTGTTCACAGATTCGAAGGTCTTCCCCGTTCAGGCGGGATTCAAGGGAACCCGACAATGGAGCTTCAACATGAAACTACATGAATATCAGGCAAAAGATATTCTCGGAAAATCCGGGATACCCGTTCCCAACGGGCAACTGGTAACGGCAGTGGACCAGGCGACAAAGGCCACACAAATCATCAGCGGCCCACCCTGGGTGGTCAAGGCGCAGATCCATGCAGGCGGCAGAGGCAAAGGAGGCGGAATAAAGGTTGTCAATTATCCCTATCAGGTCGTTACAGCGACCGAAACGCTTCTTGGCCACAAACTGGTCACACCGCAAACCGGCCCCAGCGGTATTACCGTTAACCAGGTCCTCATCGAGGAGGGAGTGGAAATCGACAAAGAGTACTACCTCAGCATGGTCATCGACAGATCAACGGCATGTCCCACCATGCTTTTCAGCCCTGCAGGCGGCATGGAAATCGAGGAGGTGGCTGCCGCCTCTTCCGGCCTTATTCTCAAAGAACATATCGATCCCACGGCCGGGTGGATGATACACAACGCAAGGAACCTTCTCTACAATCAGGACCCTCCGGTTCCGCTCGGGGCCATCAGGCCCCTCATGTCCGTCATGGCGAATGTCAACAAGATCTTCATGACCCTCGACTGCAGTCTGGTGGAGATCAACCCCCTGGCGTTGACAAAGGATCGGAAGGTTTACGCTTTGGACGCCAAGATCAATATTGATGACAATGCCCTTTTCAGGCAGAAGGAGCTCCTCCAACTGGATGACCCGAGAGAAAAGGACCCTCTGGAACTGATGGCGGAAAAATACCATCTCAACTACATCCGCCTCGATGGAAACATCGGGGCCATGGTCAATGGCGCGGGTCTGGCCATGGCTACTATGGATGTCATCAAAATGGCAGGCGCAGAACCCGCCAACTTCCTGGACGTCGGTGGTGGCGCAAGTGAAGAGATGATTACCAAGGGCGTTGAAATCATTTTGAAAGACAGGCGAGTCAGGGCAATCCTGATCAACATTTTTGGCGGTATTCTGAGATGCGACGTCCTGGCAAGGGGTGTTGTTGCTGCAGCCAAAAAGACAAATATACGGGTTCCCCTGATTGTGAGACTGGAGGGAACAAACGTGGAAAAGGGACGGGAGATTCTCAGGGACTCGGAGCTGAAATTCCTGGTGGCGAGAGATCTCACTGAGGCGGCAGCTCTCGTGGCGAAGCAGGTCTCCTGACAGGCATCGAGGCCTTTTCCACAGAGAAATTGAAGGCGCTTCGTTTACTTTAATTACGAACTTTTTGATTTTAACAGGGTATCATTACCATAAAAACCCTCACCTTTTCCGGGAAGGTTTGACTTTATGAGCATTTTAGTGGATGAACATACCAGAGTCGTTGTGCAGGGTATTACGGGCCGGGAAGGCGCGTTTCATACCAAACAGATGCTGGAGTACGGGACAGCGGTCGTCGCAGGCGTCACGCCCGGCAAGGGAGGCAATGAGGTTCTGGGGGTGCCCGTCTTCAACACGGTAAAGCAGGCCGTGGATCGCGCAGGCGTCAATGTTTCCTGTATTTTTGTGCCCCCCCCGTTTGCAGCAGATGCCATCATTGAATCTGCTTCCGCAGGCCTTGAGCTCATCGTATGCATCACCGAAGGAATCCCCGTGCTCGATATGGTCAAGGTAGCCGCGTTTCTGAGAAATCGCAGATCGATCCTCATCGGACCCAATTGCCCCGGCATTATCTCACCGGGCAAAACCAAGGTGGGCATCATGCCCGGCCCCATCCACACACCCGGCCCGATGGCGATCATCTCAAGGAGCGGCACCCTGACCTACGAGGTCGTGGAACAATTGACCCGGGTCGGACTTGGCCAGTCGACCTGCATCGGCATCGGAGGAGATCCCCTCATCGGGACAACCTTCATCGACCATCTCAAAAAATTCAGGGAAGACCCTGAGACTAAAGGCGTTGTTCTCATAGGAGAAATCGGCGGCAGCGCCGAGGAAGAAGCCGCCGTTTACATTCGCGAATCATTCGACAAGCCGGTAGTCGCATTCATTGCAGGTTTGACAGCCCCACCCGGCAGGCGGATGGGACATGCGGGCGCCATCATTTCGGGCGGCGAGGGTAAGGCGCAGGACAAAATCAACGCCCTCCAGGCTACCGGGATTAAAGTGGCCCTGAATCTCGCGACCCTTGGCAGCACGGTGCAGGAAGTTATGGAAAAAAGCTGACGTCAGCACAGGCCCGCCTTGACTCCGACGCTTCATGATGTTATCATATACGGGAAGCTACATCATAAGCCGGAGCAGGAACAAAATGGAAAAAGTGCTGAATATCACAGCCCGACTTGAAGATAAAAAACGGAAGGAACAGGTTGAGACCTACCGGGACAGGTTTGAAGCTGTACAGCGAGTCTTGCAATGCTCTGCATGCCAGTATAAATGTGCCATGTGCAACCGGCATATAGAGCGGCCTGATCCGTCCGATTCCATGCCATCGTCCCCCACCGAATTCATCCTGTGTGAAAGTTGCCGCTCCGAATTTGAGGCGTTCAAGAAGATGGCAGGCGAGGAACGGGACGTTCCGGATGTCTTCTGGCACAACAGCGAATGGATCGAACTCTGGACATGCTGGCTGAACTACCAGCGCTCGATTAATAAGTTTAGAAATTCATTTGATTTCAATAAGATGACCGATTAATTCAAGAAATCAAACAAAAAATAAGCCCGCATTCCAACATCTGAAGGTAATGGGGCTTCCTAGCGGAGGTAGTACAATGTTTGGGATAGGCATGCCAGAACTGATCATTATTTTGATTATCATCCTGATTATTTTTGGGGCAGGGAAACTGCCTGAAATAGGGAGCGGGATAGGAAAAGGAATTAAAAACTTCAAAAAAGCGACGAACGAAGCCAAAGAGGAAATTGCCGCTCCCAACGAAAACGAAAAGAAATCAGAGGGTGAGGCATAAGCGATTGACAGGTCGTGTCTGACGGCCCCACGGAAACGAAGAGTGCCATTTCCCTAAAAAGGGATTTCCTCCTCGGGCACATTGATCGGTTCTTCAAGTGGAGGCTGTTGACCTCGGGACTCTCCCCTCTCATCTTTAGCCGGGGAATCTAACATCTGCATTTCACGGGCTACCACCTTTGTTGTGTACCGCTTGTTCCCGTCCCTGTCTTCCCATGTATCGGTTTGCAGCCTTCCCTCTATGTAAACCTGCTTGCCTTTATGCAGATATTCCCCACATATTTCCCCAAGACGTCTCCATGCCTCAATGCGATGCCATTCGGTTTTTTCCTTTTTTTCGCCCGTGTTCTTATCCTTCCATTCCACAGATGTGGCGATCGGAAAACCAGCCACGGCCACCCCGTCAGGCGTGTATTTGATCTCAGGATCTCTCCCCAGTCTACCCACCAAGATTACTTTGTTGACACCCGCCATCGCTCGGCCTCCTTGTTTCCGGTTAAGGGTCGTTGAAACTTCCATTGTGTATTTTACTTTTTCATAGCATAATGCAGAGATCTAAGTCAAAGGCATTTCTCAGAAGTCGGGCAGGGAATCTAGCGCAGCCAGAACCGTTGTGCGACACCGAGGTCGAAAATAACACAAATCCTGTTGACGGATACACTTGAATGGGTTAAACTGCTGTTTAAAAAGAATAATTTCTTCACTGCGGCAGCGATTCAATCCATCTTCGGATCCCCGGCTGTGGCTGCCCGCACGATCTTAAATCTGCCAAGGAGAACAAATGCTCAAGGTGATACCCTTGGGAGGCCTGGGAGAAATCGGTCTCAATATGATGGCTGTGGAGCATGGCCGCGACCTCCTGGTCATTGATGCAGGCCTGATGTTCCCGGATAACTATATGCCGGGCGTCGATATCGTCATCCCTGATTTTACATATCTGAAAGACAATGAAGACAAGATCAGGGGAATTATCCTCACCCATGGCCACGAAGATCATATCGGCGCCACCCCATTCTTTCTCAAGAATTTTTCCGTTCCTGTCTTTGGCACCGGTTTCACATTGGGGCTCCTGGAAGAAAAGCTCAAAGAGCATTATCTGGCCGGCAAGGTTGAACTTCATCAAATCAGCCCCGGAGATGTCACCCGGATCGGGCCGTTCCAGGTGGAGTATATCCGTGTCAACCACAGCATTGTCGACGGGGTTGGCCTTGCTATCGAGACACCCGAAGGCATACTTCTTCATTCGGGTGATTTCAGAATTGATCCCACGCCCGTGGACGCCCAGTTGACGGATTTGATCCGTTTCGCTCATTTCGGGGAAAAAGGAGTTCTGGCTTTTTTCTCTGATTCCACGAATGCAGAAAAGGAAGGATACACGCTCAGCGAAAAGGACGTCAAAAAAACCCTTGAAGATCTGTTTCAGAGTTCCAGCGGGAGGCTGATCATTGCCAGTTTCGCCTCCAATATTACCCGTATCCAGCAGGTGATAGGTCTGGCCGCAAAGTTCCATCGCAAGGTGGTTTTCAACGGAAAAAGCATGGTCACCGATGTGAGTATTGCGAGGCAGCAGGGATTTATTCACTTGCCCGAGGGTATTGAAATCAGTGAGAACCAGATTGGCCAATTGCCGGATGAAATGCTTGTGGTCATCACCACAGGCAGCCAGGGAGAGCCCATGTCGGCCCTGACCCGCATGGCCCAGCGCAGGCACAAGGGAATCGAGGTAAGGCGCGGGGATACGATTATCCTTTCCTCAAGGTTCATACCCGGCAATGAAAAGGCCATCACCTCTGTCATCAACAGCCTTTACCGGTTGGGAGCAGATGTCGTCTATGAAAAGGTCTCCGACATCCATACCTCAGGGCATGCCAAAAGGGAGGAACTGAAGTGCATGCTGAGTCTGGTAAAACCAAGGTATTTCGTGCCCATCCATGGTGAGTACCGGCATCTGGTAAAACACGCGCAGATCGCCCTGGATATGGGGATGGCCGATGATCGTGTCCTGATCGCTGAAGACGGAGACATCATCTGCTTTGAAAACGGGAAGATGCAACGCAGCGGACCGGTCGCCACGGGAAAAATCCTTGTGGACGGAAAAGGGGTTGGCGATATCGGCGACATCATACTCAAAGAGCGGAGAAGGCTCAGCAGGCACGGGATGGTGGTGATCCTGTTAATCGTAGATGCAGAGACAGGGGAGACCATTTATGGACCGGAAATCATTTCAAGGGGCTTTGTATTCGAAGAGCAGGGCCGGTTTATCCTTGAAGACGCCGAATGCATCGTGTTAGAGGTGCTTGACGAACTGGAGCGCCCTGCACCGATGGACTGCAGCGCGGTCCAATCGGAAATTGGAAGAAGGCTGAAACGGTTTTTCTATAAAGTGATCGAACGAAGCCCTCTGATAACACCGGTCATTATTGCAATTTAGCTTCTTCATCCATGAGATCTTGTATTTTTTAACACGTGATCACCTGAAAAAATGAAGCAAAGAAAAAACCTTTCCAGCAGGGCCAATGCCAAAGATCGACCGGACAGTCCCCCACACCCCCTGAAAAAGGAAATCGTGGGGCTTGTCTTACTCCTGATGGCCATTCTTTTCGCTGGAAGTCTCATGTCGTATCATCCCGAAGACAGGCTCTTCTGGAATGTAACCGGCTCTGTGGGCAAGGCCCATAACCTGTTCGGGGCCGTAGGTTCTCATCTGGCGGGCTCGCTCTTTGATCTCCTCGGGTTCTCCTCATTCTGGCTGGCGGTCACGCTCCTTGTTCTTGCCTTTATGACTTTCAGAGGTCGGGCCGTTGCGTCTCCGTTCCTGAATGTTCTTGCCATACTCGCCCTCCTCGCATCTTTTTCAGCCATCCTCAATCTGCAATTTCCGGTCGAAGTGGCATTCCGGGGAGGGAGCATGACGGCCGGCGGACTGGTGGGGCTCCATCTGGCCGGATGGACAGAAGGTGTCCTGAACCATTTCGGGGCGTACCTGTTTCTCGCGACTGTTTTTCTGGTTTCACTCATGCTGGTCACCCATCTCTCCCTGGGACGGATATTTTCAAGGCTTGGGCTTTGGATCATCGGGATGCTAAGACGATTCAGGGATATGGTGACCAAGATACGGGAGCGAAAAAAACGGACCCGAAAGACCAGGGTCGCACACCACAAGATCAAATCAAGGCCGAAGGTCACGATTGTGGATTCCGAATCCGCCGTGGACAAATCTCCCCAGCAGGAACAGTTTCCTTTCATGAATATTGCCGGTGAATTCAAGCTCCCCTCCCTGGATCTGCTGAAAGATCCACCGGAGCAGAAAAATACCCAGGTCCAGAAGGAGACGCTCGAGATGAACGCCCGACGGCTCGAGAGGAAACTTTCGGATTTCGGGGTGGAGGGAGAGGTCGTTGAAATCCTTCCCGGACCGGTTATTACCATGTATGAATACAAGCCTGCCCCCGGGATCAAGATCAGCAAGGTAGCCAACCTCTCCGATGACCTGGCCCTGACACTCAGGGCCCAGAGTATCCGGATCGTGGCGCCGATACCGGGGAAGGCTGCCATCGGCATCGAAATCCCCAATAACCAGCGGGAAGTGGTCTACCTGAAAGAGATCCTTTCCAGTTCCACATACAAGAGCTCCAAGCACAAACTCGCCATCGCGCTGGGCAAGGACATCACCGGGGCCGCTGTTGTTGCAGATTTGACGAGGATGCCCCATCTCCTGGTGGCCGGGGCCACTGGAACCGGAAAGAGCGTTTCCATCAATACCATGATCGAGAGCCTTCTGTTCAAGGTCTCGCCGGAGATGGTTAGATTCCTTATGATCGATCCGAAACGGATTGAGCTATCCACGTATCAGGATATCCCCCATCTCCTTCATCCGGTCGTGACCCAGCCGAAGGACGCAACAAAGGCCCTTCGATGGGTGGTTGAAGAGATGGAAAGGCGCTATATGCTGCTGTCTGACAGGGGTGTGAGAAATATTGAGACCTACAACCGGAAGGTTGTTGGATCGGTTACCACAGAGCCCGATGAACCATCGAGGGGGATCGATAAGACACTCCCTTATATCGTCGTGATTATTGATGAACTGGCCGACCTGATGATGGTCTCCTCCAAAGATGTGGAAGAGGCCATCACGCGACTGGCCCAGATGGCCCGCGCTGCCGGCATCCATCTGATTATCGCCACCCAGCGCCCATCGGTCAACGTTCTGACAGGCATCATAAAGGCCAACTTCCCGACGCGCCTCTCTTTTCAGGTCTCATCAAAAGTTGATTCCAGGACGATTCTGGATGCCAACGGCGCCGAACATCTCTTAGGTGACGGTGATATGCTTTTCATGCCGCCCGGCGTGGGCCGCATCATGCGCATTCACGGGGCCTATGTCTCTGAAGAGGAGGTCAAGGCCGTTACCGATTTCCTGAGACAGCAGAAAATGCCCGATTATGATTCCACCATCCTTTCGCATATTGCCAGTAATGAAGAAAATGGGGAGGAAGCCCTTGAATTCGATGAGAAATACGATGAAGCTGTTGATCTTGTCTCCAGGACCGGCCAGGCCTCCATTTCTATGCTGCAACGCAAATTAAGGGTGGGGTACAACCGGGCCGCCAGGATGATTGAGGTCATGGAAACGCAGGGGATCGTCGGCCCCTCGGACGGGGTTCGGCCCCGGGATGTATACGGCAGAAAGGCAGAGTGATATGCTAAGACGTCTGATCTTTTTACTGGCCCTGACCACTCTCTCTGAGGGAATTTGCGTCGCCGATGAGAGCCTGGTCACGATCCTGGAAGGCATCCGGAAGACCTACGGCCCTCTTCCGGGCCTGTCCGTGCCCTACAGCCGGGAGGTCATCACACGGTCCATGAGCATGCTGGGGGAGCAGGCCCGGGGAGATGTGGCCTCGGGCAGGATCTATTTCAAGCACCCCCATTTCCTGAGGCTGGAGCAGGTAGAACCCAGGCCGGAGACCCTCATCGCCAATCACGACACCCTCTGGTGGTACGTGCCTGACAGGAAGAGTGTCTACAGGTATCCTGCGAGTGATTTCGGAAAGGAATTGCGCCTCCTGAGCGATATATTCCGGGGCCTTGCCCATGTGGAAAACACTTTTCAGGTAATTCTCCACGGCCGGACGCCTTCAGGGGAATACGAGATCGAGCTCATTCCCGATCCGCCCTGGCAGGAAATTGAGCGCATCGTCATCACTGCCACGCAGAAGCATGAAATCCGGACAATGAGCATCCACAATACACTGGGAACCGTTACCCGGTTCACACTCGGACCCCTGATGGAACAAAGAGACTTTGAAGAAGGTTTTTTCCAGTTTGAGGCCCCGGAAGGCGTACGGATGATCGTAGAGGGAGCGGGTCAATGAACCATCACCCTCGAAAGAAGCCGACCGATCCTCTTTAGACTCTGGAGGCTGTCAGCCGGCATAAAATAGTCCACATAGGGAAGGGCTGCTTTCATGCCACGACAGAGGGGCTCGAAATCGGGATCACCGGCTAAAGGATTCAGCCAGATGACCGCATAGGCCTTGCGGCTGAGGTAAGCCATCTCCCGTATCAGAAGCTCCTTCCCGCCGAGATCCCAGCCATCACTCAGCAGTACCGCCACGGTCCTCCGGTTCAAGAGACGTTCGCCGGGGCCCTGATTGAACTGATGAAGCGAATACCCGATGCGCGTTCCGCCCGACCAGTCAGGGACCTCGTCAGCAATCCGCTCCAGCGCTTTTTCCACACTCAGATGACGGATCAGAAACGTAACCGGCGTAAGAGATGTCGAGAAGACAAAGACCTCTGCCCGTGAGCCAATTCCCCGGAGTCCCAGGAGGAACGGCATCACAAACCGTGCGTAGCGGTCCATGGACCCGCTCACGTCGGCCAGGATCACCAGCCGTTTGAGACGCCTCTTTTTTTCTCTGTAAAAAAGATCGAATGGAGTTCCACCTGTCTTGAGGCTTTTTCGAATAATACGGGGAAAATCCATACTCCCGGCGTGTCGACCTCTCTTGGATCTCCGGGATATGTCCAACTTGAAAGGGGCCATTATCCGCTTAAGCGCAAGGTGTGCTATCTGAATATCCCCCATGTCAAAGCGGCCGAGATCCTTTTTTACGACCATTGAGACGGGACTGTACGCAATCCCCTCCAGCCATTCCCTCCTGTCGTCAACATCGGTTTCACCGGAAATCAGTGAATGGGCATCCGATAGTGCTTCCCGGCCCGGGCCGCATTTATCGGCCTTTCTATTGGTTCCATGGTCATCCGTCTCCGGCCTTTCGTCCGGAGCGGGCTGACCCCAGAATCGATCAAAAAGATTTCTGAACTGGGCCCACTCCAGGTCCGTCTTGGCCAGATTCGTGCGAAGGGCAAGGAAAAAATCCTCCTTTTCCTCCAGAGATATCTCCTCCAGGCTTTGGAGCGCATCATGCACACCGCTCTGAAACACCCGGAAACCGAGGCCCTTGAGAAACTCCGCAAAACGAATCACCCTGCCGGCCAGGGTTGTTTGTTCATGGGTCATTTGCCCTTCGACCGTCATTCGTTGTGATTGTCTTTAAGTTGGTTGTCACTGACTTCGCTGGTACTCGAAGGCATATCCCAATCTACATTTTTCATTTTTCACGCTTCATTGCCAAGGTATTCGGCCCGCTGCCCTGGATCTGACCAGATCTCATCTCTAAATCTCTTGATATCGTCCTGATACTTGAGAAAACAGCCCAGTGTCTCTAACACCACGGTTTCATTCAGATAGGCTCTCTGCATGGCCATAAGGGCCCTGCCCCAATCCAGTGTCTCGGAGACACCCGGCCTTTTCAGGAAATCAACCGTCCTCGCCTTCTGCATGAACCGGGTCACCTGCCGGGCAAAATGGGTTTCTATGCCCGGGAGCCGGGTCATCAAGATCCTGTATTCCTTTTCAAAAGAAGGATAGTCGATCCAGTGATAGAGACACCTCCGCTTCAATGCGTCATGGACGTCACGCGTTCGATTGGAGGTCACGACGACCAGCGGTTTCCTTTTGGCCTTTATGGTCCCGATTTCAGGGATGGTGATCTGAAAATCCGAAAGGACCTCCAGCAGGAAGGCTTCGAACTCCTCGTCTGAACGGTCGATCTCATCGATGAGGAGCACAGGCGACTTCTCCTCAGACTTGAGTATGGCCTCGAGAAGGGGCCGCTGTATGAGGAAGCTGGGACTGTAAATGAGCTCTTCTATCTCTTCCCGCTCCCTCCTGCCCTGCTCTTCCAGCCGGATATGCAGAAGCTGTTTGGGATAGTTCCATTCATAAAGTGCGGTAGAGACGTCAAGGCCCTCGTAACACTGGAGGCGGATAAGGTTTGTCTTAAACAGGCGGGACATGACGATGCCCACCTCTGTCTTTCCGACTCCGGGTTCTCCCTCGAGAAAAACCGGCTTTTCGAGCCGGTGCGCCAGAAAAAGGACCGTCGCAAGGGCACGGTCCGCTATATAATGGGACTCGGCCAGTTCATTCATCACCTGATCTATCGATTCGAAATTTGAAGACACATCCATACCTTTCCGATCATATCGCTCATGTACAATTATTTTCCCTATCCATCAAACGCTTCAAAAAACGGCTTGCCAAAACCTGCCAAAAAGACCACAGATACTTCTGATTAGTGATGGATGATGTATGGCGACATCTCCAACCGCATAGCGGGCGGTCTCTTGCAGTCCCCTGGAAAGGGACGAAAAATGGTGGTTGAATGCCAAAGTTGTTATTGTTAGCGATCAGCCACTTTTTGTCAAAAAAATTCAGCCATGGAACCGTTTGAACATCTGAACTGAGACCGCCCCCACGCCGCTGGCGAGACCCAACTGGAAAATCGCCGTTTTTTGTGATACAGAGTGACCACAATCCGCATACAGGCGCTTCTTTTAAAGGTCAAGCATATCGTGAACCCTGTCCGAATAAAGAACAGTGACCGTCTCCAGTATAAATAAAGAAAAGTTTCGATGGATCGCGTCCTTTGGGGTGCTGGCGGGGATCTTTTACTGGATCAGCCAGAGTCAGTGGTTTCGGGAGATCATATCCGACAGGCTCGCCGTTCTGAACGCCGGCGCCACCACCTGGGCCCTCTCTCTTTTGGGTGTCCGCCTGCAGCAGGCAGGCGCCACGGTCGTTACGCCAGCCATACCAGTTGAAATTGCCGAATCGTGCACGGGCAGCCTCGTGTTTATGATACTCGCCGCCGCCATCCTCCCTTTTCCGGTCTCATGGAAATCGCGTCTCAGGGGGATCACGCTTGGTTTTCTGGCACTCGTCCTGATAAACCTTTTTCGCACCAGCCTCATTATCCTTGTCGTCTCCCGCTACCCCGGCTCTTTATGGACCTGGCATATTGTCATCGGCCAGGTCGTCGTCATCACAGGGATCACAGGCTTTTTTCTGTGGTGGGCAAAAGACAGCCAGCAGGATGTCCTTTTCTCCTTTTTAAGGAACAACAGAACGATATTCCATGCCCTTTTTTTGTTCTCAATCGGCTACTTATGTGGTTATCAGGCCTACCGGATATTCCTTGAGAGCGCCGTCGGCCTCTACGTCAAGGGACACATTGAAACCCACACGTCCTGGATACTCGCTTCCCTGACCCATCTGCCTCTCCAGAACCACCTCTCACAATCATCCTCCTACCGGGTCAACCTGATTGAGGGATGTCTTTCCAGCCCCATGGTCGTGCTGTTTGTCGCCGTCGTATTCGCCTGGCCGGCCCGGTGGTGGAAGCGCTTTTTGATCATTTCCCTTGGCTTTATCCCCTTTTTCTATCTGTATCATCTCATCCGGGCGTTATTGATCGCCGGCACCCTTGGCATTCAGCCAAAACAAATGAATTTTGTCTACAATTTCTATGGCCAACTATTTCTCTGCGCGGCCATAATCGGATGGATGGCGTATTTCTGGTGCTCCGCGAAAAAATCACTTTCTTATAGAAGGTTCTCAGCCCTCTTCCTGACAAGCGCCCCGATCGCAGCATTCGCCGGTTCAGGGATCGGATGGCTGGCACGTCACACGATGATCCCATTCCTGACGCAAATGATCGCGGGGTCAATTTCTCTGTCCTACGATCCGGAACAGGCCGTCAGCCTGACGCCTGACCTGCAGATCTTCCTCTGGATCTCATTGGTGGGAACGACACCGGGCCTGAAAACGGCCAGAAAAGGGTTGTTCAGCGCTTTGGGCATCCTGGCGGCGCTCTTTGTTTTTACAATGGGTGTCGCCGCCATGGAGACCTTTCACCTGGCCCCGCACAAGGGCCTGTATAAACTCCTTGTTGTTTTGACGCCGTTTGCTGTCTATTATGCCTGCCTGCTTTACCCTGCCTCCAAGCCTGGGTCCATGAAGCCGAAGGAGGGCAAGACTGATCCCCGCACCAAACACAATCCGGTTTGAATATATGTACTTTTTATGTTAAGAAGGTAACGCTTTCGTCATCTGAAAGTACGGCAAGAGGCCCATGGGCCTACCCGGCTGCGATCGACCGAATCAAAAGGCTGAAGCGTTACACAAGAAAAAGACGAAGCCGGGACGCAAGCGAGGACTTTCCATGAAACAAAAAAAAGCACATAAATCCCCAGCCCTGCTCAAACGTTTGGTCGAACTCGAAAATATGGCGGCCGAACAGCGGATACAGATTCATTATGATCGCCTCGAAGCGGCAGGATTAAAACTGAAGGGAGGCATCTGTTCCATAAAGGGTGAATACCACATTTTTGTTGACAGGAGAAAATCAACAGAGGACATCATTGATTTTCTCCAGGATTACCTCACGCAACCCCTTCCCAGAGACGTTCCCCAACTCGATGAAAAAGAAGCCAAAGACCCATTTTAACAAATGTCGGCGAGTCTATGGGGGGAATGATCTATTGATCGGAAGCCCGATCCTGAAAATCCGGTCCAAGCGGATCTCCTTCAGATCCCTGCCAGGGTCTCGTTGCAGGGGGCCGAGTTCTTTTTTCTTCCTGTACCGTTCAGGAGGGAAAAACATTTGATTTTTTGTTGACAAAGCCTCTTTGTGTTGTAAAATACAAGCCATGCGGGAATAGCTCAGCTGGTAGAGCCTCACGTTGCCAACGTGATTGTCGCGGGTTCAAGTCCCGTTTCCCGCTCCATATTGAAAGACCGGCGGCATAGCCAAGAGGCTAAGGCAGCGGTCTGCAAAACCGTTATTCACCGGTTCGAATCCGGTTGCCGCCTCCAGTATTTTCAAGGACTTGTCCAAGACGGGCAAGTCCTTGTCTATTTTGGGTGCATCATTTCGGGGCGTTTATCCGTTTCATTCATATCAGATCCGATCTTTTCAGCTGGCCACCTGTAGTGAGTTCCACAGTAGCGTCAGTCGCCGAATCGCTCATTTCCTTATCCACACTTCAGCCAGGGGGCCCCTTGTTGCGCCGCACCGGAAGGAGCGAACATTTTGTTTAATAATTTAGCCCAACCTATTAGAAATATATGGAAATGTTCCGAGCGCCCTCAAGCGGATCAAAGCCCTGATGACGGCGCATATGGGAAGACCCACCACGTTGGCATAGGACCCCGAGATCGATTCCACCATAAAAGCGCCGACCCCCTGTATAGCATAGGCACCGGCCTTTCCAAACGGTTCCCCCGTACGGACATACGCTTCTATTTCCTCCCTCTCCAATGGTCTGAATCGAACGGTGGTGCTGACCGTCTCGGAATGTGCCAGTATACCCGCAGGATTGAGTACGCAGAACCCGGTGATGACCTCATGCTCTTTGCCGCTTAAGAGCGACAGCATTTCCCCTGCGTCTGCCTCATCCCTGGGTTTTCCGAGGACCCTGTCTGCGATAACGACAATGGTGTCGGCCCCGAGGACCCACGAGGGCTCTTCCCGGGCCTGAACCAAAATCGCCTTTTTTTCCGCCAGAGATCGGCACATCTCTGCCGGTTCACCCCCCATCCCTTCTTCATACACATTGGCCGGCGCCACCCGAAAGGGGAGTTGGATCTGTGTCAGCAGCCGCTTTCTTCGGGGAGAAGCAGAGGCCAGAATCAGGGGGTAATCGTTATTAATCTGAGGAAAGGGCATATGGGATTTTGGATTTTGGATTCAGGTCGTAAGCCCAAACAGGCTTCTGGCGTTTTCTCCGGTCTGACGGGCGACTTCTTCAGTCGGGATCTTTCTCAGCCTCGCAATCTCACCGGCGATGAACCGGACATAAGCGGGCTCGTTTCGCTTCCCTCTCCTGGGTACCGGTGACAGAAACGGCGAATCGGTCTCGATCAGCATATGGCTCAGGGGGATGGAAGCGGCCACATCTTTGATCCGGAAGGCATTCTTATAGGTCACGGTACCCGGAATGGAAATAAAATATCCCAGGTCCATAAAGGCCCTGGCAAGATCCAGATCTCCTGAAAAACAGTGAATGACCCCTTTTTTCTCACCTTTCCCCATCTCTTTGAGTGTCAGGTAGACCGCTTCATGGGCCTCACGGTCATGAATGATGACGGGCAGGTTTAGGTCATCTGCCATGCTCAGCTGCCGTTTGAAGAGTTTGAGCTGGCCTTCGGGGGAGGAGTACCCACGGAAGTAGTCGAGTCCGATTTCGCCCCACGCCACCACCTCGGGTTCGGATGCCAGCGCTGCCAAGCGCGTTAGGTCAGACGGCTCACACCCATCCGCATTGTGGGGGTGGCACCCCACCGATGCGGAAACACAACGATGCTGACGGGCCAGACCGATGGCAGCAACCGAGCTGTCCAGATCGATCCCGATGCTGACCACGTTGACAACCCCGGCCTGAACAGCGCGCTGGAGGACACGGTCCAGGTCTTTTTCAAAATCGTTCATATTTAGATGGGCGTGACTGTCAATTAGCACAACCATTCCTCGATTGTTAACCGTCTCTCTGTTCGAATATCTGGATAGCCGCTGATCTTATAGTCTATTAAAAGCCCTTTCGCAAACAATTCTGTTGCATTCACAAAGAAATGTTCTTAGTATTTATAAACCCGGACCCGAATTCTCGTTATCGCGCCGGCCGGTCTTGCGGCAGAGACCGTGCACCACGTTCAGGACCGGCAGCATCGATGCCTAATGCCGATCCGGAGTTACTGATGCAAGGATTTTGAAGGATGACCGATAGAGAATATTCACTCAAGGAAGAGCTTGAATACCAGAAGAGGCTGAACACTATCACCAACAGGATTCATTCGGCCGGAGATACAACCGCCATTCTTCTTGAACTTCACGACGATCTTTTAGCTTTCTTTGATGCGGAGCGGATCACGATCTATGTCGTCGACAAAGCCAGGAGAGAGATCTACTCAAAAATCATGACCGGCCGGGAGGTGAGCGAAATCCGGGTCGGTATCGACAACAACAGCCTTGCGGGTTACTGTGCCGCCTCCGGAAAACTACTCAACATAAGGGATGTCTATGATACGGAGGAACTCAAACGCATCGATCCAAGGCTGACATTTGACAGGAGCTGGGATCAGAGGACCGGATATCGAACGCGGGCGGTCCTTGTGGCTCCCATCACATATGAGAACAAATTTCTGTTGGGTGTCATACAGCTCATCAACAAAAGGAATGGGCTGCCGTTTACCACAGCAGACAAGTCATCCGTTTTGGATATCGCCAAAATTCTCGGGGTGGCCTTTTACAAGGACCAGAAGACAGCCCAGAGGGCGAGGGCCACAAAATTCGATTATCTCATCAGCTACAATATCGTCTCCGAAAACGAGCTGACAGAGGCCATTTCCCGCGCAAGAACGACCAAAAAGAGTGTTGAATCGGTTCTCATGTCTGACTTCAACGTCTCTAAGGATGATATCGGCAGGTCGTTCGCCAATCACTTTCAGACGCGCTTCATCCCATACGAAGACAACCTCCCGATCCCATGGGACCTCCTCAAAAACCTCAAGGTGAGCTTCCTAAGGAGCAACGGCTTTGTCCCTGTTTCTGAAACCGACGGGAGAGTGACGGTGGCCATGGAAAACCCCGGTTACCTTCCCGCGAGGGATGCCATCAGGCGAATTATCAAGGCCAGAGAGATCGAGTACTGCGTATCCACAAGAGAAGACATCCTTCAGATGATCGCCATGTTTTTCGATGTGGACAGGAAGGAGCTGCTGGCCAGCTCCGGAAGTATCGACGATATCCTGGGTCAGTTGGAATCGGTCGAGGATGACGGCGAGGTTGAAGCCAATGGCATGGCCGAGGATGACAGCGCCATTGTTCAGCTTGTCAACAAAATGATTATCGATGCGTACACCCGCAAAGCTTCCGACATTCACGTTGAACCGGGGCAGGGGAAAAAAAATGCCGTTATCAGGTACCGTGTAGACGGGGCCTGCCAGATTTACCAGACCATACCGCACACATATAAAAACGCTATCGTCTCCCGGGTCAAGATTATGTCGGACCTGGATATCGCCGAGAGACGGAAACCCCAGGACGGTAAGATCAAATTCCGTAAATTCGCACCGTTAGACATTGAACTCCGGGTAGCCACCATCCCAACGGCCGGACAGAATGAAGACGTCGTGCTGCGTATTCTGCCGTCCGGAAAACCGATCCCCCTCGAGGCCATGGGGATGAGCGAAAGGAGCTACAATACCCTGATCAGCATCATCACCAAGCCCTATGGCATCGTCCTGGTCGTGGGCCCGACCGGGAGCGGCAAAACTACGACACTCCACGCGGCATTGAGTTATATCAACAAACCCGAAATAAAGATATGGACGGCCGAAGATCCTGTTGAAATTACTCAGGAAGGGCTCCGTCAGGTCCAGGTCAGCCCCAAAATAGGTTTCAATTTTGCCAATGCCATGCGGGCGTTTCTGAGGGCCGACCCGGACGTGATCATGGTGGGTGAAATGCGCGACAGGGAGACTGTTGCAACCGGTATTGAAGCCTCCCTGACAGGTCATCTGGTATTCAGCACCCTTCACACCAACAGCGCCCCCGAGACCATCACCCGATTGCTTGACATGGGGATGGACCCCTTCAATTTTGCCGATGCTCTCCTGGGCGTCCTGGCTCAACGTCTGGTAAGGACCCTCTGCAAGAAATGCAAGGAACCGTATCGTCCTGCAAGGGAGGAATTCGATGCACTGGTCAGGGCCTATGACGGAGATTTCGAGGCCCTTGGTTTCGAATATACGGATGATTTAACGCTTTACAGGGCCGCAGGCTGCTCCAGATGCAACAACACGGGATACCGGGGTCGAACCGGCATTCATGAACTCCTCGAAGGCACAGACCCGATGAAATCCTTGATCCAGACCAAGGCCAAGATGGAGGATTTGAGGGCACAGGCCGTCAAGGACGGGATGACCACGCTGATGCAGGACGGCATCCGGAAGATTTTTCTCGGTCTTACAGATCTTGCCCAGGTCAGGAAAGTCTGCATCAAGTAAACCGGGGCGCAGAGGAAAAAGAACCCTGCCCCTGCGCCCCTGTTAAGGATAGATACCGGGGTGCAACAACCCGGCAGTCTCATCCATCCCGAACATCAGATTCATATTTTGAACAGCGCTGCCTGCCTGCCCCTTGACCAGGTTATCGATCAGGCTCACAACGATCAGTCTTCCGGTCCGCTCATCCACATTCAGAGACAGATTGCAGAAGTTGCTCCCGCGAACATTTGTGCTGAACTGCGGCGTCTCGGGCCCGAAAACCCTTACAAAGGCCTCGCCGCTGTAAAACGACCGGTAGACCTCTTCCACCTGCTTCAGCGTCTCCCTTTCCTTGAGCCGGGCGTACAGCGTCGTGAGGATGCCGCGACAGAGCGGCACCACATGCGGGGTGAAGGTGATACGGATCTCCTCACCGGCGATGAGCCCCAGTTCTCTTTCGACCTCGTACACATGCTGGTGACCTGAAATCCGGTAGGCGTTCATGGCGTCATAGCGGGCAGGATAATGAAACGCGGGATTCGGGGTCTTTCCGGCCCCGGACACCCCGGTCTTGGCGTCGCAGATAATGGACCCCGGCTCTACCAGACCCGATTTCAGGGCCGGCGCCAGACCAAGGATGCAGCTTACCGCAAAGCAGCCCGGATTCCCAACCAGATCGGACCGGCCGATCTCATCCCGGTGCAATTCAGCCAGTCCATACACGGCGCGCGGCAGGAGTCCCGGAGAGGCATGGTTCGGGTCCCTGCCGATCCTCGCGGCATAACCCTGGTAGGTCTCCAGGTCATTGAAGCGGAAATCGCCGCTGTAATCGATGACCTTGACCCCCTTTTCGAGCCATGAAGCCGCACCTTTCTGGCCTACGCCGTCCGGGGTCGAAAAAAAGACCACCTGAAAATCATCCGGGCAGTCCGGGTCATCGGGCGCAACGATGGGCAAATCACAAAAACCGGTTAAATGCGGATACAAGGCGCTGATCGATTTCCCAATGTCCTGCTTGTCAACGAGCGCCCTGATCTCTGCATGCGGATGCGCCTGGAGGAGTTCAACAGCTCCGCACCCGCCATATCCCCCTGCCCCGATGATCCCTACCCTAATTTTGTCCATAAATACATCTCCCTTTTTTCTCACAAAGCCAACAGAGCTCACAGAGTGTTTATTATTGTCCTTTCATAGGGCCGTTCGGCACGATTACACCATTTTTATCATTTTGTGGGTTTTACGCCTTTTTTGCGGCGGGATCAAACATCGGTGAATTCCCCAAGAAGCCAATCCCGCCACGGCGGGACTCGCACAAAGTTTGCAAAGATAGCGTCATGTTTTCGACAAGTTATGCCTGTTCTCTCTGAGCTCTGTGAGAAATATCACTTTCAAATAACTAAAGCATAACATCTTGATATGCTTTAGTTATTTCCGGTTACAGTGCCGCTCACGGCATCAAATAGCTTTTTACGAGACCATCAGACATTGAACCGGAAATTAATGATATCGCCATCCTTGACCACGTAGGTCTTGCCCTCCAGCCGAACGAGCCCGGCCTTTTTGGCCTCATTAAAGCCGCCGTGTGCCTTCAGGTCTTCAAAAGACACGACCTCCGCACGAATAAAGCCCTGTTTGATATCGGAATGCACAGCGCCCGCCGCCTCCAGGGCCGGGGTCCCCGCGGCAATGGGCCAGGCCTTCACCTCATCTGAACCCACGGTAAAAAACGAAATGCGGCTCAGGATACCGAAAGAATGGCGAATCACACGGTCAAGGGCGGATTCCTGAATATGATAGGCCTTTAGAAATTCTTTGGCTTCTTCTTCCGGCAGGGAGGCGATTTCCATCTCGAGACTTCCCCGAACCACAAACAGATCAACCCCTTCCGGCCTCTGCTCCCACGCGAGGAACGTCTCGTCCTCGTCATCATTATTAATGAGAATGAGCATCGGTTTTGCAGAAAGAAATGTAAAACCCCTGAGAAGGGGATCCGAGACGAGTGCCGGGGCACTGCGCAGGGGCTTTCCCTGCTCCAGGATCCGGCGGCATGTGAGGAGGAGAGCGGCCTCTTCGCCCTCCGGCAGCTTCCCCCTTTTTTTATCCAGTTCGATCCTGTCAATCCGTTTTTCAGCGACCACCAGGTCGTTCAGGATCATTTCCTCTTCAAGTTTCCTGAAATCGTGCTCAGGCGCCGGGGGGGTTCCCAGGGTTCCCTCAAAATTGCGGACAACATGAAGAAGCGCGTCGCATGTCCGGACCTGGTTCCAGAATGCCCCTTCGGAACCGGCGCCCGCCCCAGAACCTGTCCCGGGCGGGAGAAGGTATTCGATCTTGGCATAGGTGGTCTTTTTGGGGTGGTACATCCGGGACAGAAAGTCGATCCGATCATCGTACACGGTGACAGCCGCAATGCGGGGGTCCTTTCGGGAACTGTGCTCGCCCTCAGCGCCCCGCGCCCCTGTCAGTGCGGCGAAAACGGTGGATTTCCCTGATTGGGGAAGCCCGATGATGCCGATTTTCATAACATTCAGACCCTCTCACCTGAAACTTCACTGGATTGTCAATTTGCGATTGCCGGCTGTATATTGACAAACCAGCAGGTCGCACAGGACATTGCTTACTTGAAACCGAAAACTTAAAAACCGGATCTCCAAAATCAGATACTAAATCTTCGCTTCAAGGCATTCTGCGTCGGTCAGGCAACTTCAGTCACTTTAGCTCGCTTTAGGCATTTTAGGCACTTCATCTAAAATCTCGGTTTCGGTCGCCTCAGCAGGATGTAGATGGCCCCGGTCCCGCCGTCAAAGGGCCGCGCGGTCGAAAACGCCAGGACAATGCGCTTTACAGACCCCCGGCTTAACCATAGGGGGATCCGCTCTTTCAACACCGGGATATGATCTTCGGAGTTGAGACCCCTGCCGTGCACCACGAGCACACATCTAAATCCGACCCGGTGGCTTCTTAAAAGGAAATCCGTGACCTTGATTTCAGCCTCCTCCCGGGTGCACCCGTGCAGGTCAATATGGTCCTGAACCGGGAACAGGCCGTCCTTCAGCTTCTGCATCACCTTCCGGTCAAAACCATGGACGGCTCCCTCAATGTACTCATCACTGAAGGTAATGTCCATCTCAGCGATCCCGCTGACCAGATCCGACAGATGCGCCATGACCTCCAGATCACTGCTGTTCGGTGGATGCACCGGCCTCGCATCCCGGTCAGGCACCCTGGCGATTCTCCGGCTGGGTTGCGCCAGCGGCATCACATCCGCCATGGCTTGATTGAAATAGTCCATGTCATCCGGCGCCTTCGGCGGCGTGCAGACGTTCTGCTCCTTCAGTGCCTCCAGAATGCTTTTCCGCTCTTTTTGCAGAGGCCCAAAGCCTTCAAGGGCCGGATTAAAAGGACCTTCTTCTGTGGAGGCACGCTGTCCACCGTGAACGCGGTCTTTTCTCTTTTGTTTTTTCTTTCGGACCATGTTTCATACCCGGACTGTAACTCAAGAAAACCCCGGCACCGCTAAAAATTGACTTGAAATTAACTCTTGATAATTACTATAACACAAAATCAATGATTTGGCATGGAGTCCCGTTTATTTTTTGAGGGTGTGATATGGCCAGGATAGACGATTACAGAAAAGCGGTTGAATTGGGACGGACAGATCTAAAGGAGAGGAACCCAAAGCGGACTGCAAATCTGAGCGGCGCTTCATTTGAGCCGGATTCAGGTGGAAATGCGGTTCTCTGCCTTGACTTCCTGGCCAGGGAGATCACTATCACCTGGCCGGAACTCTCTATCACCTTCAAGACCTCGGGCGACGAGCTGCCGGTGCAGGAGCAGGTCCTCGTCCTGCATTATCTCAGGGGGGCCAAGGGCGCCGCGGCAACAGGCCAATGGATTGCCTATCAGGAAGTGCCTGACGGGAAGTTCTACCTGGACGCGTTTGTCAGAAGGGCCAAGAACCCGATGGTGCAGGTTTTCGGAAGTCAGCCGGAACGACTGATCGAATTGGCCACGCAACGCTATGGCGCCAGGCCTCTGGACCAGGGGGATATCTCGGTACGGATACAGGCCTTTCCTCTGGTACCTGTCGCCCTGATTCTCTGGCGGGGAGACGATGAGTTTCCGCCGGAAGGGACAATCCTGTTTGATCGGAGCGTCTCTGAAATTCTATCTGCAGAAGATATCGCCTGGCTGGCCGGCATGATTGTATACCCGCTCATCGGGATGGCGAAATAATGCGTCAGCCAAAATTCCAGGGTCCAGAGTCGGATGTGCAGCAGGGAATAGGCAGCAATGAGTAGGGAATAACGACCGAAGGACCAACGAATGACAATCCATGACGGACAGATGCCGGATGCCGGATGCCGGATGACCACTGGCTAAACAAAATTTCACGCGAGGTAAAGAAATGTCTGCCGACAAACCCCAGGTGGCTGTGATCATGGGAAGCGCCTCTGATTCAGGGGTCATGAAAGGATGCGTGGACCTGCTCGACGCATTGGAATTGCCACACGAGGTAAAGGTGCTTTCAGCACACCGGACGCCTGATTTGACAAGAGAATACGCCGTCTCTGCGGCAGATCGGGGGATTGAGGTGATCATTGCCGGCGCCGGGTGGGCCGCCCATCTGGCCGGTGCCATCGCCGCACACACGACCCTGCCTGTCATCGGTGTGCCCATTGATTCATCCCCCTTTAAGGGACTGGATGCGCTCCTGTCAACGGTACAGATGCCTTCCGGTATCCCGGTGGCCACCGTGGCCGTAGGGAGTGGCGGCGCAAAAAATGCCGCCCTTCTGGCAGCCCAGATCCTGGCGCTGAAATATCCTCAGGTTGCTGAAAAGGTGACAAGTTACCGCAGAAAGCTGACCCAGCAGGCTTCCATGAAAGTCGATTCCTGGACACATCAGGAAAAAGATTAGGAAGCAGGCGAGAAAGATCGCAACGGTTTTTTCCCCTTGTGTGCCCCGTGCACCCTGTGAGAGACTGAACTGCCATATGATCATCCGTCTGGACGATACCACAAACCAGCAGCAGGCGATTCAGCAGGCCAAGACGGTTCTCGTGCAGGGAGGACTGGTGGCCTGCCCCACAGAATCCTACTATGCCCTTGCCGTGGATGCCGGCAATGAAGCGGCGATCCGGAGACTCTTTTCTTTAAAGAAACGGGCCCCGGCCCGGCCGGTCCTGATTTTGATCCCCTCCATTGAATCCCTGAGAGACTACGCGGCCCACATCCCCCCGCTTGCCCTTCGCCTGATCCGCCATTTCTGGCCCGGCGGCCTGACCCTGGTCTTTGCGGCCTCCAAAACCGTCTCTCCGCTGCTCACCGGAAAAACCGGAAATATCGGGGTCAGGCTGTCAAGTCATCCTGTCGCGACCGCACTGGCCCGGGAGCTCAAAGGTGCTGTCACCGGTACCAGCGCCAACATTTCGGGCGCCCCGCCCTGTCGGCGTGCCGAAGAAGTCATGGCCTACTTCGAAGAAAGCATAGACCTGATCATCGACAGCGGAGAAACCGCAGGCGGGGCCGGCTCGACTGTCCTTGATGTGACCATGGATCCGCCTGCGGTGGTGAGAGACGGAATGATTCCCCGGCAGGAACTGGAACAATTCATCCGCTACGGGACGGCCTCTTATTAGCAGTCTCATAATTGTCCCCACACTGTGATTCCGGTCCCGCTACAGCGGAATTTCTGGATGCCGGCTTCCCGCCAAAGGCGGGACATGACGAAAATGTCAATAGTATTACGAGACGGTTAATACGCAACTTCTGTCGGCAAACGGGGAGTCGTCGAAAAGCGATCTGAAAGCGACGATGCAGCAAAAGACAGGAAGCGTGGATGGGTTGGCACACGCCGGGGATTGACTGCTTCGGGTCACAAACCTGAAATCAGGAGAAAGCAATGGAAAAAAACACTCCGGAGAACCGCTTCTTTGAGAGAGAGCGCGAGACAATGGACTGGGAAAAACGGAGGGCCGGCCTGAGCCGGCGGTTCGTCTCCGTCTTTCAGCACGCCTGTCAACACGCAAGGGCATACAGGGAAATCTACGGACAAGCAGGGATTCATGTATCCGATATCAAGGATCTCGATGACCTGGAAACGCTACCCATTCTTAGCATGGAAACCATTGTCGAACGCCAAAAGACAGACCCCCCTTTTGGTGGCTTTGATACATCGGGTCCAGCCGATATGCGCCGGATCTACATTAACCCCGGCATCATCTACCAGCCGGGAGAACAGGAATATGAAGACACCTCCTGGGCCGAGGCCCTTTGCGGTGCAGGTTTTGCCCCGGGAGACCGCATCATGAATACCTTTAATTACCATTTCTGGCCCTTTGCTTTCATGCTGGACACATCCGTGAAAAAGATTGGCGGCACTGTTGTCCCCACGGGCATTGGAAACACTCTGATGCAGATCCGGATTATGCAGGGATTACGAGTCAATGGATTCATGGGTACTCCCAGCTTCCTGATGACCATGATCCAGCGCGCTGAGGGGATGAAGCTCGATCTGAAAAAAGATCTTTTCCTGAAGAAGGCCCTGGTGGGCGCGGAGATGCTCCCTGAATCTCTCCGTTCCCGACTCCAGGATAAACTGGGAATGACCATACGCCAGGGGTATGGAACCGTATTATTGGGGTGCATCGGTTATGAATGCTCATTCATGACCGGTCTGCACGTGCCGGACTCCATATACGTCGAGGTGGTGGATCACCGGACTGGAAAGGCCGCAGAACCGGGGGCTGCGGGCGAGATTGTCGCCACCAGCTTCAATACGTTTTACCCAATGATCCGCATGGCAACCGGAGATATCTCGATCATGACCCGCGAATCGTGTCCCTGCGGTCGAACCGGACCCCTGTTGAAAAGGATTATCGGTAGAACCGATCAGGCCACGAAGGTGAGAGGCACGTTCGTCCATACCTGGCAGACCGATGATGTTATCTCCCGGCATCCGGAGATCTTTAAATACCAGGTGGTCATCACACGCGAAAATCACAACGACATCATGACGTTTGTGGTGGAGCTCAAGGAAGATAGGTCGGATTCCGGCATGATGCGGGCACGGCTTGAACGGGATATCAAGGACATTCTCACGATAAAGGGCGTTGTTCAGATTGTGCCCAGGGGGACCATCCCCGACCTGCACAAAAAGATTGAAGACAGGCGGACCTGGGAATAACCGGGATCTTGCTTGAGGGGGGCGGGTGATATGGAGAAAATCAAGATCGGCGGCATCATGCAAAGCGATGGACGAGCTCTGGTGAAAATCATGTCAGTGCCCGATCATGCAAGTGTTGCCGGAACTGTCCTTCAGGCCATGGGAAACCGTCAAATCAATATTGAGCTTCTGCTGGAAAGCTTTGACCTTGATGACTGCGGGAATTTCTCCATTGTTATTGATCACAAGGATCTGGACCAGGCACTGACTGTGCTGGACGAGATACGTCCGTCCATCGATGCCAAGGCCATTTCCTACACGCCGGACGTGGCAGTGATTACCGTTTTTGGGCCCCACCTGCGTGAGAAACCCCTGGTGCATGGGGTGATGTTTTCTTCCATTGCCGCTGTGGGAATCAGCTCCCTTGCCATCTGCACATCCATCTCGAGTGTATCTTGCGTGGTAGAGGGACAACACATCGACCTTGTGGTGAGAGCTCTTGAAGCATCGTTCGAGACACCTTCCCAGGTAAAGCATCGGCCCAAGGATTACTGACCGGATGCATGAACAGAAAAGCCCCGCAGATCGATTCACGATCCGCGGGGCTTAGGGCTCGTTCAAAAATAACTTCACATTTTCACAGCTCAGCTTCAGCAGCTTCTGACAATCATCAAAGGAAATTATGCGGGCATAAGGACCCTGATGAAACGTCACATCTCCAATCAGGCAGCCATCTCCTTGACTTTCTTCAAAGGACGGATCTTGACTGCCCGGCGGGCCGGTTTGGCGCTGAACACGGTCTCTTCTCCTGTAAACGGGTTGATCCCTTTTCGCGCCTTGGTCGCAGGTTTACGCTTGACTTCGATCTTGAAGAGGCCTGGAAATGTAAACTGACCCGGACTCCGCTTTTTGATATGACGCTCAATAAGGACAGCCAATTCGTCGAACACCGCCGATACCTGCTTCTTGCTCATCTCGGTGCTCGCTGCAATCTCACTCAGTATTTCAGTCTTGGTCATCGGTTTCTTTACTGCCGTGGTCTTCCCAGAGGCTACCTTCTTATCCGCCGTCTTTTTGTCCGTTTTTTTGGCCGCCATGAAACGCTCCTTTCCTTGAAGATTGAGGTTTACGTATTCCCTCCTGAACGCCGGAGCCGCTCAGAAGGCTCTATAAAGCACATTCAGCAAGCACACACCCGCATATGATGCTGCTACTATAGTCTTTTCCTTATGTTGTCAATCAATTTATTTAAGGCCCTGAAAAAAAGTATCGAATGCAGGCCTTTAACCGCAACCCAAAAAGTAGCCCACGCTTCAGCATCGAGCGAATCGAGGTTTTCCCTCTGGAAGCGGTATTCAGCGTATGGAACTTCCTGAATCCCGAAACCTTATCGCAGTGAATCAAATGGGTTAACCACAAAAAACCATGTTTGCTTTTTGTGTGGCGAGGCGGGATGACAGACGAAGGTGCTATTGCTTATGAGCCCTGCGGGTGTTGCCCCTGAAACTCTCTCCTGGCAAAAAGGGCTGCCCCCAGTGCGCCAATGACCTGGGGTTCTGAATAGACGTGAATCGGCCCGCCAAGTTTTTCTTCCATGAACCTCACGACGCCGCTGTTCTTGGCCACCCCGCCGCTCATGGTTACGGCCCCGCAAACGCCGATACCCTTCACCATGCTCCATACCCTGTTCACAATGGCGCGGTGCAGCCCACGGATGATCTCCTCTTTGGGGTGGTTCCGTGCCACAAGAGAGACCACCTCGCTTTCAGCGAAGACGGTGCAGACACTGCTGATGCCGACCTCCCCTCCCGCCTTTAAAGAGAGAGTGCCCATCTCGTTCAGGTCAACCTCCAGCTTGCCTGCCATCACCTCCAGGAAACGGCCGGTGCCGGCCGCGCACTTGTCGTTCATGGTGAAATCCAGGACCCTGCCGCCCTCTCCCACTCGAATCACCTTGGAGTCCTGACCGCCAATGTCGATGACAACCCCGGTGTCCGGAAACAGGTGAAAGGCCCCCATGGCATGACACGAAATCTCGGTAACCCGTTTATCGGCAAACGGTATGGAAACGCGGCCATAACCGGTGGCCACAATACACCGGACCTGGTCCCGGTCTACCTCCGATGCGGCTGTCGCCTTCTCCAGAGCTGACAGGGCCGCCTCCGTACTGTTAGCGCCTGTCTGGACAATGGCGTACCCGGCAGGTTCTCCCTCCATGAAAAGAATAAGGGCCTCCGTACTGAGCGAGCCTACGTCTATTCCCGCAACGCAGTCAGGATGTCCGGTTTCAGGTGATTTCATATCGATGATTCCAGGGTCTCAAAAAAGGCCTCCAGCCGCGTCCGTGTCTGCTCCTCGGAATAAGCCCGAAAATCCGTAATATCCGCATCGACAATTACAGAAGGTATTTTCAGACGATCCATGAGCAACCGTTTGATATCATACTGCCCCACGGAATAAGGCTTGCAGCTCTTGGCCGAATGGATGACCAGTCCGTCCACATGATATTCCCGGATGAGCCTCTCCATGAGACGGAGGCGATGGTCCAGGTTGTTATTGAGCACCACGAGGCTGTATGTCCTGGCCATGGATTCAAACGGACGGTCCGCGTCCATAAGAGAGATCGTCTCGGCCCATGCGTTGGTATAAGTGGCCGTAACAAAGTTCATCCCCCGCCCGGCGAACAGGTTTGAGAAATCTCGAACCTTGTACCAGATGGCGATGTTGTCCCACATGAGTCGCTTTCGCTCATTTTCAATGGCGCCGATGCCTTCCTCGATCCTCTCCCGCAGTTCTTTCAGAAGGATCCGGTAATAGTCCAGGGCCACAGGCAGACCTCTGAGGGAAACGATAGGCGCCAGATGGATAAAGGCATCAAAAATAGTCATGGGCGCCGGTCGTGTCTTCATGGCGGCAAGGACCTCGCCCCAGGCAAAGGACGAATCCCGCGCAATACGGACCATCTTCTCAAACTTGCCATTGTCGAAACGGCGGCCCGAAACCTCTTCCAGTACCGGGATCATCTCTTCCAGCTGACGCACCATATAGGCGACATCGGTTTCGTTGATATCTTCAAAATTGTAAGGGGTGTCGAAAAGGAGGAGGGGCACCTTCAGTTGATGGGCCAGGACCCGGTACCAGTAGACCACGGTCTGACAGATGTTGTTGGAAGCAAAGAGGAGATCGGGTCTGGGAAGCCTCCCCACCGGGGTCTTGCCTGAAAGGAAATGACCCAAGTCAATGCGGGCATAGGAGCAGAGATCCGGGTGATAGCCATGCGCCTCTGCCTCTTCACAGAGATCCGGCCCGAGCCTCTGTGCCCCGCAGAGCGCCCCGTGGTTTTCAGGATAAATGGTATAAAAGTCGAAGGGTCTCAGAATCTCCACGGGCGCACCGCTCGTGACCCAGGCAACAGGCTTTGCTCCCTCGGCGTAGCGTGATAGAAAGTAGTGACGGGTCATGATTTCTTTCAGCCGGGCCGCGCACTTGAGGCCGGGACCGAAACCCGGCCTGGGCTTCCTGTGCGCCGTTTTCCTGCCGGCGCCTGAAAAACGCATGACAGCGGGGGCCCCGATATCCTTCATAAAATGGTAGCGGGCACATTTAGCGATTGAGTCCATAATTATTTGCACACAAGACTAAGACGACTTCTGACAGGATTTACAGGATTTGTAACACCTTAGCCATCTGAAAACATGGCAGGCGCCCCATGGGCCGAACCTGTTGCGAACCATTTTATCAAAAAGCTAAAGAGTTACCAGGATTTATTTTTTATTTTCAGTTTTCAGAAGAAACTGAAAATGAATAATCGCTTTCAGCGGGTGAGCTCTGCTTATTCTAATGCCGTTAATATGTTAGAGAGTCTTTTGCTAACCCCATACCCTGAGTTGGCATGTCTTTCCCATTTTCATCTGGAAAATGGGAAAAATAAAATCCAGTCGATCCTGTTTATCCTGTCCAAAGATGAATGCACTTATTGGTAACAAAAACACGAATTCTGATTTCAGCTTTTAACTTTACACGCTACACGCCACACTTGCATCATCCGCTTATCATTTCCACAAATGCCTCGATCCGTGTGGTCAATTGACCGCTCAACCCGCGGTTCAGGTCCACGTCCAGGGTCAGCGCTGCAGCACCCGCCTCCTTTACGGCCTCTGCCATAAGAGGTACATCAAACCATTCGAGTTCGCAAAATTTTACCAGATAAAAGATCACACCCCTGGCCTCGCTTGTTGCGATCTTTTCCAGGAGGCAATTGACGCGTTCCTCCAAGGGCGAGTCCCTGGTGGTGCACGGAGGCATGTCAAAATAGGTGTCTGTAAGCGCTTCAAAGGGTTCCTGTGCAGTGTTCGGGTGCCTCGGGATCCTTCGGCCGCAGCAAAGGAGATCGTCATCCGCAACCTGCACGCCCAACTGGTCCAAAAGCGCCAGGACCTCCGGCGGGTTGGGGATAACACCGCTCAGGATCACGCAGGGCCCCTTTCTGTGACTGCCGCCGGACGCCTTCATAAAATCTTCCAGCAGGGGAATAAAATCGTCGGGATGGAGATACTCCCCCTGGCGGATGACCCGGTAGAACTCGGCATTAGAGGCTGAAAGCGTTCCCTCGTGCCTCATCTTGTAGATCTCTCTTAAGAGTGCTGCCAGATGACGCCCCTGCTCCACCCGCCGCCGCAGTTCCGTTGTGTCCATAGGTCCCAGATCCCTTTCCAGGCGGGTGGCCAAAGACTTGAGCTGTTCCAGATAGTAGGGGCGGGAGGAAGGCCGGTACAGGGCCTTCGGGTGATAAAAAAAGTAACAGGGCTTATCCAGTCCCAGATAATGGTAGACAATTGATGCCATATTCTGGATAGAATCACAGGTATGGGGGAACAGAAACCCGTCCAGCATATCGCCCTTTCCCTGAAGGATCAGTTCCAGCCCCAGTTTCACCACGGAACAGATATACGGCTGGAGGTGCGCATTGGCGGCTGAAACCTCAAGTGGGGGGTCCCAGATCTCTGCAGGAGCGATATTAAAGGCCCAGAGGATCTCCTTGGGATAATGTGCAGGGAAAACGCCGATAAGCCGTCGTCCCATCTGCTTCTGTTTCTCAAGATATGCTCTTCGCGTCATCGATTGCTCTTCACAAAATCGCCGATTATTGCAGTCTGCGAAAAGAAAGGCCCGGTCCATCCTGTTCACATGACGAGTTGAAATGCCTGTGGCAGGTTACGCCGGCCGTGCTCCTCGATCCGGACGCACCGCTGAAAAACCGGTTCCATTGATACCGAATAGCTCTGCTTTTCTACAGCATGGCCGCCAATCTAAAGGAATGTTCAAGCCGATGTCAAGTCAATATGCACTTGACACACGAACCCCTTTTCCCTATTTTCACTGCATTCATAACAGGCCATCATCCTTTAACGGATTGCCGGTTTTTAAACCCTTAAACCTCTGGGAGTTTGCAGGTAGCTCAACAGCAAATGAATTTTTATCAAAAACGCGACATCTTTGTCCGGGACCACCTGGCTGAGTTGCGCACCGAGCTTGCCAACCGGCGGACGCTCCTTTCGCACATCCGAACAGCACTGGCTTTTCTCGGAGGCGGAATTGCACTGATACATTTCTCCGGGCATCCGTTGATCTACTCGGTCGGATGGCTCCTTTTGCCGATCGGGACAGTCATTCTCATTCAGGGCGTTATTACCTATACCCGGGTAAACAGGTCTGTTCGTAAGGAAAAACAAAAAACAGAGGCATCTGAAGGAAGGCTTTTGTGATCTTGCAGAAGGGACAGCAGTTGCTCAAGAGGAAAGACAGGATGTGCCGCTTTGTCACGGCGGTCAGCAGAATTGCCCTGTGCCCGTTCTATCGCATTGAAATTGAAGGACGGGAACGGCTCCCGCGGCAAGATGCCTTTATTCTCCTCCCCAAGCATCAACGCTGGCAGGATATCCCTCTTATTGCCCTTGCGACACCGAGGTCCCTTTATTACATCGCCAAATACGAGCTGTTCGCAAACAGGCTGGCAGGCTGGTTTCTGGAATCTCTCGGCGGCATTCCTTTGAACCGGGAGGAACCCATGAAGAGCAGGGCATCCATTCGGGCGATGATGGCGTTTCTAAAAAACGGTGAGGGCGTCGTCATCTTTCCGGAAGGCACCTACTACAGGAACAGGATGGGCCCCGGCAAATCCGGCATGCTGCGGTTGATCGTCTCACGAATGTCTTTCCCTTTGATACCTGCAGGCGTTCACTACCGAAAGCACTATCTCAGAACCGCTGTCCGGATCTGTTTCGGCGACCCGATTTATCCGGATAAAAGCGTCCCGGCAAGCGCGGTTTTGAGCACGGTGATGAAGGAGATTGCCGTACTTTCGGGGCTGTAACAGGTGCAAGGCATTGTGGGCGCAAGGAGCAAGGGGTTCGTTCATCTCCCGGTATCTGTCAACCCCGGATCCTTTCGTGATCTGCACGTCGCTTCGACCGGTGAAGGAGGAAAACGATCATGACGGTTATGGAAAGCGTCTTTCAACGTATCGACGCGTCTAAAGACGCAATTATACAACTTCAACGAGACCTGACGGCCCGCGTGGCATTGGGCCCGGATAACGGGGGCTCGGGTGAACACGAAAAGACCGGGCATATCAAACGCCTGCTTGAAGACCTGAAGCCGGATATGATACAGGAGATCAAGGCCCCCGACGAGAGGGCCCGCGACGGCTATCGCCCCAATCTGATCGCCAGATGGGAAGGCCGCCGGGAGAAACCGGTCATATGGATCCTGAGTCATTCCGACATCGTGCCGCCCGGTGACCTGTCGCTATGGAACAGCGACCCCTATGACGTTGTCGTTGACGGGGACCGTCTTGTCGGAAGGGGTGTCGAGGACAACCAGCACGGCTTTGTCAGCTCATACCTGGCCCTGAAGGCGATCCTTGATTCAGGGCAGGATTTAAAAAGACCGGTCGGTCTGATCATCGTTGCCGACGAGGAAACAGGGAGCCGCTTTGGGCTGGGATATATCCTGCAACATTATCAGTCCTTTTTCAGCCCCCAGGACCTCATCATTGTGCCTGACAGCGGCAATCAGGAGGGCACGATGATCGAGGTGTCGGAAAAATCCATGTTGTGGCTCAAAATCACGGTCACGGGCCGCCAGTGTCATGCAAGCACTCCGGATAAGGGGAAAAACACCCTTTACGGCGCCGCAAGGGTGATTGTCTCGCTGGCCGACCTGAATGATCGGTTCGATATGTCAGACCCTCTTTTCAGCCCTCCGCGATCCACCTTTGCGCCCACCAAAAAAGAAGAGAACGTCCCCAACATCAATACCATCCCCGGAAAGGACACCTTTTATGTGGATTGCCGCATTCTCCCACACTACCCCGTTGACCAGGTCATCTCAGCGGTAAGAGATATCGTGACGCCCATCGCAGATGAAACCGGACTCCAGATCGACCTGGAGACGGTGCACCGCCAGGACGCTGCCCCGCCGACGTCTCCAGATGCGCCGGTCGTAAAGGCCCTCGCCAGGGCCATCCGGGCGGTCACAGGAAATCAGGGGAAACCGATGGGGATCGGCGGAGGAACGGTAGCCGCCTTTTTCCGGGCAGCGGGTCTGCCGGCCGCCGTTTGGTCAACATGCCCGGATACCGCTCATCAACCCAACGAATACTGCCGGATCCCGGATATGATGACGGATGCCAAGATCTTCGCCTGTCTGTATCAGGATGATTATGGCAGGAAACCGATATGAACCTGTGCGGCTATCTCTGCCCTGGGCCTATTTGTTTTTGGATTGACACCCCTGATGAGATAACGTAACCTGCAATCCCGCATCCACATGCGCACATACCATCTTCAGCAGTGAAACGCCTCTTACTGAGGCCCTGCAGACAGGCAAACATAAAGAGATGAGAGTCAAATTTTGGGGGACAAGGGGTTCCATTGCTGTCCCGGGAAAAAACACGATACGATATGGCGGGAATACCTGCTGCCTCGACATTACGCTCGAATCGGGCAGGAAAATCGTCATCGATGCCGGGACTGGGATCCGGCCGTTAGGCGATCACCTCATTGAAACGGGGGAAGCGGTGGACATACTCCTGCTCGTCACCCATATTCACTGGGATCATGTGCAGGGATTTCCGTTTTTTGATCCGATTTTCAACCCCTCCTCCAGAATCACCATAGACGGTTTTCCCGCCGCCATGAAAGGGCTCAGGGCGATTTTTGACAACAAAATGGGCGATGGTTTTTTTCCTGTCAGATTTCAGGACCTCAAGGCACGGATCGACTACGAGGGAAAGCTCACCCGCAGCCTGGTGACCATCGACGGCACAAACATCGACACCATTCCCTTGAACCACCCTCAGGGATGTCTCGGCTTCCGCTTCCGAGAGGAAAAAAAGAGCCTGGTTTTCATAACGGACAACGAATTGGTGAAAAACGGTCCGGTCGGAAAGACGTTGGATGATTATGTCCGGTTCTGCGAAGGCGCAGATGTTCTGATTCACGATGCCCAGTTTACACCTGAAGAAATTGACAATCACAGGGGCTGGGGCCATTCAGACTGCGCATCCGCAATGGAACTGGCGTTGAAAGCCCATGCCGGGCGATTGATTCTCTTTCATCATGCGCCGGCCAGAAAAGACACGGATGTGACCGCGATCGTTAAACGCTGTAACGACCTTGCCGCAGAAAATCAGCATAATATCGTCATCGATGCGGCCAAAGAAGGAAGCGAATTCACGCTTTGACCCGCAATCTCCCAAGACCTTCGGGCATTCAGTGCCCTTTCCACCCTCTTTGAACCGCCATGAGCCAACCGACGGAAAATGAAATCATCCTCGTTTTGGGCGGTGCAAGGAGCGGCAAGAGCGCCTGGGCACTCAGACATGCCGAAGAGACATACGAATCCCACCTCTTTCTGGCGACGGCCGAGGTCAAAGATGAAGAGATGGCTGAGCGAGTCCGGCTGCACAAGGCATCCAGGGGTCCCGCCTGGAAACTGATCGAAGAACCTCTGGACATTGCCGGGATCCTGCAGGCGGACCCGCCTCCGACCGGTGTCGTGCTTATTGACTGCATGACCCTGTGGCTCAGCAACATCCTCATGGTGAAAGGTAAAAAGGCTGCAGCGCTTTATCAGGAGGAACTTTTGAAGGCATTGTCCCGGAAGAGATGCCCGGTGATCATGGTATCCAATGAGGTGGGAACCGGGATCGTCCCCGAGCATCCGCTGGGGAGAGAATTCAGGGATCTCGCCGGCATACTTAACCAGAAATTAGCCGCAATGGCTGACAGGGTGGTCCTGACCGTGGCCGGCATTCCTGTGCACATTAAATGATATCCCGAAAAACGACCATAAAAGGGGTATATGCGCACGGCCTTACAGGAGCGTTTTTAATGGTACCGCTCTGCATTGCGCTCGAATTTGTGCAACACCGTGCAACCGGAAGAGATTTCTATGCTGCGCATATGATCGCAGATACTGAGCAACGACAGACCTGAATGCAGGAAAATCTGTTCATGAGCAATACCCTCACGATTATCATTTCGTTTTTCGTCTCTCTGGGTATGTACATGGGGTTTGTTTTTGGCCTCAAGACAAAGGTGGGCAAGAGACACCTCTGCATACACTGGTATGTTCATCCAAATGCGATTTGCATATGGCGCGTGATCATCGGCTTATCAGGCATCCTGCTCTACTTCATGGCCGACCAACAGGCATTGGGCATTCTTCTTTTCACCGTTTCAGCGGTCATGGACGGCGTGGACGGCCTTCTTGCCAGAGAATGCGACCTGGTGACCCCTTTCGGCGAAGAGATCGATCCCCTATGCGATAAACTCACCTATCTGCCGCCCATGGTCTTTTTCGCCTACATGGGGCTTCTGGACGTGCGTGCCGTATGGATACTTATCGTTGTGGAAGCCAGCGGACAATTTCTGTTTCGATATATTATCAAGCGGTTTACCCGCTTTTCCGTCGCGGCCAACAACTTCGGCAAAATCAAGGCGGTCCTGTGCTTCGCCCTGATCATCTACTGTGCACTGCTGAATGATGAGATAAGACTTCCCAATTTCTCAAATCAGATGCTTCACCTCTGCATCATCCTTTCTATTTCGTCCATTGCCTTCAAACTCATCGCGAACCGTTTTTACGCAGACATTCTGTCTCTCCTCAATCTGTGCTGCGGTGTTATCGGAATATTCTTTGTCCTTCAGCGGCGTCCGGTTTACGCTGCCATCGCCATCCTGGCAGGCCAGATATTTGATCTTTTCGACGGGCGGATGGCCGACAAGCATGGGGGCACCAAGCTGGGTCCGTGGCTGGATGATATCGCCGATCTGATCAGTTTCGGCGGCTGCCCAACGTTCCTGATTCTCTCGAAAGGGCATTGGGGGTTGATCTCCTTTGTTGTGGGCATCGCCTACTTTTCTGCGGTTGCCTACAGACTGTGGCGTTTTATTAAACGGGACAAGCACGACAGCACTCTGAGCCCGGGGGTCTTTAACGGGCTGCCGAGCCCTGCGGGGGCCATGGTGTCCCTTGGAGCGTGCCTTTTCTGGGACAACGTGTGGATCGTCTGGACCGTCATTATCCTGACATCCTATCTTTTGGTGAGCGATATCCGGTTTGTCCATTTCGGGCGGGTCATACTTCGCCATTTTCCAAGGATTTTTATAGTGATATTCGGTTTTGTCATTGTCTTCACCATCTCCTTCCTCATAAAAGTAAAGGACCCCAAGATGCTTGGAGCCATTTTGCTCATTGCCTTTCTGATTTATGTCATCACAAGCAGGAATCTTTTATCCCGAAAAATACTGTAACCCGTCCGCATTTCCGGCTGAACCCAGGGGAAGGAACATGCCCGTCACCAGGAGGGAAACGAAGCGTTTCATCCTTGTAGCGACTTTCTGGTATCCACTTTATTTACCCTTCGGGAAAGCCGGAGATACCACATCTACTGCGTTGCTGAGGATTTGCGGTAAAGCACTACTGCTTCGCCCTCGACGCCTAATATCTCCCCGCGAGCAGGATCTGACGAGCGGGATCCTCGACTTTTGCAGCGTTGGGGTTTATATGTCAAGCCGTTAGGCCCTTATTTCCAGGTTTTCTGTCATGAAAAACAAGAAAAATCTTTGCGAGAGGCATTTTGGTTGCGGCTATCCGCGTTAGTTGCCTGTGCCAAGATACTTCATGTATTCCCTGGCCAGGGCCTCGCCCTTTTCTCCAGATTGAGAAGTGGCGTACTCCGGCAGACTGAATGCAATGATATCCGGCCCGACGGCCGCCCGTGCGATCGCCAGCTGTTTTTTAATGCGCACCATGGAAGCGGGTTCGAATCCGGGATGCGGGTTCACGCCGTCCGCAATTTCTTCGGCCGACACCTTGCTGGCCGCCGTTGCTCTGCCGGGGCCGATGGATTTCACGAACGCTTTATCCTTAGGGGTTTCCGACGGTTCGTCATCCGGTTCGGGAGTGAGGGCGAACGTCTCCACAATGGCCCTGGGATGGGCTCCGGCCTGCGCGGCTCCCTTGGCCACGGCGGTCATATAGAGTATCGCCCCCTCCGGGTTCAGTTTGCCTGTTCCCAAGCCGTCCTGCACATACACCCCACGCATCCGCGTCTTGATCAAAAGCCGGCTCCAGAAAACCGATACCTGCCGCGGCTCATCATACCCGTTGAAAAAACAGGACACGGCCGTGGATCGACCGGGAGCCAGGGTTTCCAGATAGGTGTTCAAACGAAAGAGATGCGCAGTCAGGAGATTAAACTTTGCCGGATCAAGCCATGTCTTGTCATCAAGCTCCTGGGGCACATAAAAACCCGTGAATGCCGGGTTTTTCCCGTATCGCTCGATCAGGGTGGCGGCCAGGGCGGTCTGATCCTGCAGCAGCCGGTGCAGGTAGGTATCCACCAGCTGGGGCGCCCCGGTAATTTCGGCCCACCAGTTGGGATCATGGGTCAGCCCGAAACGCACCTGCAGACCGGCCCGCTCGGCCGCCCGGACCACCCGCTCCACGGCGGGGGCCGGCTCCATGAGATCATGGGGTACCTCTTCGCGTCGTTCGTCGGTCAGCCGCCAGAAAAACGGGCGCTCGGTAATCAGGCACCACTGCAGAATAACCTCCCGCACGCCCATCTCCTTGAGTGATGCGCAGAGCGCGTCCCACTGCGTGTCGGTCCAGCTGTTGTGCAAGTTCCAGAGCTGCAGGAAGGTGGCCTGAAAAGCGGGTTTGCCGGAAGCATCGATGGCGTTCGCCGTCGACGCGCAGGATACCGACAGCATGCCCACCAGCAGCAGCACAGTGACGCCCGTGCGAAGTGCCCATACAACCCGGCAAGCGATTTCTGTTAAACGCTTAGAAGTGAAACAGCAATGTGGCGAAAAAGGCATTGATCTTCTCTTCCTCTATGTTGTCCGTCTGGAAAACGCGCCCCAGTTTATACGTCATGAGCAACTCAATCCACCGGCAGGGCAATGCATACTTGTTTTCGTTGTAGAGATACCGAAGCGAGAGGCCCACGCCGCCTTCGTAGAAGGAGACGTCGTCGGCTTTCGAATCGGACCACCAGCGGGCGTCGGCCACCATGAACGGCGTCACCGTGAAATTGTGGGCCGGTTTCCAGGTGACGCCCTGCCGGCCTTCCGCATACATGGTGACACGCTGAACCGATTCCAGGTAGGCGTCGAACTCCCCGAACAGGTAACCGTAATTCCAGAAGTCCTTCACCGGATCCACGGTCGTTCCGTCGGAAACTGAACCCATCAGCCGGAAAACGGTCTGATCTTCGGCATTGTCGCCGATGGCAAAGAGCTTTTCCAGTCCGACGTTGACATTGTAGGACTTGAAAGGCTTGTACCGCACACCCACCGCGCCGACAAAGGAATCTTTGTCGATGCTTAGACTGTCAGGCTTAAACAGCCAGGTCATACGTCCAATGAACTTGAATATCTTGTGGTCGCGAAAGCCGAACTCAGGCGGAATCCAGGCCACTTCCAGCCCGGAATCCGTGCGAACCACGTCCTGGGCCAGTCCCGGGAGGAACCCCCGGGTCCCGGTGTCTCCCGTTGTGTAGGTCAGGTACAGGTCCGCCTCGAACCGGTTTTCAAGGGCGCGCACCTCGCCTCGCAGCCCATGAATATCCCGCAGCACGTCTTTATCTTCTTCGGGAGTGTCGACCGTCCGCAGAGGGGCGAGATCGATGGCCGTCTTGAAGCGTTCCACGGCCGCCTCGTTATGGTGCAACTGCATCTCAATGTAGCCCAGATCCTGATGCACACTCAGGTAATCGGGCTCCATTGCCAGGGCCTCTGCCATCAGGGGACGGGCTTCCTCCTGCTTTCCCATGGCCAGTTTCTGATACCCCTGGGACAGCAGATGGGCCGGTGTCGGGTTCAGGGCTACGGCTTGAGCATATGCAGAGGCCGCCCTCTCGTGGTCGCTCTCATCTTTGTACAGGCCGCCCAACGCATACCAGAAATCCGCGGCCATTGCGCGCATCCGGGTCTCTGTGCCCTCGCGGTCATCAGACAGTGCCTCCTCAATGGCTTCCTGATAGAACGCCTCGGCTTCTTGGCGTTCGCAGAACGCCAGAGCGATCTGCGCTCCCAGCACGGCCAACTGGATGCGATAGTCCCTGGGAAGGGAAGCGGGATCGATGCGCATGACCCTTTTGCGGGCCGACTCCAGGTCCTGCAGGGCGAACGCCACCCGCGCCTGATGAAACTCGGTCACGGGGTCATCACCCAGCAGCAGGGACTTGTGGTACCAGACATGTGCCTCCTCCGGTTGTCCCAGGGTCTCAAGATAATAGCCGTATTGGCTGTACACCACCCGCTGCTCTTCCGGCCGAAGGGCGGGAAATCCGGGTTCGGCCCGGCGCAGATAGTGCAGGGCGAGTCCCGGTTGCTCCAGCTGGCCGTAGATACGGGACAGCGCAATCTCCGCCTCGACACCCGGTTCGATGTCCATGGTGTGTTCAAAGACCGCGCGAGCCTCGGCCAGACGGCCTCCCAGATACAAGGAATAGCCCAGTCCGAGCAGGCGGGCTGCAGTTTCGCCGCCCAGGTCGATGCTCCGCTGGAACGCCTGTTGGGCAGCGGAATAGTCTTTTTGCTTGAGAGCCAGGTGCCCCATGTTCTCGTGTATCGCCCCCTTAAGCGCAGACGGGAGATCCGGCTCTTTAAGCGCCTGCCGCAAACGATCCGCCGCGCCCGCTTCATCTCCCCGCCGCAGCTCGATCTGCGCCAGCTCCCGCAAAACCCCGGCCCGCCCGGGACCGGCCGGGACACCTTCAGACAGCGCGCGTTCAAATGCCGCCCGGGCCTCGCCGTCGTCGCCCAGGGCAAGATAAATGTTGGCCGCATCCAGAAAAGCACGCACCCGCCTGTCCGGCGACAGCCCACCGCTCTCCGCCGCCTTTATCAGGGCGTTGGCCGACTCGCGCATCTCCCCGCGCTCCTGATACAGATACCCCATGGCAAGCCACGAGGAAGAACGCTCCCTGGCTTTCACCCCGGGTTGGCGCAGGTATCTTTCATACATCTCGAGTGCTTTATCAGACCGTCCCGCAGACGCCCAGCTCGTCGCGGCCTTGCGCAGGGAAGCCGTCTTACCCCGCCGGTCCAGGTCCCAGAGCCGTTCGTACCGCTCTGCGGCCAGGGCGTAATCCTTCCGTTGCAGAGCGGCGTCGGCATAGGCAGTGGCCAGTTCCGCGTCTTTCGGGTCCAGCCGCAGGGCATTGGCCAGGGCCTTTTCCGCCAGGGCGGCGTTGCCGGACGCCAGCGCCGAGAGGCCGATCTGCTTCCACCCCACCCGTTCCTTCTCGCGCGGAAGCCCCTCGGCAATGGCCTGCTCCAGCACCTTTACCGACTGGCCGGCATACCCGCCGCCCGCCAGCAGCATGCCCAGCTCAAACCGGGCCTCGGGATCCGGGGCCAGGGCCAGGGCCCTGTCATACGCCTGCCGGGCCGCATCAGTATGTCCAAGTCGCCCCTCCACCCGGGCCAGGGAGAGAAACCCCTCCGCCGTCGGTTCGATGTCCATGGTGTGTTCAAAGACCGCGCGAGCCTCGGCCAGACGGCCTCCCAGATACAAGGAATAGCCCAGTCCGAGCAGGCGGGCTGCAGTTTCGCCGCCCAGGTCGATGCTCCGCTGG
>Ga0209164_1000833_pt1 | contig 52641 bp, 40 predicted proteins | sample MTBNYHSulfiMetaG_FD_187458 | JGI IMG/M metagenome (GOLD analysis project Ga0209164, IMG submission 187458) | Enrichment culture microbial communities from rom New York Harbor, USA that are MTBE-degrading - MTBE-NYH (New York Harbor Sulfidogenic)... | ecosystem: Environmental > Aquatic > Marine >... | reverse complement strand
AAGACTTGTATCATCATCCTCAGCCGCATGATACGCAACGTCTGATCCATAGAAATAAATCACACCACTAACAGCAGTGAAATTATCAAAATCATCTAAATCACCACCACGAACCCAAACCCTAGCCCTGGACATATTAACACTAGGCCCAAGCACCGTATGGGTCAAATTATCAACACCCGCAGACAACGAATAATTACCATTAGAACGACTAACAAGCGTTATATTAGTATCTGCAGTAGAGTTTTCACCAGGAATACCATCTATGGTTGGCCAGCCTGCACTAACAATCTCAGTATAACTATAAACACCAAACTCATCAACAGTCTCACCGACTACAGAATTGTTATATGAATAATAACCACCCTCATCTAAAATAGTTATGTTGAAATTCCAAGACCAAACATCATTAAAACCAGCAGTAGCATTATCTGGATCTGGCGCATACCTGAATTGATAACCCGGTGTCCACGTAAATGTTAGGTTATATGTCTCAGTGTAACCAGAAACACCATACGGATCAGAACCTGTCACATTTACCTCAGACCAACTACCAAAAGTTGCCTCACCAGCACTAGGCCACGACATATAGGCAGAAGCCGTCTCAGTACTATTATCATATGTTAAATTAAGGTTGATATTACCACCAGCCGTACCATTATACGAACCCGGATCAGTACCTAAATCAGCCCAAGCATCAATCCATATATACTCGATGTCAGCCCATCCTTGATCACTACTCACATTAACCTTGAAAGAATAAGCCTGATTAACATCCAACTGCGCATTCAACATTGATACACCAGTCGCATTTTGCAAATCATACCAATTAATCCTCGGCTCCGCATGCAACACAGTTACATTTAACGTCGTTGCATTATACCAGCTCTCACCTACATCACCAGGGTTAGCACAAACTCTGATCGAAATAGGCCCAACAAAAAACATACCGGTAAAAAGAGATATGACCAGCATAGTTATTACTAATGTTGGAAATACTTTCTGCTTTCCCATTTTCATCCCACTCCTAGTTAGAAAAGAAATATAAACGCCCTTATATAAACATATCGCTAAGACCTGTATAACAACAGGAGTATTCACATGTATATGCAGGTTAAAATTTTTATCTTAAAATTCAAAGTTTTTGGAAAAATAAAATTTTTCATTGAAAAAATTAATTTTAATCATGTTTTATTTTAGTATTTACACGCGCAGTATATTTTCCTCCAGGTGTACCAAAGGGTATGTACACATTAAACTGCACATTAACAGTTTGACTAATATCATTTTCATTGAAGATGCCAGAATCATTTAAGATATCTATAGAGTGCACTTCACCGATACCTGTAAACATTCTATCTGTTGTTATATCGTCGTTAAGATCTGCATTTGCTAGTATATATACGCTATCTGCTATTGGTATACTAGAACCTAGTGTTACATTGGTTAGATTCTCTTCAAAGCATATACTTATGTTGAAATTGTAGTTTGAGGAATATGTTATAGTGACAACATTGGAAGTATCGGCATAGCCTGGTAATGCGATGATATCCACCCAGTCTTGCACAGGTAGAACATAACTAAATTTGTAAATTCCGTATTCATCTTTTTTATTCGCTGTTTTATCTTCTGCATCTATAACCATTATATTGAAGTTCCATGAATATTGGTCATTCGTATTGTTTTGAGTTGCATCCCATGTGTTATTACTACTTGCCCATCTGACTTGACTAAAAGGTTTGAAACTTATGTTGATAACTCTGGTTGTAATATTAACTATGGTTTCTGAACAATTTGCACTAACTAGTTGTACTTCATTATCAGGCCACAGTATGCTAAAGTTGGCAGTTCCTGTAGTGTTTTTGTATTTTAGATACATGTTTAGGTTTCCTCCTTCTGTTTGATTATAGGCGGTATCATCATCTCCGTGATCATACCATGCTTTTATCTCTATATCAGATATGTCACCCCAGCCGTTTAAATCGGTTATATTAACAGAAAAATAGTATTCCTTATTTACATCAATTAGACCTGTGATACCATTTAATTTCGAACCCGTACTATTCCTAAGGTCGTAGCTGTTAATAACAGGCGCGACATATTGGGCTGTTACTCTTAATTCTACAGTATCAACATACCATCTTACTATGTCTTCGCCACCGCTTTTGCTTATACCAGTTATTCTTACAATAGCAGCGTTTATCTCAGACCATGTATCTATGCCTAATATTTTTAAATCCCAGTTATTCGTGGTATTGCCTATTGGCGGTCCGCTACCAGCCGTGTATGTACGCACATCAATCCAACTTGTACCATTAAATATTTGGATTTTAAAATCATCGTCAGACCATCCTGACTGGTAATGTTTAATATATAGAGTAACAGTAACAATGGGGCCAATTGTGCCAGAGTTATCTGCAATCGTGAAGTCCCAATACTCAACAGGGTTTGTCCATCCGCCATTTGCATCTGCCCATGTGCCAGTTGCTGAACCATCTGCATTTGTTGAACTGGTTAACGTTAAACCAGCTGATGATACTGCGTTGCTTTGAGACCAAAGTCTTTCTGTAAAAGAATTTAGAATCTTATATCCACATCTTGTATCGTTACTTGCAGGTGCTATTTCAATGTTATTTGCGTTATCTGCTGATATACTATAGAATTCGTAATGACCTTCACCACTTGGAAAAGTGAAAGACCAAAACCAAGGAGATGAATTATCAGTATCAAAAGATGCCCAAGAATCCCAAGCAGATTCATTATCGATACGGTAACGATAATAAAATGTAACATCTTTTACACCACTTATCGTGTCAGCAGGGTTTGATGAGGTTATAGTAATCGGTGATACATATTTCCAATATGTTGTTATAGTATCAATGCTAGATGTTGGGCTTGTTGTGTCATAACCGCATTGGGTATCATTGGCAGTAAAATCTTCCAGGTTCCCTGCCATATCAAAGGCTCCGCTATAGAACCTATAGTATCCTGTTCCATTCGGGAAAGTGAAAGACCAAGACCAAGGAGTAGAGTTGTCTACATCAAAATTCCATGGTCCATGCCAAGTATTGTTATCGCTGCTGTTATAATAATATAGAGTGACATTTTGAACACCGCTTAAATCATCTGTCACGCTACTTGCAGTTATTGTTAATGGGTTATCTGATTGGTTTTGCCAATAAGATGATATACTATCCAACTGTGAAGATGGTTTATTTATATCATATCCACAACCTGTGTCGTTGATAGTAAAATCTTCAACGCCAGGTGGCGTATCATTGTCAACAGCTATGCTATAGAATCGATAATAACCAGTGCCATTTGGGAAATTGAAGTTCCAAGATATCGCAACCCATGGATCAGAGTCTACACCAAAAACCCATGGACCTGACCAAGTAATATTATCAGTGCTATTAAAAAAGTATAAAGTTATATTTTTCAGTCCTGTGCCGCTTCTATCTAAACCTTGCCCAGTGATTAAAAGGGGAGAGTTTTTTTGCCAGTAAGGACTTATTGGATCAACAGTTGAAGTCGGGTCTAGACTGATATATCCACATTCTGTATCGTTATCAGGACTTGTTGGTGAGTTTTCTAAATTACTAGCATTATCTTCGGCTATGCTGTAAAACTGGTAATGGCCATTGCCATATGGGAAGTTGAAATTCCAAGACCAAGGAGCAGCAGTATCAACACCAAAAGACGCCCAAGAATCCCAAGAAGAATCATTATCGATACGGTAACGATAATACAACGTAACATCTTTTACGCCGCTGAGAGAATCAGATGCAGAGCTAACGTTAATTGTTACGCTTGTTTCACCTAATGACCTGTTATACCAGTATTTTGGTAAATCATCTACCTCTGAGGATGGTTTGACTGTATCGGCACCGCAATATCTATCATAACCTGGAGCTCCGGGGGCATCCTCGATGTTGCTCTCGTTATCTACTGCTCTACTATAAAATCGATAGTAACCATTACCAGATGGAAGATTAAATGACCAGCTGTAAGGGCTGGAGGTATCGTTAGTTCCAAATTTTGTCCAACCTGACCAACCCGTTGAGTTATCAGCACTGTAACTATAATAGAGTGCCACTTCTTTTAAACCTGAACCGCCGACATCTGATGCTGTTGCAGATACAGTAAATGGGTTAGTGTTTTGCCAATATGGTGTAATAGCGTTTACACTTGAAGTTGGTTTATCGTTATCGTAAGTCCAAGTTATATTAACATCATTTACAGTAGAAGTATTGTATTGGTTTCCTGTAAGATTAATACGCCATTGAACCCAGCGTTTATGTGGTACGCTAGCAACACCTGAGTACCATGTTGCACTGCTAAGACCAGCCTGAGTATCTGCTGCTCTGATCCATTTTGTTATAGTTGTGCTAGGAGGTGTGGAATTACCAACAGCAATGCCCGTAAATGCTGGTACATTTCGACCGGTATCCTTAGCGACTGAGGTTAAACTACCAGCAGTTTCATAACCAGTTTCGTTACGTTCACATGCAACTATAACACCGTCAACATAAACATGCTCATTATTATCTAATCCAACAACCCTCCACCGTATCTGAAAATTTGTTTTGAAATATTGAGAATCAGTAATCTTCTGTGAGTAATTGGCCCAGGCACCTGCACCGAAATTATCTAATCTTGTAATTTGATTCCAGGCTACACCATTATAGTAATCCAAATAATACTCGCCATTGTCAGCACCATCTGAATAACCATAAAAATATATATAGATGGCGCGAACAGTTTTACCAGAGACACTGGAACAGTTCAAATTAGAAGTAACTAAATTACCGGTTGAACCACCACCGCCAGCACCATCGTGATCAGCAGACCACGCACCAAATTTAACCTGGTCGCCCTCTTTGTTCCATAGTCCAGTCGCTGACCAACCAGTTGGTGGCCAGGCGCCCTCAAAACTCTCATTATTAACAAGTGTGGTATTACGAATATAATAACTTGTATTCAACTTGAAAGCATTGTTACTTACGTTGACCAAATATTTGGTACCGCTGTTAAAATCAGCAGTATTAGTCTGATTCCAATACTCAGAGGCGCTATTATAAGCATAGGCAACATCATCACCAAACTGGAATCTGAGAATATGAATACCTGGGGTAAACACCCTGGAAGTCTTATAACCTATCTCGTTAGACGAATAATTCTCGATGAAAACAGAATTATTCACCCACCGATACTCCAAAGACTCATTATCACAGATTAAATCTATGAAACGTAGATCGCAGGAATCATTTGAATCACTCCAAGTTGTCCCATTAGCAGCACTAATGGTAAGATTAGCCTTACCAACAGTAGTAAACCGTACAGACCAAGTACCACCAACAACAGGATAACTCCTAACATTAATAATAGTTATATCTGAATCACCGAGGTTATTACCTGGGGAAATGACCATCGGAGAAATGCAAGACAAAATCAAGAAGATAGCTAAAATTATAACAAAGAAAAACTTACAAAAGCCATTTAAATTATCCAATATTTTACCAAAAAACAAAGAGCCTGCCCCATTATTTTGAAATATTTTTAACTTGCTTCGTGGATAAGTAAAGACATTTGACTTCACAATTTCTTCCTCATCAAGAGGCTTTTCGTTTAAAGTAGATAAATAAAATTTTTTATTAACAGAAATTTCGTTATTCTGCGAAGTAGACTGTTTTCTAAGAACATCATCAACAGCTTCACCGATATCTTTTTCAGATTTCAAAATTTTTCTTTTCTGATCGAAACATATTATCTCTTTCTCAACTAGCGGATTTCTTTCTTTTATACATGGCTGAAATACACCAATTATAGCTGAGAAGAAGAGACAAAAATCACCGACTATAAAATTTAATGATTTAGAAGAAACCTCTTTGTTGTCAACAAAAATTTTGATAACCCAACTGCCAGGATTAACCTTTTTGGAGAGACTTATGCAGAAAGAATAGGAGTTGTTGGTTTTACTGCATTTACTTACATCTATGTAAATAAAATCATGACCACTTGCATCTCCCCAAACACCGTAATTGTATTCCCATTTGTAATAGTTTTTAGCGGAACGCATATCAGATTCTGGTAAAGAATTTCCGCTGTATGCAACGACATAAATATTTTCGCTTTCAAAATCTAAAGTAACATTTATGTAATGGAACTCACCGGGATTAAAAACTGAGTCTTTTAGAAAAGCTCGCGGTTTAAAATTTGTGTTTTCGTTTGGTGAAGCTTCTAAGCAGGTTACGCCAACAAGTAGAATTGGCATTACGATTAATATTAAAACTGCTTTAGCTAAGTTACGCAACTGAGCATCCCATCCAATATATCCATTTAAAAATAGAATATCGTATACAAATATTTATCTATCAATTAGATTGGCAGATTAAAAAAAAATCAATAAGGAAGCATTTTGGTAATGCCTCCTTACATCTTTTGTCTTTTTAACTATTTGATTCGATATTGTCGTTGTTAATTAAACACTCGTTGTCGATGAGGTTGTTGTGCTACCGATTGTTGTACCACCTGATACTATGCCAAGGTTTTCACCTGCGCTTGGGATATTACCGCCGCTACTGCCTTCATATATTATTCCAATTGTTTTTGTATCAAATACTTGCCCTGCGCTAATAGCTTTTATTTCGATGATCGCAGCGTATTCTCCTTGTTCAACTTGACAGTTGGGGTCTATCTTTGCGTGTATATTTCTCAATGATGTTGATTCTCTTCCGTATGTCATAAATGCATCGAATCTACCGAATATGTTGTATCGTATGCTTACAAATATGTGGTCATAAGAGTCAAGCATATTAACGAGTAGTTGGGCAACAGATTCGCTTAGACCGATTTGTGTAAAGTAATTTTTTATATATGTAGTATCCTTGTTTTGAATTACTAGCAATATTGCATAAACTGCTAATGATGATCTGTCGTATAGCTCACCAACCAGCTCTCTGAATGTTGTTCCATTAAATAGATTTTGTAAATAGGAGATTATTAGTGTTTTTGATATCTCTGCAAGTGAATCAAATATTCTTATAACATCTTCTAGTATAGGGTTAATGATTTTCTCAAGAGCCTTTCTTATTATATTCGTTAATGTGTATCCACCGATTGTTATATCGATTGTAATCCAGTCAAAACCATTTTCAATCATATATAAAACGTATCCTAGCATCTTGGCACAGATTTTTGTAGCGATAAATACTGAAACGGATAGAGGAAATGCGACCTTCAAAATTTGTATCGCTCTTACTAGAAACATCATTGATGCCGATATAACAGCAAGGCTTAATTTATCTGAAACATCTAATCCATTAAAATATGGCTCGTCAATGAAATTTTCACTACCGCTAACTACATCTATTCTTGCATATCCCATTATGTTCAATGATAATGGGAGATTCGAATCAATAGATAAAGCCTTATCGACTATACCGCTACTTGAAGCAACAAGAACTTCATCAACATCTGCTTGTGGTTGTGTAGATATGGTTCCCTCTGAATTATCGATATTTAAATTAAAATCTGGCGATTCTGAACCGCCATCATCTGGTACTTCGTCACCTTGAATTGCTATCCATATAAAGTCACTACTAGGTTCAGAAGTCTCATTTTCATCTGGAATGTCGTCTATCTCATCAGCAATATCAACAGATCCCGTTTCGCTAGATGTATCAGTTGTTTGCTCAGCAGGTTTTGAGTTATAAACGACGTCCGATTGTATTGTTTCACTATATGCATCGGTTGTTTGATCAGTAGATTCAACAGATTTAGTTTCTATTTCTGCCTTTTCGTCTAGCCCGATTCTTCCCGAATCGACATTTATATTTGAGGCAGTCGTAAGTTGCTGCTCTGTTGTTTCTCCAATATCCCTACTAGTTGTGATCGCAGCGTTTACAGGTGTTGTGATCATAAGAGCTACAGCTATTATGCTAAAAAACATCATCCATATGTTTTTTCTCATCATTTTTCCTTCACCTACCGTTATCATCACATCCTCACATGTTATACTCTGATACTTTTAATATTTAAATGCATCGTGTAAAAACTCCAAAAAAGACAAAATAACACAAGAGAGCAACAGAAGAAAACAGCAAATTAAAAGCTATTAAGATCAAAAGCAGTTAACTTAACACCACTATCCTTCCCAGAGATATTGTCAGTTAACTTAGAAGAAACAATATACAAACCCTCAGGCCATGATTCAGTTGTATTAAAATAATAAAAACAGGCCTTTTCATCCTGGGTTATACGATTTTCAACCAAAGCCATCTGTTCGCCATCCTGATGCGTTATACTTAAAATAATAGAAAAATCGCAAGAACTACCATGAGAAATATTTGTATACTCCATATAAACCCATATTTTTTGCCCTATAATAAAAGAATATTTAGGAACATAACTATTAGGGTTAATCGAAACATTACCTGCGGTTTCTAAAACAATTATCTCTGGTGAGCCTAAGTCTGTTTCATCATTTTTTGGTAAATAGAAAAGATACACTACGCAGATACAAATTATCAATATACATACAGATAAAATCATTATTTTCTTGTGATATGTTTTCATCTAATCGCTCATCAAATATGTTTATTCTATATGTAATCTCAACTTAAAAAACCTATTTTTTAATAATATCCTGAAGACAGATATCTGCTAATTCTCCGATCTTCTTTGTAGCATCAAGTTTCATAAAACGTTTTCCAACTGCTAATTTCAAATAATTTTTATGTACCTTTTCCAAGAAAGAAATCTTTTCAAAAGGTATAAGTTTACTTCTATTTTTTATACGATTAAAAGACCGCTCAGGATTTATAACAAAAATAAAAGTTCTATCCGGTATCAAAATACGATTTTTTGATAGTTCCTTCAACCATTTTATCGGATTTTTAATCTGATCTTCTAGTTGTGCGCCTTGATAGGCATATGTGGATTCCGCATAGCGATCACATAAAACAATGTATTCTTCATCTAACCATTTTTGTATCTGTTTGCAATGTTCTATACGATCAGCGATAAATGCAAAAGATGTTACAAAAGGGTCGGCCTTGGTCTCAATAAATTTCTGTACGCAATGCCCAATCCATGTGTTTGTAGGTTCCGAAGTTAAAATAACTTTATATCTCTGATCTTTAAGTTTTTTGTAAACAACTTTTGACACAGTGGATTTACCTGAGCCATCGATTCCCTCAAAGGTTATGAAATGTTTCATTTTTCTCTCCATCGGGTTTTATAGTAGCTTAACGGATGACGTGTTTTTTTGCATAAATCATCTATCTTCTCCATCGGACATATACCATATGTTCGCATCTTGTCGCATCCTGGGGGAGCATAAGACGTAGAGGATATACTGCCGGTTATGTGTTCCACCTGGTATCTTGTTTTGTCTTCCTCGTAATCAGGTGCGCTGCTGAATAGTTTAAGTATATCTGCTGTGCTCAATTTGATAGAATTTAAAAAGGCGACTATAGCAAAACGTCCCATGTGTGGTACGTTTTCACCCGCCTGTATAGCTGCAAGCATGTCTTTCATACAGGGTGGCAATTTCTCTATATTTAATTTTCCAATTGGCATTGCTTCTATGTTTTTTCTATGTGTCGAAACCATATTTTGTATTCTTATTATATCAGATGAGAATATTTTGTGTACAGTCTCATCGCATTTTCTTGCATCCAGCTCTTCATTAATACGTCTCCTCAAAGCTTCTTGAATCAATCTCGCAAGGTCTTTATGTGATATCCTTATGTAACCGTTTTTCATTTCTCGGTTTATCATCTTCCATTCTTTGTACCTTGTTGGGGCGTTACGTATGTAATCGGTGAAAAGCATACTTAGCTTATTTGTATCCTCAAAATGTTTTACAGCTAGGTTGAATTCTTTAGAAATGTTTATCAAAAAAGGAGTTGATTCGTTTACAAGATGTCTATATGCATGTGATGCCTCACCTAGCGCATATCGTCTTTTGAAGTAGTTATCACCGATGCATACAGCTATCATCCTAGATATAGGATATGATAACAGTTCCATTATGCAATCTGATTCTGTTGCCAGACTTCGGTTGCCTACATCCCTCTCCTTGAAAGCCTTGTCAAGTCTTTCCACACCTATTGTACGAGCACGTTCATACAGCGAGTCTTCTAAAAGATCTTCCACAGATATAGCATTGTTTTTAACATATGTTTTAGAATCATCCAAGAAAGGATATTTAGCTAATATCGATAACTCCGCCATTTCACTAATAATCTAACCTATACTAATTAATGAATTTTACTCTTTAAATTATATCTATATTAACAAATTGACATTTTTACACATAGAATTTATATAATTCTTGTAGGAGATATTAATATTAAGTGTAGGCAAGGGGAATATAAAACATGTGGAAAGGGGAAGAAGTAAATTTTGGATTGTGGAAAACAGAGTTAAACAGAGAATTGTCTTCTTTCTGGAAAACTATATTGGATGAGAACTAAAAACGGAAGAACTATAATTTCATAGTAAAATTAGGTTTAACTTCAAAAATTAATTTAAATTAGAACATAGATTTTTTAATATCAAAATTTTAAGTAGTAGAAGTTACATTATGGCCTTATATTTTGCATGGGCTCGTAGCTTAGACTGGTGGAGCGACTGGCTCATAACCAGTTGGTCGCAGGTTCAAATCCTGCCGGGCCCATACACTTTACTTGAATATTCACATTTAGCAATGGAAATAAAATTTATAATCCAAATCTGTTATTTCACTCATATACCTATGCCATTCTCTTGTTTTCTTGTCAACAAATAGATCGATAGCATCTCGTCCAATTCCCTCAATAAGGACATTATCTTTTTGTAACTCTTCAAGTGCTTCCATCAGATTAGTTGGCAATCGTCTTATGCGATTTTTTCTTATTTCATCAGCAGACATTGTATAGATGTTTCTAGAAACAGGTTCATAAGTAGTTTTTTTCTTAATCCCATCTAAACCAGCATAAATAAGTGCAGCAAAAAACAAATAGGGATTAGCAGCTGGATCTGCATTACGAATCTCAATATCTACATTTTTCTTCGCAGGAATTCTAATAAGACTGCTTCGATTATATTGAGCCCAAGCGATGTAAATCGGTGCCTCAAAATGTGGAATTAAACGTTTGTACGAATTCAGTGTAGGGTTTCCTAACGCAGCAAGCCCTCGAGCATGATCTAAGATGCCACCGATAAAATAATGAGCAGTTTGACTTAAATGATATGGGTCTTTCTCATCTAGAAACATGTTTCGTCTATTTTTATATAATGTAATATGAGCATGCATCCCACTTCCAGCTTCTTCAGACAACGGTTTTGGCATAAAAGTAATATCTATATTAAACAACTTTGCGATTTCACGTGCAACATATTTAAAATAAATACAGAAATCTGCTGCGGAAACTGCCTCCAATCCTTTAACTTCGATTTCATGCTGAAATTTTCCTTTCTCGTGATGATGATATTTTACCTGATACCCGCTGTCCATCAAAACATCAGATAATCTTTTTCTATATTCCTTAACATCATCAATTGGAGACGGAGAAAAGTAAGTAGCATTTGCTCTAAATTCATTCTTATTTTCCTGAGATTTATTAAATGAGCAAAATTCCATCTCAGGAGAAAATATTACTTCATTATAACCGCCTTTTTTTGCTTTTTCCACGGCTTTTTTCATGATATTCCTAGGATCAGCACGATAAGAATTATAATCAGTGTCATAAAGATCTGCACGTATCATCGCTTCATCTTTTTCATTAGGTAAAAACATGAATGTTGTAATATCAGGAACGGCAATCATATCAGATTTTTCGACTTTTCTGAATCCGACTGATGATCCATCAAAATTAACTCCTTTAGATAAAACATCATCTCTCAAAAAATGCTCAGCAGGAATATGAAGTACACGCAGTCCACCGATAATATCAGTAAAATGTATCTGTATCCATTTTATACCTTTTTTTTCTATAAATTCATTTAGTTTTGTATTACTCATAAAAGAAGCTAAAATTGATATCCATTATAAAGATTTTCATAAGCTAGATAAAACTGCTAAAGCAATCAAAAAGATAGTCATTATACATTAACTTCTACAGATATCTTTCAATAGTCTACAAGAGTCCTAACCTATTTTTTACTACTTCATTTATTAATTTACCATCAATTCTATTTCTAGCAACTTTCATAGATTCAGCCATGATGAATTTGTATGAATTGACAGTTTTTTTAGGATTGGAAAATTCAACTATTATTTCATCTACTACTTTTTGTAATTCTTTTATAGACATAGGGGTTATATTCAATTCTGTAATTGCTTCCTTTACATTCTTGTCAGGTTTATCTGCTAAAAATTCAAGAATAATAGGTATCGCTTCTTTACTAAATTTGTTTTTACTAAGCATCTCGAATAGTTGATAAAAATTTTCATCCGAAATTATATCTACGTTTTTACCTTTTCTTCTTAGCCACTTAATTTTCTCTTCAAGGGTCGTAGCTACAAGTGTCGGTTTTACATCCAGCGTTTCAACTATTTTGTCAAATATTTTGATATTCTTAGATATACTAAGAGATTTTATCAATGATTTAGGTAGCCCAAGTTTTTCTAATCTCTTTTCGCGATCCCAAATTCGTTCTGGTAATGTTTTCTTAATATGCTCTAAATGTTTTTCTGATATTGGTGTTGGTGGCGTATCGGTATCAGGATACATCCTGTTCGGCCCTGGTAAAATGCGTTCGAAATCATTAGTACCATCAGAAAAAACCTGTCTTGTTTCAGAAGGCACACCAATTGTTGCTTCCACCGCCCGTATTTTAATCTCTTTTATCGCAGTTTTTACATCATCTTCACCACCCCAGACAAGGACGATGGCATCTGTTGGTTTTACATTAAATAGTTCTTCCAACTGCGATACTTCCTTTGCACTAATATCAAATTCTCCAAAATGAGTGTTAGAGACAATATTTGGTATAACATCAAGACACGCAATAACTTTTACACGACCTGAAATCTCATCGCTGAAGGTTTTACCGGTTTGCGTAGGTTTATCAAAAATACCGGCAAAAACACGCAGTACGATTCCGTAGATTTTACCCTTACTTTTAAGAACCTCTTTAAACCTTTTGCATCTGGTATTTTTAAACAACGACGTAACATCTTTATTTTCGCTCTGAAACGTTTTTTCTGTAACACCGCGTACTCTCAGTTCATCACGGATATCAAGAAGAGCTTTCTGTCGCCTTGCCTCATGAGCTACTGCTTTGGCTATATACTGAAGTTTGGAAACACCTTTCAACTCAATCCGCGTACTTCCCTTTATACTGACATTAATGTCTTGGCGGACACTCCCCAGACCTCGCCGTATTTTACCGGTAGAACGAAGCAATCGTCCAATAAGTTGAGCAACTTCACTAGCCTCAGTAGGGGTCTGTATATCAGGATGGGTAACGACCTCTACTAACGGGATACTTAGCCGGTCAGTTTTAAAAATTATCTGATGCCCGACATCCTTAATCTCGCGACATGCATCTTCTTCCAACCCAAGTTGAATAAGACGTATTTTTCTATTTTTATACGGAATCCATCCTTCGACACCTACAATTCCCGTTCTTTGAAATCCGGTCGGGATGCTCCCATCTAGATACTGTTTCCTGCTTATGTGAATTTCATCTACAATACTGTAATTGAGCAATAAAGCAATCTCAAGAGCAATATCTAACGCTTGATGATTAAGGTGAAAGGGTGGCGTATCATCCATTTCATAGGTACAGACGGTGTCATTATACAGTTGGTAAACTACGTTCTTTTTTGTTTTAAACTCCATTAACGCAGTCCCGTCATATTCACCAAGCTCTGAAAGCGTAGGTCGCATATGTCGTAAAATCGTAGCACTTGGTTTGTCACTATGCAGCACCGCCTGACAGCGGCAGAATAATTTTTTCTCTGTTAATAACTGTTGATGAATCTCTAAACCGCATTGTAAACCTAACTCTTTATAGTAGGTGTCATTGCCTATGAAATCATCGGACATCGTACGGGCAAATACGTCTCTTCTATCTAAATATTACGTATATTATAAATATAGAGTAAACTCTTATAAAAAAAGGAATAAAACTATATTTCTTTATAGTCCTTCTCTCTTACCGTTTTGACCACACAATCTTAGATGGTGATCCACATGACGGATAAAGACAAATACAAAGGTTATCGTGGTACAGCAAAAGATAAACTGATAGAGTTAGGCGTAAAAGTATGGAGTGACGTCATAATTAAATCAACTCGAGGCACCTTCAGCGGCATTATTCTACCAAGAGCAGAAACAGAAGATGATAAACACATTGTGTTAAAACTCCATAACGGTTATAATGTTGGTATAAAAGTAAACTCAATCAAGTCGTTAAAGGAAATCGGATATAAAGAAGGACATTATAAAATACCTGAATCAGAATTTCCCAGGGATTCAAAAAAACCGAATGTAACCCTTTTTGGAACTGGTGGTACAATTGCCTCAAGGTTAGATTATCGCACAGGAGCAGTTATCCCTGCGTTTTCTCCTGGCGAGTTGTATGGTGCTGTCCCAGAACTTGCAGGCATATGCAATTTAAAAACAGAGAAATTGTACGGTATTTTCAGTGAAAATATGGGGCCAGAACAGTACATTAAAACGGCCAAGGCTATAGGACGAGAAATAGAAGGCGGCGTAGATGGTATTATCATTGGACATGGTACCGATACTATGCATCATACTGGAGCGATATTGTCGTTTATGGTTCAGAAACCACCTGTGCCTATCGTTTTAGTAGGTTCTCAAAGATCATCAGATAGACCTTCAAGTGATGCTGCACTTAATTTAATTAATGCCACAAGGACTGCTGCTTATTGTGATATCGCTGAGGTGATGGTATGTATGTTTGGGCCAACTAGTGACCAATATAATTTACTTCATAGAGGTACTCGAGTTAGGAAAATGCATAGTAGCTATAGAAGTACATTTAGGACAATTAGTGACATACCATTGGCGATTGTAAATCCTACAGAGTTCAAGTATTTAAGAAAAGATTATAATAAACGTAGAAAAGATAGAGACGTTATTATTGACACAGTTTTTGAAGAGAAAGTAGCGATTGTTTACTATTACCCGAATATGTTGCCTGATATGATCGAATCTCTTATTGACCATAAATATAAAGGAATAGTGATAGCTGGCACAGGACTTGGTCATGTAAATAAACCATTGTACGCTCCTTTGCAGCGTGCAATTGAGGAGGGAATTGCTGTATACATGACGGTTCAGACTTTATGGGGTTATGTTCAGATGTATGTTTATGATACTGGACGGGATTTGTTAAAGATCGGTGTAATACCTGCAGCGAATATGTTGCCTGAGGTTGCATATATGAAATTATGCTGGGCGTTAGGTCATACCAGTAATTTAGAAGAAATAAAAAAGATAATGTTGACACCAATCGCTGGAGAAATTACAGAGAGAGAACCACATAATGGCTACATCATTCTACAAGGTGGTATACCTGAGGTGGATGAGTTCGTTAGTAAATATATGAGATAATAATAACCCCTAATCCTTAATTTTTCCTTTCCCAAATTTTAAAATAGGGTAACCGATTCAGGTATCAGGGTGTATTTTATGGTTGTAAACTACGATAGGTTGTTCTCAATGAGAGCAAAATCACTAAAATCGTCTGAAATAAGAGAACTACTAAAACTAACACAGAGCCCTGGTTTCATTTCACTCGCAGGAGGATTACCTAACCCCGGGGCATTTCCAGTAGAAGTCATACATGAATGCATAGAAAAAGTGTTCAAAACCAACATCATAAACGCACTACAATACGGTACAACCGAGGGTTTGCCACTTCTGAGAGGGGTTCTTGCTGAAAGAATGAAACAAAAAAAAGGAATAGACTGCCAGATCCACGATATACTAATAACCAGTGGCGCCCAACAGGCACTATCTTTTGTAGCATTTAACCTTTTAGACCCAGGTGACACGTACATTACCAGTGCACCAACCTACCTGGGCGCATTACAGGCATTCCATGCATATCAGGGAAACTGCGAATGCATACCCATGAATGACGAAGGAATAGATGTTGAATCACTACGAAGAAATCTAAAAAGATTACACAAAACAGGCATCACACCAAAGTTCCTATACACAGTAGCCACCTATCAGAACCCATCAGGTGAATCAATATCAATCGATCACCGAAAACAACTATTGGAAATCGCATCAGAATACGATTTTCTCATCATAGAAGACGACCCATACGGTGAGCTAGTATTCGAAGGAGAAAATCTACCACCGATTAAATCATTGGACACGAAAGGCAGAGTAGTCTACATAGGGACCTTCTCAAAAGTTCTCGCACCAGGATTCAGACTGGCCTGGGTGATAGCATCTGAGGAGATCATAAACAAATTTGCACTAACAAAACAATCCACAGATCTATGTTCAAACGTATTCTCACAATACGTAGCATATGAATACATAAAAGAGGGATATCTGGAAAAACAAATTGAGCAAATAAAAAAGTTGTACAAACATAAACGAGACGTCATGATAGACGCATTAGAAAAATACTTCCCGAAGGGAGTAAAATGGACGGTACCACACGGTGGCATGTTCTTATGGGTAACTCTACCTAAACACCTAAACACAAGATTAATGTTCAAACGAGCAATAGCAAAAAAAGTAGCGTACGTAGTAGGAGACGCATTTTACCCAGATGGAAGCAATTATAATTGCATGCGACTTAATTTCTCATACTCGGATGATGACGTAATAAGAGAAGGAATAAAAAGACTAGGAGAATTAATCAAAGAAGAAATGGCAATCTCGTACGACAAAGAAACATACTATGTAGAAGGCGTATAAAAATCTCTTCAGACATCATCAAAAATATTTTTCTTACCAGACTTTGATGTTAAAACATTATCAATCCTCTGTTTAATATCCTGTATCTGAAAAGGTTTTTCTATATAATCCTCAGCTAAAAAAATGCCAGCATCTTTCGCAATCCTATCTGTTCTAGCAGTGAGAAAAATTACTGGGATAGCCTTCCATAAATCATTCTGCTTAATCTTATTTATCGTCTCCCAACCTGTCATACCAGGCATCATTATATCAAGTAATATAATATCCGGAACCACATCATTTCTCAATAATTTTAGGCATTGCTCCCCACTATTTGCACCAACAATCCTAAAATTTGAGTCCAATGCCTCTAAACCATGTTTAACAGTATAAATTATACTTGGGTCATCATCTACAACCATTATTGTTTTCACCATATGTTGCCCCTAATTAGTATACACGATTTTGTTAATTAATTTTTCATTCATCTTTAGATAATTTTAGAGTGAAACGAAAAGTTGAGCCTTTACCTTTCCCATTGCTTTCAGCCCAAATACGACCACCGTGTCTTTCAACTATACGTTTGCAGATAGATAGCCCAAGACCACTGCTATCCATCTCATGTCTAGACTCATCGGCCTTATAGAACTCATCAAAAACACGATTAATCTCCTCAGGTGTTATACCGATGCCCTTATCTGTGATAGATATTGTGACAAAACCATCTTTTTTCTCTGCATCAATAACAATAGTGCCTTTTTCATCTAACGTGTATTTGACCGCGTTAGTAAAAAGATTTTTAATAAGTTCTTCGACTCTGAGTTTATCTGCCTTCACAATTATGTCTTCTTTGATGTTATTTTCTACTAAGAAGTTGTTCTCTTTAAAGAATATTTGTTGATTTGATATAATATCACTAATCTCTTTAGAGAGATTCAAATCCTGGATATCGAAATTTATATTTGGGGAATTTAGACGTGCGAGTTGCAAAATCTTTACAACCAAATCTTTCATGTAATCAACATTATTAATAATCACATCCAACTGCTCTTTGATGTTAGGATCTTTTTCTTTATCTCTAAGTATAGGCAGTAGACCAACAAGTGGTGTTAACGGGTTCTTAAGATCATGGCCTAGTTGACCTATAAAATCATCTTTTTGTTTGAGAAGATGTTGAACTTCAGCTGTTCTCTCCTGAACTTTCTTTTCAAGATCTTTATTCAGAGATGACAATTCTTCTCTTGACTTCTCTAACTCGCGGGTTCTCTCATCAACTTGATCTTCAAGTGTTTCACTATACTTTTCTATTTCATCTCTTGATTTTTTCAAATCATCTGTCATCTTGTTAAATGCATCAGCAAGTTCACCTAGCTCATCTTTAGATTTAATTTGTATTTGTGTATCTAAATTACCTTCACCAATTATATTTGCGGCATCTCTAAAAATTTTAATAGGCTTAATAACATGTATTCTCAATAAATAGAGAAAACTGATAATTAAAAAAAATAGAAAAACCATCGAGATCGCTATTAAATTTTTAACCCTTGCGTCAAGATCAGCATATGCCGAATTCATTGAGACAGTCATCTCGTATGTACCAACTACCTGTCCACCCAAATGAATAGGCGTTATCACAGTTAGAGTATGATTATTGCCGTTGTGCCTTGGTATTGTAACAATAGATTTATTTGTATAAGAAAGATAATTATAATATCCGGCCGAGTCGTTTATCGAACCTATGTTATTAGAAGCGAAAACTTTTAATTCTCCGCTTGTAGGATCGGGCAGATTAATACTTAAATTTTTTATATCTGGGTTGGAATAGATAAATTTGTATATACGAGTCTGTGACTCATATTTATTTTCCAACTCATCTTTTGTTCCTATACTAGCATCTAGAGCTTGAGCAAGAGCCGTAGCTTTTTCAGAATAAGCACTTTCAAAAAAACTAGCTTGGTCTTGTATATTAACATAAGTTAATAAAGAAATAACAGTGGCTGAAACCAAAAAGACAATTAATGCTAACTTTAGCGAGAGACTCAAATTTATTTTCATATTTTTTTCCTAACTTTTTTGATTTTATCTCAAATAAATACTATTGTAGAAATATTTTGAGTGTTACATTCAGACATCCCATCTAATAAATAAAACAGTTTTTAAATATAAAAATTTAACTGGAAAAATACGATTTTTTAGTGGTCTAGTACCAACGCCTTGCCTTGATTCTAACCATAGAATCTTCTGATAATTCACATATTTTCCTTGCCAAGTCCTCAAATCCATCAACAGTGTTTATATCGAATCTGCCAAGAGGTGTACCTTCGTTATCAACCAAGTTTATAATGCCGGATGATTCCGATTTCCTGATATTCTCTCTAACAATTTTTATTTCTGAGGATATGTCCATTCTGCTAACTTCATGTTGTTGCAACTGTTTCTCTAATAAATCAGTAACAAAGAGAGATCTATCGCCCATTGTATTTCTTACATCTATCTCATCTATTATGTTTGATGGTAGTTCTAAAAATATTGTTCTTTTTTCCATATAGTTTATAGATAAACGATTGTCTATATTAATTTTTAGTAAAAAATTTACAGTGTTTTTATAAATGGATAAAAAAAGAAAAGATATGGGGTTTGGTTTGTTGTTTTTATTATCGTATTATGAGATTTTTTAGGAGAATCTGAAGCATTTGGCTGTTTTGTGATTCTACTAAGGCAAAAGAGACACTGATTGTAAATGTTGTCCAGTCGCTCTCAGCACCAACTGAATCTTTTACTCTTGCTTTTATGACATAGTTTCCTTTTAAATTCCAAGAATGTGTAAAAGGCACCACTTCACCGGAATCATAAGGACCGAGACCAGATGCTCCGTTTCCATCACCCCAGTCAATATCATAAAAGAGTTGTTGACCAGGATCGTCATCTGTTGCGTTAAAGGTGAAAAGATAGGTGAGTAAAGGCTTTACTTGATTTGGACCTGTAATGGTTGGGTTGTTTGGTGGTCGATTGTCAACAATTGATATAGTATGCGGATCTGACCATAGACCTTGAACGCCATTAATGTCTTTAGCTACAACCTTAACGTCGTAGTCGCCAATAGCTTCCCATGAATGAAAAGCAGTTGCTGTATCACCCGAGTTGTACGGTCCTATCCAGCCACTGTTGCTTCCATCGTCCCAGTCAAACAGGTAGTATACGTCTTCTCCATCGGGCTCTGTGGCACTACTGGCAAATGAATATTCTATGTTCAGAATTCCTAAGTCAGGTCCATTTGGTGTCGAAGGTTTATTAGGTGGGTCACTTGGGTTGTTACGCCAGATTTTAACAGATGAATCTCCTAGAACATTGTATGCTTCGAAATAATATTGTGAGCTCCCTCCACCACCATAATATTGATACAGGTAGTAAAGACCCATGTTTGTCATTCCGCCAATGGTTTCAAGGTTGTCTTCCCACCAGGCCTTAAACATTCTTTTCTCCAGGATGTCATCCTCATCCCAGTATGTGTTATCGGATGAGCCCCAGAATGCAAAACCTGCTTTATTCTGCGCGCGTAACCACGTCTCTCCAAAACATTCACTAACAGTGAATTGACCAGTAACGCAAGCATGACTGCATACAAATGGGTACATACCGGTGTTAGTAAGATCATTTACGTTGGATTGTGAAAAAGGCGGTCCATCAGCCCAACTTGTCGTACTTCCATGCCCTGAGTAAATTGCTAAATTACGACCATCGTTCAATGCAGCTGTAACTTGTGTAGTGGTAGCGCTATATGTATGTGAGTACAGTTTGTCACAAGTATATCCATTAGGATTAAGATAGGTATCAATCACATAGTTATGTGTTCCCTCAGAGACTTGATAGTTATCATTTGATGCCATGAACACTGCTTTTTTAATCCATTCATAAGACCCAAAACTCCCTGATTCGTAATAAATTGTTTTATCAACCATGTTAGTTACATGCTCTGGTGTAGCTGCAGGAAAACGACTGATAACAATATCAGCAAAGTAGTTGCCAACATCAATAGTTACATAGTACAAATCCGTACATGTACCTGTAGCTGAACCAGTCCATACAGGTATCTGAGCTGTATCACCAACTAATAAGACATATGTTGGTGGATTTGGCCAGTTGTTATATGCATCAACTATGTACGCCTTGATGTTTTCCTTTGTAGGCCCGCCAGGAATCTGAGATGTTTTCTTTATAGTAGTGTCAAATCCCTTGCTAGTTTTCCAGGTGGCAAAAGGTTGAATAACATCAAAGAATGAATCATAGACAATTATTAGATATCCTTCCTGTCTTTTTGGGTTGTTGTGTATAAAACTTTCATAATAACCGTAGTTTGCAAATGTTTTTTGTAAAAGCGGCTCAAAAGATGGATTAGAATACCGCTCGATGCTTGTTAGTGTTTGTTCCATGTTGCTACCTGGCAAATTAATCTGTAGCACACAACTGGTAATCAGTTTCAATTCACCAGTAAAGGGGTTGTATTGAACAGGGGATAATTCCAACAAAGCAAATCGATGTGATCTAATCTCTCCTGTTTCAGTTATTTTTGCTATTTCATTTGGAAGAAATTCATTTATGCTGTAGTATTCCTCATTCATTACAAACTCTTGGTTTACATTTGGTATTTTTGGAACAGGTGGTTGAACTGGCATAACTGTTTTTGGTAAATGCAGTTCATCAAGTGAGACGTAACCCCAAGAAGTTGATTTAATTTTTATTTCGGGTCTTGAGTCTTGTGGTATTTCTATCATTCGTACTATTGTCGGTAGCTTTGCTTCTCCAACAATTGCAGTATATCCTTCGCCAGGTAATTCCAACGTGGTATACTCACCTGTTTTTGTTTGTATACTTGAAAACTTTAAATCAGGAGGATTTATCGTGATTTCGATAGTTACTTCGTCAATTTGATTAACCTGAAAAACTTGGTTGTTAACTTTTTGGTTTACGATATTTGATTTTATGCCTATTCCAACAACTGATGTTATCATCGCTAAAATTAGTACGAGAGCAGCACCAATAACCCTTATTTTTTTTGTATTTCCCCACATACTTTTATAAACCCCCAACGCAGTTAACTAGTGTTAACTAGATATAGTTTTCGTACTATACAAATTAGTAAAAAATATGGAAAGAAGGATTTTATTTTAGATTTAGTAGAATTTGTTTTATCAGTGAAAATCGCTCTATGAATTTTTCTAGAAATCTGACAATTATAGAATTAATTATAAACTTGTTTTTTGGCACTGTGATTTCTAATACAGTCCAATCGCTTTCTTCATCGTAGGTGTCTTTTGCCTTAACTTTTACTAAATATGTACCTTTTTTAGCCCATGTGTGTGTTAATTCAATTTCTTCACCAGATGTATATGGTCCTACCCAGCCGCTGTTTGTATCATCACCCCAATCTACATAGTAATATACGCTATCATTCTCCGGGTCTGTTGTTGAAATAACATATGTATATTCTGTGCCTGGTTTAATTGATGTTGGGCCATCGATATCCGGTGTGTTTGGTGGCTCATTTTGTATAATAGACACAGTTACTTTTGATATTGTACTAAAATCACCCCAGTCATACTGTGTATTGTATCCTTTAACTCTGTAGTAATATACACCATCGGTTTTACCAGTTATATCATAAAAGTTGTTGGCTATTGAATTTGACAATGTGTTAATATTGTTGAATTCTGGAACAGGTGATATGTCATCAACGTAAAATCCTTCTTGCAAAGTATAGCTATCAGTTGAGTAACGGAATCTTATAAAAACAGATTCACCAGCATAATCATCTAAACTATATTCTTTAAAAACCCAGTTACTAGATGAACCGCAAAATGAGTCTAATACTTCATAGTACCTTCCGTCTTTACTAACTTCCACAAAAGCATAATCGTATTCGTTTTCAGTATTGTACCAGCACCAAAAAGATAGTTTTGTATCTTCTGCAACTGGCAAAGGTGTAACTGTTGTCATTGTTGAGACATCGTCATTTGCATATCTTGATTTGTAGCTGTGACTGGATGAATGGTATCTGCTTGTTGATAGCGCAAAACCATCTAGATTCCACAAATCAGTTCCTGCTTCAGCAGAATCTGTGTATAATATCAAATCTGTTAATTCATCAAGTTGGAAGTAATCAGGGTTTGCATCAGGATTTTTCTCCTGCCATGTCACAGTGTATTCTCCATCTGTATCAACAGGTAATTCATCAATCAAAGGTGGTACAACTCTTGGTATAACTGTATTTTTAATGTCATCAGCTTCCTGAAGTAAATACAACGCCCCATCAAAATTCTCTTGGCAGACCTGGTCAAGGTAGCTGGCAGATGGATGGAATGATGAGCATGCTTCGATTGTATAAGAAAACGTAGGCCTACCTTGTACGTAGTTACCATACCCATAAGCCCAATCATCTGTGTCACCAGTTGTTGGATAGAGAACGCAGCTTTGCTGAGGTGTATAAGTCCCACTCCCATCTTGCTGTGTTATACGAGAAGCTATCTGCTGACCGACTTGCATTAAATAGTTTCTATCTGGCGCATAGGTTGATGTATAACCCCAAGGCCACATTACAAGTTCACCATGCGTATGCCAACTTATAGATGCGCATATATCGTTATTTAAGAAAATATTTTTAATTGCCTGTGTTTCTAGCTCTGAAAATGGACTAGGGCCACAATATACTTCTTCACCTGGATCATGAGTAGCACCTCCATCAAAAACAGAGCCCCAGGAACCCCAAGCATCACCATTGCTTGAGCCGCCATAGTTACGATTTAAATCAACGCCGATACCACCAGGATAAGGTTTTCTGTTTTTACGCCAGTCATTACCTAGGTCATGGCAATAGTAATATCCATCAGGGTTTACACAGGTAACTAGCCATAGACGTACATTATTTACAACATCAGTAATTGTTGGATTACTACCATAATCAGAGGTTAACTCGTCTGCAATTTTCAAACATATTTCAACAGTGGGCCATTCACGTGCATGATGTAAACCCATAAAAAACACACCAGGTTCCCCCTCATCAACACCAGGATTATCAGATATCTCCAAACACCATATATTGCGACCTTCATAGGTTGTACCAATACTATAAAGACTAGTGATACTAGGATAATTACTTGCTATAGTCTGAAGCATACTTTCAATTTGAGCTAGTGTATGATATGAACCTCTGGTCGAATCCTCATATTTTTCTAGATCCCAGATAAGAACACTGTAATCTAGGTTTAAATTCCCTAAATCTGTCAACATATACGCTGGAATTATAATATCAACATATTCGCCTGTACGAGCACCTATGATTTCTACGCCTCGAGGAAGATTCAAATAACTCTGATCAGAATCAATTCTGACAAGCAAAAGAGTAGAATCATCAGGATTTTCAATTCCAGTCACAGGTAAAACAACAGCAACCAACAGCGTAAATAAAAAAATGCTTGCTATCTTTTTTCTCATAATATCTCCCCGAGTTAACAGACGTTAATACATGACTTGTTATTAATTTTTGCATAGTTAAAAAATAAAATATTTAAAATACAAAATCAAACAGACGAAAACAATCTGCCATCCGAAAAAAATTCATACAACCTTTTTATCGCTTTAACCTTTTCTTTATCACCTATCTTTGCTTGTTGTACACCAGAACGTATAACCTCTGTTGCCTCATCCATCGCCTTTCTATCTACAGGGAATGGAACACCATCTTTACCACCTACAGTAAAGCTGTATTTTATAGGATCTTTCCACGAGGGTTTATCACCATATATAAGATCAGAAATCAATGCTAACGCTCTAACAGTATTAGGACCAACGCCTCTTATCGCAAGCAGTTCTTCATAGTTTTTTGGTTGAAAATCATAGATTTCTCTCATCTTCTGCCAGTTTATACTCCTAGGCATATTCAGATACTCAAGAGATCTGCTGTTTTCTATAGGCTTCATCCAATTATCCAATGTTCTTTGACTATTTGGTCTTGTTAGCTTTGCCCAGTCCTCTCTAAAATGACTAGGGTTATCATTAATTATATCGACAGATGTTTTACGAGTAGATTCGCTTTTTGTTGAGGTCATATCAAGCACTCTTTTTTGCTGTGTTTCTCCAAGTATTGCATTGTGAGGTTCGCAGACAAAGTTATCAACATTTTCTGAGAGCCAGTGATATCTACGAGCATAATTATTATCGGAGTTCATGCCTTGCTGGATAACGGTCCATAATCCTTTTTCGGAGAACAAAAAAACATGATGATATAAATTATATCCATCCTGTATTGCTGTGTTGTCTATCTTCGCAGCCATCCTACTAGAATATTTTAGTTCCTTGATTCTAGCTGTTGACAAACCAAAATTTTGACTGGCTTGTTCAATTTCTTCGAGTGTTTTTCGTGATGCTTTACCTTTACCACCTGCAACCGTAAAACCGTATTGTTCTGAGTTAATTGCTTCTTTTAATGCACCACAGGTGACTGTGGTTGTTCCGCTTGAATGAAAATCGAATCCAAGAACACAAGAAAGGGCTTGAAACCAAAATGGATCAGAAATCCGTCGTAAAAAATCATCAGAACCGTATTCGTAAGAAATGACTTCCACGATTCCTTTTGATAGTAAAACCATTCTTTTAAATAACCACCTAGGTGCTTTACCAGGATGAAGAGGCAGATTGGCCACACCTGTTCTCTGCATATGTGATTTTTTGATTGAGATGATTAAATATAACCTTTTCCGAGAGGTCAATAAAAGTATTTTGATTTTGAGACAATGCCCTTGAATAGTTTCAATGACCCCCCTCTTAAGTATATAAACATGGAGCAACAATATTAGTAATTAGATACGACGGATGTTGCGGGGGACATGCCAGCATCCCAAGATAACGGGCTGGCATTTCTGCCACATTTAATAATTTAGATTTATCTGATTCCTTCCAATCCCATCCTCTATTCTTTTTCTGTTTTATACGACAGTCTTTTTTAATGATAGAGCATACATATCAGAGGAATGAAGCAGAAGTTATCATCATTTGATATCTATGTGATAACCGATGAATTGCAGGAACTGATTGGATGTTACATAGATAAAATCTATCAACCTACTCGTGACGAGTTAGTTATTAGAGTCAATAATAGTAAGAAAAAACAGAAAGAAAATTTGTTTATCAGAAACGGAGAGCTAATATGTCTCACTCGGAAACAAATCGAGGCCCCTATAAAACCAACTAATTTTGCTATGGTTTTACGTAAACATATACTCAATGGTAAAATCTTTGAGATAAAGCAACATGAATTTGACAGGATAATAAAGTTAGGTGTCAGCAAAAAAGATGGAAACTATTTTTTAGTTATCGAGTTTTTTTCATATGGAAACATGATACTTGTAGACCCTGAAGGAAAAATTGCTGCCCCGCTAATATCCCAGCATTGGTCGCATAGAACCATAAAAACGCATGAAAAGTACATACCGCCACCAGCTCAAATCAATCCGTTTAATCTTACTTTTGATGAGTTTGCTGAGATATTGAAGAAAAGCAAGGCAGATCTTGTCAGAACGCTGGCGGTTAATGTTAATCTTAGTGGGCATTATGCTGAAGAAGTATGCAGAAGAGCAGATATAGATAAAAATATCAAAATCAGGGATTTAGATGAAAAAAGTATCAAGAAGATTTTTACTGTTTTAGTGAAATTTTTAGGTTTGTTCAAAAACAAAGATTTCGAACCAGTTTTAGTTAAGAGAGATGAGAAAATAATTAATGTTCTACCTTTTGAGTTTAAGAATTATTTTGATCATAGTTTCGAAAAAATAGATAGTTTCACAAGAGCGTTGGATGTTTTTATTGATACTGGAAAAGAAGAGAAAGTAGAGGTTAATATAAAAGAGAAGAAAATCGAGAGACTACAAAGACAGCTCTTGCAACAGCAGGATTCTGTTGTTGAACTGGAAAAAAGGATAAAGGAAAGGAAACTTGAGGGTGACCTTATTTACCTGAATTTTCAGCAATGCGATAAATTATTAAATGAGATAGCTGAGGTACTTAGTTTAAAAGATAAAGAGGAGGAAATTCAAAGTATCAACAAGAACGAGTTGGTTAAAGTGTTTGATCCTTTGTCCAATGAGCTTGTTGTTTTACTTCATGACACAAAGGGAAAGAGTTACGAGGTATGTCTTGATTTTCGTGTTAATGTTGCCGAGAATGCAAATAAGAAATATGATGAGAGCAAAAAATTTAAGGATAAACAATCTGGTGCAATTAAGTCTATCGAGAACACAAAAAAGATGATAGAATCTATTGAAAAACAAGCTTTCCATGAGGAAAAAAAGAGGGTTAGAGAATCTGGTAAAAAGTTTTGGTTTGAGAATTTCAGGTGGTTTATTTCTAGTGATGGTAACGTCGTTGTTGGCGGCAGAGATGCTGGAAGTAATGACAAAGTTGTAAAAAAATATCTTAAGGAGGGGGATAGGTATGCTCATGCCGATGTTCATGGTGCCTCTAGTTGTGTAATTAAAAGTAGAAATAGTAATGATGAAATAATTCCGATTTCAGATAGAACTTTAGAGGAGGCTTGTTTGTTTGCATCTGTTTATTCTCGGGCCTGGAAGCAGTTTGCTGAGGCGCAGGCGTATTGGGTTAACCCTGAGCAGGTTAGCAAGACTCCTGAGAGTGGTGATTTTCTGCCACGTGGTGCTTTTGTTATCCGTGGCAAGAGAAACTATTGCAGGTGCAAACTGGAGATGGCTGTCGGGGCCGTAACAATAAATGAAACAAGAAAGGTTATGGGTGGTCCTGTTGAGGCTGTTAAAAATTTGTCTGATAAATATATAGTTTTAAGTCCTGGTGATATGAAAAAAAGTGTTATAACTAATAAGTTGTCAAAAGTGTTTGATGTATCAACCGATGTTATTGATAGGGTTCTACCGCCTGGTGAGTTAAATATTGTTAGAACAGTAGGATTCAAGTTTGATTGAGAGGAAAAATAATGAGAGTAGTTCATAGGGATCTTAGACATGGTGAGATAAAGCTTGTGCCAGAGAATCTCGATGATATCTGGCATCTTTACAACATCATAGATGAGGGTGACCTAGTTCGCGCTATCACTTTTAGGACAGATGAGCAGAAGGACGATAAGATAAGGTCTAAGAAAACAGAGAAGAAACGTATGAAACTAGGCATTAGGGTCAAGGAGGTTAAGTTTCATGAGTTTTCTGATCGATTACGCGTACTAGGGATTATAGAAGAGGGGCCTCAGAACCTGGGTTCGCATCACACTTTTAACATAGAGGCAACTCAGACGGAACCGATTATAATAGTTAAAGAGGAGTGGAAGGATCATCAACTTAAACGCATAGATGAGGCTGTGAAACTTAGTTATCAACCCATAGTAATATTTGTTTCGCTAGATGAGGATTCTGCCACCATAGCAGTTCTTAGACAGAGCGGTGTGCAATGGATTGCCGATATTGATTCTAGACGATCCGGTAAGATGTATGAGAGCGAGGATAAAACAAGTGAGTACTACGGTGAAATAGCGTCAGTGATTAAAAACTACAAGAACAAAGAATCACCGCTTGTTGTAGTAGGACCAGGTTTCACAAAAGAACATTTCATAGAATATGGGAAAAATAAAGATAAAACACTTTTTGAAAAATGTTATTCACATGGAACAAGCACTGCAGGTATGAATGGTGTACAAGAATCGATAAAAACAGGGGCCATAGAAAAAATAACAAAAGAAAACAGGGTTGTTTTTGAGACAAAGTTAATTGAAAAACTGTTTGAAGATATAAAAAAAGATGGGCTGGCAACCTATGGTGAAAAAGAGGTAACTAGGGCGTTAAACACCGGGGCTGTAGAGAGAATACTAGTATCAGATTTTATAATTAGAACATCTATAGGTGAAGAGTTGCTTAAATTAGCTAAAAAAACAAACAGCGAATTCACTATTATTAACAGTTTGAATGATGCTGGTAAAAAACTAGAGGGTTTAGGCGGAATAGCAGCACTGCTAAGATTCAAAATATAAAAAAAGAAAAAATATAGTTTTTTAGATGCGCCCAAAGTTTCCTGTAGCAACCATCATGCCGAGATAAGACGTGGTTTCATCTGTAGTATCCTCAGGTGGTGGTATTTCATCTTTAGGTTCTTCTATCGTTGGAGTGTAATACTCGTAATAAACCTTCAAATTGAAACCGTTTCCTTTGTCCATAAAACGCTTCAATAACCTCCAGATTGGTTCTCCAATTTTTACACTAGCTGTAACATCAAATGAAGCACTATTCTTACCAGTGAACATATCTCTAATAATTTCTTCTGCTATGTAACTATCATTTGCCTCTACAGAATCAACTGAGGGCATATCGCATATTGTAAACATAAGAGTTTCATTTCCGCTACCGATAGCATTATGTGTCTGTGATCCTCCACCTACAAGGCCTATATCGACAGTTAATGTATCACGTCCCTTGGTTTTCCTAAGACCATAAACACGATCATCTTGCCATTTTACTTGAACTTTAACAGATGTCAAAACACTTCCATCAGGAACATCATCAATACTAAAAGTGCCGGTATATGGACTCTTTTTTTCTGCGTATAAACCATCAGTTATAGTTTTTTCACCAGGGTACATAGTCCAAGTGACAGAGTATGTTTTTTCCATCTGACTTTCAATTATTTCCTCTTCTGCGGGTTGGTAAAGAATAATTGCTATTGCTGCTGCAATTAATATAACTACTGCCAAAGCAGCTATAATTTTATCATTTCTACTTAGTACCATAGGTTCACCATTTTAATTTTTTATATTTAATTTTATTTTTCTATATTTATAAGTATATTGCCCCCTTTATTAATCTTTTCCTTTATTTATTACCTGTTTTATAGATAGAACATATAGGATTATACCTTATTAAATTTTTTGTTTTTTATAATTATCTACTATCATTGAAATAGAGCTACCACATTTTGAACACTTACCATCCTTCACACCGCTCATATCTATAGAATAACCATACCTGCCAATACAAAGGTTTCCACATTTGGGGCAATACGTGTTTTCATAACTCCCATGAGGGACATTGCCCAGATAAGGGTATAAAATACCTGTTTCTTGAGCTAAATCAAATATTTTTTGAAGGGTCTGCATAGGAGTCATTGATATATCAAGCATCCTGTTGTCGGGATGGAAACGAGAAAAATGTATTGGCGTATCATCACCTAATCTTTCTATAACCCAGCTACAAAACTTTTTAATCTCATCCAAAGCGTCGTTATATCCTGGTATAACAAGGCATGTAAGTTCTATATGTATTCCCAACTTTTTTGCAAGCTCACACGTTTGTAGCACTGGTTCCAATCTTGCTTTACATATCTTCTTGTAGAATTCTTCACTAAATGCTTTAACATCTATGTTCATAGCATCGAGATGCTTCGATAGCTCTTTTAGAGGTTCTTCGTTAATATAACCATTAGTCACATATACTGTGTATAGTCCCTGTTTTTTTGTTAAAACCATGGAATCATAACTATATTCGTGCCAAATCGTAGGCTCATTATATGTCCATGCTATGCCTCTACAACCATGTTGTTTTGCCAAGGAGACTGCTTCCTCGGGCATAACTTCCCTTATATAGAGCTGATCTGGTATAGCAGTTGATATAGTATAGTTTTGACAGTGTTCGCATTTAAAGTTACATCCTACAGTACCAAGTGAGAAAGCGTTTGTGCCAGGATAAAAATGGTACAACGGCTTCTTTTCAATGGGATCTGCAGCCATAGACGAGCAAGAGCCATAGATAAGCGTGTATAGTTTGCCTTCCTCGTTTTTGCGAACGCAGCATATACCGGTTTTACCATCGTTTATTTTACAGTTATGTGCACAGAGATGACACTGAACGCTCTTATCTGCCAGTTTATCCCAAAATTTTGCTTCTCTCTTCATTACCAGTTTTTAGATACTAGAATAAGATGTTTATATATCTTGTTCTTACAAAAAAATATAGTCTAAAAATCTGGTTTTTTGTTTTGGGTGAAAATATATTTTGTAGTTAGGAAAGCCAGTGTTGTTCCAATGAAAATACCTATCATAGCTATAATTTTTTGGTTTAATGTGGCTCCCTCGAGGTTTTGTATTGCAAAGCCGCACATCAAGATGGTTATGGCACCTATTATGTATTTTACATATCTGTCGCTTGCATGCATTTTTTGATGTTGTAATTCCACCGGTGTTTTTGTTTGGACTGGTATAAACATCTTACAAGAATCACAGTACCATGCATTTTTACTAGGAATCAATCTTAGAGGGTAATTACAAATTGAACAGTGAGGATATGGATAAAACAAGGATTTGGTTTTTCCTTTTCCTATCCGTTTTAAAAGAGTAGACACCATACTCCGTTTTAGGAGAGGAGGGGTTATCAAAGCACTTGTAATAATTAGTAAAAGCGTAGCTATCTTAATCTGTTCAGCAAGAATGCCAGAGGGATCACCAAAAATTCCTTTATCTATCTCTGTGGTTACAATAATCAGGGCTACACCCATAATCGGCATCATTCCGATACCAACACTTACAGATTCCCTTCTAGTTAAACCTGAGAGCTTTGCTCCTATAAATCCTCCAAAGAAATTTCCTAAGAGAGCAAAAATGACAAAAAAGGTGATAAAAAATATCAATGCTACTAACTGCTGAGACTGAGCGCTAAAAAGATATATAAAGTCAAAATTTGCACCAACATATACGAAAAAAAGGGGTATAAAAAAGGCGTATCCTATCGTTTTAATGTAATCAGCCAGTATATTAGCCTGCGGTGTTTTACGGATGAAAAGCCCAGCAATAAAAGCTCCTATTATAGCTGTTAGCCCCATATTTTCTGCAAATGCTGCAAAAAAGAAACATATAACCAGACCTGTTGTGAGAATAAGTATCGGTGCTTTTCTTTTTACGTTATTTTTGGATGAGCGACGGACTATGAAAAATCCTAAAACTACCACTAAAATGAAAAAGAAAACAACTTGGAAGATTATAGTAACAGGGTTTCCATTGCTGAACACTAACGCAAAAATGATTATTGCTAAAATGTCGTTGATAACGACAGCTGTATGAATAGCTAAACCCACACGAGTGGTAAACATATCTGCATCAGCTAGAATCCTTACAGCTATAGTAGCAGATGTAGCTAGAAATATTGCACCGAGGGCCATACTCTGTGTAATAGCTAAACCAAATATTAGACCAAAGATGCAACCAAATATAAATGGGATAACGACACCAAATATGCCGATAAAAAACCCTGCCTTTTTTGTTTTTTTTAAGTCACCCATATTAGTTTCTAAACCAACCATAAATAAGAGGAAGATTACGCCGATAAAAGCAACTTCTTTGAATTCAGAGGTTCTCAAGTTTAGACTGAAGTGAAATACAGGAGAGCCAAAGAGCATTAATGACCCTGAGAGTGAACCTATGCAGCATGGACCAAGAACTATTCCAGCAAGAATTTCTCCTATGACCCCTGGTTGTTTGAGTTTTTCAAATAGAAGGTTTAAGAGTTTTGCGAAAACAATTGCTAGAGTAATCTCAAGTAACATACCGTGCATCCCTTTGTTAAAATGTATAATAATAAATCAGATATTTAAAATCATGTGCAACGTACGGACCAGCTTTAAATATGATTAGCCAGATTATCTTTCTGAAAATGAATGAAGAAAGCGACTTCATAAAAAAACTATACAATCTTAAAGTAAAAGATCTGATGGAATCTGTAAATCCCGATATGCCACTTGTGGAAAAAACCGCAGATATCTCTTCTGCGTTATCATTTTTAGATAAAAAGGATCATGTTTGGGTTGTCGATAGTAAAGAAACGGCACACATTATTGGCGTGATCACAGAATCTGATACAATATCGCTTTTTTCACCACCTTATACTCCCCTTCAGTATTTTGATAAACCCTCTCTTCAATCATTTCAATATGGTCTTAGTATAACCGTTGAAGAAGTTATGTCAAAAAACCCGATATCTGCTTTTCTTGAAGAGAGAATCATGGATGTTGTGCTAAAGATGAAGCAGCATAAGGTTAAACAGCTTCCTGTTGTTGATGAAAAAAATAGGTTATTAGGTGAAATAAAATTACATCACTTAATAGATAAGTATATGAAAGAACAATCGTCTGCTTAAATACCAAGTAAATAATTAAAAAGTTGTTCAATCAAGTAGAAAAACTAAACTACTTGTTAGTCTTTTTTATAGATACATACCACCAAGACTACGAATAACGCCTCTGTTCGGGTATTGGTCGTTTATCTGTGGCTCCATCTTTTGATAATCATCAAAAACTTTATTGGTTCTAAGCATGTATCTAGCATAATAGAATGATTCTTCTACCGATACTTTGCCGTCTTTGAAAAACTTGAGTCGTGTTCGTCTACCAGTTTTACTTATCCCTGGTCTGAAGCCATCTGCGTTGCCAGTTGTTAGACCCTCAAACCACAACAGTGTAAACAGGGGACCCCGTGTCGTACTGGCATAGCCCGGTCTGAATTTACTTGCACCTGTCATAACAATTCTACCAGATTTTGGTATGTTTGAATGAAGCAGGAAAAATGTTGGTAGGTTTAGTATTGTTTTATCAGCGAAACCACCACTGTAACAGGCATCAACGATAACACATGCTTTCTTTGAATTTAGACCAGATAGAAGTTCACCGAACTCTTGGTCTGTGATTATGTCATCCCATAGGAAAAAAGCGCTTTTTTCTAAGATTTTTCCACCTGCTAACTTGTTGTTTTGGTCACCGTAACCATGGCCGAAAACCCATATGAAAATCTCGCTATCACCATATTGGTTTGATTGGGCCATTATATATTTTATAGCAGCTTCTGTGTTCGCCTTTGTGGCACCACCATACATCACATCATATTTGTGTATACGTTGTTGCAATGTTTTTGTTCTGTTACCATACCCATTGTTTGTCCTTAACCACCCATCATCAAAGAGAATAATTATGTTTGATGTCGGGTAGTTGCATTGTTCAACAAGATAAGATGTTATATTTTCAGCCAGATAAAGACCGCCATTGCCGAGTTTGCTTTCGTTATCTTGCGGGAAGTTAGCAGCTGCAATGAAAACAGCCCATTTATGAGAATCTGATTCTCGTATATCGGGGTTGTCAACAAATAAAGTTAATTCATATATATCAGAGTAATCTATACCATCCCAAGAACGTGCATAAACAGAGTAAGAACCATCTGTTATATTGTATGTCCTCCAATCATAACTCCATTCAGTTGTACCTACCGCAGGATTCCAGTCTCCATCGTTTATTCTAACCTCAACGCCAGTTAAAGTATCGTTACCATCTTTATCAGAAGCAATACCACTTATCATCACAATTCCAGAAACAGTCATTCTACTACGAGGGTAAAGGATTTCTATCAGAGGCTTCTCATTATATAATTTATTCTCACCTATACACCCAGCTAGTAATGGTGTCATGACTATGATGAATAATAGTAAGGCCAGGAGTCTCTTGTCCATAGATTAACCTATATAAGCTTTTGTTATTCCTTATTTAAAACCTTTGTTTAACATATATTATCCAATATAAAAGCTAAAGATGCTTTCTTTTTATAAAATGCTCATATCCTCTATTTTCAAGGACTTGGGTTTTACCATTGCTTTTAATCAAAATTTTGGTTTCTTTTGTCACTCTACCGATTCTGGTTAAACTATTCCCAGTTTTTTCCATGGTTTTTTGTGCTTCTCTAAAGCTATTTTGAGGTATAGTCAATAATAACTCGTAGTCGCCACCAAAATGTATAGCATGATCATATACATCAAAACCCTGTTTTCCTTCAATTTTAAGCAACATCGACGACAAAGGTATTTTTTCTTTATCTATCTCAAAACCAACCTTGTTTAAATCCTGAAGTTGATAGAGCGATGAAGACAACCCATCAGACATATCCATAGCAGAGGTTGCAAGCTTTGTTTTAGCCAATGCCATACCCTCCTTTATTCTTGGGATTGGTTCTAAAAAACCCTTTAACATTTCTCTATTTCTGATGTTATTTTTAAGAGCATAATAACCGGCTGCTGCCTTGCCGAGTGTTCCAGTGACAACTACGATGTCACCTGGTTTTGCTCCCTTTCGGCTCATGAACTCGTCTTTTTTAACTAAACCAAAAGCGGTTCCACATAACGTGATTTCGTTATTCTCTTTTGTATCCCCACCAACTATCGTAGTATTATATTGGGTTGCACACTTATCTGCGCCTCTCATCAAATCCTTAAGGAACGATTCTGACGTGTTTTTTGGTAGACCAAGCGACAATACCAACCCAAGTGGTTTTCCACCCTTAGCAGCTATATCGCTGAGATTAATTGCAACAATGAACCATCCTATCTGCCATGGACTCATTACTTTAGGAATATGGGTTTTCTCAGAAATCATGTCTGTGGTTACTAAGAGATAGTCTTTCCCAAACTCAAAAGCAGCGCAGTCATCCCCTATCCCAACAGCGATTTTTCCTTTAGATAGAATATTTGAAATCAGTTGTATTGCTCTTCTTTCCCCTAAATCTGATAGTTTTTTCACAATTAACTACAATCCAGTATAATTCAAAAAGTTTATGACAGCAATAGCGTTTTCGCCATACAGGGTACAGAGGCGATTAATTTGAAGAAAATGACATATGCAGACAGCGGTGTTGATATCTTTAAAAAAGAACGTGCTATAGAGACGCTTTTGTCAAGTATTACGACTAAAAGGAAGGGCATGGGTAGACCTATGGGCGGTCACTACGCGGGTTTGATTGAGTTTGGTGACTACGCACTTGTTTTGTGTACAGATGGTGTTGGAACTAAAGTGAAAATTGCCTCTGCTTTGAAGAAATGGGACACAGTTGGTATTGATTGTATAGCTATGAATGTGAATGATGCTTTGTGTGTTGGTGCAGAGCCTATAGCGTTTGTGGATTATCTTGCGATGGACAACCCTGACCCCAATATTACAAGGGAGATAGGAAAAGGTTTGCACAAGGGTGCTGAGCTTGCAAATATCTCAATTGTTGGTGGTGAAACAGCTGATCTGCCAGAGCTGATTAACGGTTTTGATTTAGCTGGAACATGTCTTGCATATGTAGAAAAAAAACGTATTATTCTTGGTGAAAAAATTTTGCCTGGCGATGTTATAATTGGTTTGAGCAGCAGCGGTATACATTCAAATGGTTATACACTTGCACGCAAGGTTGTAGAAATTGCTGGTCTCAAATATACTGATAAATTCCCTGATGATTTTTACCCTGGTAAAAAAATCGGAGAAATAATGTTGACGCCCACGAAAATCTATGTTAAAGAGATAGTTGATCTGCTAAAAAAAGTTGATGTGCACGGCATGGCACATATTACTGGGAGTGGTTTGCGTAATCTGCCAAGGCTTAAAGAAAATGTCAAGTACGTTATTGAAAATCCTCTGGAACCCCAACCAATTTTTAAGTTTATACAGAAATACGGCAATATAGATGACAAAGAGATGTATCACACATTCAACATGGGCATGGGTTTCGTAGTTGTTGTATCAAAAGAGAATACAGATGAGACGCTGAGGATTCTAAAGAAACATTCTGATGCCTCAGTGAAGATCGTAGGCACAATTAAGAAAGGTAGTGGTGTTGAGGTACCAAGTCTTGGCATAAAATACTAAGAGTTTTTTACAAAAAAATTAGATGAATGATAGCTATAATTATTAGTTGATGTAAAAGATAGATTATCAATGAATGCCTCCCTAGAAAACACATGAATCTAATAGCAATATTTTGTGAGATATCTTTTAGTTTGAATTTTCTTTTGTTGTCTTCGTAGAGAGCATTTCCTATGAAAATACCGATTAGTACTACACCAAACCATGGGAGTAATGGAAAGTAATCAAGTGTATAAAACCCAGTTGGGATGAAACCTAGCCACAGCAACCAGTTGAAATCAAATGTTACTGTTCTCAGAAAAATCCCTAGAATAATCAATATCGTACCTATCGCGAGGTTTTCAAATCTATATTTTATTAGCGGATAAGCTAGAATAATTGATATGCCTATGCAGTGAAGTATCCCAAATATTATGAATCCTTCTTTTAAATAAATCCAAGTGACAAAAGTTATAATTAGTCCTAAACCAAAAACTCCGAGCCCTCTTTTTAAAAATTTTAATTGCAGTTGTTTTTCCGTTAAGGCTTTTTGTGCTCTTGAATAACTAAGTGTTAATGATATACCCATTAGTAAAAGGAATGTTGTTCCTATCGGATATAAAAAAAGTAGTACAGGAGCGGAATGAATGTCTATTGTGTAAATTTTGAGGTAGCTTAAATCAAATATTATGTGGTAGGTAATCATCATTATTATTGCTATTCCACGTAGTAAGTCGATTTCCCAAAAGCGTTCTTTTGATTTGCTGTTCACAAAAATATATTGAAACAAATAACTTTTATAAACATTTGATGGAAAAAATTAGTAGCGGGGAATGGATTTGAACCATTGGTCTACGGGTTATGGGCCCGTCGGGATCTCCTAACTACCCCACCCCGCTATCTTAATAATCGGTAGGAAATGGTATCTTTCGGAATATTGTTGCTCATACTTAAACCTAGTACATAAAAATTTGTTATTATTCAGAATTTCTGTTTTGGAAACTTATAAATACTGGTGAGAAGGCTTTTATTATAGTAATAAATAATGTATATTGGGGAAGTGAGATGGAGACAAATAAAATTGATACTCGTTTGGTGGTTAGACAATCAAAATTTCCCACTGTCTGTATATCCTGTAATAAAGCGATTGATGCTGATGAGATGCATTACATAGAAGAAGGCAAAGTCGAGCATCTTCATTCCTTGATCGCTAGGAAGTTTTGTTCCTCTTGTTATGCAAAGTATGGGGAGCAAAATCTTCTGAAAGGACCTAGTAAATAAGCATTATTTCTCAATGTTGAAACTTTCAAAAAGATTTTTGAGTGGTAATTGTATTAGCGTCATCTAATTGCAGGGGTGCCCAAGCTTGGTTAAGGGGCAGGGCTTAGGAGTGCCCAAAGGCATGGAAAAATGAATAGAATAACAGAAATATCAAAGAAAAATAAAGATGTAGCAATGGCAATAATCGTTCAAGCAATAATTGACGAAGGTGCCATAGGTGCTGACGGAACGATTACCATAAGTTACACTAGTAAAAAAAACGCTGTTTATCTGTGGGATATAGCTAATGCCTGGGATTTGGTACATCCGATTCGGAAAAAAAATTGTATAAACCACACTAAATGGTTTATTAGTTTTCGGGCGGAAAAACGGGAAGAAATATACAAATTAGTTGGACCATTACCTGATCCTAGGCATGACAGAATGTTTCGTCACATTCTCAGGAAATCTACGGGCGGCATTCACAAAGGAAGAAAAGGGGAGACTCGAAAAAAAATATTGGAGCTACTGAAAAACAAAGCTATGACTATACGAGATATATCATATGCTTTAGATATTTCAGCGTCTACCACAAGAAAGCACCTTACAAATTTAAGAAAAGATAAAAAAATTTTCGTAATAGGTTACAATAAAAATTCCCCAAATAAAAATCAAAGAACAGCCCAGATTTGGTCTTCCTCCATGTCTTTGCACTAAGATACCCTGTGACGTAGGTCATCGAGAGTTCAAATCTCTCCCCCTGCACTTATTTAAATACTCATCAGGAGAAAATCACATTTTCTGTAAAAAGAGATTTGAACCTCAAGTTAAATGTTGCCAATGCCCAAATTTTCCCCTGCAATAATTATTAGCACGGTTGTTAAACTGGATAAAACAATAAAAAAAATAGGATTAATTTTTAATTGTTTATTATTGTACAACTTGTGCTATTGCATCTGGTCCTGGTGGAGATGTTTCATTCAACCACTCGTTTTCATATCGTACATGTCGAAGTGAATAAAACTGGTAATATCCTAGCCCATTGGCTAGATAAGCGTTAAAGTTCCAACTCCAACCATCAGAACCGTCCATGTCCGTTTCGTATAATATCCAGTCGCCCCAAGAAGAGTTATTAGGTGAGTATCTGTAGTAAAGATCTAATAACATAATTCCATCTTTTTCTTCTTTTGTGTTACCAATTATAGTAAAACTAGATGACTGGTTGTATAAATTGATGTCACTTATTTGTGATGCTCCGTATATTGGTGGTAAATCATTGTCAGGTACTTTTGCTGCCCATGCAACTTGTCTTCTAATTATCCACCAGTTATGAGTTATCTCGTCTCCTGGAGTCTCATTAGATGATGTTATATTTACCCAGTTAAACAAACCATCTTGTAAACAATTATTGTCAGTATCATTCTCTTCAACATGGCCGCCCCACCATAAGGCATATTCTGGATGAAGAGCACATAAAGATATTCTTCCCTTGTTTTCATTTGGATATATTTCTGTCGTCATGCAAGGTTTATTAGAAAAATTAGTTTCTACTATTTTGCTAGTTTTCTTCCAGTCGCTTGCAAGGAAATTTGCATATGTAATAGCATAAATTAGTGGTTCATTAAATTCTTTACACATTTTGACTCCTTTTAAAAATCCTGAAAAAAGGCCTCTTATTCCTCCTACATATTTCCATACATGTATCTTTGATGAATCATTTTTAGACATCTCTTCAATAGGATATTTTGCTAATATAGATGTTTCTCTGTCTGTATTTTCTGATAAAACTAGTGCGGGTCCACCTACCCAAGGAATGCGCTGTATATCTTCTATAAAATCATCAAATATGGGGTTATTTCTAAGAATTTGAATATCTAATGGTACGCCACCATGATAGGTTGAACATTCCTCTACCGTATCGTAATCTGATGGCTCCTGGTAAGTCCATAAATATGTTTCTAGACCAGTAATTTTAGAAGGTGATATAGGTAGATTAAATTTAACTCCATAATATGACATTTTAAAGGCTGAGCCATCTATGGTTCCTCGGTTATAAATTCTCTCGCCCAATGTGCATGGTTTGTCAGCAAATCCAGCCATCACCATAGCACCACCACAATAGCCAACATATCCCCCTCCTTCTTCTATAAATTTCATAATTTGATTTTTCCATCTATTTGCTTTTACAATATTAGGTGCCGCTCCTTTAGCTAAAGCTTCAGCATCACCTACAGCACCTCCTGGTACTAGAAGCATATCATAATTTTTAGTAATTAGCCTACCATGTATTATGTCCTTGTCGTAAATTTTTGTCAATTTGAATCTGTAAGTGTTATTTCCTACTGTCCATTGATAACCATCAATTGCTGCTATAAAACATGGAAGAGCTTCAACCCAACCAGGGATTGGAAATTCAGATAACATTGCAACTTTTACTTCTTTTACGATTAGATTGCCAACTATGCTTGTAGATTTTACATAATTTTCACTAAAAACAGATGTAGAATTATTAACCAATATGGTAAGCATAAATGCAACAATCAGGATTTTTAATTTCATATTCTTTTTTTCCACTATTTTTATAGTATAATGTTTATTTAAATATATATAAACATTGTGTACCAATCATTTTCCAATAAGCCAAAAGATCCATTCAAAAGATATAAACCCAAGATTTTTTACTGGTAAAAAACGGGTTGAAATCTCCCTCCACTTACAATATATTGGAAGATTAAAAATCCTACCTTATGATAGGAATAAGATTTAAACTTGAAATCCATATCTCTCCCCCTGCACTACTTTGGTGAATAAATGAAGATAGTTGCCTTTGCCGGTATGCCTTTTTCAGGTAAATCAGAGGCTGTGCAGATTGCTAGGAACAGAGGAATATTGGTTATTAGAATGGGCGACTTAGTTTGGGAGGAGACAAAACGCCAAGGCAAAAAACTTGATGATAAAAATGTTGGTGAAGTAGCAAACAATATGCGCATAAAATTTGGTAAAGACATATGGGCGAAAAGAACCATTGATAGACTAAGATCATCTGATTTGAAAGATATTATCGTTATAGATGGAATAAGGAACAACGAGGAAATCGAGGTTTTTAAAAAAGAACTTGGCAATGATTTTATTCTCGTTGCTATCACTGCATCTGATGAGGTTAGGATGAAAAGAGCGATGAATCGAGGAAGAGAAGACGATAGTAAAAATCTGAGTGATATAAAAGAGCGGGATAAGCGTGAGCTGGGTTGGGGTTTAGGTAGTGTTATAGCATCTGCTGAAATAGTGATTTCAAATGATGGCGCCTTAAAAGAATTTAGGAACAAAGTGAAAAAGATATTAGAATAATATCATGTTTTCGTCTTTATTATCTGTTATGGTGATTTCTTTTGTAGTGTTACCTTGGATGAACTCTTGGCTCATTTCGATTAATAATTCATATGGTTCAATCGGTACAATCTGCGCCGTACATGTAATGTTGACAATGAAATCAGTAGTAATACAGCAAGCAGTACAATGTTATCTCTCATTTTACAACCTATTTTTCAACTTCTTTTATAATAATAATTTCTGCAATTTTATCATCATAAAAGACTTGCTCAGCAGTAATCTCCACCGATATAGTGCTATTATCTTTTTTCAAAAACACGGTTTTATAAGAGTCGGAATCCGCATCTTTTAATCTACTGAGATAATGCTTTTTTACTTCCTCAATACCCTCTGGAGCAATAAAAGAAAACAAGTTTTTATTAACGAGTTCCTCTGGCTGATAACCAAGTAAGTTTGCAAAACAATTGTTAATCTTCTTCAATATGCCCCGCTGTATAATAGCAACACATTCAGTTGCATTATCAATAATCAGGTTATCTTCAATTTGTTCTTCGACAAGAGTTTGGTTGTCAACAACTGTTTCTTTAATTGTATCTTTCTCAATATGATCTGGTTTTTCTTTTGGTTCAACATAATACACTATATGTTCTTTAAACACTTTTTCTTTTTTGTTTTCGTCTTTGGATATTAGATTTTCTATTTTAGATTCGATTTCTTCTATCTTTTTTTCTTTTTGCTGAGATGATGCTAGTTGTTCTGTTATTTGTTGTAATCGATCCATATATGTTGTGAAATCTTGATGTATTTGTTTGAGTAGTATCTTTGTTTCGTCTGCCATTGCTTGTCCATCTACTAAAGGTTCGGTTTTGTGTATGGGCAATGTTTCTGTCTTTTCAGTTACCAGTGGTTTCTCAATAATTTTTCTGTCCAATACAGGCTTCGTTGCTCTTTTCCTCATGTAATAAAAGATGAGGATGATCGTTGCGAGTATTACAATTATTATGCCAATCCAGATTGTTAGTGTTAAAGGCATTTGTTCTTCTTCGATTTTAGATACTGTTCCTTCTGAAGTGTTATAGCTGTAATCCCATTTTTCGTCATTATTTAAATCGATTAGGTATTTCTCCCCAGATTTTTCTAATCCAGAGATTGTGTTTGTTGATGAGTCATAAAGAGTATCATATGTGCCATCTGCGTTTATATCAACAAGGTAGTATATTTTATCCTTAACAAAAATTTTCTTTACATCAGAACTGTCTTTTGGATTTGAACCAAGATATAATTCTATCTCATCACTTAAACCATCGTTATCACTATCTGTATCTACAGAATCGGGTATGCCATCGCCGTCTGTATCTATTGGATAGTTGTCTGGATCATTTGGATCTGTTCCATATAATATCTCATCTACATCGCTCCATCCGTCTCCATCTAAATCCTTAAATGTTGTATCTATGGAAAACGTTATTGAGGTGTACTCGGTTGTTTTGTCATCATTGGATACTGCTCGTACATAGAATGTGTGGACGCCGTCTAAAATGGTATCGGGTGAAGTCCAATTTTCTGTGTTTCCTATGGATGTCTCTGGTTTGTTATCAATTTTAACATAGTATCCTTTTATGCCAGTAACAGAAAATGCAGGAGTCCATGTGAACGAAGGCCTGTTGTCTGATCTGCTTGTGGTAAGTGTAACAAGTGCAGGCGCTATTATTTCATCTGATAGTATCATTGATGTCAATGGATAGTTATCCACATTTCCCTCAGATATTGTATATGGCGTGTCACTTATACCATCTTTATTTGAATCTACCGTGTTTAAATTACCCCAGTAGTTGCCTCTTGAATTATTGTCCCATTTGTTGTTGCCTTCTGATTTTGCATCTACTTTATTTCTCCATAAGTTGTTTAGATAAACTTGGTTATTGTTAGAGTTTTGCCAAATGTAAATGCCTATGTTGTTGGCATAGATGTTACATTCAGTAACTATGTTTCTATCTGAATCTATTCTAATATCTATTGCTTCTCCATTGTTAAATAAATTACAGTTTGTAATCAGGTGGTTATCTGAGTTGAGCAGTATTAAAATTGCAATGCTAAAACCTTGTATGTTGCAATCCTTAACAAGACTTTTAGATTCACGTAACATAATTCCAGTACCATAAGTAAGTGATGCCCCTCTGATATCACAATTTATAATATTTACTTCAGAGCCGCGTACGTAAATACCAATATAGGTGGTTTGATCTACAAAAATATTTGATATCGTGCATTTTGTGCTTGTTTGTGGAACGTAAACGCCATATTCTATTGAATTAATAATTTTTAAATCGTTTATTTCTACTGATGATGTGTTTAATGTGAAGCCTTGTTTCCCAGTACAGTCGATTATTGTATCTGCTACGCCTTGGCCCTGGATTGTAATCATTTTGTTTACGTTTATGTTGTTTTCGTAGTATACTCCTTTGTTTATTATTATAGTATCTCCGCCTTGTGCGTTATCTATTGCATCCTGTATTTTTGTAAAATTTCCTTTTCCACTTGCGTCAACAATCCAATTTTTTTGTGGTATCGGCGGGATAGATTTTACTGTTAATGGAATTGATGTGAATATTAAAAGGGAGATTGCTGTAAGGGCCAGTAATCGAAGTATTATTTTGCTCATCTTCGATCCCTCCCCTGTCTATTGATTTTTAGTACTCCCTTTTCAGTCATGTACATTAAAACAATGTTTTTGACTACTTCAGATTCTGAATTGCCTAAAATTCCTACTTGTTGCTTTATTAGTTCTCTGATTAATGGTGGAAAACCTACGGGGATTCTTTGCATATTACCCAAGGTTTTTCCCTCCTTTTTTGTTTCCTTGGGTTTTTAGTAATCCTCGTTCTGTGAAGTATATAAGTACCATGTTTTTGACTACTTCAGATTCTGAATTGCCTAGTACTCCCACGTGTTGTTTTATTACATCACGAATAAAAGGAGGAAAGCCAACTGGAAATCTTTGAGTGTTACCCATCCGTGATTCATATATGAATCATTTATTTATATATTTTTGTATCAAAAATGAACTATATATGAATCGTTTTTGTTATATTTTTGAATCTAAAATGAGTCATATATGAATCTTTTTTAAATCTAATTAGATTCATATATGAATCATATGTGAATCACATAAGTAAAGATAAAAAGAATCTAAACAATGATATTAAAGTATATAAATAAGAAATAGCATCAAAAAATTTTCTATATAACTCTAACTACTACCTTTTTTAAAATAAAAAACGTTCGCTTTTTTATTAGCTTCAACTATTCTCCTATTTTTAATTTTTTTAACTATAAACAAAATAATAGAGATACCTATAAAGACAACAAAAATTATTAAAAAATTATACAAATCTTTCGAGGTTTGCATATTTGTTTCTCCTGGTGGAGTTTTAATTAGAATTCTGACATTGTATTGCACATGAATATCTACTCCAATTTGTCCTGCATTTTCAGTAGGTGGCACATAAGGAATTATATATATCCATACTTCCCAGCTTTGATTATAACAATTAGGTTTTTCATTTTCAGGAATTTTTATACTTATCTCAAAAACATTTGAAGAGCGGGCAGGTATATCTAAAATCTGAGGAGAAATATCAATCCACGATAAATCAGGAATTACAACATAATTTGCTCTTAAATTCCACGGCACTATAGCTTTTGCATGAGCCTGAATGTCAAAATCATATGGGTTAGTAACCTTAATGCTAGTTTTAGGGACATATGATGGATAACCTTCGTTCATTTCTACGTGTAATTCTGCTGGACTAACATTTACACCGGCCTTAACATGCGAAGAGGATGCAAATAAAATCGTACTTAAGAGTATTGATAAAATTAATGTTATAGATAATGATTTTTTTTGCGTAATATCCCCTCTGCCATTAACCGCAAGTAATTAGCAATTATTTACATTATATTGAGATTTTATAGATTGTATTAATTAAATAAATTTAATTTATCGTTATTATACTGCTGCACCTGTTATATTGATCCTAGTATTTTGAGCATCCAGTACACTAGACCCGGAAGAGTTACCCAACTGCAAGGTTAAACCAAATAACTTAGTGCCACCTGCACCAGCTAAGCTAGCTATCCAGCTTGTATTCGTATTTTGTATGTAAACAATCCCGCCACCAGTACTATTCCACCTCTTAAGACAAAAATTATCCACAGCAGGTGTTCCATCGTTATCAAGAGTCCACTCACCAGATGTTGTAGTAGCATTTGAAAAGATATAAACATGCGCTGCAACAGTTCCATTGTTATAAAGAGTATAAGTTGAAGCAGTTGCGCCCTCGGTCGGAGTAGCATTAACAGTACCAGCAGCTACATTACCAAAAGTAGCAGTACCAATAGTAACATCAAGGTCAATATCACCAGTTGGAGTAAAAGTAACATAAATATAATCAGAATGAGCACCACCAAAAACAACAGGCGTTAAAAAAGCAAAGATAAACATTGATATCACTAAATAGATAATTAAGACGTTCTCGATCTTAACAACAGCCTTTTTATTAAAATTAGTATTTTTAACTTTCGCGCATCCCATAGTTACCCATCCTTTTTATTACCCTATCCACTATAAATTTAAGAGTGCTAAATCTAAATCGATAAAAGGCTTATTAAATGTTTCGGTTCTGGATGCAGATACTTTCAAAAATAATATTATAATGAACTTTAATACCGACAATAATTTGGTGAAAATGTTCTCTTAAGTTTATGATATTATGGTGACTATGAATTATTCATTGATGTGAAGTTTCATCCTAAAATTTGTTATTTGTTAACATAACAGAATCGTAAAAAAATATAATTTAATGTATTGATTTTAGAGTATATATTTTTTGAACTTACTTAAGCAATTGCACCTGTGATATTTATCCTAGTATTTTGTGCATCTAACACGCCAGATCCAGAGGCATTACCCAACTGCAAGGTTAAACCAAATAACTTAGTGCCACCTGCACCAGCTAAGCTAGCTATCCAGCTTGTATTCGTATTTTGTATGTAAACAATCCCGCCACCAGTACTATTCCACCTCTTAAGACAAAAATTATCCACAGCAGGTGTTCCATCGTTATCAAGAGTCCACTCACCAGATGTTGTAGTAGCATTTGAAAAGATATAAACATGCGCTGCAACAGTTCCATTGTTATAAAGAGTATAAGTTGAAGCAGTTGCGCCCTCGGTCGGAGTAGCATTAACAGTACCAGCAGCTACATTACCAAAAGTAGCAGTACCAATAGTAACATCAAGGTCAATATCACCAGTTGGAGTAAAAGTAACATAAATATAATCAGAATGAGCACCACCAAAAACAACAGGCGTTAAAAAAATTGATGCGAACATTATTACAATTAAATAGATTATCGTCGTTTTTTTAAACTGCTCCATATTTTTACTAAAATAAATCTTATTTGATTTTTTACATCCCATCCTATCACATCCGTTTATATCTCTTAGAGAGTTTGATTTTTTAAATTTACATTCTCTAAATTTAGATAAATGGACTTTACACTTAGTCCCATCCTAGCAATTAAAATAAACAAAAAAAGCTTTTAAATGCATTTTTCTTAGATAAGTATTCATATGAATATGCATGTGAAATAGTTTGTAAATAAATTCATAATCGTGCACTTTTTTAAGGAATTTTAATTAGTATTAGTTGTAAAATCAAATGATATTGTTAATATCGTTTATCAATTTATGTTAGCTCTTCTCATTATTAAAAAATGTTTTTATGTTTGCGTCTCTTATAAGCTAGTAAAACAATTATTGTTACCAATATAACCAATATGAAAAACAATGGTACGCACAAAAATAATTCTTTTTCTTTTATTATTGGCTCCACACTTTTATCTGTTATATTAACTATTGCTATATCCATGTTAACCAGATTTTCATTATCTCTGACTACCAGGATAACAAGATAGTGTCCTTGTTTGTAATATGAATGCAATGGGTTTGCTAGATAGGATATTTCGTTGTCACCAAAGTACCATGTATAATTTATTATTGTACCATTTATGTCGTAACTGCCTTCGCTACTGAAATTAACTGATTCGTTCGTGTAGCCCTCGTAAGGTCCATTTGCTTCTGCTATAGGTAGTTGTTGAGCTGGTTCTAGTTGCAAGATTGTGATTGTATGGGTATCTTCTGCAGTGTCTGCCATTGTGTCTTTAACCTGGAGTTTTATTGTATAGTTGCCTGGTTTTGAGTATTTGCGGATAATGTATATTTCGTCGCTCCAATCCGTATCAAATAATCCATCATTGTTGAAATCCCATCGGTATCCTGTTATTCTTCCATCTGGATCATAACTATCATAGGCATAAAAAATCAAAGTTTGATTTACATACCCTTGATTTGGGCCGGTTATTTTTGCTATGGGTTTTATGTTAGGTATTGAGTTGATGTATTTTGTTGTGAAATGGAATATAGCTGTTATGTTATGGGTTGAATCGTTTACAGCAACCTTCCACCAGTATTTTCTGGAATAACTTGCAGCTTGTGCAAAAGTCCATTGGTAGGTACAGTCTGGTACTAATGTGTTTTTTTGTCTTAGTACCCAGTTTCCTGTTGTGTTTTCGTACCAGTAAATGTTCATTAGATTCCCATCCAAGTCTATCACGTCTATGCTGCAAATAGGTTTTAATTCAATTTCTGTTGATTTATTGGCTGGTATTTCATTTAAGATCATTGGAGGTTCGTTCGTTGGTGTGAATGTTACATCTATATAATCTGCTGTTGTTAATTTAATAGGGGTTATGATTAAAATAGATAATGTGATGATTAAGGATAGTTTTGTTCGTTTGGCTACCTTTCGATCCATCTGCGTTTCCTTCTTTTAACCAATATATTGATAATTGATAACACGGTACAATTTGTCAGTGTTTGTATTTAAAGGTGCCTGGTTAAAAGAAGTGGTTTGACGAAATGACAAAATGACAAAATGTCAAACTGAAAAACTAGATTATAGAATTAGATCGATCTTTAGAAAGGGTAAATTGAAAAAAAATCTTGTGCTGCTAATGATTTGAACTGGATTGCAAATGACATTGGTAAACTGTAAAAATACATATTAAACTAAAGATTTTTATTCTAAAACATATCTAAAATCTAGTGTGGCTGTCCACTGCCAGAGGTAACAAGTATTTTGTGGTTATATGAGATGTTTATCTTTATGCAAGTAATTGAATCCATTCTTCTTTTATTTTTTTAATCTCTCGCAGATTAGTAATATTAAGATATGAATATTCCTCTTTTGCAAGTCTTATCGTCTTCTTAAGTTCATCAGCAAAATAGGGTATTTTGTAATGTTCTACCAGTCGTTTGTACTCCTTAAAATCAATTGTTTTGTTTGACAGAAGGGCCAATATATCTATTCTATCTTTTTGACCTTTTATGCTGTCTTTTCTGTCAAGCAATGCTTGTTGCTTTAGTATAAGCAGTGGCTCAGGTTTTAATACATGAAATCCTTCTTTTGTAACATTCATAGTAACTAATTGATCGCAAGGTATAATCATTTGTGAGTAATGAGGGAGATAAATATCAACATCAATATCTGACACTATGATTTCATATTTTTTTAATCGATCATTCTTCTTTGGTTCATATTGTTTTTTTATTTCTTCCAGGTCCTCCCATTTTGTAAGCAACACATCTATATCCTTTGACTTCATGGCATGGGTCCAGAGATAGATTCCCCACCCACCGATTAATACAAAATGTAATTGTTTGCTTAATTTTTTTAATAGTTCCCAGCTTTTTTCTGTGCTTATGTCGTTCCAGAATTCCATTATTCTAACCCCAATTTTTTATCAAGATCTTTTATAAATTCGTTTGCATACCATGTATTTAGATTCCATAAATCAACATATATGAGCTGGAGTGGTGCAATTCCATTTTTTGATCTTTTTTCTATATAAGTATCTCTTTTTAGTATGAATATGTTGTTGATGCTTGAAATTGCAGGTGGGAATCGCTTTTTTATTGCTGTAGGGTCACCGTATGCGTAAATTTCTCGGTAATCTGCTGGGGCAACGTCAAACATATGTTTGTATCCTGAGTAAGCGGTGAATATACAGGGCGGCATCATGTGTTCTATGTTGCGTGTGTTTTCTTTTGAGAATGTAGAGTAGACGATTTCGTTAGTGAAGCTTCGTATTGACGCCCAGTAAAGAAGTAATTTTTTTGGGTTTATTGTAGTGAAGCTGCGTTGTTTTTTTTCTATGATGCCCATCTGATGTAAAGGTTTTAGCGCATAGTTTACTATGCCGATTGAGACATTGCAGTCTGCTGCAAGTTGTTTTTGTGTTAATTTATTTATTTTTTCTTGTAATATTTTATTGAGAATTTCGCAATATACTCTTTCTATTCTCTTCATGTTTCAACTATATATACTTTTCATTTATAAATGTTTCAATGTTTTTTGAAATATATAAAAACACAATACTTATAAAAATAAAGAATAGGGTTTCACTGTTTTCTTCTACGATAATAAAAGACTATAATACTTATAATAAAAAGAAGAACGCCCAATATTAGAATTATATGAAAAGGTGATAAAACAAATTCAGGGCTGCTGGGTGGCGACTTCGGGGCATCAACATACACCCGGACAAGATATCCTTCTCCGAACAAACTCGCTTGCTCGCCAGGAGCAGCATCAATCTGCAATGCTGCCCATATCTCCCATTTACTATCAAAAACCTGATTTTTAGATTCGTTTGGAATAGAAACATAAATGTAAAATGAAGCCGTGGAGTTTGCAGGGACAATCTTTGTTTCAGGTTCGATTGTAATCCAAGAAAGATTATCAATTAGTGTCCTATTAGGTCTTATCCATTCTATGACGTCAGGATGAAGCATCCAAGCTCGTACAGATATATTATAAGAATTTTTATTAGTAACAGTGATCTTTTGTGTGGTGTTGCATTCAATGATATCGTCTTCCATAATAACTGAAAGACTGGTTGGTGAGACTGATACACTGGCAGTACAACGTGGTATAAATAATATAATGATAAACAAAAAACAGGAAATAGTTAGAATGCGCTTCATAATTTTTGTATTCATATATTTCTCCTCACACATATATTATTTAATTATTAGCTATGCTTCAATCGACCAGAACATTACAGTTGTATTAAGTTCAACAGAAGGTTCAGGTGATGAAGAGGTTGGATATGAGATATTTAATCCAAAATTTTGCTTATAGGTATATCCAAAAAAATCGGAGCGGTATTGCAAATTTGTTACAAAACTACTATTTGTGAGTCCTATGGCAGTCCATCCTGAGCCACCTTGTTTTTGATAGGTGAAAGTATAATTATTTAGACCAACTGAAGAAGTTAGATTCCATTTATTACTAACACCCCATGTAACATTATATCCATGAATTCTAACATTTATTTTTATGTTGCCGTTATTTGTGAGAGTGAAATATGTATTAATGGTGCTATTATAGCTACTATAGGTAATACTCCCTGCAGCCCAAGTCCCAGGTGTAACATCTATAGAGATATTGGTTGGTTCAAGTCTTCTGTCTTCTGTGAGATTACACCATCTATATGATTTGCTGACATCAATGGTTGTGGCGTTTTCACCTACTTCACTATTGTAACTGCAGTTGACTACAATTTGATTACCGTCATTACAATCAAACCCAGAATCTTTTCCTACATTTATTGCAAAAGCACCACCAGCTAATGTGGTTGTTGTGCTGGAATAAGGAGTATCTGTATTGGTTACAGTAACAGTTATTCCGGAGGGTATGGCTTGACTGGTTGAGTTTTTTATGTATCCATAGATGTAATATGGCCCTGGGAGATCTGCTTTGACAGATGGTGTGTTTTGTATGCTAAATGATAATGCTGTTATCAGAAAACAAGCTACTATAATAACCAGGTGTCTATAAGGATATATACTCTTTGATTTATTAGTCATGTTCATAACACACCTTAGCTAATACTTATGACGCGTTCTATATAATCATTTTCAACTTTAATACATATTATGCTGTAGGGTTGCAGAGTAAACTGTTTATTGAAGACTGCTGGAAGAGACGGGTTATAAGTATTCCACGAACTAGTTTCAGGATCATATAGGCTGATTGATATGCTGTCGTTAGATAACCCATATTTTTCTACAAAATCTTTGATAGATATGGTCGCATTGCTTGTCCAAGCGAAGAAGTTGTATCCCATGTTGCTTTTTTTGGTTGTTGCTTCAGTGGTGAAATCTATGTTTACAGATCGTATGCTTATATTTTGTTGTGATGTGTCCAAAGTAATTATTTTCTCAGATGTGGTTCTGATTATTATAATATCCCACAGAGATATCTGGAAATCTGACTGATCTGATATACCTACTGTGTAGGTTAGCCATGTTCCCTCGTTTTTGCTGAAAACACTAATTGAGTCGCCATCTGATAAAAAAGCGTTTTTTGCGAGAATACTCGCATAAATAGCTGTGCCTTTCCATACTAGATAGTTAATTCCTTTGTTATTTTTGTTATATCTTAGTGCGATTTGTGTTGTTTTCTCCCAGGTGATGTTCTGTGGCAAAGACAAAACTGTTAACATCTTTTGTTCTGTGTCTTCTGCGTTTTTGTTATCAGTTACCGTGAGATTTACGAGATAATTACCAGATTTATTATAGATATGGTTAGGGTTTTGCAGGTTTGAATTGGCACCGTCGCCGAAATCCCAATTCCAATCTACTATGACTCCGTCTGAGTCAACAGATTTGTCGGTGAAGTTAACTGTTTGGTTTATCCGAGGGTTTGTTGGTAAATAGGTAAAATCTGCAGCAGGGTTTAAGTTAGTAGGGGTGGAAGGTTGTGTGATGGTAACATCTAGCGAGTTTGACCAGCCTATGCCAATCTCTGCTCCGTGTTCGTCCTTAGCTTTAGCTTTCACTTGGTAAGTTCCTGAAGCGCTCCAACTATGGGAAGATGTACATGTTTCATTGGAGCTGTATGGGCCGATCCATCCGCTATCGGTTTCATCATCCCAGTCAAACCAATAGTATACATCGTCTCCATCTGGATCTGTGGTGTTAGTTGTATAATAATAGGTTGTTCCGGAGTTTCCAGATGTTGGGCCTGATGGTTGACTTGGGACACTTGGCGGGAGGTTATCGTAGATGGTAACATTTAATGTATGAGGTGGGCCAGTGATATCGAGAATCACAGAGGCATTGCCCGTACAACCGCCATAAGAGATGTTAACAAATATAATATGACCGTTAATACCTTCTAAATCTGCAGCAGCATCAATCAGATAAAAACCTGGACCATATACTGTAGATTGTTGAGTATATCTCGTAGCTGAATTACTATTATTAAGATCAGTGATAGTTACTAATACACTATTGGGAATATTGGAACCATCGCTATATTTAATCATTCCCCTTACCAACTGATGAT